>Ga0181579_10002822_pt1 | contig 13863 bp, 9 predicted proteins | sample 071ome_24_FD_132996 | JGI IMG/M metagenome (GOLD analysis project Ga0181579, IMG submission 132996) | Coastal salt marsh microbial communities from the Groves Creek Marsh, Skidaway Island, Georgia - 071402CT metaG (megahit assembly) | ecosystem: Environmental > Aquatic > Marine > Intertidal zone... | reverse complement strand
TCTTCATGCTGCAGATGAAAAACAAACCCTTTGGGTGGTGGGCAGTTTTGGCGACCAGACTGGTGCAGAACGGACTGCAAGGCAGGTGAGTGATTTAATCGCCTCGGATGTTTTGATCCAGACAGTAGCGATGAGAAACCAGACGCGCTACCGGGTACTTGTTGCGCCAGGCACCTCAGATGGTGATCGATTGCGCACCGAGAGTTTGTTGCGTAGTGATGCCTTCGATGATTTTTGGAAGGTAACCGTAGATACCCAAGGCGCAAATTTACAGAAAATTAAGACCTCAAGCAGTCAATACCAACGGGCAAGTGAATCAGACTCTGAGGTCAAGGGATCAGTATTACGGCCTTTGATGCGCGGCGCGGCGAGTGCCACGAGCGAAGCCAGTACGTCGGTAGTCAAGATAGAAGAAGCAGAGGTAAAACCCGCTGGATCAAGGCAGCAAAAGTTACTTGATAGGCCTGGGTCAAATTACCATCCCATCCGATTGAGGGACCAATGAAGCTGGGCGTTTTCAAGATAGCCGGATGGCAGAAGTCTGCCAGGGGGCTCTCAGACCTAAGATGAATACCTTGCAATCATTTTTAAGCTTTTTTGGCGCTTGGATCTCAGACCCGTTGGTGATTAATGTCTTCGGCATTGTGCTGGCTACGGCCGTCGTTAGTTACCTTGCTCGGCGATTGTTAGCAGGTTTAGCGGATCGTTTAAAGACGACTGAAAGCCCTTGGGACGACGCCTTATTGGCGACAGTACGTACCCCGTTGAAGTTACTAATCTGGATCATGGGCTTATCCTTAGCAGCCGAAATGATTGCCGAAGCCCAAAGCCAGGGGCAACTTGAGATCATTAGTAACATCCGATACTTAGCGTTTATTGGGTTAGTCACATATTTTCTATCCCGTCTGATTAAAGAGTTGGAAACCACCTATCTCGCAGCGGGTGGGGATGAAACAACGGTAACCGCTATCGCCAAATTGGTGCGAATCTCGGTGTTTATCACCGCTGCATTGATGGCTATGCAGACTCTTGGGTTGAGTATCTCTGGGGTTCTAACCTTTGGCGGCATTGGTGGTATTGCAGTCGGCTTTGCAGCGAAAGATTTACTCGCAAACTTTTTTGGCGGCCTCGTGATTTATATGGACCGGCCTTTTAAAGTTGGGGACTGGATTCGAAGCCCTGACCGTGAAATCGAAGGTACAGTAATCAACATTGGATGGCGACTAACTGAAATCAGAACCTTTGATCAGCGGCCGTTATATATACCAAATTCGATGTTCTCGACGATATCGCTGGAAAATCCGTCGAGAATGCTGAATCGCCGCATATTTGAAACCATTGGTATTCGCTACAGCGACGTCGAAAAGATGCGGGACATCGTCTCCGATGTGAAGGACATGCTGGTGGCGCACCCAGAAATCGACACCGAGCGGACGCTGATGGTCAACTTCAATAGCTTCAATGCATCCAGCATTGATTTCTTTATCTATACGTTCACCAAGACCACCGTCTGGGTAGAGTTCCATGAAATTAAGCAGGATATCCTATTGAAAATCTCAGATATTATCGCGCGTCATGGGGCGGAGGTCGCCTTCCCGACCTCAACGATCCATATCGAATCCATTGAACCCGAGCCCCAAGGCTGACGCGTTTTTGCGCTGCCTTGTTGATGAATTAAACCCGCTAAGGATCTCAAATGGCTGAAATGCTGTTTTATGAAAAACCAGTACCCCTGAGTAATCAGACCCACGCTGACTGGAGATTAAAACTCTCCGAAAAACGATTTGAGTTTGCTGCTTCAATCAACTCTGTTGTCTTAGCGGGTATTGAATTTGTTGAAGCATCGAAGGACTATCCGATTGTCTTTGCCCAAGCCGGTGAACAGTTGGTACCGGTCTCGCTGTTGGGGCTCAGAGACACGGGGAATGTTTATGTGAATTCCGAGGGCAATTGGTTGGCAGACCATTATGTGCCAGCGTTTATCAGGCGTTATCCTTTTGTGCTGGGTGAGGGACCTGGTCCTGAACCCATGGTGTGCATCGACGAGGCCTACTCAGGGTTTGGTCTTGAAGAAGGAGATCGTTTATTTGAAGCTGGTGAGGCGCAACCAATTCTAACCAATGCCATGACGTTTCTTGGGGAGTTTCAACGTCAGTTCGACCGAACCAAAAGTTTCGTTGCGGTGTTGCAAGCCCAATCGCTGTTAACCCAAGTATCAGCAACCATCCAGGATGAAGCCGAACACAAAACGCATCTCCAGGGGCTTATGGTGGTTGATGAACAAAAATTGCTTGCCTTGGATGATGAGACGGTCCTGAAACTATTTCGGTCCGGAGAACTCAGCTGGATTTATGCCCATCTCATGTCGATCAGCAATCTCAAACGCCTAACCGATCAAGCCAGGCGCCAATAATATGTCGGAGCGCGTTGATTCAAGGCGGCAAAGATGACTCTGGCAGTGATTGGTGGCACGGGGTTTGGCGCTTTTGCGGGTCTTACAAAAACCCAGGATCGTAAAATTTCGACGGCTTTTGGGGATGCAGAACTGCAAACGGGTCAACTTCAAGGGAAGCCACTCATTTTTCTGCCCCGCCATGGTATGCCAGCGAGAAAATTACCCCATGAGATTAATTATCGCGCAAACCTTGCTGCGCTCAAGGAACTAGGCGCAACGAGTGTTCTCGCTGTGACTGCAGTTGGCACGGTGGACCCAGAACTGAAAGTGCCGGCACTGGTCATACCGGACCAGATCATTGACTATACCTTCGGTCGAGCCCAAACAATTTTCACAGAGACATTGCAGCACATTGATTTTTCAGAGCCTTATGATCGTCAGCTTCGAGGACGTGTGCTCAAAGCAGTTGAGCAAGCTCAGACAAACATGCCAGAGATGGTCGTGGTCGAGGAGGGAGTTTATGGCTGTACTCAGGGACCCAGACTGGAATCTGCTGCGGAAATTAAACGATTGGGGCGCGATGGGTGCACCATCGTAGGCATGACCGCAATGCCTGAGGCAGCACTTGCTCGGGAGCTCGAGTTAGCCTACGCGGGGTTGTCTGTGACGGTCAATCCAGGCGCTGGACTGACCCGTGAAGATATTACCCTGTCAGCAATAGAAGCCGCGATGCATGAAGGCATGGGTTGGGTGCTCGCAGCGGTGATCGCATTGCTAGCCGATGATGAGCCCCAGAGTGATTGAGTATCGATGCTAGACCTAATGAGGTTTTACAGCGCCTCGCTTGCGGGTCTAATTTCTAGGATCAGTCCAAACGCTGGATGATCAATGTAGTGCGCTTCGTTGGAACGCAGCCTCCGAGTTTCGATCATATGATAGCGGTGCGCGGGGGTAGATTGAGCGCCTCGTTTTGCAGCGGCAACCAATTCCGGGTATTGCGCCGCCACCAATGCCAAGTCCTCTGATTCGGCTTTACCCAAGGTTGCTTGGAATTGCGTCAAATAAAGGTCTGTCTCAAGGTGCAAATAGCGGCTTCGTCGCAAAGCAATGGTGCCCTCTAGCTCAAAGCTAGGACCGTATTGAGCGCCCCCTTGCAATAGGATTGACGTCGTTTCCTCATTGATAGGCTGGGTCCAACTTTGATGGAGAAGCAATTGGTAAAGGCTAGACCGTCTGATCGACCTCGCGACCTGCCCGAGGGCAAGGTCCTGATTGGCAACCGCGCGAAACGCTGAGCTTTCGGAAGTAATCGCGTCCAGAATAGCGGTTTTTTGCTGATCTAGTAGCGCCGCCATGGCGTTATTGGCTGTTGGCGCCGTCGCTTTGGCGTTAGCGGCTTTGAGCGCAGCAATCAATGCTCTGTTGCGAAGCCCAGTGGCTTGGTCAAAAAATCGATATTGATTTTGATCTGTCTCAGATACCGATGCTGTCTGGCTAAGCCCAGGGGTATCGGTTTTGGCCATCAGGTAGAGAGCTTGCTCGAGGCGAAGGGGTGTAATATCTGCTTCTCGGTGCGGGGCAATGGCAATGATATCGCTTGGGAAAGGCGCGGGATCAGGCAATTGGTTAGCGGCGGGCAGCGCAACATCGAGGCGTTTGAAAGCGATGACTTCAATTTGATACCAACGATCGTCATTAGCCGTTGAGGTAAGTGCAGACAGCAAAAGCAGCGCGCCCAGCGCTGCTGGTCGAATCGCGATGTTGCTACGGCGCAGCAAGCTGCTCAATGCGAGAGGCCGTTCAAGCCGCTTGAAAGTGTTGCAGAAGATCTTCAATGTGTTTAAACCGCTGTTCCCTATCGGCTATATTATCCACAATTGCTAACTGGTTGGCAGAGGCAAATCGATAACGTTGGCTTTGCGTCTGAACCAAGGTGATGATCCGGTCAGGAGAGACTTGGGTGTCCTGAGCGAAATCAATTTTACCGCCCCTAGGGCCAAAGTCTATTTTGGTGATGCCAAGGCGCTCTGCTTGCAATTTTAACTCAGTGACGCGAAATAGGTTCTTTAAAGGGTCCGGGAGCAGACCAAATCGATCTATCATTTCAACTTGCAAGGCTCTAAGGGCTTGGGTGTCGGCAGCGTTAGCGATTCTCTTGTAAAGCACTAGGCGCATGTGAACATCAGGTAAATAAGGCTCTGGTATGAGCGCCGGCAGATGCAATTTGATTTCAGTGCTGTCTTCAATAGGGGCCTCGAGATTAATCTGTTTTCCGTCCTTAAACGCTTTAACGGCCCGGTCAAGCATATCCATATAAAGCCCAAAGCCGATTGCGGTCATGTTTCCTGTCTGAGATTCCCCTAATAGCTCGCCGGCGCCTCGAATCTCCATGTCATGGGTCGCGAGAATAAAGCCTGCACCCAAATCCTCTGCGCCGGCAATGGCCTCTAGTCGCTGCTCTGCATCTCGGGTCATTCGGCTTTTTTCGGGGATCAAAAGATAGGCATAAGCTTGGTGATGCGATCTGCCGACTCGGCCTCGTAGTTGGTGAATTTGAGCGAGACCAAATTTATCGGCGCGATCCATAATGATGGTGTTCGCATTTGGGATATCAATACCAGTTTCTATGATCGTAGTGCAGACTAAAATATTGGCGCGCTGATGATAGAAATCTGACATCACCTGCTCGAGTTCTTTTTCTCGCATCTGACCGTGCCCGACTAAGACCCTGGCTTCTGGCACAAGCTGCTTGAGTTCATCAGCACATTGTTCGATGTCTTTGACCTCATTGTGGAGGTAGTACACTTGGCCACCTCGCAAAAGCTCACGTTGAATGGCCTCTTTAACCACTGCAAGGTCCTTGGGTCGGATGAAAGTCTTAATCGAAAGACGTCGCGCTGGAGGCGTTGCAATAATTGATAAGTCTCTGAGACCCGTCATCGAAAGGTTCAAGGTACGAGGGATCGGGGTCGCCGTCATGGCTAAAACGTCGACGTTGGCACGCAGGGATTTGATCCGCTCTTTCTGCCGCACCCCAAAACGATGTTCTTCATCGATAATGAGTAGGCCGAGATCATGAAAGCGAACCTGGTCTTGAATCAGGGCATGCGTGCCAATGACAATGTCAGTTCGTCCATTGGCCAGTGTCTCGATTACCGCATCTTGCTCTTTTCGGCTTTTAAACCGCGAGATGCTTTCGATTTTGACTGGCCAATCTGCAAACCGATCTTGAAACGACTGCAAATGTTGCTCGGCCAGCAGAGTGGTCGGCACCAAAATCGCAACCTGTTTGCCTGCTTGAACTGCTAAAAAAGCTGCTCGCATAGCAACCTCAGTTTTTCCAAAGCCAACATCGCCGCAAATTAACCGATCGGTAGGCTTGGGGCTGCAAAGGTCTGAGATCACGGCTTCAATCGCGCTCAGTTGGTCAGCGGTCTCCTCGAAAGGAAAACCCCGAGCAAATCTTTCGTAGTCTGCATCCGGGGGTGGCAGGGCGAGGCCCTGTTTGGCTTCTCGGCGCGCATAAATTTCAAGGAGTTCAGCCGCAACGTCTCTGATTTGTTCCGCCGCTTTTCGTTTGGCTTTTTCCCAAACATCGCTCCCTAATCGGTGCCAGGGGGCAAGGTCCGCGTCAGCGCCGGTATAACGAGAAATAAGATGAAGGTCGGCAACCGGTACGTAAAGGGTCGCCTCATCTTGATAGAGCAAGGATAAGAATTCATTCGATTGGTCGTCGATGGCGAGCGTCACCAGACCTTGATACCGGCCCACGCCATGTTCCTGATGCACCACCGGTGCACCCTCGCTCAGTTCGGTCAAGCTGCGGACGACGAGTTCATCGGCCTGATCGCGCTCTTTCTGACGGCGCCTAGCTTGAAGTACGCGCTCTCCAAATAGCTGAGCCTCGGAAAGTACAATCAACGATTTCTCTGGCAGGTTAAGGGATCTAGCGGTGGGCGCGATGGCTAGGGTCAGGGTCGCATCCGAGCTGAGAAATGACTGCCAGCTATCGACTAAAGTGGGTGACCAGCCAGCCTGCCGTAATAATTGATCAATAAGTTCACGACGTCCTGGTGATTCGGCGCAGATCAGTATCCTTTGATCGGCTGTGTCCAAGCGTGCTCGAAGGCGATGAAATGGGTCCTTAGCTTGATCATCGATCGATACGTCGGGTACAGCAATAGACATGAAGTCGAAGGCGCGTGCCCCGGCTTCTTCGAGATGATCAATGCGGGGGTAGTTTTTCAGGCGTGCTCTAAAGTCATCCTCTCGAAGTAGTAACTGCTCCGGGGGCAGAATAGGACGCTCAAGGTTATAGCGTAGACTTTCGTATCGATTGCGAGCGTTTTCCCAGAAGCGCTCAATTGGATCAGATAGCGGGTCGCTCATGATGAGCAGCTGGTCGGGTAAATAATCGAAAAGGGTTTCGGTCTTATCAAAAAACAGGGGCAGATAGTATTCGATGCCAGCAGGCGCTAGCCCCGACGACACGTCTTGATAGATCGGACATGACCGAGGGTTGCCACCAAAGGTTAGATGCCAATGATCTTGAAACCGATTGATGCCTTCCTTTGTTAGGGGTACCTCTCTGGCCGGAAGGGTGTCGATCGCAGAGATAGCGCCGGTCGATAGCTGAGTGTCTGGATCAAAGGTCCGGATGGAATCGACATCATCATCGAACAATTCGATTCGAAAAGGGTTGTGAGCGCCCATGGGGTAGAGATCCAGCACCGCCCCGCGTACGGTAAATTCGCCGCGTTCGACGACGGTATCCACCACGCGATAGGCGGCAGCTTCAAGTTGCCGCCTTAAGTCCGTGAGATTCAATCGATCACCGACGGAGATTCGCAAGTTGTGACCGATCAAGAATGCACGTGGCGGCAGCCTCATCAACAAAGTAGAAATCGGCGCAATAACGATAGACCTACCTGTAAAATCCCGAGATAGCAGTTTTAGCCGGTCCGATACAATATCCTGATGAGGTGAAAAGCTATCGTAGATCAGGGTTTCATAGTCGGGAAAAATATCGACCGGATAGTCTGCGCCGGAAAAAAACAGGATTTCTTGTAGTAAAAAATGGGCTTGCTGCGAACTTTTTGCAATGACAAGGATGGGGCCACTCCGAGCAAGCGCCGCTTCGTGAATTGTCAGCGCGAATGCCGATCCGTATAGGCCGGTCCAGCGCCGGACATCGGCGGGTTGATCAGGCAGTGAATCTGACGGTGCCAGTAAATATGAAGGAAGGTCACTCATGGTAAGGTCAGGGTTTTTATTGCAGGCGCAAGTTTACGCTAAGTCGGCACCCCTTGCTGGTTTTCTCGCACAAAAGTCGCTCTGTGCTTTGAGCGATCCGGCAGCCTGCGATTGATTCAGAAAAAGTTATTTTTCAGGCTTTTAATTTGAAAAAATTTTCATTAAAGCCGCACATGTCGTTGCGCCTGCGAATAGTGCACTTCATAATAGCGCCCGCGGAGAGACATAGCGGGGGCGAAGAGACTGTAATTTAGGCTTTTTAGCTTGCGATCTATTCAGAAAATCTGTTCAAGTTGTGGATCTTGCAGCATTTACGTCCTCTCATCGGGCGTTGGGCGTTAGGCGTTGGACGTCGAGGCGCCGAGACAAAAGTAGGTCAAGGGGCCTGGGCCGAGTGTTCGTTAAAAATGCGGCGCACGAGCGATAAAATTGGCTGACCAGGCGAAAGAGGCGGCGATTGAAGGGGCGGTTTACCGCGCACACTGGCGAAAGAACGCGCGATATTTAGGAGGCCAGCATGGCGAAACCAGGATTAGATCAAGTATTTGCTGATTGGAAGCAACGTGAGGCCCTTGCTGAGGCAATGATCCCGTTGATCGGCCAACTCTATCGACGCAACGTCGTGGTTTATATTCATGGGGTACCGCTGTTTAATCAATCTGTTATCGAAATTATGAAGGCGCATCGCAGAGTTCGGCAGATCGAAAAAAACGAACTGTCAGAATTTGAAACTCATCCCATGATTGCTGTGATGGCAACCTTAGACTTGTCGCCCGCTCACGTGGATATTGGTAAGTTAGCCGGCGCGTTCATGGCTGATAGCAAGGGTATGAGCGTACCGGAATATGTTAACGATGCTTGCCGAGAGATTTTAAGTGGCAAGGCGGAAGTACCCCACCAACCCAGAGATGTTGTGGTTTATGGCTTTGGTCGGATTGGTCGCTTGGTGATGCGGCTGCTCATTGAGAAAGCTGGGGGTGGGCAAAATCTGGTACCCAAGGCGGTGGTGCTAAGACCGCCCAAGGATGTAGAAAAGGATCTAAAGAAAAGAGCCAGCCTGCTTCGACGCGACTCGATCCACGGACCTTTCGCCGGAACCATTCGTGTGGATGTCGAAAATCAAGTGCTGATTTGCAATGGCGTTGCGATTAAGTTTATCTATGCCGCCGACCCCGGCGCCATAGCATATCCAGATTATGGCATCGAAGACGCCCTCATTATTGATAGTACGGGTGCTTGGCGAGATGCCGATGGCCTAGCTCAGCACCTCAACAGCCCTGGCGCTTCCAAGGTGCTGCTCACAACGTCTGGCAAAGGCTCGATAAAGAATATTGTCTCTGGCGTCAATTCCAATCTCATCGAACCCGAGGATACGCTGATAGCGGCAGCTTCATGCACAACCAATGCCATTGTGCCCGTTTTGAAGGCGATTAATGATCGCTTTGAGATTGTTCACGGTCACATGGAAACGGTACACGCCTACACCGATGATCAGAACTTGCATGACAACACTCACTCTAAGGAGCGGAGAGGGCGGAGCGCACCTTTAAATATGGTGCTGACCGAATCCAATGCCACCAGTTCTGTCGGCAAATTGTTGCCCGAGCTTGCCGGTAAATTGACTGGAAATTCAATCCGTGTTCCCGTCCCCAATGTCTCGATGGCCATTTTGAATTTAACGGTAGCATCAGAGACCACTCGCGAGGCCGTAAGTGAATACTTGCGGGATGTTGCTTTAAATTCCTCAATGCAACGCCAAGTCGATTACACCGAATCTGTTGAGGTGGTGTCGTCCGATTTTGTGGGTAACCGGCATGCTGGCATTATCGACGCCCATGCAACGATCGTTAATGGCAAACAGATGGTGTTGTACGTTTGGTATGACAATGAATTTGGATACAGCTGCCAGGTTATCCGTTGTGCCCAGAAGATGGCGGGTATTCGATATCCGTTGATTCCGGCGCAACCTGCAAGCGCGGAATAGCGATGAGCCTTACGGCCTAGCTTCACGTAGGCAAAGCAGGATGGGAAGCGATCAGCAGAACGCTCCTGTCGCTCCCGGTGCCGATGAAAGGTAGATTAATCAGCAGGGTATCTCTATAATTGGCGGCGCCGGCGTCAGGGCAAAAAGAAAGTGCCCGAAAAGACGCAATGGGTTGATTTTGGGCACGAGCCAATGGTGATAAAAAGGTACGTCGCAATCAATCCTCGTTCGAAGACCGTCTGATAGGAAGGACATGTTCAAAATTAAAAAAGGGCTGGATCTGCCCATTAGTGGTGCGCCCCAGCAGGCCCAAGTAAGGACCCAGCTTACCGAGCATGTTGCTGTATTGGGCGGGGATTTTCACGGATTGAAACCCACCATGTTAGTTTCTGAGGGCGACAGGGTTCGTCGTGGTCAACCGCTTTTTACCGATAAAAAAAATGACGGCGTTTTGTTTACAGCCCCTGCCTCAGGGGAAGTTACGGCCATAAACCGTGGCGCAAAGCGCGTTTTTCAGTCTTTGGTAATTAAGGTCGACGATACAGCGCCCATTGAATTTGAACAGCATGCGCCCGAAGCGCTCCAAGGATTAACCCGGGAAGCCGTGGCTTCTCAACTCATTGCATCGGGAGAATGGACCGCATTGAGAACGCGTCCGTTCAATAAGGTCCCAGCGCCCATGTCATCGCCTGCGGCGCTTTTTGTGACGTCGATGGATACTAGGCCGCACGCACCCGATGCCAATCCTATTATCGATATGGCTTTTGACGCTTATCAAGCCGGGTTAACGGTTTTGACAAAGTTGACCGATGGGCCAACCTTCGTTTGCTGTGATGCTGATGGACGCGATCCTGAAGTGCCAGGGACAGAGGTAAAGCGCTTTGCCGGATGTCATCCCGCAGGGCTAGTGGGAACCCACATTCATTACATCTCACCTGTACATGCCGACAAGACAGTGTGGCATTTACATTATCAGGACGTCATCGCTATTGGTCGCTTGTTTTTGGAAGGGACCGTGAGTGCAGAACGGGTCGTATCTTTGGCTGGCCCCTCAGTAAAAGAGCCTTGTCTTGTGCGCACAATCCGGGGTGCCTGCCTGAACAGCATGACTGAGTCGGCATTAAGCCCTGGTCACCATCGCATTATTTCGGGCTCAGTTTTGGATGGCCGTAGCGGTGCACCTGAAGAGGCTTATTTGGGTCGCCATCACCTTCAGATTGCAGCACTTGCTGAGGGCACCGAGCGAGAGTTTTTTGGTTTCGTTGCGCCAGGCGCATCCAAGTTTTCAGTGACACGTTTATTCACTGCTTGGTTACTGGGACGAAAGGAGTTCGCCTTAACCACAAGCACAGGTGGTAGTGAAAGGTCGATGATCCCCCTGGGCTCCTTCGAGCGATTAACCGCGTTAGATATTCTGCCTACTCAGCTGCTGCGAGCTCTATTAGTTGATGATGTCGAGAGTAGTATCGAACTTGGCTGTTTGGAGTTAGATGAAGAGGATGTGGCGCTGTTCACTTTCGCTTGTCCTGGGAAATATGAGTACGGGCCTTACTTGCGCTCGATGCTGACCAAAATTGAGGTAGAGGGCTAAGTTACCGACAAAAATTTCGGCCAACATTATTAGCCGATAAAAAGACACAGAGATAGGACGCCGGTATGTCATTGAGAACGTTTATGGATGGTATAGAGCCGAACTTCCACAAAGGTGGCAAGTATGAGCGGTTTTATGCGATCTACGAAATGGTCGATACAATTTTTTACACACCAGGGAAGGTGACGGTTGGGCAGTCCCATGTGAGGGACGCTGTCGACATGAAACGGGTTATGACCACAGTCTGGTGGTGCGCCTTTTTCCCAATGCTGGCTGGGATGTACATGGTTGGGCATAACGCCCTAGAGGCTATGGTGCTCCTGGATGCCCCGGCACTGGATGGTTGGCGAGGGTGGATTTTCGCGTTGCTGGCGGGATATGACGCCAGTAGTATCTGGAATTGCTTGATATACGGTGCCGTCTTTTATGTGCCGATATATGCGGTTACGTTTGTCGTGGGCGGTATTTGGGAAGTGCTGTTTGCGGTCAAGCGTGGTCATGAAGTCAATGAAGGTTTCTTCGTGACCAGCATCCTTTTCAGTTTAACACTGCCAGCTACAATTCCTCTCTGGCAGGTCGCCTTGGGGATTTCCTTTGGGGTTGTGGTTGGTAAGGAAATATTCGGTGGTACGGGCAAGAATTTCCTAAATCCTGCACTCACCGGGAGAGCATTTTTGTATTTTGCGTATCCCGCGCAGATATCAGGTGATGCTGTATGGACGGCTGTCGACGGATACAGCGGCGCAACTGCATTGGGTCTAGCCGCAGCAGGTGGCGTTGAGCAGGTCATGGCCGAGGGGATCACTTGGATGGATGCGTTTCTTGGTAATATCCAAGGCTCTGTCGGTGAAGTATCGACCTTAGCAATTTTGGTCGGTGGGGCCATTTTATTGACCACTCGGGTCGCCTCTTGGCGCATTATGGCCGGGGTTATGCTTGGCATGATGGCGACCTCTACTCTGTTTAACTTGATTGGTTCAGAGTCGAACCCGATGTTCGCGATGACCTGGCAATGGCATCTGGTGTTGGGCGGATTTGCATTTGGCATGGTGTATATGGCAACCGATCCGGTGTCAGCAGCGATGACAGATACCGGCCGGTGGTCCTACGGTATCTTAATCGGTGTCATGTGTGTGTTGATTCGCGTGGTTAATCCCGCTTTCCCAGAAGGAATGATGCTCGCTATTTTGTTTGCCAATCTGTTTGCCCCACTGTTTGATTGGTCGGTGGTTAGGGCCAATGTCAGGAGGAGGCTCGCTCGTGTCTGAATCTTCGAAGAACAACAAGGATTCGATTCAAAACGTGATTGTGATCGCACTTGTGGTTTGCTTGTTTTGTGCGGTTGTTGTGGCGGGGTCTGCGGTCGCGTTGAAAGACCGACGGGTCCAAAACAAAGCCTTGGACAAAAGCAAAAACGTCCTGATTGCCGCAGGCCTGTTTGAAAATGGGGTTACAAGTGTTGACGACATTGATACCTTGTTCGAACAATTCGAACCTCGAGTAGTCGATCTAAGAACGAATAGGATGTTGAGCGCAGCAGAAGTCGCTGATGTCGAGCAATCTCTGGAACTGGATTTTGGTGATTATGATCAGCGCAAAGCCGCGAAGGATCCACAACTGTCTACAGCTCTCACAGATGCAGAAGACGTCGCCTCGATCAATCGCAGAGAGCACTATGCGTTGATTTACCTCTTGCGATCAGAAACGGGTATCGATCGGATCGTATTACCCGTCCACGGTTACGGGCTTTGGTCGACGCTCTATGGTTTTCTAGCCCTCGAGTCTGATGGCAACACCGTTTCAGGTATTACCTTCTATGAGCATTCGGAAACTGCCGGCTTAGGCGGTGAAGTCGATAATCCCGCTTGGAAAGCCAAGTGGCTTGGCAAAAAAATCTACGCTGGCGATGGCGCCGTAGCGATGCAAGTAGTTAAGGGCTCAGTCGATCCAAATGGATCTAGCGCAATACATCAGGTCGATGGCTTGAGTGGCGCAACGTTAACCAGCAAGGGGGTGGAGAATATGATCACCTACTGGCTGGGGGATGAAGGTTACGGACCGATGCTAAGTAGCATCGGGGGTTAGGGCAAAGGGATCGGTTATGTCGAATGTAAAAGAAATTCTGTTAAACCCAATTTTTAATAACAACCCGATTGGTTTGCAGATGCTTGGAATTTGCTCGGCGCTTGCCGTGACCACGCAAATGAGTGTTGCTGCGGTCATGTGTATTGCGTTGACGTTGGTCTGCGCCTTTTCTAATTTTTTTATATCGCTTATCCGAAATCGCATCCCCTCTAGTATCCGCATCATCGTACAAATGACGATTATTGCTTCGTTGGTGATTGTGGTCGATCAGATTCTCGGAGCGGTTGCCTACGATATATCTAAGCAATTAACGGTATTTGTTGGCCTCATTATCACCAATTGCATTGTCATGGGGCGTGCAGAGGCCTTCGCTATGCAAAATCCTCCTGGCCTTTCTTTTTTAGATGGGCTTGGCAATGGATTAGGTTATTCAGCGGTTCTGATGGCGGTCGCCGCAATCAGAGAGTTCTTTGGCTCAGGCAGTCTGTTTGGCATCGAAGTATTACCGCTGGTGACCCAAGGCGGTTGGTACACCCCTATGGGTCTCATGCTGCT
>Ga0181579_10002821_pt1 | contig 13865 bp, 9 predicted proteins | sample 071ome_24_FD_132996 | JGI IMG/M metagenome (GOLD analysis project Ga0181579, IMG submission 132996) | Coastal salt marsh microbial communities from the Groves Creek Marsh, Skidaway Island, Georgia - 071402CT metaG (megahit assembly) | ecosystem: Environmental > Aquatic > Marine > Intertidal zone... | reverse complement strand
GTCCGGGCCGAAATCATCTGGCATGGGCCCCAAGGAACGGCCGCGAAGATCGCCAGCGCGCTGGTCTCCTTTTCCACGATGCGATTCGAGGTCAGCGAAGACCCGAGCGCAGGAGTCGAAGGAGAGCGCTATGCGTTCACGCCGACGCTGGGTCTGTTTCGCGCCGCGATCGGGTCCCACGGTGACGTTCTGGTGCACGAAGATCGGTTGCGCAGTCTTCTTGCGGGAGCGCGGCCCGATGACGTGTCGGGCGTAAACGACGAGGTCCATCGACTTATCGGGACACCGTGGGACCACGAACTCGAACCCTTCCGCGTCACCCATGAAGATTCCACGGTGCGGGTGTTGCACGAAGTGGGGTAGGCGCGCGCACGCAACCGTCGCAATTCGGCCGCGCCTTCGGCCAGTGATTCAGGCGGTAGTGCTCAAGCGGTAATTCTCAGACGGTGCAGGTCATGTCCGTGCCGCAGCACATGGGGGATTTGATCTTGCCGTGGCCGTTGGGGCACACGGAGATCGCCACGGACGTGCCGTCGTCTTTGACGAGAATGTCGTCGACGAGGGCGGCGTCACAGGCGCCACAGGTGGTGTTGACGGACATTCCGCATGAGGGGCATGTGTAGAGGGCCATGGGAGGTGACGGTAGGGCACGGCTCGGATAGTTGTCACGGATGTACGAAATATCCGTTTCGCACCCCTTTTTGGGCCCCACATTGACCCCTCTCGTCACAATTTTCACAAGCACAACGGTCGTGCCTCCCCAGGGGGGTTCCTTGGGGCTGCCATAGTTGCGACAACTTCCCCGAAGGAGATGCTCATGTTGGCGGACGTCGACCGAGCTGTTGCTGCCCTGCTTGAGTCCGAGCGCCTGGGTGGTCAGGCCGCCAAAGTCGCCTTCGATGCCCCGAAGAAGGAGTGGGCGGCAGCGCGAACGGCTCCGACGTTGAACTTGTTCTTGGCTGATATCCGTGAAGACCTGTCCCGTCGCACCACCACCTTGATCGAAGAAGTGGGTGAGAACGGCATCGTCGAATCACGACGCCAACCGTTTCGGTTCTACAACCTCACATACGCTCTCACTGCCTGGGCGTCACGCCCAGAGGACGATCATCAACTTCTCGGACTCGCGCTTCGCGCACTCGTGCAATATGACTACATTCCCGAGCGATTTTGTGCCGGTGAACTTGCCGCGTTGCTCGAGCAAGGCCACAACCTCCACCTACGCGTGGGAGGAAAGATCTTCTCCGACCGCTTCGCTACCGAATTGTGGTCGGCGATGGGTACCGACTATCACCCGTTCCTATCGGTCGTTGTCAGTCTCCCCGTCGCTGCCGGTGTTGCAGAACCTGCCGGTCCGCCACAAACAGTGCCGCCGCAGATTGTCGTCTCCAGCACGGACGATCCGATCCAGGATGTGGTTCGCGGCCGAGACCCTGAAGCGCCCGAGGCAGGAATCCGAACGCGCAGGAGAGATCAGAACTGATGGCCACCCCGCCCCAGGTTTGGGATCCGCACGCGGCGAGCCACGTGCGGGCGCTCTTGGCGGTCGTCGGGGAACGTGTGGCCGCTCTGGTGGAGGAGTCGCGCAGGTCCGACGACGTCCCCGATGAGCGTCGGGGTCATGTTTTCCCGCTGGATCTGGTCATCCGGGACGCGCGCGATCTTGCCGGAGTCGACTCCCGGCTGGTCATTTCGGATGCAGACCTTTCGGATGACATGACGCGCTGGGCGATGCTCTGCGGACTGTCGGACTCGGAACTAGGCACCCTGATCGTGGCAGCCGCCGTCCACGTGGACCCGCGTTTCGAAGCTTTCTTCATTGTTCTCAATAACGAAGTGGACACCCGCGGCCCGTCGGTGGCGACCACTCTGCGGCTCATCGGTTCGGATCCGTCGTCCCCCGAAGGACGACGCTTTTTCGACGCCGACGGCTTCCTGTGTCGTATGGGGCTGATCGAATTGCGCAGGCCAGACCACCCCCTCCCCACCCGCATCGTGGATGCCTCTGAACGGTTCGTGCGGCATCTGCTCGGCGACGGTCGTTTCGACGGTCGTGTGGACCACCTGTTGTCCTGGCGTAGTGAACCGCTGATACCGGGGGAACTGCTTCCCGATGCTGGACCGTTTCCCGATGTTCCTCCGCTGGGCTCACGTCACGAATCAGCCATCGTGTGCATGCGGTCTCATCAGGGCTCCGGCGCTGTGTGCATCGCTCACCATCGCCTGCACATGTCTGGGCATCCCCGGGCGTTGATGTTGGATGCGCACGATCTTCCGCACGACACCTCCGAGCGCCGGGAGGCCGTGCACGCGAGCCTTCGGGAAGCCGCCCTGGCGTGCACTCCCATGATCGTTGATGCTCGTCGAATCGCGGCCGACCGTGTCGGTGAGGTCATCACGTTGCTTGATCAAAGTTTCGTCCCCGTGATCGTCATCACCGGTCCGAGCGTGTCGGTGGACCTTCTCCCCGATCGCATCGTTGACGTCCCGGTGGCGGCGCCCGCAGTCCGTGACGCATGGTTGGACTACCTCACCAAACAGATCGACAGCCCGCGCCCCGTCGACACTTTGCAGCGCCTCGAACCTGAGGACATACGCGAGCGATTGCTTCACGGCAACGAGAAGATCAGCGCGTCGGCACCCTCGGATATGGGAACCCTGGCCCGCCCGGTGATTCCCACCTTCCGGCTCTCCCACGTCATCGTTCCCGATCAAGTGGAAGGGGAGTTGTCCCACCTCCTGAGCAGGGTTCGTCTCAGGGATCGAGTCTTCGACGACTGGGCGATGCGTCCGGGCGGAACGAGAGGCCGAGGGATCACCGCCCTCTTCGCCGGGCCGTCCGGCACGGGAAAGACCATGGCCGCGGAAGCTCTTGCTGGGGAGCTCGGGGTTCCGTTGTTCCACGTCGACCTGTCGAGTGTGGTGGACAAGTACATCGGGGAGACCGAAAAGCGACTCGAGCAGATCTTCACTGCGGCCGAGCAGTTCGACGGGGTGCTGCTGTTCGATGAGGCGGACGCCTTGTTCGGGAAGCGTTCCCAGGTGAGCGACGCGCGAGACCGACACGCAAACATCGAAGTTGCCTATCTCCTGCAGAGGATGGAGTCCTTCGATGGGCTTGCGATCCTGACGAGCAACCTTCGCGCGAACCTCGATGACGCGTTCTCGCGCCGACTCGACTGCATCGTCGACTTCCCAGAACCGACTCAGGAACTGCGAGAGAAGATCTGGCGAGCATGCTTGGGTCAACAAGGCCAGCACCTGTCCGATGATCAGTTCCGAACACTGTCGACTTTGGAGCTGTCTGGCGGAGGAATAAGTTCCGCCTGCCTATCGGCTGCCTTCGCAGCTGCCGAAGCCGGACGACACGTCGAATATGAACATGTCATCTGGGGATCGGCTCGTGAGTGGCAGAAACTTGGTCGTCTCTCCTTTCCCCTCGAGCAGTCCTTCGGATCCCTCACACACTCTCCTAGTGGGGAGGTGACAAGCGATGCCTGACAACGATTCGGAGAGCGGAGAAGAGCAGTATCTGCGGTGGGTGAACGAGGTCCTGGGTGCCTCGGGTGAGGGAGGTGACGGGTCTTCCGACGCAACCGGCTCCGCTGCAACGGCGTCCGTCGCCTCCGACGACACCGGCTCTGAGGAAGTGGGGCTCCGAGAGGATGCGCTTGCGGGCACCATCGTGGCCGAGCGAAGCGTCCTTCCACGGCCCGTCGTGTCGTTGGCGCAAGAAGAGGTCACAGCAACTCCCGGGCAACCGGTGCGCGTCAAAGTCACGGTCCGCAACGTGGGTCCCGTAGTCGAGACTTACTCGCTGTCATCTGTCGGCAATGGCTCGGGATGGGTATCGCTCGTTCCCTCGGAACTGTCCCTATTCCCCGGTGACGAAAACTCCGCAGCCATCGTCATCAAGCCGCCGCGTGCATCGCGAGTAGGCGCCCAGACATATCCCATCGGTATCAAGGCGACGTCAGAAGTCGACCCGAACGAAAGCACTGTTGCCGAACTCAGTATCACCGTCGATCCGTTCTATGAATCCGCTCTGAATGTCAGCAAGACAACTCTCGAGATGCGCCGTCGGACGTCGACGTACGCAAGCATCACGAACAATGGAAACACCACGGTACGCATCATTCTTCGTCTGTGGGATCCAGATGGACGACTGCGTTTCAAGGTCGATGACTCCCTGATCGAGCTCGCTCCGGGAGAGACATCGTGGACTCGAGTGACCATCAACGGTCCCTTCCATCTAGTGGGCCGACAGCGCACTTTGAGCATGCTCTCCGTCATCGAGCCCAACAAGGACGTGACGTTGGGGACGCCGCTGGAGGACATGCAGTCCGCGGTGCAACGAGTTACTGTGATTCAACGGCCGATCATTCGCTTCCGACTCGGGATCATCGGCAGGCTTGTGCTCCTGCTCGCAGTTCTCGGGATCATCGCGGCGTTCGTTTTGAGTCGACTCGCCTTGTCGGGATCAGACGACGTTGTCATTACTCCGCCGGCGACGCCGGCCAATTTCTCGGCAGAGCAGTTGGGGACAGATCAGATCTTGCTTCGATGGAGTGCGGTTTCCGGAGCGACCGGCTACTCGGTGTATGCGGTTGGTGACGCTGGAAATGCGCTGAGTTCCCCCGGTACGTCCACGTCCTCGGACGGAACATCACAATCCATCTCCTTCACATCATCGGTTGTATTTATGCCGGCTTCTGTGGGCGCCGGCGGCGGGACAGGCTCACCCTCTCCGTCCGCTTCTCCGTCTCCGGATAGCCCGAGCTCATCTCCGTCCCCGAGTGTGTCGTCTCCCACCTCGACCGTGTACGACTACGACAATGAGTCGCCCTCGTGCGGTGATTGCACGCACGTGGGTGATGTGCCATCCGGAACGGCCCGTTTCGTTGTGACGAAGACGACGCTCGGGCAGGCGAACTGTTACCGACTGCTGGCCACCGCTGACAAGACACAATCTCTCTTCACACCGCAGATGTGTGTCGTGATGCCGACCGCAGCAGAAGTCGAAGACGCCAAGAGCGCCGCATCTGGGAGCGGCGGGAGCGGCAGTGGTAGCGGGGGATCCTCGGAAGCAGCAGCCTCGGTTCCGTGCCCACCCTTTGAGCCCATGGCCGACAAGTTGAGCGACACGGCGCTGGCACTCACGTGGATGCTTCCGTCGGAGACGCCCGAGGGTCAAGAGGCTGTTGCGTGCGACAAGAACACCAAGATTTCCGGGTTCGACATCCAACGCCAGGTCCTGTCTGGCTGGTCCAGTGTGTCTCCGGGCCCAACAGCCGGTGACACAGCTCTTGAGGTCAAGGATCTTGAGCCCGCAACCAAATACTGCTTCCGGATGAGGAGCAAGGCCGGCGATCAGAACTCTGCGTACTCCGCGACGTTCTGCAAGAAGACCAAGAAGGCCAGTGCGTCACCGTCCCCGACGCTGACGCCTGTTCCGGCAGACCCGAACTTCGTGGCGTCGCCCACGCCAAGTCCAAGTGCGAGTGCGGATGCCGGGTCCGCGGCCGAAGCAGATCCGAACACCGCGAGTCCGGCTCCATCCGCAAGTGCGACCCCGAGTGAGTCGGAAACAGCTAGTGGGGATGCCACCGCGGGGGCCTTAGTGGATTCCAGCCCCGCACCATCACCGACGGAATCGTCTATTTGGTCGGAGCCGAAGACGGTGCCGATTCCCCTTTAATTGCTGGGCGCAGGCGAGGGTGAACTCGTTGCAGCCTCAGCCGATGATGAGGTGGGGCTTGCCGATGCCGATGCCGATGGGCTACCGGTAGGACTGGTCGAGGGTGACGGCGATGGGCTCGCGGGGGCGGCGCGAACATTCCACGCAGTATTGAGCAGGTCCGCGGGGGTGAACTGCGGATAGAAGAGCACGTTGGTGATGGCCACTTGTCCTCGGGTGGATGTGGGTTCGTATGGATTTGAGATGCGCGGCCGGTAGGTCGAGACAATTTCAAGTTCGATGCGTGCGGCATCTACTTTCGGGAATTGCAAAACGGTCGAGTAGTCACGAAGGTTCATGATCAGTGGCAGCTCGAATAGTTGGGTGCCCTGTTCGACGTAGGTGCAATTTCCCACCTTCGCCTTGGTTGTCGAGGGACTACCGGTAGGCGAGGCAGCACTCGGAGAGGTCGACGGAGAAATCGACGGAGAAATCGATGGTGACATGGACGGTGACTTCACTGCCTGAGCCACCGATGGACTCGTCGTTGGACGGGAAGTCGGGCTGGGGGTCGGGCTCGGTGTGGGGGAGACCGTGGAGATTGCCGGCGTGCTGTCAGACGGGCTTGCGGCGGGGCTTGCGGACGAGGAGACCGAGGCGCTCGCCGAGGGATCGGCAGAAGGACTCGCGGTGGAAGTGTTTGCGATGGGTTGCAGGAGTTGCGGGCAGGCTGAAGCGCCGATGTCGAACTCGCCAGAGATGTCCGTCTCCGTAGTCGATACGTCGACGACCTCTGATGCGGGATCCTCGTCCTCCACGACAGCTTTGAAAAAGGTCAACCGGATTTGCTCCGGAGTAGCCAGGGCCCGGACATCCAGAACACCATTTTGAATTCCCGGTTGAATCAACATCCGGTCCAGGGTGTAGTTGTCAACGAGTCGGAAATTAATTGTGGTGCCGGCTCCGAAGTTTGGTGAAATCGCGGATGCCCAGTACGTGGCGGTCGTGTTTCCGGCGAGAGCAGTTGCGGGTGAGCCAAACCCGGTCGAGGACGCCTGGATAGCGTCGAAGGGAGCAGACCTTCCAGCGGTGGGTGCGACCCAATAGGAGACCGCGCGAAAACCATTCGAGACCGCCGTGAAGATGGGATTGGGTTTTGGTGACAACAGCACGAACAGCAGGACAGCTATCAGGAAAGCGATGAAACCGATGAGCGCCCAGTCTGTGCGTTTAGGTGGGCGCTCAGCTGTATCGCTCTCCTGCGGGGTCTGCTGTGTCGACGTGGTCGCCCGCGCGACGACGGCGAAATCAAGTCCGCATCGGGCGCAGAAGTGAGCCGTGGCTAGGTTGCGAAAACCGCAGCGTGAACATGGCGTGCCATCGAGCGGTCCGAGCCCACCGCCTTGACCCACGGCGATTGTTCGCTCGGTGACCGCAATTGCCTTGGCTGGTTCCTCCGATTGGATTTCTGCGGGAACGTCCTTGGGAAGAACGACCCCGGCGCTTTCCTCGTCGTAGGCAGCAGCCAGCGCATGATCCTGGGTAGGGGCTTCATCGGGCGCTGATTCGTGGGGTTCCCCGATGATCGGTCGCGCCCACAACTTCCACCAGGGATCGGGGTTGCCACGACGCACCTTGGGCGGTGGGGGCTCGTCGGCTCCGGTTGCGCCGTCCGTGCCCAGTGTCCCCGTGTCGTCACCGGCCGCATCGGAGGTCGATGTTTCGGTGGCTGCTTCCTGATCGTCGTTGGTGTGTGCCGCATCCGGTACGCCGTCCTGAGTCGGGCCTGTGGTCGGCGTAGCGTCCGAGTGTGTCTCGTTGTCCTGCGTAGGTGAGTGGGACGAGGAGTCAGTCGAGTCAACAGTGTCAGTCGAGTCAACAGTGTCGGCCGAGTCAGTCTTGTGCGTGGGGGCGTCAGGTGCCGGGGGAGTCCATGGGGGTACTCCGGCGAACTCCAGATACGCCCCGCAACCGGGACAGTAGGGAGTCCAGGTTGTCCTCGTGCCGCACCGTTGGCAGGTAATGCTGGACGGTGTTTCGGTCACGTCGCGACCGTCACGACGAGCTCGACATGCGCGGGTAGGACGGATTGGAGTGCAGTTCGGATGTCAGATTCCGTGACGCTCGATCCTGCGTCAGGCGTGAACGTGACCGTCACCTGCGGTGGGTTGGCCGCGGACCAGGTGGACGGTTCTTCGAACTGGTTGGCCGTTGTGACGCCTCCGGAATCCGTCACGTTGCAGGTGCCCCCGAAGAGTTCAGTCACTCGGTCAGAGATGCTTTGCGTGGTGCCGCGCCAGCGAGACCTCGGCACAGCATTCGCAAGGGCCTGTCGCCTCATCGCGTCGGTCCAGCCCTGTTCGCTCGACACCAGCAACCAGGTGCTCATGTAGTCGATGAAATCCATCGGAGCGAGATCAGCATCGAGATATGCGGGATAGCAATCGAGCGTCGAGATGATGGGTGCGAGAACCTCGTCGAAGGTGTCGAGAAACAAGTTGGTGACCCGGTCGCCGGCGAGCATGGATGGTGCGTAGTTGCGGAGTGGGAACGGGCTCGGCAATCCGGGAATGAGCGCGCGCTGTGTTGGCTCGAAGACCATTTGTCGCTCAATGGGGGATCTGTATGGCGTGGTCATTGTTGGACGACCTCGAAGTCCGACGGCAGGCTGTAGAGCAGATCGTGCGGCTTCAGTGAGATCTTGTCTGTTGGCTCGGCTCTGGCTCCAGAGACTGCGTCGATAGGAATCAGTCGGGCGACGTCCACGTACATCAGCCCCGGAACTTGCTGGAGCACGCTATAGATATCTCCGACGGAGACGTCACGACCGAAAGGCCACCCCGTTCCGTCGTAGCCACCGTGCAGGGGGTGGAGGAAGTTTGCGATCGCATCGTCTGCCGCTGTCAGAACCTTTTCCTGATCTGCCTGCGAGTGGATAGCAAGCCGGGCAGCGACGGACACGCCCATATAGCGGGGAGGCTCGATTCGAACCGTGGTTCCCACCAGGCGCCGCTCATCGATGAACTTCTTCACGCTGGCCAGGGTTTCCTCGCGAGGACGAAGCAACTCGAAGGGAACGCGTCCCGGCTGGATATCAGGAACGACGAGAACCAGGACGGTGCCCGGGCTCCCGAAATCGGCTCCATTCAGACACTTAGTTCGCACCAGGGATGGAGATGCTTGCTGGGTGAGTAGTTCGAAGTCCGCTGCGCTGACTGCTCGGTTGCGGGCGCGCAGGTCGATGGCCGCCCGTGCCTTGAGGTCAGCGATCGTCTCCGGATCGACGCCGCCCACGGCGGGATGAATGTTCTCCGCCTTGGATATGAAAGGGATGCTGGTTCGCAGCAGTCGCAGCGCTCCTGCATCCACATTGCCGGCGACGCCACCACCCGCGCGATACTCCGGTACGCGAAGGTTGCTGCCCGACGGCGGTGTAGCGCCGTAACTTCGGGTCGACCCATCGGGCTGGCGAACGATGGGTCCAAAGCGCAATTCACCGGTCACGTTGTCGAGACAGAAGATCTTCTCCTGTGGCTCTCGATTCGCGAAGGTTTCCACCCGAGTCCACCGTTCCCAGCCATCGGGGCTACTGACCTCGAGGATGAGATCGTCTTGGCCGGCGATGAGAGGCGTGCGGTTGAGCGTGAAGGCCTCTCCGGGAGTCCCAGCCGTCCTCCCGAGCATCTCGTTCTTCACGATCTGGCAGTGAGTCGCTGGCACGAATCCACCGATGGTTGCTGCGGACATGGAGCGGATCTTCGGAGACTCCTTGTATTCGGGTTGATCATCGTCTGCTGTGGTAACCCGAACTCGGATCCATGCCGCCGCTACACCCTTGAGGGAATTTTCCCGTTGTTCGCCAATGGATAACTCGATGATGCCCTTCCTGTTGAAGCCACCAGTGGTGTCCATCAAGCATTCCACCGGTTCCCATGAGCGACCGTTCCACGCGTCGAATGCTCGCGGCGGTCGCTTCGGATCGACGCCGATGCCCTCGATACGTGAATCCACGGTGAGTCGCACGATGCAGTGAGACGCGGGTTTATTGAGGCCGATGAAGAATGCATCGTCGACTGCGGGAACCTCGGAGAAGCACTCGACGTCTTCGGAGGTTTGGTCGGTGATATCGACCGACGTGAACGCACCGCCGGCGGGCTGGGTGAGTGCGGCGGTAATGGACGTACTGACGAGTGTGAGGTCTTTGTCGGTCGTGAAGGACACGGGTGGGCCGTCGCCGCGGCGCGTCGTGGAAATCACGGTGCTGGCAGGAACGAGGATGTCATTGTCTTGAGGAACGGCGAGGGAGAACTGCATAGTCGTGTACGCGGCGGCCGGCGGTCGAAGCGTTTCGCCGAGGAAGTCGAGAAACTTGATCCAGTGCAGCTCAGGAACCTTGTTCAGCCTAAAGACCAATTGGTCGACCATGTAGGCGAAGGTCTCGATCAGCGTGACTCCAGGGTCGGCCACGTTGTTGTCGGTCCACTCGGGAGCACGCTGCTGAAGGAGGCGTTTCGCCTCGTCGACGAAGTCCTGAAAGGCACGGTCGTCCAGATTGGGGGATGGAAGGCTCATTACCCCTCCTGCTCGGGGATCAGATAGAAGGGTACGAGGAGGTTGCGCACGTCGTAGGAGTTCTTGATTCGGTACTTCACGGTTATTTCTGCGAGCGTGTTGTCCTGTTGGAATTCGACATCGACACCGAGGATGTCAGCCCGGGTCTCCCACCGTTCGAGTGAGCTGGTCACCAGAAGCTGAATGCGCGTCCGTAATTCTGGCGATGCGGAGTTGAACACGAGATCGTGGATCCCACAGCCGAAGTCCGGCCGCATCGGACGTTCGCCGTAGGCGGTCCCGACGATGAGCGCGATGGAGCGTTCGATGTTGGCTGCGCCCGTGACCATGCCCAGACGACCCTGGGAATCAAGTTCAAGGGGGAATGCGATCCCCTTGCCGACGAAATCCTGCGTGGTCACGTTCACGCTCCCAGGTTGACTATGCCGCCGGATACATCCACGGCGGGTGCGACCAAACTGATGTCTCCGCTTGCTTCAACGTTGATGGATGAAGCAGCGATACTCAATTCGCCGGCAGAGGACAGTTCCAGCGCACCCTCAGCTGAAACCGAGACATCCCCCTCGCCGTTGATGGTGACATCGCTCGCGTTGACGAGAACAGCTCCTTCGGAATTCACCGTAACGTCCGAGGCGCTGGTGATGATGATGGGTTGTTCTTCGATGGTCATGATCTCGATCCCTGATTCTGGCGAAAGGCGGATCATGCACGAGGCGCCGAGTGTGGTTTGGATAGTGAGCGAGGTATTTTCCGGGCTGTCGTTGAAAATGAGTTGATGCCCGTCGCGCGAGGTGTAGGCGCGGATCATGGGTGCCCCTTGGACAATTTCGCCGAAGGGGATTGCCCCTCTGCGGTCCTGGCTGTAGAGGCCCCCGATGACATATGGGGAGTTCAACTGCCCGTTCTCGAAGGCAACAAGAACCTCGTCGGTGGGTTCGGGAAGAATCTGCCAGCCGAGCATCTCCCCGGCTCCAGGCTGCACGACCCGTGCCCACGGACTGACGTACGTTTCCGATAGCCACGGAAAACTCAACAGCACCCGGCCCATTGCCTCGGGGTCCTCGGTGTCGGTGACGATCGCTGAATACACGCCCGTCAACTTCGAGGACGTTACGGCCGAGTCTTGAAGGCCGGCAAGTGTGCGGTCTTCGAGACCAGAGCACACCAAGGATGTTCGGTACCCCGTCAGGTTGGGTGCGAACGTGTGAATACTCGAGGTGACCGTGTACTCCCCGGTCAGCAGGCCGGCATCGGCGAGGCTGATGGCTCGGTTGGGCATGATCGAAGGATTGCCGCGCATCTCGATTTCGATGTTTGCGTACGCCCCGGACAGCCGTGCCGCCAAGCCTTCCGAAGCCGCTTCGGTAGCCGCCTCGTTCCCGGCCAACCTGTCGAGTCGGACGAACTGGTTCACGCCGCCAAGCTCAGCTCCGAGCTCCTCGGGGAGCACCGTGTTCAAGGACGTGTCCGACATTGTGGGGGCTTCTCCCAGGGACGGCAGGCCCAGAGACTGATCCCACCCGCGAGCCGAGGAAGCTGCTGTGATGCCGGATCCGGAAACCGACGCTTCGAGGTTGATGATGCGGTCGTCACCGATAGAGAAGGACAACGGGGAAGGGTCGATACCGATGGGTGGTGGCGCCGTCTCGGCGGGCATCGTCGGACCGAAGTGCAACGTAGGAGTACCGGTGAGAGGGTTCACGGCAACGTTGACGACGTACCCGATTTCCTTTGCAAGGCGTACGAGGAAGTCCCAGTAGGTTTCGTTTGCCTGCACGACCATCTCGTGAACGACCGGGTGTGGGACAGCTTCGGTGACGATCGCGTGTTCAGCACCAACGACTTCTGCCACCTCGCTGTAGCTCATCATCGGGTAGCCCATGGTCTTTTGACCGTGGAGGAGTCGGTGACTTGCGTCGTACGCGCGCACGACGCTGAGACGTCCTCCGGCGTTCTCGAACTGGATCTCGAGCGTCTCTACCTGACCGAAGAAGATTGCCTCGCCAGCGGCGTCGTCTCCGGTTACAGCTCGCACTTCCACGAAATTGCCGATTTCCAGTCCACACTCCATAGGGATCGTCAAGTCTGGATCGGAGAACTCGATCTCGCATGACGATGGAAGGTTCACCTGGGACTCGACCTCGACGCGGCGTATCTGGTTGGAGAACTCGGGAAGAATAGGAATGCTGTCAACGAAAACTCGCAGAATCAGATCCGATGTGCTCAAAGTGGCAAGGGACATCGCTATCGGCCCGCCCCGTTCGGCGACGATGAGATTCCCGAGGTCGAGACCGGGCGGCCAGATTCACCGCGTCGGGGCAGGGTTGACTTATCGGGAATGACCAAGCTTCGACCCGCGCGCACACGCAACGGGTCGTCGATGCCGTTCGCGTCGGCAATGTCTCGCCAATGCGAGGGTTGGTGGTAAGCCCGAAAGGCTAGGTGCGACAACTGATCACCGTCGTAGACCTCAAGCTGTCGTCGCCCAACGTCACCTCCAGACGTGGGGTTTTGGGCGTCGAGCGATGTTGGGTACTGGGTGATGCTGAGATGACCCTGAGCTCGCGTTGGCTCTCCTCGATCGTTGAATCGAATGAAGTTCGTCTCTACCTTGTCGACGTAGCTGACGGGGGAAACGAAATTCCCCCACAACAGCACAACCAGCGGCGCCGTTCCGATTCCGACGGCGGCAAGGAGTGCATCAACTTCGCATAGCGCCATCAGGCGCTCGACCTCAGGTAGGACGCTTTCTCCTTCGGCGTTCCCTCCTTGACCCTGGTCGACGCGAGCACCGTCCAGGGTGAAATCGAAGTCGATGGTCATGGGTTGCGTGCCCAGCCAGTTCACCGGTCCCGATCCCTCAGCCGACGGTGAATCGTTGATCCGCCATGTGGCTCCCTTATTGACTTTGACGCTTGAGGGGGGAACCCAGAAGGTGATGGCGGGAAAGCCTCCGAGTGTTGCCCCTGCAGTCTTGGCGATCACTTCGTTCTTCGCGGATAGGGCAGTCGATGGCATGTACGCGGCAGCGTCCCCACCGGGAGTCCAACTCGTGACGGCGGACAGTGCGCTGGCGACGCCGGAGACTCCGCCGGGAAGTACCACCAATTTGAATGGCTGCACAGATTCAGCGCTGTCGATTCCTGACGCCAGGCTGCCACTCTCGGCAAAGCCGGAGTGAGAGAACGTGAGTGTCTCGGTGATTCGTGGCGGCGTTTCTGCGGAGGGAACGGCGACGAAGTCCGGTTGTGTCCACGACACCGGGTATGCGTTGCGGAAGTTGTAGGTGGCTTGTTGCAGTGATCCCTGAACATCCAGGTAATTGACCGTCACGGAAACAGTTGAGGGCCCGGAAGTTTCCGCTGCAGAGAACCATTGGGCAATCCATCCGGACTGATTGGCGGTCCACGGCCGGGTCAGTGTGACGTTGCCGTAGTCCAGTGACCCCAGCATCTGGAACCGGCTCCGGTTGTAGCCCCCGGCCTGAAGATCTTGAGCGCCGAGGCTTACCGAACCTAAGGACAGTGACTGCCAATTGGCGCCGAGCGTTTGGTCCGATGCGACGATGTCGACGCTGATCGAGAAGCCGACGAAGTTGGTCGCGGTGTAATCGGAG
>Ga0181579_10002817_pt1 | contig 13887 bp, 12 predicted proteins | sample 071ome_24_FD_132996 | JGI IMG/M metagenome (GOLD analysis project Ga0181579, IMG submission 132996) | Coastal salt marsh microbial communities from the Groves Creek Marsh, Skidaway Island, Georgia - 071402CT metaG (megahit assembly) | ecosystem: Environmental > Aquatic > Marine > Intertidal... | reverse complement strand
TGGCGGCTTTGGGTGCTGTGCGACCGCGACCCGGTGGAGAACTGGGTCGATGGCCGGGTCGCGCTGCTCGGCGATGCCGCGCACCCGATGATGCAGTACTACGCACAAGGTGCGTGCATGGCGATGGAGGACGCGGTCTGCCTGTCTCACAGCCTTGACGGGCACCGCGATGATCTTGCGGCCGGACTGGTCGCGTACCAGGACCAGCGGCTCGTACGTACCGCACGGGTGCAGCTCGGCGCGCGGGCGATCGGGGACCACGTGAACCACGCCGAGGGGATGCATGCGCGGGTACGGAACGCGATCCTGCGCGGGATGAGTACGGAGGAGTGCTACGACCGGCTGGCGTGGCTCTACGGCAGCACCGGGCTTTCCGGGGCAGCGTGAGGAAAGCCGTTCCGCGATTCCGGTCGCGGTCCCGCAATCGGCCGTGGCATACTTTGCCGGCGGAACAACCAACGAACAGGAGGTCGCGATGAAAACGATCACGATATCCCAAGACGAGATGAAGGGCCGCGTGTCCCGCTTCACGGAGCTGAAGCCGCTGCACGCCGCAGAAAGCCTCGACATTCCCCAGGAAGCGAAGGACGTCATCTACGCCCGCGAGCTTCTCTCGGTGATCGGGCTGGCCGACACTGCCGACACGCCGGTCAATCAGGGGGCACCGATCCAGGGCGCGGGCGGCATCACGATGACCCACGCCGTGTGCCCGCCGGGCACGGGGCCGGAATTGCACAACCATCAACAGACCTACGAGACCTTTACGGTCCTGCGCGGCCGCTTCGAGGTGACGTGGAACGACGATGGCGGCGAGCGGATCGAGCTTGAGGAGTTCGACACGATCTCCGTGCCGCCGGGTGTGTGCCGCGCCTTCCGCAACATCGGCGACGACGAGGGCATTCTGCAGGTGGTTATCAGCGGCGGCGTGCATGACATGCAGGATATCGCGTTCACCCCGGCGATCGCGGAGAAGCTCTCCGGCTATGGTGATGAGGTGGTGTCGCTGTTCGAGGAGCGCGGGATGCGGTTCACCGCGGGCACGGACGCCGCCTGATACCATCGTTATCCATCATTGGACCGATCCGGGGCGGTGCCGTGGCACCGCCCCTTTTTTCTTGGCGAAAATTGAGACGGATCAATGCTCTGCGTCGGGCCTCCCGCGACCATGGGGCTACATCATGAAGGAGCCCCGAAATGACCTATCGATCCATTTGCGTTGGCCTCTTGCGCGGCGACGATCGCAACCCGGAGACGCTGGAAGTTGCAATCCGGCTGGCGGCAGATCATGACGCCCATCTGACCGGCATGCTGCTGGTGCCGCCGCTCAACATTCCCGTCTATGCCGCGATCCCGCTGCCGAATGACCTGCTGGACACTTATCAGGAGGAAGCGGAACGCGAGGCGGCAGCGTTGCATGACACGTTCACGGACGCCTGTCGCGCGGGAGGTGTTTCGTCCTTCGACTGGCAGGGTCGCACCGACAATATCGTCCAGAGCCTGCAACGGATTGCACCCGTGACGGACATGTTCGTCCTGACCCAGCATGGCACCGGGGACTACGGGTGGCTGATTGGTGAGGCCTCGCTCGCGCTTGGGGCGCCGATCCTGGCTGTCCCCGAGGCGGGACATTTCGAGACCGTCGGCAAGACGGTTCTGCTTGCCTGGACGCCGCGGCGAGAATGCGCCCGCGCCACCCGGGACGCGATGGCCATGCTGTCAGGCGCGGCGCGGGTCGTCGTGCTCCGAGCCAACGCCGAGGATGACGGCCTGGATGTCGCGCTCGGCGCATACCTCGACAGGCACGGCGTGACGGCCGAGATCAAGCATGTGAACGCGAGCCAAGTGTCGATCGGCAACGCGGTCCTGAACGCGGTGACCGATGAGGGTTGCGACATGATCGTTATGGGCGCCTACGGCCATTCGCGGGTTCGCGAACTCGCCTTTGGCGGGGTAACCCGCGACGTGCTCGAACACATGACCGTGCCGACCCTGCTATCCCACTAGGGTTGTGGTGCCAGCCGCGGGCGGAAGTGCAGCACCGTACCCGCGGCCGGCGCCGCTGTTGGCGTCAGAGACCGGGCACGGCATTCCACGGGCAGGCGGAAGATCCGGCCGTCCGGATCGGACCAGCGCGCCCGGAGCCAGCGGCTGGATCGCGGCAACTCCACGCACAGGCGCATGCAGTGTCCATGCTCCGCGATTCGCATCAGGCCGCCCAGCAGATCCGGCACGAGTTGCCGCTCGCGGGTCCTGTCGACGATGATCGTGTGAAACGCCGACAGGATGCGTTCATGCCCGGCGCCTGCGACGATGTCGTAGGCGGTGAGCCCGCGCACGCGACCGTTGCGGGCAGCCAGAAGGACCCCGCGTGCCGGACGTTCACCTGGGTCGCGGGCAACCCGCGGAGCTGCGAATTCGCGCCATGCCTCAAGAGACAACTCCCGGTCCGCTTCGCGCGCGAGCGGAAAAACCAGATCGATCTGGTCGCGGGTGAGAGCGGAGAGTTCTGTGGCGGTGACCGACAAGCGGACCTCGTGAATTGAAATTCGCGAGGTTTCATGAAAACATTTTGTCCGGCACCGTCATTGACGTGGCTCAATCTCCGCCGTGTATATTGTGTCTGCCTAATGTAATATGCATACCCGGTTCGGGGGTCGAGCGCGTACGGGGACCTGGAATGACTGATACGTCGAATGCTGTACCCAAACCGTCCCATCATCGCTGCGAGACCTGCGATGTGCGGCACAGGGCGATCTGCGCCGCGGTGGACGCGGAGCATAATGATCGGCTCGAAGCATTGGTTTCCCACCACGATTATGCCCCGGGCCAGGTGATCTTCGAGGAAGGCGATCCGGCGGAGTATGTGTTCAACATCTCCCAGGGCGAGGTGCGGCTCTACAAGCTTCTGCCGGACGGCCGGCGTCAGGTGACGGGGTTTCTGATTCCCGGCGATTTCCTGGGGCTGATCACCGACGGTGCTTATGCCTACGGAGCCGAGGCGATTGGTCCGGTGGAGCTGTGCTGTATGCGGCTCAGCGGGCTGGAGCGCCTGTTGTCCGACATGCCGCCGGTGCGCGAGCGGTTGCTTGACATGAGCCGCGATGAGCTCGCCGCGGCCCAGGAGCAGATGCTTCTGCTCGGCCGGAAGAGCGCGCGTGAGAAGATTCTTTCGTTCCTGCTCTATCGCCAACGGCACCTGGATCCGACGGGCCGTGACGCGAGTGTCGATCTGCCCATGTCGCGTACGGATATTGCGGATTATCTCGGTCTGACGATCGAGACCGTCAGCCGTACCTTCACGGCGCTGCGCGACGAAGGGCTGATCGAGCTGCCCAACCCGCACCACGTGATCTTTCCGGACATGGATGCGGTGCGCGATGCCGCCGAGGCGGCCTGAGGATCCATTCTTCCGTTTGACCATTGATGTGCGTCAACGCGCCGAAGGCGCGGGCGGACCAGACTCATGGACGAACCAGATGCCAACCGTGAAGGAGTTCGTCCCATGGCCCTGCGCCATATCCGCCTTGAACTGGCGCGCGATCGTGATTTCCCGGACGGGAGCGCGGAGCGCGGTTACGAGTTTCACGCCCCGCTGACGGACGATGGCCATCTGGACAGAGACGAATGGCACGATGTGCGCGACGAATGCACGGTGCGCCGTTTCTGGCACAACGAACCCGACGAGCATGGCCATCTCGTTCATCGCGGGCGCGGATGGGCGTTCCACTACGACGATGAACCTGCCGAAGAGGATGAACCCCTGTTCAAGCTCGACCGGCACACCCTGGTCGAGGGGGAATATGTCTCGATCACCGAGCATGACGGGGTGCTGCGGACGTTCCGGGTCGTACGCTTGCGCTGAGTGTTTCCGGGTCGCGGCGTTTCTCTCCGCGCGGAACGGTTCGTTCCGGGATCGATCCGGATCAGTGGCTGATTAAGCCCCGGCTCGCCGCCGCCGACGTTGTTCCAGGCGTATTGAATAGTAGTTGCCCGCGAAGATCATCAGCGCGCCGATGAGGACCGCGATCTCGACCGCCTCGCTGTAGAGCAGAAAGCCCACGGCGACGATCAGCGGCAGGCGCATGAAGTCCATGGGAACAACGATGGTCTGGTCGGCGATCGACAGCGCCTTGGCGGTGCAGAAATGGGCCGACAGGCCCGTGGCACCGACGATGAACAGCCAGAAGAGTTGGAGCCAGTCCGGCGTAATCCAGACGAAGGCGGAGAGCGCCAGGCCCATGGGCAGCTGGATCACCGACATGTAGACCAGGATCGTGATGACCCGGTCGGTGCGCGTCATGTACTTCGTGAAGGTGATGGTCATCGCGAAGCCGACGGCGGCGGCGAGGACCGCGAACGCACCGTCGTCGATGACCGCGATTCCCGGCCGCAGGATGACGAGGATGCCGAGAAAGCCCAGAATCACCGCCACGATCCGCCCCCGGTTGAGGCGTTCGCCGAGGAACAGCACTGCCAGGACGGTTGACCATATGGGTGCGGTGAACTCGATGGCGAAGACCTCGGCCAGCGGCAGCAGGGCGATGCCCGTGATCCACCCGAGCTGGGCCGCGAAATGCACCGTGTTGCGCCCGAACTGGAGTTTCAGGCTGTCCGTCCGCCAGATCGCGGCGCCCATGGTCACGATGAAGGGCGCGAGGATTACGAGCGAGCTGACGCTGCGGAACAGCATCATCTGGAAGCTGTGAATCTCGCCGGAGAGTTCGCGCACGGCGACGGCCATGAGCGTGAACGACAGAAGGGTGCCGGTCATCCACGCGACGGCGCGCAGGAGTGGTGCCTGGGGTCCGGAACCGGGATCTGCGGTCATACAGGTTCAGACCTGGCGGGGGCCATGTCGGACCGGCGGCCCGAAATCAGCTCAGCCCCTCGACCGACAGATCGTCCGCGACCCTGGCGAGGTTCTCGAGCAAAGGGTCCGGCAGCGGGATGCCGTCGGCGGTGCGGTCGGCATAGGCGGCGTGGGTGCCTTCGCCCGGCAGCCGCACCCGTTCGACGCCCGGCAGGGTCGGCGAGCCATGCATCTCGGCGATGACCGCATCCACCTGCTTCTTGAACTCGGCCACGTCCATGAAGGCGGCGATATCCACCGCGAGGTAGAACTGGCCCGTGTTGGTCGCGCTGGACGCGTCCGCGTTCATGTCGACGACGCTCTTGCCGAAATGCGCGCCGTTGAGGGTGCCGGCCAGAATCCCGAAGATCAGGGCCAGGCCGTATCCCTTGGCACCGCCGATCGGCAGCAGGTACCCCGTGTCGGCCTTGCTGGCGTCCGTCAGCGGGCCGCCGTCCGGGCCGACCATCCAGCCTTCCGGCATCTCGATCCCGCGCTGGGCATAGACCTTGACCTTGCCGTAGGACGTCACCGTCGTCGCCATGTCGAGAACGATGGAGTCTTCCTTGTCGGCGGGTACCGACACCGCGATGGGATTGGTCGAGAGCAGCATCTCGGTACCGCCCCAGGGCGGCAGGTGGTTGGCGCTTCCGACCGCGACGTAGAGGCCGATCATGTCGTGTGCGAGCGCCTTGTTCGAGTAGACCCCCGCAGCGCCGGCATGATTCGAATGGCGCATGCCGACCCACGCGACGCCGGTTTGCCGAGCCTTCTCAATGGCGATGTCGGCGGCACGGTTGACCACCAGGTGGCCCATCGCGTTATCGCCGTCGACCAGGGCCATCGCCGTGCGTTCCTGGGCGATCTTGATGTCGGGGGTCGGGTTGAAACCGCCGGCCTTGAGCCGGCCGATATAACCGGGCAGACGGAAGATTCCGTGGGAATCCTTGCCGAGCATGTCGCCCTCGGCCATGAGGTTGGCCACCGTTGCGGCGTCCGCGTCCGGCATCCCGCTGGCGACAAAGCACCGGGTCATGAAGGCCTCGATCTGGTCGCGGGTGAATCGCTGCATGGTGTTCGCGTCGGCCGGCATGGTCTCTCTTCCCCCCAAAGGAAATCAGATGTCTCGTTGCGCGCACCATAGACAGAAACGGGACCGCGCGGCGAGAGAGGAGGGAAATATACTTCTGTGCCGGATATGACGAGCTTCAGGCTGCATGGTTGACGACCAACCCGATGCCCGAAAGGATTGGGCCTCGGCTGCGGAGGCGGCCGCGTTGGGGTGAGGGGATCAGCATGACGGATCGATGGGAAACCGCGAGCGTGGCCGAGCTCGCGCGCGCAATCCGGGACGGGGCGACCTCGTCCGCCGAACTGGCCGAGGCGGCGATCGCCAACCACGAGGCGCGCGATGCCGCGCTCGCCGCGTACAAGACTTGGGAACCCGACCGGTTCCGCGCCGAGGCCAGGGTCGCCGACGATGCGCTTGCCGCCGGGATCGACCTTGGCCCACTTCAAGGTATCCCGATTTCGGTGAAGGATCTGTTCGGCGTGCGCGGCTATCCGACCTTCGCCGGATCGCCGCGCGAGCTGCCGCCGGAATGGCGCCACGAGGGACCGGTCATCCGTGCGCTGCGCGGGCAGCTTGCGGTCTTCTCGGGGAAAACCCACACGGTCCAGTTCGCGTTCGGCGCGCTGGGCACCAATCCTCACTGGGGAACGCCGTGCAACCCGTGGGACGCGGACGCGCATCGCGCGCCGGGCGGCTCCAGCGCCGGCGCGGGCGTCAGCCTGTGGGAAGGTTCGGCGGCCCTCGCCCTCGGCACGGACACCGCGGGATCTGTCCGGATGCCGGCGAGCATGACGGGTACGGTGGGGATCAAGACCACACAGGGGCGCTGGTCGATCGAGGGTATCTCGCCGCTGAGTCCCTCGCTCGACACGCCGGGTGTGCTGGCCCGTTCCGTCGCGGATGCCGCGCTGGCTTTCTCCGTTATCGATCCCGAGGCGAGCAGCGATCCCGATGGGTTCATGGCCGACGTCGAGACCGCCCAGGCGGGCGACTTCCGGATCGGTGTCTGCGAGACCTTCTTCGATGCGTGCGACCCGGGGATCGCAGAGGGTGTCCGGGACGCGTTGGCGGAACTCGAGGCGTCGGGCGCGCGGTTGGTTCGCGTCGAAATTCCCGATCTCGACGAGGTGGACGCGATCTTCCGCACTGGCGGTCTCTCCGCCTTCGAGTTTGCGAGCTTCATGCGCGACGTTCTGCCGGATTTCCTCGCCGACATCGACCCGATGGTCGGGTCGCGCTTCGACAAGATGGCCGCGATGACGGCCGCGGACTATCAGGGCCGAATTCGCCGCATGGACGCGCTGTCCAGGGCTGCTCATGCCGCGATTGCCGATGTGCATGCGGTGGTCGGCCCCACCGTCCCGATCACGCCGCCGAAGATTGCCGATGTGAAGGAACCGAAGCCCTATATGGCCGCAAATCTCATGGCCGCGCGGAATACGACGGTTGCGAACCTGTTGGCCATGAGCGCGGTGACGATCCCGGTCGCCCTCGACGCCGCGGGCATGCCGGTGGGACTGCAGATCACGGCTGCGGGCGGGGCGGATGAGCGCGCCATCGCCATCGCACGGTCCTTCGAGCGGGTCCTGGGTACCGCGCGTGAGCGGCTCGGTGTGCCGCCGCGAACGCGCTAGGCCTCGCGCGCCACGGTTCGCTCGGCGATCGCAATGATGCGTTCCATGGTGCGCAGCACCGGTCGTTCGATCAGCTTGCCGTCAACGACCACAAGGCCGGTATTCGCCTCGGCGAAGGCGGCCACGATCTTCCGGGCGTGGGAGATCTCGTCCGCGTTAGGCGAGAAGATTTCGTTGATCAGCGGGATTTGGTTCGGATGGATCGCGCCCTTGCCCGTGAAGCCGAGACGCGCGCTCGCCTCCGCCTCCCGCCGAAGACCATCGAGATCGTTCAGGTCGAGCCAGGGCACGTCGATCGCATCGATGCCGGCCGCAGCGGCGGCATGAACCACGCGTGAGCGGGCATAGAGCAGCGGCTCCCACGCATAGTCGCAGCGCAGGTCTGCGGCGAGATCGACGCCGCCGAACAGCAGGGAATCGATGCGGTTGCTCGATTGCGCGATGTCGTAGGCCGCCTCGAGCCCGTGGTTGGTCTCGATGATGATCTGCAGCCGGATCGGCAGGCCGAGCGCATCGAGTCGGTCCGAGACCCCTCGGACCTCCTCGGCGGTGTTCACCTTGGGCAGCATGAGCGCCGGCGGGGGCGTCGCCGCATCGTAGATCGCGGCCAGGTCCGCCTGCCCGAATGTGCTGCCGAGCTCGTTCACGCGAACGATGCGCTCGACCCCGTCATCCGGGCGGGTGCCGGCTGGTACGTCTGTGGCGAAGATGTCCAGCATATTGGCACGCGCCGCATCCTTGTCGTGGGGTGCGACACCGTCCTCCAGCTCCACGCAAACGATATCCGCGCCCGATGCGAGCGCCTTGCCGAACATCGACGGGTCGGTGCCGGGAGAAAAAATGAAGCTGCGTCGCGGTTGAACGGAAACGGACATGTGTGATCCCTCGCTTGTTCACGCCCGCACACTATCAGAAGGTACACGGGCGGCGCAGGGTGCAGGCCGTGTTCCGATCCGATATCATCGGCGCGAGATCGCGCAGTCTGGGAAAAACCGGAACAAGTTTTTGTTGGTTCTGCGCCGCGATTGCGTGGGCACCGTGTGGTAAACCCGCTGCGGATTCGAAACAGGGAAGAGGCATCGCTTAATGTCCGACGCCAAGCCGACAGTCGCCGTTCTGGTGACGATGGATACCAAGGCCGAAGAAGCCCTGTTCGTCGCGGCTTGCCTGACACGGGCCGGCGCCACGCCCTGGATCGTCGATCTTTCCCTGATGCCGCACGACAGCGAGGGCGCCGACATGACCGGCGGCGATGTCGCCGAGGCCGGCGGGAACGGCTGGGACGCGCTTGCGAAGATGGACCGGCGCGCCGCGTCGGACGCCATGCTCGAGGGCGCGATCAACGTCGTGCGCGGCCGCTTCGACGAAGGTGCGCTCGACGGTGCGATCGGTCTGGGCGGCGCGAACGGCACGACCATGGCGTGCGCGATCATGCGCGCGCTTCCCTATCTGGTGCCCAAGGCGATGGTCAGCGCGGTTGCCGCGACGGCTGCCGTGCAGTGGTACGTGGCCGAGGCGGATATCGCGATGCATGCGTCGATCGGCGACGTGGCGGTCAATCGCATCACCAAGGCGGCGATGGAGAATGCCGCGGTCGGTGTGGCGGCCGCTGCGATAAACCGAGCAAAGAAGGCCGGCGAGACGCAGGATCATCCGCCGCTGGTCGCAATTTCGTCCTTCGGTGGCACGGCGGGCTGCGTCGACCGCGCCCAGACGCTGCTGGAGGCGGAAGGCTATGAAGTCATTCTGTTTCATGCATCGGGTATCGGCGGACGGGCGCTCGAACGCTTGGCGCGCGAGGGCGAGTTGGCCGGCGTGCTCGACATCACGACCCACGAGCTGGCCGATTTTGTCGTCGGCGGTGTCTACGATGCCGGTGGCGAGCGCCTGACGGGGGCCGGCGCGATGGGGCTGCCGCAGGTCGTGGTGCCGGGCGCGATCGACCATTCGAACTTCTGGGCCGGGCAGGTGCCCGAGCAGTTCCGTGATCGCGAGTTCTTTCAGTACAACGCGCAGAACCTTCTCATGCGTACCAACGGCGCGGAAATGGACGAACTCGGCCGCGCGTTTGCCGAGCGGCTCAATGCCGCGACCGGGCCGGTCCGGGTGCTTGTTCCATCCAGGGGATACAGCGAGCACACCAAGCGCAAGACACACGATCTGTCCGAGAACGAGCTCGGACCCTGGGCGCAGCCCGAGACCGATGCAGCGTTCAGCGCCGCGCTGACCGCGAACCTGACGCACGGCACGGTCGAGGAACTTCCCCACCATATTAACGAGGCGGCCTTCGCCGACGCATGCGTTGCCGCCTTCCTTGAACTCATGGGGTCCGCGAAGGGCGGAACCCGTACATCCGGAGCAGCGTGATGAGTCTTTCCATCGAGGTTGAGAATTACGAGACCGACGTCCTGATCGTCGGTGGCGGCGCAGCCGCGACAATGGCCGCGTTCGAATGCGCTGTCGCGGGCGTCAAGACCATCCAGGTCACCAAGGGCCGCGCGACGAGCGGCACGACAACGGTGGCGCGTGGCGGCTTCGCGGCGGCCATGGGCAAGGATGACAGCCCGGAACTGCACCTCGCCGACATCCTCAAATATGGTGGCGAGTTGATCGATCCCGAGATGGCGCGCGCCTGGTGCGAGGATATCGTCCAGATCGTGAAGGACCTCGAGGAGTGGGGCGCGGAGTTCATCCGTGGCGAGGACGGGGAGCTCGATCTCAAGATGTTCCCCAACCACACACATCCGCGCGCGTGCCATCACTACGACACCACCGGCAACATGGTGACGAAGGTGCTGTCCAAGCGCCTGCGCGGTGACGACCGGATCGAGAAGCATTCGCTGACGGCGATCGTCGATCTGGTGAAACAGGATGGGCGGGTCGTCGGTGCGTGGGGTGTGGACTACCGCAACGCCAAGCTCGTGACCTACACCGCGCAGCAGGTGATCCTGGCGACCGGCGGCGGCAGCGGCCTGTTCTACGTCAACGACAACCCGCCGCAGGTCACCGGCGACGGCTATGTCATGGGCTTCCGGGCGGGCGCGGACCTGCTTGGCATCGAGATGATCGACTTCCAGGCCATGTGCTGCTCGCCGGAGGAGCTGTTCGGTTTCGCCCCGCATCCGACCGGCTTCATCAATGCCGGCGCGGTCTTCCGCAACGAAGACGGCGAGGAGTTCCTGAAGCGCTATTTCCCCGACACGGCCGAGAAGTCGTCGCGCTCCGAGGTCATCCTGGCGATGGCCAAGGAAATTCATGCGGGCCGCGCCGGATCGACGGGCGGCATCTTCATGGACGCGACGGCGATCCCGATCGAGACGATCCAGAAGCAGATCCCGCATGTCTACAAGACCTGCCTGCATCGCGGCATCGACATTACAAAGACGCCGCTCGAGGTGGCGCCGGGCAGCCACACATGGCTGGGCGGCCTCGACGTCGACACCTACGGCCAGAGCTCGATCCCGGGTCTGTTTGCCGCGGGCGAGACCGCCGGCGGCATCCATGGCGGCAACCGCATCGGCGGTTCGGCGCTCGCTGCGTCGCTGGCGTTCGGCCGCCGGGCCGGCCGTAAAGCGGCGGAAATCGTGAACAACGAACCGGTGTCGATCCCGCCCGCGGGCGACGACGTGATCCCCGAGAGCGAGCGCGAATGGCTCGCCGGCCTGTTGGAGCGGACCGAGGGCCCGTTCCAGGGCGATGTGCGCATGCATTGCCGGATGCTCGCCCATGAGAAGCTGGGGCCGATCCGCGAGGAGAAGACCCTGCGCGAGGCGCTCGAGGAGTATGAGCGTATCGAGAGCGAGGACCTCCCGAACCTGCGCCTGTCGGAAGAGGCGCGCGAGACCGGCAAGGGCCGGGGCGAGGAGATCGAGAGCGCGCTCTCGATCCGCAACCTGGCGCTGCTCGGCCGCATCCTGGCGACGGCGGCGCTGGAACGCGAGGAGAGCCGCGGCGCGCACTATCGCCTCGACTATCCCGACACCAACGACGAGGACTGGCGCAAGGTAACGCGTCTGCATCTCACCGATGGCGGCGGGATTGCCTTCTCGACCGACCCGGTCAAGGTTCCGGCCGAGGCCGCGGAGTAGGCCGTTTCAGACCGTCCGTGTGGCATGCGGGAGCACAAGTTCTGTGACTCCCGTATCGCTGACCGGGCGCGATTCGTGTGCGATGTTGCGCCCTGGTTGGATTGCGTGGTGCGAACCAAGACAAGCCTTTGATTGCGCCACATAAACGGATATGTTCTGACCGGATATGTGCTTTCGTTCGAACGGGCGAGCGTACTTTGTGTGCGTCGGTTCCGGACGGGGGATTAGATTAAAACAGTAGCCTTGGGAAAGGCTGGGAGAAGAGAATGCGATACGGAACGGCGAATTTCGGCATTGCCGGGGTCGATTGGCAGGAGAAGGTCAACTGGGACCGCCTGCGCAATTATCGGCTCGAACGCGCCCGCGACATGATGAAAAAGGCTGGCCTGGGTGCCATGCTGGTCATGTATGACGAGAATGTTCGTTACATCACGGGCACGCTGACCCCGGGCTGGAACCGCCTGAAGCCGGGCCTTCGCTACGCGCTGCTGTGCGGCGACGGCGCGCCGGTCCTGTTCGAGCAGGGCGACATCGGCATGCAGGTCGAGCGTCACGCGCCGTGGATTCCGCCCGAGAACATTCGCTACTCCTACGCCTGGATCAAGGGCGCGGCCGGCGGTGCCTCGAAGCAGCAGGTGACCAAGTTCACCAACGCCATCAAGGAAGAGATGAAGCGCTTCGGCGTGGCGGGCGAGAAGCTCGGCGTCGATTTCGTGGACATCAATATGATGAACCACTTCCAGGAAGAGGGCATCGAGTGGGCCGACGGCATGTCGCCGATGATGGAGGCCCGCGCCGTCAAGAACCAGGACGAGCAGGAATGCGCGCGCATCGTCGGCGCCATCGGCGACGCGGCCCACTGGGAGTGCATGAAGTTCCTGAAGCCGGGCATCACCGAGAACCAGGTGACCGCGCACATCATGAAGTTCCTGTACGACATCCCGGGTATGGAGGACGTCGAGGACGTCATCGTCTCCTCGGGTCCGAACACCTGGCCGAACTGGCGCAACTTCGGCGACCGCATCATCCAGCCGGGCGACATCGTCTTCATGGATCTCGCGGCGCTGACCTGGAACGGTTACAAGTCCTGCTACTACCGCACCTACTGTGTCGGCCGCGAGCCCACGCAGGAGATGAAGGATGTGTACGCCGAGGCGCTCGACTGGCTGCAGTCGTCGATGGAAGCGGTCAAGGTCGGCGCGACCACCCGCGACATCGCGCTCAAGTGGCCGTCGGCGAAGGAAACCTGGGGCTACGAGGAAGAGGACCAGGCGGCCGCGAACCTCTGGGGTCACGGCCTGGGTCTCGCCCAGTACGATCCGCCGGTCATCTCGCGCATCTGGTCGCTCGATCATCCGATCGAGATCCAGGAAGGCATGGTCTTCGCGCTCGAGACCCAGCACGGCATCCCGTTCAAGTTCGGCGTCCGCATCGAGGAGATGCAGATCGTCCACGCGGACGAGACCGAGGTCATCACCAACTTCCCGGTGAACCAGATCACGGTCGTGGACCCGATGCCGCACTAAGTACGCGGCATCGAGCTTCCGAGCGGAGCTTTGACAATCTGAATGGGTTCGGCCGGGCGGCATGATCGTCCGGCCGAACTTCTAGAGGGGCCCGGCTTGTTGGCCGGACGGCGAAGGTGACGAGAATGGCGAAGTTCGTGGTGGCGCTGGCCGACGAGGCAGCGACGGATGCGGAGCGGTTCGGACCCAAGGCGGCGAACCAGGCGGCGTTGGGCCATGCAGGCCTGCCGACGCCCGGCGGTTTCGTGCTTGGTGCCGACGCCTACTTCCACCAGCTAGAATCCCTCGGCCTGACCGAGGCGGCCGAGCAGGCCGTGACGTTGCCCTTCATGGAATCGCGCGGCCCCATCGCCGATGTCCGCATCGGGCTCTTCTCCGAACCCATCGCGCCGGAGATCGAGGCCGAGCTGCTCGACGCCTACCGGAGCCTGACGGTCGAGCCGGGCATGCGGCTCGCGGTGCGCTCGTCGTCGCTGATGGAGGATACGGAGGGTTCGTCCTTCGCGGGCCAGTTCCAGACCTTCCTGGGCATCGAGGGCGAGCAGGACTTCCTGACTGCCGTGCGCGCGTGCTGGGGGGCGCTCTGGTCGCCCCAGGCGATGCGTTACATGGAAGACAAGGAGATCAGCGCGATCGACACCGCCATGTCGGTGCTGGTGCAGCCGCTGGTCGAGGCCGAGGCCTCGGGCGGTGGGTTGAGCCAGACCGCCGACGGCGG
>Ga0181579_10002812_pt1 | contig 13895 bp, 16 predicted proteins | sample 071ome_24_FD_132996 | JGI IMG/M metagenome (GOLD analysis project Ga0181579, IMG submission 132996) | Coastal salt marsh microbial communities from the Groves Creek Marsh, Skidaway Island, Georgia - 071402CT metaG (megahit assembly) | ecosystem: Environmental > Aquatic > Marine > Intertidal... | reverse complement strand
CGCACCTCGCGCAGCGCCTCGGCGACGTCGCTTTCTTTCAGCGCGCCCCGGTCGGTCAGCTTGCTGAAGACCGAGCCTAAGCGCTCTTGCAGGGCATCAAACATCGCGTCTCATCGTCTAGGGCCCAACGCGAAAAACGCCAGTGCGCGAACACTCGCGGACTGGCGGACCGGCGATGGGCCGGGTCTACGGCGGAAACCGTAATGAATGGGCCGGACCATACGCTCGGGGCCAAAAGCGGTCAAGCAATTGCGGCCGGGGAAATCCTTGGATTTTCAGCGGTTTGGGCCATATAACGCGGCATGGTACGCCTCCCGTTCACCAAGATGCATGGTCTGGGCAACGATTTCGTCGTGATCGACGCCCGCAACAACCCGGTCGACCTGACCGCGGCACAGGTGCGCGCGCTCGCCGACCGACATCGCGGTATCGGGTTCGACCAGATCATGGTGATCAAGAAGGCCGACACCGCCGATGCCGGCCTATATATGGCCAATGCCGACGGCGCGACCGTTGGGGCTTGCGGCAATGGGACCCGCTGCGTCGCGGCTCTCCTCTTGGAGGAACGCCGGCAAGACACGGTCACGCTGGAAACCGATTCCGGCTTAGTCTCCGCGACGACCGCGGTTCCCGGGATGACCACGGTCGATATGGGCCCGGCCCGCACCGATTGGCAGGACATCCCCGTGGCTCGCGCGATGGACACGCTCCATCTCGATCTCACGCACCAGACCGCGGTCGGCCCGCTCAGCGACCCCGTCGGGGTCAACATGGGCAACCCTCACGCGGTGTTTTTTGTCGACGACGTTGCCCGCTACGATCTCGGCGCGTTTGGCCGCGAGATCGAACATCACCCGCTATTTCCGGAGCGGGCCAACATCAGTCTCGCCCAAGTCGCAAACGACACCATCACGCTCGTCGTGTGGGAACGTGGCGTCGGCCTGACGTTGGCCTGTGGCACGGCGGCTTGTGCGGCGCTGGTCGCTGCCGCCCGGCGCAACCTATGCGGCCGTGCGGCCGAGGTGCATTTGCCTGGCGGCGCACTTGAGATCACCTGGCGCGACGACAACCACGTTCTGATGACAGGGCCCGTCGCCACCAGTTTTACCGGTACGGTCGACCTCGACCACTTGATGGCCGTAGCCCAATGATCGACGTCGTCACCTTCGGTTGTCGCCTCAACGCCTACGAATCCGAGGTCATCCGGCGCAATGCGACGCAAGCCGGCCTGTCGGATGCCGTCGTGGTCAACACCTGCGCGGTCACCGCCGAGGCCGAACGCCAGGCGCGCCAGACCATCCGCCGCCTGCGCCGCGAACGCCCCAAGTCCAAGCTGATCGTCACCGGCTGTGCCGCCCAAATCACGCCGGACCGCTACGCCGACATGGACGAGGTCGATGCGGTTATCGGCAACGAGGAAAAGCTCGCGCCCGAGACGTTTGCGCGGCTAGGCGATGTCCCCTTGGTCGGCGACATCATGACGGTCAGCGAAACCGCCGGACATTTGATCGAAGGGTTCGACGGCCGCTCGCGTGCCTTCTTGCAAATTCAGAACGGCTGCGACCATCGCTGCACGTTCTGCATCATTCCCTTCGGTCGCGGGCCGTCGCGAAGCGTATCGACGGTCGAGGTCATTGCCCAGGCAAACCGCCTCTACGAAAACGGCTTTCGGGAGATCGTGCTGACCGGTGTCGATATCGGCGACTACGGTAAAGATCTCGAGACTCCATCAACGATCGTCGCTCTTGTCAAAGCACTGCTTGATGCGCTGCCCGCCGACATGCGGGTCCGCATCACCTCGATCGATCCGGTCGAGGTCAGCGCCCGCTTGATCGACCTCTATGCGCGTGACGATCGCTTGCAGCCGCATTGGCACCTCAGCGTGCAGTCGGGCGACGACATGGTGTTGCGTCGCATGGCGCGCCGCCACCGTCGCGCCGATGTGGTGCGCGTCGCCGAGGCCCTACGTGCGGCTCGACCGGATACCGTCATCGGCGCAGATTTCATCGCCGGGTTTCCCACCGAGACCGAAGCGCAAAGCGCCAACACGCTGGCGCTGGTCGAAGAGGCCGATCTGGCGCTCTTGCACGTCTTTCCCTATTCGGCGCGCGAAGGCACCGCCGCCGCCAAAATGCCGGCGTGGCCCAAAGCTGTGCGCCGTGAGCGCGCCGCGGCCCTGCGTCGGGCCGGGGACCGTCAGCGCAGGGCGACTTTTGCGCGTTTGGTCGGGCGTACCGTCGACGCCGTAGTCGAGGAACCGGGCCTTGCTCGCACGGCCCACTATCTCCCGGTGTCCCTAGACGGCAAGGCCGTGCCCGGCACATGGGCGCGGGTCGCGCTTACCGGCCATACCGACGACACCCTGATCGGGACTCTCGATGGCTGAGGGCACCAAGAAAAGCTGGCTCGGCCGCTTACGCAGCGGCTTGTCGCGCTCGGCCGGCGGGCTTAGTCAGGGCATCTCCGGCATCTTCACCGGCAAGAAGCTCGACCGCGAGACCCTGAACGATCTCGAAGATCTTTTGATTACCGCCGACATGGGGATCGAGGGCGCGCGCAGCATCGTCGAAGCCATCGCCGCCAAACGGCCCGACGATGCCGCCAACGTCAACATTCTCCTGGCAACGGAAATCGAAAAGATTCTCGCACCGGTCGCGGTGCCCCTCGATGTCGACGCCGCCCGGGCGCCCTATGTTGTCCTCGTCGTCGGCGTCAACGGCACCGGCAAGACGACCACCATCGGGAAACTCGCACACCTCTTTGCGGCGCGCGGTCTTAGCGTGGCGATCGCCGCGGGCGATACCTTTCGGGCTGCCGCCATCGATCAGCTCAAGGTATGGGGCGAGCGGGCCAACGCTTCGGTCTATGCCAAAGAGGTCGGGGCCGACCCGGCGGGGCTTGCCTTCGATGCGCTCGAATCCGCCAAGGTCCAAGGCAAGGACGTTTTGCTCGTCGACACCGCGGGTCGGCTGCAGAACAAAGCGGGGCTAATGGCCGAGCTCGAAAAAATCGTCCGGGTCATCAAAAAGAAAGACGAGACCGCGCCACATAGCGTCGTCCTCGTGCTCGATGCCACCACGGGCCAAAACGTGCTTTCGCAGGTCGAGCTGTTCCAACAAGCTTGCGACGTGACCGGCCTTGTCATGACGAAACTCGACGGCACCGCACGCGGGGGCATCCTGGTGGCGGTGGCCTCGCGGTTCGGGTTGCCGGTCCATGCGATCGGTGTAGGCGAGGGGATCGACGATCTTCAACCGTTCGCGGCCGATGCCTTTGCCAAGGCCATTGTCGGGCTAGAGGTGGCCGAGTCGTGATTGGTCTCTGTCCGGCCGCGCTGCTACATGAACCTTCGGCGCCGTCATGGGTGCCACGATCCATCACAAGGAATGCGCGGTGACCGACAACACGGCCGAACGGCGGACGATTGGGCCTTTTCTTAAATTCATGCTCGACCTGGGGCCGCTCGCGGTGTTCTTCATCACCAATGCGCGGGTCGACATCTTCGTCGCGACCGGCGCCTTCATGATCGCCATCGTGGTGTCGCTCGGTATTTCCTATTCGATCGAGCGTCGCCTCCCGCTACTCCCCGTCGTCACCGCGGTGATGGTGCTGGCGTTCGGCACGCTCACGCTGATCCTGAACGACGAAACCTTCATCAAACTCAAACCGACGATCGCCAATGTGCTGATTGCCGCCGCGTTGTTCGTCGGCCTAGCGATCGGGCGCCCGTTTCTCAAAGTGGTCCTAGGTACGGTGTTCGAACTTGACGAAGAGGGATGGCGCAAACTCACCTGGCGCTGGGCGTGGTTCTTTTTGTTCCTAGCGCTGCTCAACGAAATCGTCTGGCGCACGATGTCGACCGACATGTGGGTCAACTTCAAAGTATTCGGCATCATGCCGATCACGATCCTGTTCAGCTTGTCGCAGTTGCCGTTGCTGCAGCGCTACAAGCTTGAAACCGATGCGGCATCCGACGGCGAAACGTAGGGCCGGACATCAAAAAGGGCGCCCGCGGCGCCCTTGCTCAAAACCCGATATACGCCGACGTCAGGCGCGAATATCGACCCGATCGCCGGGCCGCGGTTCTTGGTCTTCAAGCTCGCGTCGGCGAACATCTTGGGCGGCTCGAATCTCGTCATCGGCCGCGGCCTCTTGGGCCCGGATTTCCTCCGACCGGTCGCGGCTCTCGATCAACGTATTGGGCGGACGATCCCCGCCGTCATCGGTCTCTTCGGGTTCGCGCACGGGACGATCGGTCTGCTGCGCCTGGACGCGGCGCGACACCGTCTCCCCCGGATTGGGGCCGACGAGAATGGTGGGGGCGACGTTGATGCCGCCAAAGCCGATCTGAACCATGACCCGTTAACCTTAACGTTATCCCCAGGCGCAGAAAAGGGCGCGTCAGCGATTGTTACTGTTAACCAATACATAGGGAGAAAGACGACGGCGCCAAGTCCCGTATTGGCGCATAAAACGTCCCAATTTCAGCACCGGTGTCCCAACGACGATCCTCCAGGAATCACCATTCCCTGCAAAATCAAAGGCTTAACAAGCTTGGCACGATGCTAGGTCGTTGGTATGGGGCTTGCTATTATAGAGGGCGTAAGGGCCGGCGGCTTGGGCCCTTGCGAGGTAACAGTCAGCCGCAAGTTACGGATCGATCCCCCAATACGTCCGTAATCCTAGGAAGAGGCGCATTGTCCCTGATGCGCCTCTTTCTTTTTTAAGGGGTCCCCAATCGCGACAACCGGTCTTGAACGACGCGGTGCGCTTCCGAACCGGCTTCCAAGAAGCTCAGCAAGGCGGTCCACAAACGTCGTGCCTCGTCGGGGTTCTCGCGTTCCGCTTCACCGAGGCCGACGAAATAAAGCGCTTCCGGGTTTTCGTTCTGGATCTCGAGCACACGCCGGTAAAGGTTGAAGGCCCGCGTCGAGAGCGGCGCGTCCGGCGCGGTTTGTTGCAGAACGGCCCGCGCGTAGAGCTGGAGCAATTCGGCATCCCGTGGAAACTGCGTGGTCGCGGTAGCAAACGCCTCTAGCGCTTTCTCCGGTTGGTTCAACACCTGATAGGACCGCGTCAGCCTGATCCATCCCTCGCGATCCGCCGGATCGTCTGCGAGCCGGGCAGCGAGCCCTGCCACCATGCCTTCGATCCGAGCTTGTTGTTCCTCCGAGTCGACAGACGCGGCGGGCGCGTCGTTGCGCGGTGGCGCCTGCGATGGTGACGCCGCGCCACGGCGCAATTGATCGGCCCGTGCCGCTGCTTCGGCGGCTTTGTCGGTTTCGCCTAAGACTCGGTAGGATCGCGCCAACCGTTCCCAACCTTCGACATCGTCGGGGTTGTCTTCCAGCCGGGCGGCAAGTTGCGCCACCATACCGCGGATCATCTCTTGTCGGTCTGCCGCGGACATCTGTTCGGCGGCCTCGATATCTTCGCGGCTGGGTCCCCCGCGACCTGACGTCGGGGGTGGCGGCGGCGGTACGTCGGGCAATATCGCGGCGAGATCGACGTTGAGTTCCTGCGCTGCTGCCCGCAACTGCTGGTTCAGTACCGGGCGCCAGGGCGCATCCGCAGGCGTGTCCGCAGCCAAGGCAATCCACGCATCCAAAGCCGCGCGCAAATTGCCGGCTTGGGCATCGGCCATCGCCAAATAGAACCGGGCGGCGGGATCGGCCGGGTCGGCCTCGACGGCCCTGACGAACGCTGCGCGCGCCTTTTCGGTCACCGTCCCGTCGGCGGAAAAGACGATCGCTTCGCCCAAATACGATTGCACCGCGGCATCCTCGGGTCGCAACGCCACCGCTTTGGTATAGGCCTCGATCGCCAACAAAGGTTGCTGGGTCACCATGTAGGAGCGCCCCAACAATACCCAACCGTCGAAATCGTCCGGCGCCGCCTCCAATCGTTCCTGAAGCCGCTTCACCGATTCCGTCAGCCCGGCTTGCTGCGCGGGATCGGGCTGTGCGGTCGGTGCGGGTTGTTGCGCGGCGACGCGATCGCCGATCAGGGTCGGGTTGCCGCGCCAGACGTAGAGCGGCGCGGCGATTAGCGGGATCAACAACAAGACCGTCAGGGCGGCGAGGGTGTTGCCTCTATTTCCTGCGGCTTTGTGCCCGGCTTTGTCGTCCGCCGCGCGTTGCGCAGCCAAGATACGTCGGCCAATTTCGGCGCGGGCCGCATCGAACTCTTCGGTGTTGATCAAGCCGCGGGCCTGATCGCGCTCGAGCTCCTTCATTTGGTCGGTGAATACCGCAAGGTCGTATGCCTCCGTCGCGCTTTGCGGCGGTTTGGCATTAAGAACCGGGATGGCGATGGCCACCACGGTCGCCAGTAGGACCAGGGCAATGGCGATCCAAATCATAGCGGTACGCGGTTGTCCTAGTTCTGCTCGTCGAGAATGGCCGCAAGGCGCGCTTCTTCCTGCGCGTCCAGCGGCGTCACGCTTGCTTGTTGTTGTCGGCGTCGACGCAAGACAAACATGGCTGCGCCGCCCAACACGAAGGCAAGAATAACAAACGGAGCGATCCACAGGATCAGCGTGCTCGCTTTGAGCGGCGGGCGCATCAGCACCCAGTCGCCGTACCGGTCGACCAAATAGGTTTTTACGTCGCTGTCGCTGTCGCCGGCCTCAAGCCGCTCGCGGACGATGACGCGCAATTGGCGGGCGAGTTGAGCGTTTGAATCGGCGATGGCTTGGTTCTGACACACGAGACATCGAATTTCTTTGTGCAGAACCTGGGCGCGGTGCTCTAGCTGCGGATCGCTCAAGGGCTGGTCGACATATTGCGCCACGGCCGGCGCTGCGAAGACACCAGCAAGCAACATGACGATGGCGAGAATCCGCATGCTCATTTCTCGCACGGCACATGCTTTTTGCCTTGCAGGCGCGGCATAATCTCTTCCTCAAGAACGTCGCGGGTCAGAACGCTGATGTGCTTGTATTGAATGCACCCCGCGCCATCTACGACAAAAGTCTCGGGAACGCCGTAGACGCCCCAGTCGATCGACACGCGCCCATCAAGGTCGGCGCCGGTTTTGTCATACGGGTCGCCGAACGTTTCCAACCAACGTGCCGCATCGGCCGGGGCGTCGCGCTGGTTGAGGCCGTAAATCGTGACGTCGGTGGTGCGGGCAAGTTCCATAAACAGGGGATGCTCTACCCGACACGGACCGCACCATGAGGCGAACACATTCACCAGCACCGGGGTGCCGATCTTGAGGTCTGCCGTCGCCAGACCGCCTGTCCGTCCCTCGACCGCCGGTAGGCTAAACTCGGGCACCGGCTTGCCGATCAATGCCGACGGGATTTCTCGCGGCTTGAGGGTCAGCCCGACACCCAGACCGACGGCAACCACAAGAAAGGCGATCGCGGGGAGCATATAGCGCAAGCGCATCTAGGTCGCCTGTTGTTGGGGTCTTAGTGCCGGTTTTGCTTCGGCGATCCGTCGGCGCGGCGCGCCGACACGCAGCCGGCGATCGGTTAGCGACACCAATCCGCCCAGCGCCATCATAATGGACCCGACCCAAAGCCAGTTGATCATCGGCTTGTGGTAGATGCGGGTTGCAAAGCCGCCATCACCGTTCGATTCGCCGACCACCGCATAAAGGTCGCCGAAGTTTCGTGGTCGGATCGCAGCCTCGGTGGTGACCATCGAGGGTTGCGTAAAGCGTCGTGTCTCGGGCGTCATGACCTCGACCAATTCGTCGTCGCGGAAGACCCGAAACGTCCCACGGACCGCGTCATAGTTCGGACCGGTCACCGGCGCGACGCCACCAAATTCGACCTCGTAGCCTGCGATGCCGATGCGATCGCCCGGCCGCATGATCTGCAGGCGTTCGATCTCCCATGACAGCGAGCCCGTGATGCCCAGGATGGCGACCCCCAAACCGGCATGCGCAATGGCGCCGCCCCAGGCCGATCGCGGTAGGTTGCGGCCCCGATTCAGGGTATCGCGCAGCGAGATTCGGAACACGCGTGTCCGTTCGCCGATGTCGATCGCCGCGCCCGCGACCAACCAGGTGCCGAGCGCCATACCGAGCACCGCGAGGATCGGCTCGAACCCGGACAGGTAAAGCGTCAACAGCGCGACCGCGACCGTAATCATGGCGGCGACCTTCATCCGCGCCAGCGTGCCGGCAAGGTCGGCGCGCTTCCACGGCATCATTGGGCCGATCGCCATCACCACGACGAGCGGCACCATCAGCGGCACGAAGGTTGCGTTGAAGAAAGGCGGCCCCACCGTGACTTTCTCGCCCGTGATCGCGTCGAGAAACAGCGGATACATCGTGCCGATGAAGACCGTAGCGGTGGCCGCGATCAGCAACAGGTTGTTGAGCACCAACGAGCCTTCGCGGCTTATCGGCGCAAACACCCCGCCGGTCTTTAGAGTCGGCGCGCGCCACGCATACAGTGCGAGCGACCCACCGATCGCCACGACCAAGAAAGCCAGGATATAGACGCCGCGCGCCGGGTCCGTGGCGAACGCATGCACCGAATTCAGCACGCCCGAGCGCACGATGAAGGTGCCCAACAAACTGAACGAAAACGTCAGGATGGCCAACAAAACGGTCCAAGTTTTCAACGCATCGCGCTTTTCCACCACGATTGCGCTATGCAACAGCGCGGTGCCCAGCAGCCACGGCATGAACGACGCGTTCTCGACCGGATCCCAAAACCACCAGCCGCCCCAACCGAGCTCGTAATAGGCCCACCAACTGCCCATCGCGATCCCGATCGTCAGCGCGGTCCACGCGGCGAGGGTCCATGGGCGTACCCAGCGTGCCCATGCCGCATCGACTTTGCCCTCGATTAGGGCGGCGACGGCAAAGGAAAAAGCGATCGAGAAACCGACATAGCCGAGATAGAGAAACGGCGGATGAAACGCGAGCCCGGGATCTTGCAATAATGGGTTCAACCCATTGCCTTGGGCCGGCACGGGAAACACCCGCTCGAATGGATTGGACAGAAAGACCAGCAGCAACAAAAACCCGACGCCAATCAATCCTTGAATGGCAATGACGCGGGTTCGCAAAGACGGCGGCAGATTGTTGCCCATCGTCGCCACGCCAAACCCGAAGGCCGCCAAGATCAAGACCCACAGCAACAACGATCCTTCGTGGTTCCCCCAGACGCCGCTGATTTTGTAGAGCATCGGTTTTTGGGTGTGCGAGTTCTGCCAGACGTTTAGGACCGAAAAGTCCGACCCCGTGAACGCGAGCGTCAGCGCCACAAACGCCAACACCAACAACAAGAACTGCATGATGGCCGCCGGTCGCGCGATTGCGCTCAGCGCGTCGATGCCCCGTTGCGCGCCGACCAACGGCAGCGTGCCTTGCACGATCGAGACGGCCAGCGCCAACACAATGGCGAAGTGTCCTAATTCGGCAATCACGGGTTTGCGCCTTTCCACTGCCCGCTTTTCTTCAAGGCTTCGGCGACCTCTGGCGGCAGATAGTTTTCGTCGTGTTTCGCCAACACGCTTTCGGCGATGAATACGCCATCTGCGCCGAGGCGGCCTTCGGCGACCACGCCCTGACCCTCGCGAAACAGATCAGGCAGGATGCCGGTGTACGCGACTGGGACCGCGTTCGATAGGTCGGTCACGCGGAAGGTCGTGGTGAGACCGTCGTCGGATTTGCCGACCGATTCCTCTTCGACCAAACCGCCGAGGCGGAATTTGCGATCCGGGCCGATGTCTTTGGCGTAGACGTCGGTGGGGCTGCTGAAAAACACCAGATTGTCTTCAAAGGCGAAAAGCGTCAGCGCCACGGCGAAGCCAAGCGCCGCCATCCCGGCTAGCACGAAATAGAGCCGCCGCCGCTTGGGTCTCATCTCAACCGTCCGAGTCGCGGGTGGCGGTATCTAAGTCGCGCCGTCGCGCGCGGCGGGTGCTTTGCAAAAGGTCGAGCGTGCGCTGCGCCGCCTTCAACGAAATCCGACTCCACGAAAAAAGCCCGACCAAAAGCACGGCAGTCACGCCGAAGGCCGGCCAAACGTAGGCGGCATAACCGCCCATCCGGAGAAACTCTTCCACCGCATCCATCGCGTTGTGAATGCCCGACGGGTCGTGCGGACCGTCCGGCGTGTAGGGCGTCAATATAGGAACCGCTCGGTGATGGGTCCAGAAAGCGCACGATACTAGGCTTCCGCCGCGGCATGGCCGTCGTCGGCCACATACAAAGTCTGCAACGCTTGGATCCGGCGGGCGACGATTTCGCGCCGCATCCGCACGATCAGCACCACGGCAAAGAAGCAAAGAAACCCGCCCCACATCAGCCCCAAGGGCGTCAACAAGTCGGGATGAATGGTCGGCCCACCGGCACGAAGGATGCTGGCAGGTTGGTGCAGCGTGTTCCACCATTCCACCGAGAACTTGATGATCGGCAGATTGACCGCCCCGACCAGCGCCAAAATACCGGCTGCCTTGGCGGCGCGCCGGTCGTCGTCGAACGCCTCCCAAAGCCCCATGTAGCCCAAATACAAAAACAGCATGATCAGGACCGAGGTCAGGCGCGCATCCCACACCCACCAGGTTCCCCAGGTCGGCTGGCCCCACAGGGCCCCGGTCACCAACGCGATCACGGTGAACACCGCCCCGATCGGCGCGGCGGATTTGGCCGCAATATCGGCCAAGGGATGCCGCCAAATTAGCGCCACCGCGCTGGCGATCGCCATAAACGCGTATACGCCCGAGGCCAGCGTCGCCGCTGGCACGTGCACATACATGATCCGTACGCTATCGCCCTGCTGATAGTCGGGCGGCGAGGCGATCAGACCCATATAAAGCCCGGCACCGAAGAAGATCACCATGGCGCCCAGCAGCCACGGCATCAGGGCCGTCGCGATGCGGACGAAGCGGGCGGGGTTGGCAAAGCGATGCATGTTGGCCATTAGGCGGTCTCGATGGTCGTTCCGGCAATGCACGAGGCCGTGAAATCCGCGGCAGAGGCGGCGTGCAGTTCCAACATGGGGGCGATGGCCATTATTCCAAGTTCAGTCTGAGTGCGGCGGCGCTCGCAATCGGCGAAAGCACCACCGAAAACAAAAATAGTGCCCCCAGTATTAATAAGTGTGGTCGTTGCGACAGACCCTCGGTTGCCGCGTCCACGGCACCCACGCCAAAAATCAGTACCGGAATGTAGAGTGGGATCACCAAAAGAGACAGCAAAACGCCGCCACGCTTAACCCCGACGGTCAGCGCCGCGCCGATGCTGCCGAAAAGACTGAGCGTTGGCGTGCCCAATGCCATTGCAGCAATCAGCGTCACGTAAGCGGGACCGTCCAGTTGCATCAAGATGCCCAACACCGGGCTCAGAACGACGAGCAGCAAGCCGGTCGATGCCCAGTGCGCCAAGGTCTTGGCGAGCGCAACCAGCTCTAACGGCAACGGGCTGAGCGCAATGACGTCAAGACTGCCGTCTTCAAAGTCGCTCTGGAACAACCGGTCCAGCGACAGCATCGTGGCCAGTAAGGCCGCCACCCAAATGACTCCGCTCGCGACTCGACCGAGCAGCGCCGATTCTGGTCCGATCCCCAACGGGAACAACGTCACCGTCAGGATAAAGAACACTGCTACGCTGGTGGTGGCGCTGCCTTGTCGGCGGGCCAACACAAGATCGCGCCGGATCAGACCAAAGAACTCACCCATCCAACGCCCCCATGGTGGCGGGCGCGAGATCGATCGCCGCGGTCGGTCCGATGTTCAGCGGTGCATGGGTCGCGATCAGGGCGCTGCCCTGGTTGTCCAAATGTCGGCGCAGGCAGGTCTCCAGCCGCGCCACGCTGTCGTCGTCCAACGAAACGGTCGGTTCGTCCAACAGCCACAACTGCCGCGGTACCAGGCCAAGGCGAGCGAGATTGAGCCGCCGCCGCTGTCCCGCCGACAACAAACGTGCCGGTAGATCCTCGAGGTGGCCGAGGTCGTGCGCCGCCAGCGCGGTCGCGACGCCGTTGTCGTCCGCCGCGCCGCCCAGAATGGCGCGCCAGTGCCGCAAGTTTTCGCCCACCGTAAAGGCGGGCTTGATCGCGTCTTGGTGTCCCACGAAGCCGACCTGACGACGGTGAAATTCAGGATCCGGTCGGGTCGTATCGTCGCCCCATCGCATTGCGCCGGTCGCCGGTTTGAGCAAGCCGGCGACCATGCGCAACAGGCTCGACTTGCCGCTGCCGTTCGGCCCGCGCAGCACGGTGGCCGTGCCCGGCGGAATGGCAAAGCTGAGATCGGAAAACACCACCCGCTGCCCGCGAATGCAGGTCAGCCGTTCGGCCTTAAAGGTCTCGTGCCGCAGGTCGGTGGGCGTGTTCATGGTTGCCTGGGTTGGGGCGTCACCGGATTGTGACGGGTGCGTGCGCAGTTTAGGGCGCTAGATTCCGCTCCTGCAAACGCCGACACCTCGATCGGATTTTCCATGACCTTGCCGACAACGCTTCCCTGGCTCGTTCTCGCCGGGTATTGCGCCCTCATTTGGTGGCTCGCCCCGCGTCGGGTCTCTGCCAGCCAATTTTTCGACGGCAAGTCGGATGCCGGTGCGCCGCCGGGGTTGTGGTTGTTGGTCGCCAGCGCCGCGGTAACCTGGATCTTCGCCAAGTCGATCGCCAACGCAGCCAGCTTGGCCGATGCGTTCGGCGTGATCGGCGGGATCGGGTACGGCTTTTACTATTTCAGCTTCTTGGTTGCCGGCGTCGCGATCTATTTCATTCGCACCCGTGGCGGCCACACCTCGCTGTCGGGTTTCCTCGTATCCAAGTACGGCGTCCTCGCCGCGCGGCTCTTCTTAATCGCGATTTCGATCCGCCTGTTCAACGAGGTCTGGTCGAATACTAAAGTCGCGGCATTGTTCTTTGGCGACGAGGGCAGCGGCGCCTATTGGATGGCCGCGATCGTCGTCACGGCGTTTACGGTGTTCTATTCCTGGCGTGGCGGTTTGCGCTCCAGCCTCCTGACCGACGGCGCGCAAATGTTGCTCGCCGCGGTCTTGCTGGTCGTGGTGATGCTGGTGGTTTGGCCGGGTCTTTCCGCGCGTGGCTTGCCCGAGGTCTCGCGGGCTACGCACCTCGCAGGCTGGACGTTCGCCGGCCTCGCGCTGGTGCAGGTCCTCAGCTACCCCTTTCACGACCCGGTAATGACCGATCGGGCGTTCCTCACCAGCCCTAAGATCATGCTGCGGGCTTTCATCTTGGCGGGCCTGATCGCAGGCGGTTTCGTCCTGATCTACAGCGGCGTTGGTTTGTACGCCCTGTCGTTCGCCGCCGACGGCAACCCCTCGGTCGTGGTGCCGATCATGCTGGGCTTGCCGATGATGCTCGTCTTCAACGGCCTCATGCTGACGAGCGCCGGCTCGACGCTCGATTCGACGTTTTCCAGTACGTCCAAATTGGTCGTGCGCGACTGGCATGCCGGACCCCAAACCGAAGACCCCACGGTCCGGCGGATGCGCACCGGGCGCTACATCATTTTGGCCATCGCCGTTCTGGGCAACCTACCGCTGTTCAGTATCTATCTCGGCGATCGCGCAGGCCCCGCGGTGATCGCGGCCACCACCATCAGCGGTACTATGGTCATGGGCCTCGCGCCGATCTTTTTGTTGTCGTGGATCCCCACGGCGCGGCGGCTCAGCTTTCACCTCGCCTTTTGGCCGGGGCTCCTGTTCGGCGTTTTGCTGACGATCGAAAGCGCCGTCGGGGTGTCCATTTTTCCGTCGTGGATCGATCTGGGGACCGGTGTTTATGCCGATGATTTCGGGGTCAACGTGTTCGGTTTGGCTTTGGTCACCCTCGGATTCCTGCTTGGCGCGGCGGTTGCCGCCTTGGTGCCGGGGTCCACGCCACGGCGCCTCCGGCCGATCGCCCCGGCCGAGTAGAATTCCCCCGCGCGGCGTGGTAAACCGCGCCCGTG
>Ga0181579_10002809_pt1 | contig 13907 bp, 11 predicted proteins | sample 071ome_24_FD_132996 | JGI IMG/M metagenome (GOLD analysis project Ga0181579, IMG submission 132996) | Coastal salt marsh microbial communities from the Groves Creek Marsh, Skidaway Island, Georgia - 071402CT metaG (megahit assembly) | ecosystem: Environmental > Aquatic > Marine > Intertidal... | reverse complement strand
CTATCGTCGGTATGTTGGCGAGAATTGGCAGATATTCGGCGAGTTGGTTTATGAGGGTTACAGTAGTGACATCAAGGATAGCCCAATCGCACGTAGCGGCTATGAAGCCGAAGTTGGCATCGGATTTATTTACCTATTCTAGGCCGCCTAACGTTTAGAGCTACATGTGAAATGCCGGAAACCCAACCCCGCGCCGCCGCATTTTTTTTGACGGCACTTCACATGCAGCTCGAAACGTTCACCGGGAATACGAGGAGGCCTTACCCGTAAATCGGAAGACATCATTCCTAAAGTGGCCAGACTTCTGCAGCTGCTGCGCGAAAGGTTGAGCTCGAAGGTACAGCCGAGCTTATCTACGATCCAAATACCTTCGGTGGTCTGTGGGCTATGATTTGGTTGATGATTTCCTTTGTCTCTTGGGTGTCATTGATATGGGGAAATGGCGATTCCGGCACAGGCGCCCTTAAAATTCGCACAAAGGTTTCTAACCTACTTTCACCTGGAATACCAAAAGGCTAGATTCCGGGATCGAGTTCTTTACCTCCTCGACATTTTCGTTGAAGCGCCGTATCAGATGGTCGGGCATTCGGTCCTGCAGATAGTCGTTTATAGTCGCCTTGATGTATCGGCCATCTCGACACTGTGGAGGTACTCAGTCCAGTGAGGCGCGGAGATGGTCTCCTAGGTAGAGGCGAACCAGCTCTCCGGATCGCGGATCGTGAGAACAACTTTGGCTTCAGGCTAATATTCGGAAAGGGCTTGGTAGCTTGAGCGGGACGGAAATTCGACCGTCGATTGGAATCCATCAAAGATGGAGTCCCAATCGGTATTGCCATTGGCGGCATCGGTCCATTTTTGCCAATGCTCGGGACCTCTAGGAAGACATTCGAACATGCGCTAGCAGGGGCCAAAGCCAATCTTCTCCAAGGCCGCTTTCATGCTCATAGTTCCTGTCCAACCGAAGCAGGCTCCGATTGCTTTTAAGGACTTAGTAGATCTTTCTGGTTAAAGGTCTGTTTACTCCAGCCAAACTAATCCGAGATCGTCGCTAGTGTTAAAAGCGAACATGAACAGGACAAATTGAAAGGAAATCCTGAATCCAAGTTCGTAATGATAAGACAGAAGCCGAATTAATAATATCGAATTTCGATCCTAGGAGACTCGACCTCGATTTAGGGATTGCCACAAAAGTCGATAGATTGCGAGATACCGAAGCTTAATTCCCCCTTGCCTATGACTACCCCTAGTAAGAATCTATCCCGTCGCTCGTTTCTCAAGACAACCGCTTTGGCTTCGGCCGCCGCTAGTGGTCCGCTGATCCTGAACTCCTGCAACAAATCTGGCTCTAAACGTCCGCGTGTCGGCAGTGGTGAGCACACCTACGAAGTGTATCACGACTGGGGTATGGACAGTCTTCCCAGCGGCCATACCTATGGCGGCGCATCGCACGGAGTCGCCATTGATTCAAATGGCTTGGTTTACATCACTCACCATGGCAGTCCCGATTCGATCTTTGTTTTCGATCCCGACGGCAAGTTCATCAAGTCGCTAGTCGGCGACCATCGCGTGAAGGGCAAAGATAGCAAGATGGGGGGCAAGGGCCACGGCATCGACATCCGCGAAGAGAATGGCCAGGAGTTTGCCTACTTGTCGCCGAACGATTCCTCTTTGTTTTTTTCCAAGATGACCTTGGACGGGGAAATCGTTTGGAATAAGGGCCGGGAAGAGCTGGACGAGGCAAGCGACAAGCTTGGCGAACAAGTCGTCTTCCGTCCCACCAACGCCAGTTTCCGGCCCGATGGTGGCTATTACCTTGGCGATGGTTACGGCAGCAATTGGATTTTTGAATACGACAAAAACGACCGATTTGTCAGGGTGATCGGCGGCAAAGGTGAGGCCGATGGACAGTTTCAAACGCCGCACGGCCAATGGCTCGACGACCGCGATGGGACGCCCAAACTGGTAGTCGCTGACCGGGCAAACAAGCGCTTGCAATGGTTCGGGATGGACGGAAAGCACCTCAAAACGCAGGACGGGTTTCTCTTTCCCGCCGATATAGACGTGCAAGGCGATCTCATGCTCGTGCCCGACTTGCACGCCCGTATAACGATTTTGGATAAGAACAACAAGCCCATCGCTCAGCTGGGTGACGACGAAGCGTGGCGGGCTAAAGCCCTGGACCGGAGTTTCGCTCTGCGGACGAAGCGCCACCTCTGGGAGCCAGGCAAGTTCGTCCACCCGCACGATGCCTGCTTCGACAAAGACGGGAACATCATTGTCGCCGAATGGGTGGTTACCGGTCGAGTGAGCAAACTAGTCAAGGTCGGGTAGGGATCGCCCGCTACCTGAAACGCCTTGGGCCTGTTCTGGGATTTTTCGCTCTCGCGCTAGGTCTCCTAGCGCTAATCGGAATTTTCGGAAGGCCTACTACCACTTCACCCGGACGAGCTTCATGATGCGGCCGTCGATATTCCAGTCCTGAACATAGAGGTTGCCGTCCTTGTCCCAGTAGGACCCATGCGTCCCTGAGAAAATGCCTTCTACCCAGTCTTCTTGAGGAACCTTGTACAAGGATTCCCCGGGCTCTGCCTTGTATCCTAAAACGGATACGACGGAATTGTTCTCATCGAGTATATACAAACGGCCGTCCAGGCTAGGTACCGATACGTAATCGCCCTGAATTGCGGCCGATGTAGGCATGTTAAGCCGGGTAGCGGCCTCTTGGATGAAATTTCCGTCGAGATCGTAGTGTAGGAGCCTACCGATTGGCAGGTGGTTCCGGTCGCAGATCAGCAATCGTGGTGGGTCGTAGCGCGTATCCAAAGTCATGCCGTGGGGCGTGTGAAACTCTTTCAGTCCGTCGCCCTTCTTTCCGAAATGGCTGAGATACTTTCCCTTCTTGTCGTACTTGAAAATTATATTGCTCGCGTATCCGTCCGAAAGAAAGATGTCGCCGTTAGGAGCGACGGTGATCGCGGTCGGTTTCAGGCCGGTAAGCGCGAGGCCTGACTCGTTGACTAGGCCGAGCGTCAGAACGATCTTCCCTGTCAGGGCTTCGAACTTTATGCCGACTCCGCCTTGATTGCGAGCTCCGTATATGTATTCCACGCCGTTTTCCTCCCGGATCTCCATGTCGTGTATACTGCTGTGATCCTCGCCAATGAAGGAGCGGATAACTTCGCCCGCTGGGTTGAAAACTACGACACCTTTTATTGCGCTCGTATAGATATTGCCGGCTTTATCGATAACTACGGATCCGTGAGTGGGACCGAGCACGGATTTGCTGTCGGGTCCGAGGCCCCAACCTGGTACTGTATCGAAGGTCATGATACCGTTGCCCATGCGGACGGAACCGCGCGATGTGGCGAGAATGGAGAGTAAAACGAGAATGAAGATCGGGAGTTTCATATTATTGCGATCGAAGCGTTGAAGGGCTTGGGGGTTATCTCAAACCTAACTTTAGCAGTGTTGCGAGGGAAATTTTCTTTGTCGAAACGGCATTGTCATCGAAATTATTGTTGTAGCTTTTGGATCGCGGGCGGCTCGCGCGCAAATAGACCTGTCCTGTTTCAATACCACTTGTCTGATGAAGTTGGAGATTGAGCGGAATGCTCAATCCAGCGCGCGAGCCGCGCGCGATCCCAGAAACGGATTCTGCTCGACACTTGCATGACAGGAAGCTTGGCCCGACGGTTTGTAAGAGACGCCTCTACGGATTAGGGGCAGCTACCCGCATTGCTTCGCGAGCCAATCGACGACGGCTTCAGTTTGCGCTTGGCGATGATCGTTGAAACTGTGGTCGGCCCCTTCGATAACGATGTGATCAACACGGTCGCCGAGCCGGGCCTTGACGGCTTCGCTGTCATGGGGGAGCACGACGTCGTCGGCGCTGCCATGGAGGAGGAGCCAGGGAACCTTCACGCTATCGCATTGCTCGATGACCGAACCTACCGTCTTGCGCAAATCGTCCATGAAGGCTTGCGAAAGCGGGCAGCTTTCCTCTTCCCACATGCAGCCTTGATCAGGGGTCTCCTCCCCGAATTCCGTTTCGGCGAAGGTCTTGGTATCAACCATTCCGGCTAGAGACACGAGGCGTAGGACTCGATCGTCCTGAGCGGCGGCCAACACGCCGATAGCGGCGCCCATGCTATGGCCGATATAGGCGATCTTTTTATCAGCTACGGCATCTATTGCTGCCTCGAGATCTCCAACGCCTTTCGAGACGCAGGAGTCGCGAAAGTCGCCCTCCGATTCTCCATTTCCTGAAAAGGAAAAGGGCAAGATGCTGAAGCCTGCCCGGTTGAGCGCCTCGGCGGTATCCGCGATTATTGGACGGTTGCGGTTGCCGGTCACGCCGTGGCCGAGCAAGACGATCCAGTCGGGAAACTGTCCGTTGCCTTCGATGTATCCGTAATCGATCTTTTCACCGCCCTTATTTCGAATTTCCGAGACCATAATCAAGAAACTCCTTTTCGGCCGGGAAAGGTTAATTCGGCGACGCCTGATTTGTCGTATTCGCCCAATCCTAGCTCCACCATCCGTTCGTATTGAGCAAGGGTCGCGGCGGCCAGAGGCAGATTCAGTCCGAGCTTGGTCGCTAATTCCAGGGCGATACCGGAATCTTTTGCGGCGTGCTCCGAGGAGAAATAGCACTCGTGATCGCGATTGAGCATGTCTTCGGCGTCGGTTTCCAATACCCGGGAGGCGGCGCCGGTTTGACTAAATACCTGGCAGAGCTTCTCAAGATCCAAGCCAAGCGCCTGGCCGAGACCGAGACCTTCCGCCAGAGCGGCGGTGTTGATATTCATGACCATGTTTACGAGCGCTTTTACTTCCGCTGCCTTCCCCGCTTCGCCCACGAAACTGAGGTCCTTGCTCATATCGTCCAGCATGGGTTTTATTTTGTTGAAAGTCGCTTCGTCGCCGCCGATCATGAGGTAGAGTTCGCCGTTGCGGGCTTGAGGGATGCTTGAGGCCATGCAGGCTTCCAGTGAATCGGCCCCGACCTTAGCGGCCTCGGATTCGAGCTTCCGGTGAATTTCCGGCGAGAGCGTGGCGCAGTTGATAAAGAGGGTGCCCTCGGCATTCTTGAACAGGTTGTCCTCGCCAAAGAAAATGGACTCCATGGCAGCATTGTTAGTGACGACGGTGAAGACAATGTCTGAACACGCAGTGACATCCGCAAGCTTGGGACAGGCAGTGGCCCCAAGTTCGTTGGCCAAGGCGTTTTTCACCTCTTCGCTGATATCATAGAGGCCGGATATCGTGTATCCGCAATCTTTTAGTCGGCGGGCCATATTGGCGCCCATCCGGCCTAGTCCTATAAAGCCGATTTTTTTATCTTTCATAAATTCAAATTATTAGGGTGGATATGATCGTGCTCGGACAGATTTCCGAACAGCATTTCGTTCAAATTCGGGAAAAAAGAGGGAAGCGATGGAAGCGAAAAGCGTTCTGACTGGAAAGCGCCCATCGCCCGATCGCGTATTTTTCGTACCCATAAAAAATCCCGGTCTCTGCGAAAAGACGACGGGATTTGCTGAATACGGGGCTAGAGCTATCCGTCAAGAGCCAGAGAGCACTTCTTTGTGAAAGGCGGTCCAGTCGTCCAGATTGTTCAGATTTGGCGCGTCAGCGATGGCAGCCGAATCATCGAGGCCTGCGGCTTCCAGGATCTCGGTACGCGTTACATCATCGTGGTGATACTGAGTAATCTGACGGTTGAGTTTGGCTATAGCTCCAGCGTCTAGCGTTCCGTTTTGGGCAACCCAGTTTTCGCACTCGATATAGGTGGGGTTGTTGTCGCTCACGAAAGATCGAAACGCGTCCGTGTCGATGTTTAAGGCTCCGAGTACCATGCTGTCGTAGCCAGCTCCAATGTCGGGATAGTCGTCGTTTAGTTGGCCAGTCGCTTTGAGGGCGACTTTCTGCCAAAGGCGAGGCAGATGCATGATGCCGAGAGGGCCGGCTAAGCTGGAGGATATTAGAGGAACATATTTGCTCATGATAATTAGATTTTGTGGTTAGGATGGTTCCTTAAATTAAGGTGCCGTAAGCATTGAAACTCCTTTGGCCCAAAGCAAGTATTCTCTCTACGACTCACCCTCTAGACGACCATTCTTTTCGAGAGAGTTCCCCCAAAGGCAAACGGTAGGGTTTGATCCCTCGGTCTCTTAGGTTCGGCAGAAATTCGCCTGTTACGAGATCGGTCTTCGTTCCGTGAAGGAGTACTAAGTAGGCAAGATCAGCGGCCGCATCATCGGGTTCAAGCATTTTGGTGGTCTAACGAGCCGTTTCGGGTAGCAACCGTTTAAGAATAATGGCTAGTCTTGGGCGTGAGGGTTGACGCTTCTTCGAATCCTTCTATCTTCCCATCATTGACTTGCGGACATCTTCCAAGTAAACTTCCGCTCGATGACTAAGCTGACACGACGCGAATCTTTAGCTGCTTTGGCTTCACTTGCCGGGATGGGCGCGGTTGGTTCAGCCTTAGGGCAGGCAAACGCCGCCACAACCAAAACGGGTATTAGCCAGCGGATTACCCGCTACGAAATCACCCCAGTGCGCGTCCCCATGCACGAGCGGGTGCGGGATGTGTTTGCGGAGGTCTATCGCAAACAGGGTATCGACCGGGACTACTACGATTCGACATTGGTGAAGCTGTACACGGACGAGGGGCTCGTGGGTTCGGCCGATGCTTTGCTGGATGTAGCGGACTCCTTGAGTTCGGTACCCAAGGCCGAGGCGATTTGCCGTAGGCTAGTCGGGCATTCTCCTTGGGAATTTATGCACGACGATTCGCTCGGGGGCATTCTAATGGCTGTATACGATCTTATAGGCCAGGCTGCAGGCCTTCCGGTCTCCCGTTTGTTCGCCTCCGAGCCAAAGGAACGAATTGTACAAGCTTGGTGGAGCCAGTGTTTTCCTCCTGAATTGATGGCCTCCGAGGCGAAAATGGGCTACGACTTGGGATATCGGCTCTACAAAGTAAAAGCTCGGCCCTTCGAAGACCCGTTCGAACAAGCGGCGGCGATTCAAGCGGTTACAGGTTCGGATATGAAAGTTTGGGCTGATGCCAATGGGACGCTGGGTACCGTGGACAAGGCGTTGAAGTTTGGGCAGGAAATCGTGAAATTCCCTCAGTACGCGGGCATCGAGTCGCCTTGTCCAGGAGGCAAGGTCGAAGACTACCGAGCGTTGAAGGGGCGTTTCCCGTTGCCGTTGGCGGAGCATATTCAGGCCGATCCCATGCCTTTCATTCGCGAAGAATTGCTAGGAGCGCTAGTCGTAGGTGGACCAATAGGCAAAACCTTGATGCAAAGGGCTCTCATGGCCGAAGCAACGGGCGTTCCTATTTGGCTGCAGCACAGCATCTTCAACGGAGTAGCCCAGGTGTTCCAAGCCCACCAAGTAGCAGCGTATCCAGGTGTTACGCACGGCGTGAGCATTACCCATGTCATACAAGACGATTTAATGGTCGAGCCGTTTGAAGTGAAGGATGGTCTCTATCGAGTGCCGACTGAGCCAGGGATAGGCGTCCGTTTTGATGACCATGCCATCGATCGCTACCGGAGAGGGTAGGAGGACCGACAAGGGTAGCGCAGGCATCTTGTTGTACCGGGTAAATCTCAAAGAACGACGACTGGCCTGTTTGGGAGGCAGGCTGGAAGCCTGTGCTACCTTCTCGAAACGGCTCTGATGCTACTTTATTGCCTATTCGATCGTTCGCGTTCAGTTTTCGTCAATGAAGCTAAAGGGAAAAGTAACCATAGTTACCGGAGCGGCATCGGGTATCGGGAGAGCAACTGCGCGTCGATTCGTCTCTGAAGGGGCGCAAGTTGTGGCTTATGATTTGAACGAAACGGGTTTGGGAGAGCTTAGCCGAGAAGAGCCGCGTATCCGCATTCGCATTGGCGATGTGGCAGATTCGACTGCGGTGAAAGCAGTTGTAGAACAAACGGTGGCTGATTTCAGCCGACTCGATATTCTGGTGAATTCTGCGGGCATTACGCCACGTACGGTAGATCCGGATGCCGATTTTGAGTCGAGATGGGATACTGTCATGCGTGTAAACGCCAAAGGCGCGTTGCTCATGTCGAAAACGGCCGTCGCTGCGATGCGAAAAACGGGCGGTGGGTCGATAGTGAATCTATCCTCGATCATGGGATTGGTAGGCTATCCAACTGCTCTACCGTTTTCGGATGGGTTCAATCCCTATCCGCACAGCAAGGGAGCGGTCACTCAAATGACCCGGGATATGGGCGTCCGGCTAGCGAAAGAAGGTATTCGGGTGAATTCAGTGTGTCCAGGATTCGTATACACTTCGTTGACTGAAAACGTTACCCAGGATGAGGAAGTTCATGCAGCCATGAAAAGCCTTCATCCCATGGGTCGAATGGGAAATGCCGAAGAAGTGGCGTCTGTCATAGCATTTCTAGCCTCGGATGAGGCCTCTTTTGTGGCCGGGGCGACCTGGACAGTGGACGGCGGATATGCCGCCCAGTGACATGCAGGTATTGCCCTAGTGGAGAAACTATTCTCTGTGGGTAAATCCCTCGAAGCTTACTTCGTTGCGAACTTTGGCAGGGAGGACCGGCTCGGTCCTCCGTATTCGAATTGCGGACGATCGAGCCGATCCTTTGTGCCTTCAGAATCGGGTCGTGGTTCAACCAGAGGATCTTTACAGTCAACTCCCCCGGTCGTACCGAAACTTAAATAGTAGGGCAGGCATCCCGCCTATTATCCAACCGCTTTGAATAGGCAGGAGGCCTACGCTAGTACACGTGGTTTTTCAGCTTGTTTGAACGAGAGTAGGCGCGAGATCGACCGCTACCTACGAAACCGCCTTTATTTTCCAGCCAGTGCGGTAGTTGCGGGATACATACTGATTGGCTTCAGGGCGGTTCTTGAAAGTCATTGACTCCGGCTCCCAGAGAAGGGTTTCGCCCTCGAAGCGCTGAGCGATGTTGCCCAGCAAAACGGCTTCAGTCAGGGGGGCGGCATAGTCGAATCCGTCGCTGGGCTGCACGCCGCTGATGCAACCGTCCACGAAGCCATGGTAGTGGTTCAGATCCTCGGCGATCTCGATGCTGCCTTCCGGGAATTTCTCTAGCGGATAGAATTTTGGAGCGTCGACATGGGGCAATACTAGAGTGCCTGTTTCTCCAATGATAAGGGAGCCGCTTTTCGGTAGGGCGATCTCTTTGGGCACATGGCTGCCGCCAGTTGACGGGCTTAATCCGCCGTTGTACCAGGTAATGCGAATCTTCTCTTTGTCAGTGTATTCGGATCCCGGAAACAGATAATAAACCGTAGATTGAGCAGGCCAGACTTCGTCATTCATTCCTGTGTGTTCTGCTTTAATCTCGATCGGAGCGCCTTTCAGGTTCAGGGCGGTGAACACGGGGTCGAGAATGTGGCATCCAAAATCGCCAAGGGCCCCGCTGCCAAAATCCTGCCAGTCGCGCCATCCCCACGGATGATAAACCCGGTCGCCCCCGTAGGGCCGTTTCGGCGCCACGCCCAGCCAGAGGTCCCAATCAAGGGTTTTAGGTATAGGTGGAGGATTTTTGGGTCGATCGATGTAACCCGACTTGCCATGGCCAGCGGTGGCGACCCAGGAATGGACCCGCGTTACCTTGCCGATCTTCCCGGAATGAATGGCCTGAACAGCGGTTCGGTAATGGGTGTGCGAGTGGATCTGGTTCCCGAGACGCGTAATGACTTTCGATTTCGCTGCCTGCAGCCTCATTTGCCGCGACTCCCAGACGTTGTGGGTCAATGGCTTTTGGCAAAACACGTGCTTCTTGCGCCGCATGGCATCGAGGGCGATATAAGCATGCATGTGATCCGGGGTGGATACCGTTACGGCGTCGATTTTGTCGCCGAGTTTGTCGAACATTTCCCGGAAATCTTGAAAGACTGGGGCATCGGGTTGAAGGGTGGCGGCTTCTTTTGTCCTCGCCAGGTCAACATCGCAAAAGGCTACGTGGCGGACCATTGCATGATCAGCCGTAAACCGAGTATCGGAAAGGCCTTTGCCGGCCGTGCCGATAGCGGCCATTTGCAATTTCGAGTTCAGATTGCTGCCCCGAACGATAGCGGGAGCGGCAGCTAGAATAGTTGATGAAGTCTTGATGAAATGGCGTCGGGAGTAGGGATAGGGCATGGCGTGAAAACGTTTTTATAGACAATGAAGCCCGTAAGACCAAATGGAAAGGCCAATTTGGGTCTGCCAAAGATAGGCGGAAGCGAACCACCTAAATTGTTAACTTGCAGGTACGCAATGCACGCAAAGAAAGTGTGTTCGAGATTCTGGAAACCTTGGCGGATTTAGATTGAGAAACGAGGTGACGGTTGTGAGGTTCTGTGCAATGAAAGTGATCACGTGATCACTTTCATTGCACCAGGAATTAGTCGGGTTGGTCCCCGGTATATCCTGCTACATGATTCAGGGGCGTTGTCGAGCATCGCCATTAGCCCATGCTACAACGGCATTGCGCAAGCGCGGGCCATACTGATCTCAGGCTCAGTAGGGCTTGCGCTCGGGCAATGCCGCGGTTCACGATCTTGGCGAACTTCGTGGGCTTTGCGGTTTAAAAATGAACTGTTCGGATTTCCAGATTCGAATCGATTCCTGGTGCCAGCATATTCTCGAAGAAAGGATTCGCTTAATCGTGGACTAGGTCTTTTTTTCGATGGCATGAGCGCAGAATCTAAGCTAATCGAATTAAATCTAGAATTCCCACCGGCCCCGGCCCCGATGGGTGTGTACAAACCTATTGTGATAGCGGGCAATATGGCCTACCTATCTGGCCACGGCCCTCTGCAATCGGATGGTTCCTTGCTAAAGGGAAGGGTTGGATCGGAAGTGGATCAGGAGGCGGGCTATACAGCCGCTCGACAAACCGGGTTAGCCATGTTGGCGACTCTTCAGGCGGGGCTAGGCTCGCTGGATCGAGTGAAGCGGGTGATCAAGGTTTTGGGAATGGTGAATAGCGACGCGGATTTTGAAAATCACCCCGCGGTGATTAACGGTTGCAGCGAATTGTTTGCGGAAGTCTTTGGGGAAGACGTGGGCGTTGGAGCGCGGAGCGCCATTGGAATGGGTTCTCTGCCGGGCAATATTTCGGTAGAGATCGAAGGTATTTTTGAAATCGAATAGGAGCTGGATTAGATCGAGAATAGTATGCTGCTCTTCGACGCCCATCTGGACCTGTCCCTCAATGCGCTTTCCTGGAATCGCGATCTGACCCAACCGCTGGCGGATATCCGGGAGCGAGAGAAGGGCAAAACGGACATTAAAGCCCGAGGAACCGGGACCGTATGCTTGCCGGAGATGCGGGCTGCGGAGATCGGTATCTGTATCGCTACCCAGATTGGTCACAGCGTATCCAAACACTCCCCGCTTTATGGATGGAATAGCCCCGAGCTGGCCTGGGCCCAAACCCAAGGTCAACTGGCCTGGTACCGAACCATGGAAGAGCAGGGGCATATGTGTCAGATTTCGACTGCTAGCGCCCTGGATGAGCATATCAAAGCGTACAAAGAAAGCCCTGACGAAACGCCTCTGGGCTACATCCTAAGTTTAGAGGGGGCGGATTCGCTTCTCACGCTCGAGTATCTTGAGCGGGCCTACAACTATGGACTGCGGGCGGTGGGGCCTGCTCATTACGGTCCTGGTCGCTATGCTCCGGGAACGGGTGAATCCGGGCCGCTAGAACCCAGGGGTCGCGAGTTACTCAAAGCCATGGATAAGCTAGGAATGGCTTTGGACGTGACTCATCTTACCGACGAGGGAATGGACGAGGCATTGGATCTCTTTCAGGGAACGGTATGGGCCAGCCACAGCAATTGCCGCTCGATCATTCCCGGACAGCGACAATTAAGCGATCATCAAATCAAGCGCCTAATTGAGCGCGATGCCGTTATTGGGGTGGCCCTCGACGCCTGGATGCTCTATCCGGATTGGATCAAAGGTACGACGACGCCCAAAGAAACCGGTGTGATGCTAGACTCGGTGGCTGACCACATAGACTACGTTTGCCAAATGGCGGGGACAACTCGACACTCGGGTGTCGGTTCCGATTTGGATGGCGGCTTTGGCACGGAACAGTGTCCAAAGGACTTGAATACAATCAAGGACTTGCAGCGAGTCGTGGGGATTCTAGAGGGCCGCGGTTATTCGGAAGACGATATTACAGGCATCATGCACAGCAACTGGCTGCGGATTGTTAGGACGGCGCTGGGAGACTGAAAAAGATTGTCACCGATAATTCTATCAAATTCCAAGTTCGTAGCGATTTGTTATCATCGAGGCCGGTTCCCTTTAAATGAGAGTGCCAACCCATTCGGCTGCTTAGGGATAAGCAGCCCTACCATTTTGCCAACGATTTAGCCAATGGTAGGGTCGGTTGTCCTCAACCGGCCGAGACGATATACTGGACCCAATCCAATGTGGCTGACAAGGTTGCAGTCAGGTCCTACCATGGGTCGATGGCCACAGCTTTCCGTAGCGCGGCGCTTTAGCCCGCGTTCTGGAATGGGAGCTTGATCTACAGCAGCCTGAAGACAGCTGCTACTTTGGGCGACGAATACATCAATCCGGTATCCGGTCCCGTGCCGCTACCGTCCAGGTTCCGGTAGGTTCTCCGTTTTCTGCAACAACTACCTTATTGTGTAAGGCCACTGTTGGGCAGATGTGATTGGGAATGCCTAGGAAAGCGTCGCCTATCGACAGCTCAGCCGCGCGGTCTGTTCGAGCAACAAGATGCTCCTCGCTATGGCCGACGAACTCAATGTCATCCTCTAGTCCAAGTAAGCGAACCCGAGGATGGGGCATTTCCGAGGCTACCGCTTTGTGGCCAAGATCAAAGCAAAGCAAATCTGGGCCTGGCTTGCTGATCACTCTCGTCAGAAGCAAGGCGGCATGCTCGAATGGCAAATCTTCAAAGAGGTCACCGTATCCAAAATCCCAAAGCAAGGTCGTTCCTGGGCTTAGATCCACGTTTTTTCGTTCGGCGTGGATAGGGAAGGTAGGACTTCCGCCGGCGACCACGCAAGGCGCAGGCAGGCTTTCCCTTGCGAGTCTTTCGAGCAAGCTTTCGACGGGCTTGTATTCTTCATTGCAGCGCCGTTTCCTATCTTCGATATCCGCATCGCGAATATGCCCATCGTATACATGAAGCCCTTCGAGATCGATCCATTCGCTCTCGAAGATGCTGCGATAAAGAGAGTCAGCGTCTTCCGCCCGAATTCCCGTTCGGTTCATCCCCACATTGATATCCAAAAATATTCCGATGGACGTATCGAACTGCTGGCATTCGGACTCGATCGCTCTAAGACTGGCGTAGTTGTCGATGATAGTGGCGACACGCGTACCCGGATTTTCCTTGGCGATTCTTACCAGGCTGGCGATGTCCGGTTCGACTGGCTGACGGGCGAGAAGGGCCTCCTTGGCTCCGCATTCAATAAGCACACGGGCCTCCGCGAGAGTGGCGCATTTGAACTTCTCGATTCCCGCATCCATCTGCATGCGGACGATTTCCTTCATCTTGTAGGTTTTGACGTGAGGACGCAGTCTCGAGGCATCGCCGGCGATGGAAATCATGAGCTCGATATTTTTACGAACACGATCGGGAAATACGATCAAGGTAGGGGACGAAAGGGCTGAAATGGCTTTTTCTGAAAGTGGCATGTTTTGATTCGTTGATTAAGTATGCCTTTTATCAATTGAGGGGACCGAGAAAGGGGCAAACTTAACTGTCTCGGGATCTGTGCTTTCTTCGCTTCTCTACGCGCTCCAAGAAAAATTGCTGCGCCCCCCTACTTTAGCGTTTGCAGATAGTCCACCAAGTCCGCGGCCTCTTGGATGGTCAGGTTTTGCGTGATACCCAGTGGCATGGCTG
>Ga0181579_10002807_pt1 | contig 13912 bp, 10 predicted proteins | sample 071ome_24_FD_132996 | JGI IMG/M metagenome (GOLD analysis project Ga0181579, IMG submission 132996) | Coastal salt marsh microbial communities from the Groves Creek Marsh, Skidaway Island, Georgia - 071402CT metaG (megahit assembly) | ecosystem: Environmental > Aquatic > Marine > Intertidal... | reverse complement strand
TGGTGGCGAGCATCTTCGTTCTATTTGGCTTCGTCAGTGGCTATACCGTCATTATTACGACCCACGGCCGGGCTATTTTTCCCGAGCACCTTGTCGGTCGCGGGATGACGACCAACAACACCTCCGTGTTCCTCGGCGCCGCCATCGTGCAGGGCGCGACGGGCGCGCTCATCGGGGGTTTTATGACGGAGTCTGGGGAGACGCCTGAGGTCGCCTATCGGGCGATGTTTGGCTTCCTTGCCGCACTGCAGATTGTCGCGCTAATGATCTACAGCCGGTCGCGCGACGTTCGGCCGAGTGACGATATCTCGCACAATTAGGCCGTTTTCCGGCGTTTACCATTCCTTAACGGGCCACGCCCTATCCTTTCTCTCGCTAGAACGGGTTTGCGGAATTCATCCGCGTTTGCTCGTGAAAGAGGTTGGATTAGATGGAAAGCGTACCTGCCCTGGAGTTGGCTACGGCGATGCTTAAGCAAGCATCGCAGCCTGGCGGACTCGACAGCCCACTTAAGGCAGCTACTGAAGTTCGGCAAACGGCCGACCTTTTGACGTCGCAGAACCGTCATCAGGCCGGAGGCGCCGCCGAGCAAAATGCTGGACGGACCTTCGATCGGCCTAGCGATGAACGATCTGCGCCGCCTGGTCTCGGCCAATTCGTCGATCTGACCGTGTAACCCTCTCTCATTACTCATCCTCTCCTCAGGCGCCGCTCACTTCGAGCGGCGCCTTTTTTCTAAACGCCGCGAGCGATACCGGGTAAACTCCCCTCTGGCCAGCGAAGAGTGCGGGAAATCCGATAGGGGGATTTGCCTGATGGACGAGTATGTCCGCCAGGCTTCGGCTGGCTATGACCGAGCAGGGCTTCTAGAGAAGCTGATCGATATCGGTACGGCGCTTTCTTCGGAGCGTAACCGTGACCGTCTGTTCGAGCGGATCCTTCTCGAGGCGATGCATTTCTGTAGCGCCGACGGCGGTACGCCTTACCTGCGCACCGAAGACGACAAGCTCGACTTCGCGATTGTGCGGACCAACTCGTTGGGCACAGCTATTGGTGGGTCAACGGGCGTCAAGGCGACCTTTGAGGCTATACCGCTTCGCGACGATCAGGGGAACGAGAACCACGCGACCGTCGTCAGCCACGTGGCGCTCAGTGGGCGGACGATGAATATTCCCGACATATCGCGTACGACGACATTCGATTTTTCGGGGACGCGCGCGTTCGATACCGCAAACGGTTACCGCTCGGTTTCTTTTCTGACTTTGCCGCTGAAGGATAGTAGGGCCGAAGTCATAGGCGTGTTGCAGCTTATCAATGCGCAAAACGAAGAGGGCCAGGTTGTCGCATTTCCGAGCGCCATCGAACCGCTCGCCGAAGCATTGGCGTCGCAAGCGGCGGTCGCACTCGAAAACCGACTTCTCCTAGAGGCACAGAGGCGTCTTCTCGATTCCTTCATCCGACTGATTGCCGCGGCAATCGATGAGAAATCACCGTTCACCGGGGAACACTGCCAAAGAGTGCCGGCCATCATGGATCTCTTCGCCGATGCCGCCTGCGATCAATCCGATGGACCCTTCGGTGATTTCGATCTTACGGAAGAGGAACGATACGAGTTGCATATCGCGTCGTGGCTGCATGACTGCGGCAAAGTGACGGTGCCAGAATACGTCGTCGACAAAGCCACGAAACTCCACACGCTCTATGACCGCATTGAGACGGTGCGAATGCGGTTCGAGGTCATCAAGCGCGATGCGGAAATCAAGTTCCTGCGCCGTGCCCACGCAGAAGGTGCTGACCCTCAGTCCTATCAGGGCGCGCTTGAAACTGAGCTAGCAGGTATCGAGGACGACTATCGGGTCGTAATGCAATCCAATCTCGGTGTCGAAGATATGCCTGACGAGGATATTGCCCGGATCAAGGACATCGCTAAGAGCCGGGTTTGGACGGATGGGAGTGGCGTGCAACGGTCGGTGCTAAGCGATGATGAAGTGCGCAACCTCACCATTCGTCGCGGCAACCTGTTGCCGGAAGAGCGCGAGATGATCAACAACCACATCGCGGTCACGATCGACATGCTAGAGAATCTGCCGTTTCCGGCGGAATTGGCCCGGGTGCCCGAATACGCCGGGGGGCACCATGAAAAAATGGATGGTTCGGGATATCCCAGAGGCCTGAAGCGAGACGATATGTCGATCCCGGCGCGTATGATGGCGATCGCCGATATCTTTGAAGCCCTCACTTCCCCGGATCGGCCCTACAAACAGGCCAAAAAACTCAGCGAAACCATGGCGATCATGGTGGGTATGGTGCGCAATCAGCATATCGATCCGGATCTCTTTCAACTGTTTGTGGATTCATCGGTGCACCTGCGGTTTGCCGAGAAATTCCTTGAACCGTGGCAGGTTGACCTAGAGGCCGTGGAGGCCGTTCTCGCGTCTTTCAAATCGGGATGAGGAACCGGAGGTTCGGCACAAGAATGTGACCGATGCGTGAAGCGCGAAGCGTGGGACGATTCCTCAGAATTCCCATATAAAAAGAGCGATGAGGAGCAATTCGAGCATTGTTGGCCGGGTGCGCGACTTGGCGCGATCCGCAGGTCGTCTCGTCTCGGCCGGTGTGGTTGGGGCGCTCATGTTGACGTCGAGTGCCGGCGCACAAGAAGCGGCGTCACCTTGGGTCACATACGATCAGGGACGCGCCCGGTTGATCTCCGCAACCCAGAACGCGACCGGCGATCTGCTTCTCGGATTGCAATACCAGATCGCACCGGGGTGGGAGGTGTACTGGCGTTCGCCTGGCGATGCCGGGTTCCCGACGACGATCGATTGGGCGGGGTCAGAAAACTTCGCGGAGGCCGTCCTTCTTTGGCCGCGCCCCCACCGATTCCAGATCTTCGAGCTGGAGACATTCGGTTACAAAGATGAGGTCGTTCTACCAATTACCGCGCGACAGAAGCGCACGGGCGATGCGGTCAATCTTCGAGCCGCCGTCAACTTTCTGACCTGCCGGGAGATTTGTGTTCCGCACACACTTTCGATGGCGTTGGATCTGCCGGCTGCAGGCGCCGGAGGCCCGGTCATCTCCGATTTTGCACCGCTCATTAACGCCTATCGGGCCAAAATCCCGCCACGTGACGGCAGTCGTGGCCTGAACGTCGAACGTGCCGAGGTGGTCAATATCGACGGCGGCCAAGTCTTGCAGGTGGTGGCCCGGTCTGATGCGCCGTTTACCGAGCCCGACGTCTATGTTGAAGGGCCCGACATTTTCTCGTTCGGCGCACCCACATTCAGGCTGTCCGAAAACGGTCATCGCGCGGTGCTGCAGGCTGCCGTATCGCGAACGGCACTGGCGGGCGACGATGGTCCGGCTCTATTGGCAGCAATCTGACGCTGACGCTAGTCGACGGTGAGCGGGCCGTCGAACAGTCGTTGGCGACGACGCTTGGTCAAGCGGAGGCGGCGGCGTTCTTGCCGTTCGCTGTGATCCTTGCCTTGGCCCTAATGGGCGGGCTCATCCTGAACGTGATGCCATGCGTTCTGCCAGTTCTTTCGTTCAAGTTGCTGGGCGTGGTCAGCCACGGTGGTGGCGAACGCGGCCCCGTGCGGCGCAGCTTCCTCGCCTCCGCAGCAGGGATCATTTTCGCTTTTCTCGTCCTGGCCGGCGCCCTGGCCGGGTTTCGCGCCGGTGGCGCTGCGGTCGGTTGGGGGATCCAATTTCAGCAACCGTTGTTCATCGTGGTCATGACGATCCTGATCACGCTGTTCGCGGCAAATATGTGGGGTTTGTTCGAACTTCGGCTGCCGGCATGGATTGGCGGCGGGGCTGCCGGTGTGGCCAAGAACCCCCATAGCGCAAGCAGTTCATTAGCAAGCGGCATTTTTGCGACCATTCTAGCGACGCCGTGTTCGGCGCCCTTTCTAGGTACCGCAGTCGGCTTTGCATTGGCGCGGGGGCCCGTCGAGATATTTTCGATCTTCCTCGCGCTGGGAATCGGCATGGCGACGCCATTCTTTTTGGTCGCCGCCGTCCCCCACTTGGCAACGAAATTACCGAAACCCGGGCCGTGGATGCTGGTCGTCAAGAAAGTTCTGGCACTCGCCCTTGTGGGAACCGCCGTATGGCTACTTTCGGTACTCGCCTTTCAGGTCAGCGTCGAGGCGGCGTACTTCTTGGCCGGCATGATGGTGCTCACGGTGGCCGTTTTGTTTGCACGCCCACGGTTGGCCACTCGGGCCCGGTCGATCGCGACTGCCGCCGTCGTTTTACTGGCGGTCCTATCGTTTGCCGCGCCGCAGTTGGGGCGGGCGGTGTCGCAGGAAGCCGTGGTCGATGACTCAATCTGGCAGCCGTTCGAACCTGAAGCTATCCCCCGGCTGGTCGCCGAGGGCAAGGTCGTTTTTGTCGACGTGACCGCAGAATGGTGTATCACCTGCCAGGTCAACAAAAAGCTGGTCCTCACGCGGGGCGAGTCCCGTGCGCTCCTCGCCGATCCTGATGTCGTTGCTATGCGGGCGGATTGGACCAACCCCGATGACGGTATCGCGCGCTACCTTGCGAGCTTCAACCGGTTCGGAATCCCCTTCAACGTGGTTTACGGTCCGGTTGCCCCGAACGGGCTAACGCTACCCGAGTTGTTGAAAGAAAGTGTGGTTGTCGACACTTTTCAACAAGCATCAGGACGAAACGTGCTGGCTGGCGACTTGTAGGAGGACCGACCGTGTCGATTAAGAAACTTGCCTTTCCCGCAGCCGGTATTCTTGCCGCAGCCGTGGTGGTCGTCCTTCTAATTGGATTGCCCAATCGAGACGATGCGTCGGACTTACGAATCGAAGGTCAGGTGCAGAACTTCATCGTCGGCGAACGCCCGGGTCCGGATACCGAGTGGCGTTCGGGTGACGGTGCCAAGGTCTCCCTCGCCGATTTCAGCGGTAAAGTGGTGATGGTGAATTTTTGGGCCACATGGTGCGCACCGTGCATTCGAGAACTTCCATCGATCAACCGATTACAGGCGACCCTAGGCGGCGATGACTTCACCGTCGTGGCGATCAACATCGACACCGGGGGTAAGGCGGTTGCAGCCCCCTTCGCCAAACGCCTGGAAATCGATGATCTCGATCTCTATCTCGACCCGCGCGGGTCAACAAGCCGAGCGATGGGCGTCAACGTCATGCCGACCACGGTTGTCTATGATCGGCAGGGCAAAGAAGTTGGTCGCCTTGAAGGGGGTGCTGAGTGGGATTCGCCCGAAGCGCTGGCCCTTCTTCGTTGGTTTATCGACAACGCGGCCTAGCGCTTTTGCCCCGCCATTTGTGTCGTTAGAATCGGTACATGGCAGAACACCTCGACCTCAAAGGGCTCAAGTGCCCGTTACCCGTCTTGCGCGCCAAGAAAGCACTGAAAAGCATGGCGCCGGGTGAAGTGCTTGACGTGCTCGCGACCGACCCCGGATCGGTTAGAGACTTCCATGCGTTTTGTGAAACAACCGGGAACGACCTGGTTTCCTGGTCGGAATCAGACGGCGTCTTCGCCTATACCCTTCGCAAGAAATCCTAGCGTTAGGTTCGTCTAAACATCGCCGCCGCAACCCAACCACTCACCAGAGCGATTAGGACGGCGATGATGCCGTAGAGCGCGGGTCGCTGGTTGGCGAGGTCGAAAATCGTGCGTTCGATACCTGCTTTACGAATTTGAAGCGGTGTCGACTGTTCGTCGATGACACGGCCGTCACGCAGCAAATAGGTTCTGACCGTATAATCACCTTCGGGTGCGCTGGCAGGAAATACGATTGAGGTGCGAAACAGTCTTTCGCGGAACCGAACGCTGTTTTCGGCTTCGAAGTAGAGCGATTCGCGGCGCTTGTTGCGAAGAATAGCTTCGCGAAACTGCAAGAGTTCTTCGCCTGCTAGGTGGCGCGTGTCTGCGGCGACCGCGAAGTCGAGGAAAGCACCGCCCATACGATACTGGGCACGTACCGTTCCGGGTGCGATGTCCGCGAGCGGGCGGTTTGACGCCACCGCGTAGTAGGCCGGCACACCTTGAAAAGTCACAGATCGACGATTCATCCAGATGCCGCTGATCTTAGCTTTCCGTCGGACGACCAACTCTTCGCGGGGGCCCTGAACCACGACGACGACATCGCTTGGACCGTCGACGGCGCCGAATAGGAGGATATCCTTGCCGGTGAAATTCGATGTGATGGAAATCGAGCTTTCCGACATGTCCGCGACAAGCGATTGAGCAATTGCTTGTGGCGTGGTGGCGGCCAGCCCGAAAGCGAGGACGAGTGCGGCGACGCGGCTCATTCCTCGATCACCCGGCCGATTGAGAATAGGTCGCTCGGCTCGAATACCAGGTCGGTAAGAAGTTTCGCGCAGACGGCGAGAACGATCACGCCCAATAGGGCGCGTAGCTGTTCGCCCCTTAACATGCCGCTGACCCGGGCACCGAATTGCGCGCCGATAACTGCGCCGGCGAGGAGGAGGACAGCCAGAACGACATCCACCGTCTGCGTGTTGATCGAGTGAAAGAACGTGACATTGGCAGTCACAAAAATAATTTGAAAGAGCGATGTACCGACCACGACGGAGGTCGGCATACCCAGCAGGTAGATCATCGCCGGGATCATGATGAAGCCACCGCCCACACCCATGATCGCAGCCAAGACCCCAACAAAGAATCCAACCAGAAGCGGCGGAATAACGCTGATGTAGAGCTTGGATTTGTGGAACCGCATCTTGAACGGCAGCCCGTGAGCCCAATAGTGCTGGTGCGCTTTCTTTCGATACCCGCCCTTGCGGGAACGCATGATGAGGCGGACGCTTTCTACGACCATCAAAGATCCCACCACCCCGAGGAAGAGGACAAAGGACAGTGAAATCACGAGGTCAATTTGGCCGACCTCGCGCAGCAGCTTGAACAGGAACGAACCTGCGGTTGACCCGATGAACCCGCCGATCACCAGGATCATTCCCATTTTGATGTCGACATTGTTGCGGCGCCAATGGGCGATGACACCGGAGACCGATGCGGCAACAATTTGATTGGCCTCGGTCGCCACGGCAACAGCTGGCGGGACGCCGATAAAGATAAGGAGGGGGGTCATCAAGAACCCGCCGCCAACCCCAAAAAGGCCAGACAAGAATCCGACACCCCCACCCATCGCCAATACCAGGAAGATGTTCAGAGAGATCTCGGCGATCGGAAAATAGATTTGCATCGGCAAAGCCTGCCGGGCGTCCTACACCGGACGCGGGGCAACGAGAAACTACAAGATGAATTTGGATTATGCGCTCGGGGGACGCATAATAAAAGGGCCCACCCTACCGACATCGCGTTTCCGACGCGTTCGCCTTTCTAGTATCTCAGGTTTTTGTGCGCCCGACCCCCATCGATACATCTCCGCCGATCTCTGACGAGGTCAAAGAAACGACCTGCTACATGTGCGCCTGTCGCTGCGGGATTCGGGTGCATCTGAGGGAAGGCGCGCTGCGTTATATCGAGGGCAATCCGAACCATCCGGTCAACCGTGGCGTCCTGTGCGCCAAGGGTGCGGCCGGAATCATGAAGCAGCATTCACCGGCCAAGCTCAAGAAGCCGCTCAAGCGGGTGGGCGAGCGTGGCTGCGGCGATTTCGTGGAAATCGAATGGGAAGAAGCGCTCGGGATTGCCACTGCCTGGCTTGGCAGAATCCGCGAAACCGACCCCAAAAAGCTCGCTTTTTTTACCGGTCGCGATCAAAGCCAGGCGTTGACGGGGTGGTGGGCAACGCAATTCGGTACACCCAATTATGCAGCCCACGGTGGGTTCTGTTCGGTCAATATGGCGGCGGCCGGTCTCTATACGATGGGGGGATCGTTTTGGGAGTTCGGCGAGCCGGACTGGGACCAAACGCGATATTTCATGATGTTCGGCGTGGCCGAGGATCACGCGTCCAATCCGATCAAGATCGGGCTCGGCAAGGTTAAGGCGAACGGGGCCAAGTTCGTCTCGGTCAATCCGGTGCGCACCGGCTATTCGGCAATCGCCGACGAGTGGGTGGGCATTCGCCCAGGCACCGACGGATTGCTGGTTTTCTCGCTTATCCGGGAGCTCTTACTCGCCGATCAAGTCGATTTCGACTATCTCGCGCGGTACACCAACGCGGGCTGGTTGGTCATTCAGGATGATGGCGCCGCCGACGACGGCTTGTTCGTTCGGGACGAGGCCGGCAATCCCCAGTGTTGGGACAAAACCCTCGGCGGCCTCGGGCCGGCCCTCGACAAAAACGCCAATCCGGCGTTGATCGAGGCGCGGACGCTACCCGACGGGCGCCGCGCCGTGCCGGCTTTTGACCTCATGGCGCGCCGCTTTCTTGACCCGGCCTATGCTCCCGAAGCTGTTGCGGACCGCACGGGGGTTGCGGCGGAAACAATCCGCCGGCTGGCAGCCGAATTGGCTCAAGCGGCATTCCAAGAAGAGATCAAAATTGATCAACCTTGGACCGACTTCGCGGGTCGTGAACATGATCACATCATTGGCCGGCCCGTCAGTTTTCACGCGATGCGTGGTATCTCCGCACATTCCAACGGGTTTCATACTTGCCGTGCGTTGCATGTGTTGCAGGCGGTTCTCGGCAGCATCGATTGCCCAGGGGGTTGGCGCTACCGCCCGCCCTACCCGAAAGCGGCCCCGCCAGCGGTCCTCCCAACCGGACCTGTCGCCAATCCTGGCGATCCGTTAGCCGGCCCGCCGTTGGGTTTCCCGCGCAGCCCTGAGGACCTTTTGGTCGACGACGTTGGCACGCCGCAACGAATCGACAAAGCGTTCTCATGGGAAGCCCCACTAGCAGCCCACGGCATGATGCACATGCTTATTCGCAATGCCTGGGCGGGCGACCCCTATCCGATCGATACGCTGTTCATGTTCATGGCCAACATGAGCTGGAACTCGTCGATGAATACGACCGAGACGATGCGGATGTTGACGGACAAGGATCCGGATACGGGCGAATACAAGATTCCACATATCATTTATTCCGATGCGTTTGATTCCGAGATGGTGGCCTATGCCGACCTAGTGCTGCCGGACACAACCTATCTGGAACGCTGGGACTGCATTTCGTTGCTCGATCGTCCGATCTCCGAGATCAATGGCCCGGCCGACTCGATCCGGCAGCCTGTTCTGACACCGGACCGTGATGTCCGGCCCTTCCAGGATGTGTTGTTGGATATCGGCACCCGTCTTGGCCTTCCCGGTATGGTCGACGAACAAGGCGATGCGCTATATCCCGGCGGACTGCCCGACTACATGCTCAAGCACGAGCGAAAGCCGGGCGTCGGGATGTTGGCCGGCTGGCGCGGTGCCGATGGCGCCGCAAAGGGGGTCGGCGCACCGAACGCCGAACAACTCGATCGCTATATCGAGAACGGGTGCTTTTGGACCGATTCGATCCCGATCGAGGGCGTCTACTATCGTAATGTGAACCAGGCTTATCGCGCCTATGGCGAGGCTATGGGTTTTCTGGATACGCCGGATCCCGTCATCGTTCAGCTCTATTCCGAGGTGCTTCAGAAGTTCCGGCTTGCGGCGCAAGGCCATGGGTCGGTTCAGCCGCCGGTCACCGAGCGGGATCGCGTGGCGCGGTACTTCGACCCATTGCCGATGTGGTACATGCCGTTCGAAGAAGAAGCGGTCGATCGCGAGGCGTATCCCCTCCATGCTCTCACGCAGCGGCCTATGGTGATGTACCACGCGTGGGACTCGCAGAATGCGTGGCAACGGCAAATCCTTGGCAGCAATCGTCTTTATATCGCGCGTTCTCTGGCGGCACGATTGAACATCAGCGATGACGACTGGGTCTGGGTTTCCAGCGAGAAAGGTCGAATTCGCGGGCAAGCGCGGCTGATGGATGGGGTCAATCCGGATACGATCTGGACCTGGAACGCAATCGGCAAGCGGCGGGGCACATGGGGACTGGACGCCGATGCCCACGAAGCGACGCGCGGGTTTCTGCTCAATCACCTGATTGGTGACGTTTTGCCCAATGAGGCGCACGCCAATGCCGACCCCGTCACCGGTCAGGCGGCCTGGTACGATCTGCGCGTGCGTGTCGAAAAGGCCGCTTCGAGCGATGCCGAGGAAAGCTGGCCGCAGTTCGATCCGCTACCGAGCAACGCCGTCCGCGGTGCGCCGGCAGTCTTGAGGTACGGCGCTGAATTTAGGGAGGGTTCATGACCGACCTTCCAGCAAAAGCGCCCGCGCGAAAACTTGGTTTGGTGATCGACCTTGATACCTGTGTTGGGTGTCATGCTTGTGCCGTTAACTGCAAAGAATGGAACAGTGGCGGCTTCGCCGCGCCGCTCAGCGACACCGATCCGTATGGGGCGGAACCAGATGGCGTCTGGTTTAATCGTGTTCACAGCTTTGAGGCAGACGCGAATGGCGCCGGAAGAACGGTGCACTTTCCGAGGTCGTGCTTGCACTGCGACAATGCACTTTGCGTGACGGTTTGTCCGACGGGCGCATCTTATAAGCGCGAAGAAGATGGAATCGTTTTGGTGGATGAAGACAAGTGTATTGGGTGCAAGTTGTGTTCTTGGGCTTGCCCGTATGGTGCGCGCGAATACGACGTGAACGAAGGCGTGATGAAGAAGTGCACCTTGTGCATTGACCGCATCTACAACGAAAACCTCGATGAGGCGCAACGGGTGCCGGCTTGTGTGTCGACTTGCCCGGTCAGCGCGCGCCATTTCGGGGATTTGGCGGATCCTGATTCTGCTGTCAGCAGACTAGTTGCGAACCGAGGCGGTCAACCCTTGATGCCTGAACTGGGCTATGCACCGGTCAATCGGTATTTGCCACCGCGCCCGGAAAAATCGCACCCGGCAGCCCTAGAGCCAACCGCCGACTCAGTGGAGAGCAAGTTCCTCCAGTGGGTCGATCGACTTCTTTCATAAGCATTCTCGGAGCAACCCGTGCATCCGGCCTATTCGGTCATCCTCTTTACGGTCTCCTCTGGTGCGGGGTACGGCATGCTGTTCTTGATGTCGGTTCTCGCCGTCATCGGCCGCTTACCTGTTGATCCGTGGTTTTCGTGGCCCGCTTTTGTAATCGCGCTGGGCCTTGTTTCTGTCGGCTTGCTCTCGTCTTTGCTGCATCTCGGCCATCCGGAACGATTTCTTAGGGCGTTGACCCAATGGCGTTCATCTTGGCTGTCGCGCGAAGGCGTACTGGCGATCGGCACCTACGGTCCGGCGGGCCTTTTCGCGCTGGGTTGGTTGTTCGTTGTGGCCGACCCCCAGAGCCCCGGCACCATCATCATTGTGCTTGCGCTCGTGACGGTGGTCCTTTGTACCGCGACGGTGTTTTCGACATCGATGATCTACGCCAGCCTTAAGCCCATTCCCCAGTGGTGTCGCGGCGACGTGCCCTATGGCTACCTGACGCTTTCCTTCGCGAGTGGCGCGTTGCTTCTCAACGCTGTCGCTGCTCTCGCCGGATCGGCGATAGATGTCGTCTCGGTTTTCGCGCTGGTCGGCCTCGTGCTCGCCTACGCCGTCAAGGCCCGATACTGGCGAGCCATCCGGGCGGCAGCCCCCGTTGCGACCGCGGCTTCTGCGGTCGGTCTGGAAAAGGGTGCGCGCGTCCGATCTCTCGATCCGCCGCATACCGAGCCGAACTATCTGCAGAAGGAGATGGGTTACCGCGTTGCCCGAAAGCATGCCGACAAGTTGCGGCGGATCGCCTATGTCGTCGGACTCGGTGTCCCGGTTTTGGCGCTTCTCGTCGGACTGGGTCTGAGCGGTCCACTTCTCACGGCGCTAGCGGTAATTGCGGCGGTATCAGCCCACCTGGGCATTGTCATCGAGCGCTGGCTGTTCTTCGCCGAAGCAACCCATACGGTCACGCTCTATTACGGCGCTGAGTCCGTTTAGACCTAACGATCAGGTCTTACTGGCAGGTGCCGCTCGAGCAGGTTTGAACGTGGACACCGGCAAAACGGTATGGGTTGCCGCCTACCGTTCCGGAACCGAAAACCTTGCCGCCGACGCCGGCGACTGCGTTGCCCGCCTGGTTGGTGAAAAACGAGCCTGCATGACTGCCGCTCACGCCGGAGAGGGCGCCGGTCCCCGACACGGAACCGATAAACGAGTGTCCAGGAGAATTCGCGCCAATTGCGCTGAAGGACCCAGTCAAACCGCCACCGTCAAAATTAGTAACCGTCAGTGTGCCGTTGCTGCTCGCTCCTGAGAAGTTGACGCTGAAGGTAGCGTTGCCGTGCTCAATATATTGCGCGCCGTTGTGTTCCACGAAAGCGACCATGTGCCCGCCGTAGGAGGCCGATCCCGCGGTTGGTATTTGCGCGAAATCCTGAACGGCGCCGGCCGTCCAAAATCCCAAAAGCCTCTCAAACGTCGATGGTGAACTGGGCTCGATTTCGCCGGCAATCAATCCCCAAGAACAGTAACTGCAGTTCGCATACGTCCCGTCCAGTCCTGGAACATTGTCCAGCGTCGCTATGGCAAGCGCCCCGTCGGCGGCAGTGACGCTGTTGAAGGTCACGGTGCTGGCACAGGTGGCGCTTGTGCAGTCAACGGTCGCACCGAATGCTTTGTCGTCTAGAAAGGCGCTGTGGCCGTTCGTTGCGGGTGACGTCCCGAACGAGGAGTCGTCGTCGCCAAGTGTCACAAATAGAAGATCACTGCCACCGCTCGACTTCGTCATGTCGAAAGCCGCAGCCACCTTGTTCGAATTCGGGTCCGTCTGGATTTTCACGCCATTCGGATCGACGGTTTTGCTGGTGAAGGAAAAGGGTGCCAAAGCGCCCGAGGACTGGTTCACCGAAACACCGACGCCGGCCACCCAACCCGTAAGCTGACGGTTGAAACTGGTCCCTGTGGTGGACGCCAGGTGAGCGCTTCGGGTGCCAAGCGTGTCAGTTGTTCTGTTGAAGTTGATCGCCGGGTGATAAGTCTGAACGGTCTCAATTCCCCGCCGGCGTTCGAACGGCGCGACGGCGCTAGAATTGGGGACATCGCCACTCGATATAATGAAGTGGTCGGGCTCATCCTTGCCGAAGAAGTAGTGTTCGGTTTCAGTGGATACCGTGTTGTCGCAGTTGCAGATGGACTCGAAATCACCGTCGAACAAACGCGGTGAGGTGCCGTCACCGGTGAGCAGCGAAAAGCCGCCAAAACCTCCTTGGACAATCCTCTCGCTGTTCGATCCGTTCACAACTTGTCCCACGAAGAGGGAGAAGGCCATCTGTTGCGATGCGCCTGTACCGGTGACGCCGCCCGAGAAAGCGGCAAACGGTCGCTGCGCCGTCGTCGATTGCGACGTGTCCCAGTAAATAGCGGCATCGGCACCGTTTTGAGTGATGGAGAGGTTGCCGCCATCTGCGGCAGGGATACCGAATACCTTCGAGCCCAAGATAAAGTCGTCGCGGGCCTTATAGAATGTCGCACCGGATGTGGGGAACGTCGTCGTCGGGATCCCCGCAAAAGCCAGAACCCTATGCCCGTCACCGCTATCGGTGAGTTCATAGAGAATGTACTCGTTGTCGGGGAAGAGAACGCTGGTGCCCGTCAGGGTGCCGCTGCCAAAGGGGTTCGTTAAGGCCGTGATGCCGGTCGTTGTCCCAGAGCTTAGCGGCGCGCTGAAAGTGCTGGAGGAACTTAGGGTCGCCGTAAACGTGCCGCCCGAGACCGAAGCGGTTTGGAACGGTTTGTCCAGGCCACTTTGCTCAAGGTCGAGACCAAAAGGAGAGGTCGGGCCGGCGAGGCGCGTCGCGTGGGTGATACGGCCTACGAAATTGCCGGCAATGCTCGTTCCGAGATTGTCGCTGCTCTGGAGTTGTTTGTTTTGCTGGGCTTCTGTTGTTGCGTCTACGCCGCTATCCGGTGCGCCGCCGGCGGTTAGTGTCGGTGGGGGC
>Ga0181579_10002796_pt1 | contig 13935 bp, 15 predicted proteins | sample 071ome_24_FD_132996 | JGI IMG/M metagenome (GOLD analysis project Ga0181579, IMG submission 132996) | Coastal salt marsh microbial communities from the Groves Creek Marsh, Skidaway Island, Georgia - 071402CT metaG (megahit assembly) | ecosystem: Environmental > Aquatic > Marine > Intertidal... | reverse complement strand
GACTCTCTGCTCGCGGAACCCACCAACCGCGGAGACTGCAGCTCAGTTAGTAGACTGGGCCGCCGGCGTCGGCGGTGAACTCTTACGGGACGCGGTAAGATGGACTGGAGGCGCCCGCTCATTGGTGTTGGTTCACCATCCCTTGGTGACGGAGGGGTCTGTGATACCGTGTTCATCTCCAATAGGTTCACACCAACCTGTGGTGGCGGGGGATAATCCGGTGGTGGTGGTGGTGGCGTAGCCCTCGTAGGCCTGGAAGCGAGTCTCTGTTGTCTTGCTTCGGAGTTAATGAAGACCACAGTCATTTCCTCGAGTGTCATGGGTCTTCGGACCCTGCACCCTTCTAATAGTTCGGCCACTCTGGATTGTATATATGGCATCAATCCGACCAAGTCTTGGTTTCGTTTCAAGAGATCGGCAATCAACTCAATTTCTGTCCTGAGCATCATGCGACAGGCTTCGTGATCCAAGTCCGCGAAGGCGTACACCAGATCGGTGTGTTCCGGAAGAATCTCGGTCTCGATGCACCGCAGGACGTCATTATATGAATACGTCGTTGTTTCACACAACCTGAGCCCCCGATCAAGAATCCCCATACATGTGCGCTCCATACCAACGACAAGGTTGGTGTTATCAATCGACTGGCGCATGAAGAGTAGCCTGGAGTCATAAACATCGAGGAGATCATAAGCGGGTGCCCCGGCCATGAGGGCTTTCTTGCGAATCCGGCGGACCTCCACTCGATTGATTTCCTGTTTCGTCAGCGGACACACGAACGCCCGTTGTGACCTCATATACTCCACCAACTTGGAACAAGTGTACGCCAACACGGTTCCGGAATGGCTTATGAGCTTGATACTGTCGTGTATTGGAATGGGTTCGAGTGTTAACGGGCACAGGAGTGGTTCCGTTTTTCTGCGCAGCACGGGTGCCCACCGGCTCCGCCTTCGTCTCCTCGCTTTCTTCTCGGTGTTGTTGGTGCATATGAGCCGCCTGTAACACCGGTACCACCGCTGTAGTTTCACGAGACGCCGGAGATCGCTTGCTTCCCGGAACGAGTTCTGTAACCGCGTAATGGCTCGTGTCGTCATTCGTATCATCTTACTCTTCTCTTCCGAGTTGAGTGATAATCGTCGTTTTGGCATCTCGTCGTCGTTTTCAGCCTCGGAATTGTTTTCTTGTTGTTGTTGTTGTTGTCGTCGTTTCAGTATGTAATTCTTATAAAAAATTTCACGGAAATCTATTCTCATTACAGCCGAAAGTTCCGCTCTGAAAAACAACGAAACTTTCTCTTCCGTTGTTCGGGCACCTCCGCTACCGGTATTATTAATAGTACACCCATCAGACATGATATTTATTTCGTTGTTTATTCATACATACACTTGTTTAACCATATTTTAATTCTCCCTGTATTTTGTTTCCCGTGGATATGAAACTAACTATTACTAAAATTAACATTATACAAGATATTTCTTATTTTACAAAATTCGCGAAAAACCCTTCCATTCCAGACCAATCCGGTTCTTTAGTGAACTCTGGTCTTTGCGACAACGACTTCATGTCAATCACAATGTCAGTGGTTTTCTTTTCGGTGATTGTGATCTCCTTCCCATTAGGAAACATCTTTTCATTCTTAACCATGTTGTCGTCGTCCTTGTCGTCTTCCTCGTCGTCATTGCTCTCGTCACCCCCACCCAAACCCTTCCGGGCGGCTATTCTCTCCCGTGTATCGAGGATCTCTTCCCAACACCGTTGCAACTGGGGAAAAATGTTTAACCAGAATTGGGGTTCATATTTCACGTGTGTGATGACGAAAACCTCATTGGTCCAGATGGTTTCTGGTTTGTATTGGATAAAGTCACACGAGTCCAAATGGAGGATATGCATCAGTGTTTGAATTTGGTACTTGTACATATCAGGCACAAAATCTCCAATCTTCCGTCGTAAGGGACATTTTACTTCGATGAGTCTCCCGGATGCGGTGATCCCGTCGGGACTGCCAGCAATAAAATCCTCCCCCTCGTTCAGACTCTTCAGAAGACCAAACTCGATCACCTTCTGTCCTGTACTTTGCTCGTATTTTTCGATTGCCGTGAATTCATACTTGTTCCCGTGTTCTGTTGCCGCGTTTCCTTTAAAGGCGGGGGCCAGTCCTGTCTTGCGTTTGATGAGGACCGACTTCTTCTCGTACTTGTTCGCACCAACTGCTGTGGCGATTGCCGAGGCAGTTAGGTGGTTGTTCCGTTTTTGGTACCACTCTTCAGTTCGCTGGGGGCACCGCTCTCTTTTATCCTTTTCTATCAATAATTTAACGTGTTCGGTAACAAGAATGTTACCATGGCGTTCGTGATTATAAATAGACATCTGTTGTGTCACATTCCGCTGTGTTATATACAACAAACAGATTTTTATATTATTTTGGTTTTTTCGCGGAACAGTGTTTTAATGTTTTCCGTTTTTTTCTTCGTCCTCAGTAATGCTTTCCGCGTCTTCTGAATCATCGGAACTATTGTCGGTTGTCGTAGAATGCTCAGATCTATGTTGCAGTGTTATAATCCTCACCCAATCTCGAAAGAGGTTGGGCTTTTTCACACACGTTATAATAATACTCGGAATAACTGTAGCTATAACACCAAACAACCAAGCGTACTGACTATCATCAGATTCTAGTGTGGAAGGAGTAGTCGGCACATTATCGAAACTAGGAAAAAACGAAGGACTCGGGCTCTGGAAGACGGTTGGAAACATTGGTGATACAAGAGATGGTACAAAAGATGGTACAAAAGATGGTACAAGGGATGGCACAAATGATGGGAGAAAAGAGGGTATGAAACTAGGGGCAACCGATGGTTCTGGTGTTGGTGGAGTCGGGAATTCTGTTGAGTACACTTGTGGGTACCGCGTAGGATAACGCGTGGGGTACCTCTTTCTGAATGTGTTATCATTCCTCAGGTAACTGGGCATTGTTGTAGAATTGTTGTTCTTGTATTCATTGGAAGATTTTTATTTTTTTTTAATTTAAAGGGTGTGTATTATGATTTTTTATTTTATTTTAAGCATAATATCGTTGATCTATCCGGCTCACAGCTAATTTATCCAAGTAAAATCCGGCCAACCCCAGAAATATCACAACACAAAGTACTGCACCCACTATATATAGCATAATTTCCCAGAAAGGAAGTGGTTGTTTTGTTTCACCAGTCGCTGGCGCTTCACCATTCTCGAATTCGATCATACCGGCCCACCAGAGGACACCAACGACAATAACAACTAAGAAGAGTGTGGCCATGCCCCAACCCATGGCTGCTCCTCCACTTACGGTTGTTTCAAATTGTGGTGGTGGTGCATTGTCCATAACATCACCAAGGCCTAGGTGTAAACTCATTTTTGTATACTTTTGACTTTTTGTCGTGTTTTTATGCTTTTCGTTATAACAACACAGATATTTATTTTATTAATATCTTGTTTGTAAACCATGACAACAATAAAAGAACAAAAAACAAATAAAACAAAATAACATCACGTGTAACATGAATCCAAGTGGAACACCAATGGACCATGGTGGTTACAACGAAAACGAAGGACTTCCTGTGTTTCAGAACATGTTTGCCCGTGAGACGGGTGTATCAAGTGCACTCCACCGCCGACCAGGACTTCTCCATACTCCAGTGTTTACCGGGAACGGGTTACACAATTTACACCATATCAACCAGAGTCTTCCCTACTATTCTGGATCAGCACCAAAGAACGTTGGGGCACCATTACGGAAAGACCAAACCATCACCCAGTACAATGTCATGGGTCCACAGACGGAAAATTGTGGTTGCAACAAACCATACCAATCTTGATTTTGATTTAATTAATTGTTATAACATTTGTGCCTCATCGAGGTTGTATCTCAGTTTAATTCTTTGTAGTAAGACCGCGATGGTCGCCCTGAATAACGAATCTTCCTCGTAGGTGGCCTGTAGATTTCGCATCCCGTGTATTGAATGAATCAACGCCTTCTTGATACGGGGGTCGTTATACCCGTCGCAAATGTTGTTCTCTGTTCCTCCGATCAAATCACTGATGAGTTCAAGTGTTTGTTGCCTGTTCACTCCCCTGATTTGTCTAGTAATGGTCGTGTACCAACACGGTTTTTGTATAATGAAGTTGCCACCTGGTGTACGGTCCAGTTTGTCGCCGATCTCTATGTCAGATAAGACCCCAAGGTTCACTAAGGATTTCTCGAGGACCGAGGAGACTATGGTTCTTTCCCGTGAGGTTCCGAGGTGTTGCAGTGGTAGGGCAACGGGGGGTGGTAGCGCTGGTGGTAGCGCTGGTGTTGGTGCTGGTGGTGGTGGTGGTGCTGGTGCTGGTGTTTGTAGTGGGATATCGATCAACGGTGCCGGTACCGAGTCCACAATTGAATTTGAATCAGTGACAGGAACAATGCCCTCTTCCTCTTCTTCTTCTTTTTTCTTTTTTTCTTCTATGGTTCGCGAAGGCGAAGGACCAGAGGAAGAAGGACCAAGAGAAGGGGTTGGGTCCTCATGGTTCTCGTTCCTTTTCGCCTCTTCTCTGAATACAGTTTGTTGTTGTTGGTTGTGCGACCGTTTGTTTTTGTCTCTTCCCATATGGGACAATATAATCTCTTGTGATACATACAAGATAATTTCACCACAAATTAAAAAATCGTTTTCATTCGATAACTAACCAAGGAGTTGGTGTGATGGCGTCCTTTAGTGACCAGTTTGACCGACAAATAGCACGGATTGATGCACTAATCCAGGAAATGGATGACATGGCACAACAACATCAAGAAAGGGAGGTCCGTGAAATGTTGATTTTGCTGTGGTACAATTGGTTTAATATGGAGTACAACCAATTGTTCATTGATAAACAAACGAATGAACGGTTCTCTGATATGTATCTTTGTTTTAATGACCTCTACTTGGGGGAATTTCTACCAGTGGAGTGTTATTGTGTTATGTTCCTCGTCTTAGTCGTATACACCCACTTCGGTGGGGATCCAACCCGCGAGAACCTCAGAGACCTTCTCGTATACACCATCGCCAAGGCTAGGGGTGGCCGGGGGTTCTCCGCCATAATGATCGGAGAAGATATTGTCCCAATCGAGGTCGGGGTCGATGGCCATATCGAATGTAGTGTCCTCTGCCCCGAAGAAATCAAGGTAATCAACGACCTCGAGTTGGTCGATGTCGAGCAGTGCCTTTTCGAACTGCTTTTTTGTATGAGTGCTCTTCATATCCTTTGATAAATGCCCCAAGCCGCGCTTGTCCCGTCGGAAGTTATTATGCATGAAGACCAGTTTTCCTGTAGCCGTGGTCCCCGATTGGAACCCGTACATGACCAGCATCCTGCGCAACGAAGCCGGTTGACCAAACGTGGAGTCATTTGAGATGTACTCATTGAACCTTTGCCTCGACTCGAAATAAAACGCGGTCCCGCTTTCACTCCACCCACCCACGGACAAGGGTAAATTGCTTACCAGTGTATACAACCGTTTTCCATATGGGATCCGTCTCGTGGTGAAAACCATCTTTATCTTTATTTATACAAGAAACAGCAATTGTCACAAAACAGGATAGATAGAACCTTTCCTTTTTTGCGTTGTTGTTACCTACTGTAATGCCCCGAAATTACTCCACCCCCGATTTTGGTTTCTCGGTGTTTTTTCTTACCCCCGGTTTTTTCCCTTTTTTTCCGATCAGCGATAAATAGTCACTTAATTTCCGTTTTTTCCCCATCCCATATTTCTCGACCTCAATCAGGTAGTCCGGGTGCACGTGTTGCGCCTCCGCGAGACCAAACATGTATTTCACTCGTTGTACCGCTTGTTTCCGACATTGTTCCGCTTCCTTGTGGTCCGTACTGTACTTGGGTTTGTCGTCTCTTCCGTAGTGATGGGACGCAAAGGCCTTGAGGGGTGCATACATGTTATATCCATGAGTCCAGAGACGCGCAGAGAAAAGCAGTTCTTCGCCGAAGAAAAGATAAGATAAATACGGGTCGAAGGACATGTCGTATAACACCCTTCCGGGAAAACAGATCAAGTTTGCACCCATGACATATACTGGATCGGGTGTACTCCTGTTGCCAACCTGTTTGACTTCTCCCTTGATTTCCGGTAGACCGTCGACCCCCGGAGTGGATGTTGTTGTCATCGTAACAAACTCCTTGAACCCAGTCTCTCTCATGTCATGAATTTGTTTTTCCGAGGGTGGGTAGTGCCCGAGAACTGCATCGGGGTCGTTCGTATCCCTGATTTGTTCAATCATAGTCGTATCCCATCCCTGCTCAAATTTGATATGGGAATCGATCTGTAAATAAAACTCCTCGCCACGCCACAACTTGCTCGCGTGGTATCGGGCGAACGTGGGACCCTTGGCCTCCAAGTGGCTGAAGTTGGTGACCCGAATGTTACCACTTCGTTTCCGCTTGGCACAACTGGGACAACGATCGAAACAGTCTTCTGTCGCATCTTTGCTGTTCTGTTGTACCACGCCAACGAAAATGTCTTCGGGGTTATCCGCCATGTCAAACAACGCAGAGACCGTGTCGGTGCACTCGTCGTCCCGGTAAGATGCAACAGAGACGAAAATGGTGCCCGGTTTATCCAAATACTCACCCACCTTCCATTCCTCAACCGCACCAATACATTTCCCCACTACCAACTCATGTGAACCCCCCTTGGCCACCAGATCACTCTTGTGTTTCTTGTCTTTATGTACGAAAACCTGGTTCACCAGATTCACCATGTGTACTCTAGTGGAATCCTTGTCTTTACCGACAACCAGGATAAGAACAAGAACCAAAAGAACAACAACCACGGCACAAAGTAAACGCCAATAATACATTTCTCCACTTGGGATCGTTATATTTATTATATATATTATTTGGTCTTTATGGAATACACAGAAAAAACAAAAATAATGAAAAAAAGGGGTTCCCTATATTGTGGGAATGTACCGATACCCAACGTCGTTACAAATTTTCTCCCATATCTGGTCCGCGGCCAACAAATTCTTGTGTGCCTTCAGTAACGGCAACCGAGGGAGGAACTCATCCATGTCCAGTAGTTCACATAGTTTGTAGAGGGTGTACGAGTAGCTCAAGAAATTCTTCCTTCTCCCTCTGTGTCGCTCGAACGGTTCTTGGATTTTCTTGAAGATATTGATAAGTGTTTCTCGTTGTTTCATAGAAAGCCGTTTGGTCGTCACCCGCGTCAACCTTTCGATGATTTGTGGGATGTTTTCGTAGAAATGGGCATACTTGATGTTCTTCAGGAACCCTCGTACCCGGTTGTACGTCATTTTCTCTGGGTTCTTCACGGGATCGATGTCGTACATGACACACTGTTTCAAGAGCTCATTGATAACAATTTCTGGGATCTCGGTCCTCTCGTCGCCCTGGAGCCGGGTGATGAACTCCTTGAACTATTGTAAAAAAAACATAACAAAATAAAATATCGTTAGTACAAAATGTATTGAAAAAAAGGGTGAGAAAAGCCATCCAAGGAAAAGGGATCAAAAAACATGGCGAACCAACAAACCACCCCCGTACCACCCCTGGAATTCATCCCCAACCCAGCACAACAAACCGCTATGCAAGAAACACAAAATAGTTTTTCGTTGGCATACAACATTGGGTTCCGAGATGGGTTCGCAAGGGGACATTTCACAGCCATGGCCGCCGCATCAGCTGCTACACCAGACATGACTTGGGTTCCGAGAAACAGAGGAAGGGGTTGGGGTGGCAGAGGAAGAGGCCGCGGTAGGGGTGGAAGGGGTGGTAGGGGAGGTTCAGTTGTTACCACACCCTCGGTATCAGAAACCATACCGGAAACCATACCGGAGGAGGTGGTTTCGGGGGCGGGTAGTGTTGAAGCATCACAATAAATAACAAACAATAAAAAAAAATAAAAATTCAAAAACATAAAACAAAACTTACGTGTGCAATCCGTTCGTATGGGGCTGGGGTCCTCTCCGAATGTTGGATCTCGGTGTAACTCCTCTTATATGCGTGTTGTCCCCGGAAACAAATACCACAATCAGCACATACGAGATCACCAGTCTTGTGGTCTGTTATGACACGACCTTGGCACCCCTCTGTAACACATTTTGTGTTGGCTTGTTTGGTTGGTTGTTTGTCGTGGTCTTTGTGTGTTTCTTCTGATGTGCTCGGCATCGACTCTGCGTCAAGTAAATGAGTTGCATTGAGTACGACGCGGTGGAAGTACTCATTGTACATCTTTTCGATCCGTTTTAAGCGCCCCTCTGGTGTCAATTTGAAGTATTGGTTGATTGATTCGTGTTTTGGTTGCTGTTGTCTGTTTCGTTGTTGTTCCGTCAAATTGAAACTCGAGGTGTCTTCTGTTTTCATTAGTTCCCTCTCATTTTCTTGTTTTACCGCCTCGGACTCGGCTAAAATAGTTGATGCTTGATGGTGTTGCCACATCATGTAGTTTCTTGAGTAGATGCTGAGTTGGTCTTGGTCTCCATTGGTTGTGAGTGTTTTCATGTGATTCATGTGGGTTACGCGAACGTCTGGTAACTGGAAACGAAGTAAGTTGTGTTTTCGCTCTTGTTTCTTGCGTTTGATTTCACTGGCGCGATTGGGTGTTGTTTTCGACGCCCGCTTGACACTGGAAATGTATTTCTGTTGCTGCACCCATTTATGTGTTTTCCACATGGTTTTCTTGTTTTTGTTCTTAGTTTCATATGTGGTGGTCTTCCTGTTCTTCTTTATTGCTAGTGGGTCGTATTCTGTTGTTTCTTCTGTTGTCTCGTCCATGTTTGGTGTCTTTGTTTCTTCCCCTTGCTTTATCTATACAAAGACAAAAAAATAGAGATACAAATAATTCCTAATTAAAGAAAAATCTGGAACTAAAGCTAAGATGTGTTTTTACTTGTGATTTCGATGCAGCTCACGGGGGAAAAAGCGATGGAGTGGTCTCTTCGTCAGTGGCAATATGGAAAAAACGACGACGAATGGAGGCAGATGACAGAGCGTATGTTCGCAAAACCTAGAAGCAACTACCAGTTTTGGGATTTCCAAGAAGCAGAAGTATTAGAGGATTACATGAAGCGGTTCAAAAGGGAGAGTGATACCTGTGGCACGGATCTGAACTTCCGCCGTAACTGGGAAAACGCTAGTCGCGCTTTTCAATACGCCGTCAAGACTTTGCGTCCGAAATATACGAATCTCCAACCCGGGAAGTATGGACTCAAAGAGGCTATACGCAAGGGTGCAGTGGTTAATAACTATGGCACATTTTTTGGTAGTGATGAGGTGACAATGGAGATATTACGGAAGATAAAACAAGAAAATAGTGATAAGGCCGATATGGCACGGGAGTAATTATGTTGTGTTCCGACACATAATTTTAGTTTCCGTATTCGGGGGTAAATAAAATGTGGTTCCGTTTTTTTTTGTTGTTGGCTAGAAGGGGTTTTGTAACATAAATTATTAAATCAGCAAAAAAATACATACAAGCCTTTATATATTGTTTTTACTACAGCAGGAAATAAAGAAACAAAGAAAACATAACCATGCCAAAGAAGTTCAACTGGAAAGATGTTGTACCGGAAAGGGATTTTCGGTTCGCGCCACCGAAACAAATGCAGCATGGTGGTTACTCCGTAAGAGTTGAGGTGCAAGACGAAGAGACGGGGCGCTGCCACCCCTTTGTCCACCAAGGCCCCGAGCTTTCCTGTCCCTTCGGACTCTCGAAGAAGGACGGGGTCAATGGTGGTGATCCTCGATATGTGGCAACACTTTCGTTTCCCACCGTCAAGTTTGACCCAATCAAGGAACAGTTCTACGGAGAGGAAGAACCACTGGCCTACATGAAGTTCATTAAATCCATCGATGATTACAACAAGAAGAAGGCCGCAGAGCAATGTAAGACGTGGTTCAAGAAGGATATCAGCGAGGCCGTGATCGATGAGTTCTACTTCCATAACATTTACATTTCGGACAAGTGTAAACAAGGCGAATACTCACCAACCTTCACTACCAAACTCCAATACTACCGGGACAAATTCGAAACCGACTTCTACCAACTAACCACGTGTGACCCGACTGAGGCTAAGTATATGTCACATGACGGAACCCACTACAGGGTGGAAACGACGTGCTTCGAAGACCACCAGACGCCGATTAGAAGATGCATCCCGTTATTGGAGACGACGGGGTTGTGGTTTGCGGGCAAACAGTTTGGAATGTCGTTCCGTGTGGTGCAGTTGATGATTTTCTCACAGGATGGGAAGTTCGAGGGTTGCGCGATTGATCCCGTGGCCGCGATGGATTTCATGAAGGTTGCGGCGCCTCTTCCCATTAGTCCAGCTGGTATGAACAAGAAGAGAAAAATTGGGGACACTGATGACGATTCTGTTCCCGTGACAACAGAAGTGCATTGATTGTCGTTATATGTATGTATATATAGTCTATCTAATCTTTATAGCCCAAAAACCTGTAAATTATCAGGAAACACCAAAATAAAGTTTGTTTTTTTATTATGTGTCAAGAGAATAAACAGACAATAACACACAAGACCTAGGAACTCACTAATTAGAACAGCACACAATGTCATCTTCATTTACGACACGTTTTTCCGACAATGAATCCGATGCGGACTCCGATTCGGACTTCACCCCATCCTTACCAGACGACATGAAACCCGATGATGCCTTTGCCACGCCCACGATAACCATCGATGCTTCATCACCCAATGAGAAGCAAGAAGGAGAGGAAGAAGACGGAAAAGACGACGACAAAGAAGAATTGTTCTCGTCACCGGTGTTTGCAATCAGTGATGATGCTCATAAGGTACCAGGGCAAAATTACGCGTGTGTCTCGGTGATCAAACCCGAGGTCTATGAGACGGCGCATCACGGCAATCGAAAATACTCGGGACTCCTCTTCAAGATTCGTGGTGTCTTTGCCACCCGAGAGGAAGCGGACACGTGGATCACGACTAACATTATCCCTAATGACCCCCATTTCGATGTGCATTTGATCAAGTGCCATTCATGGTCTCCACTGGAGGACGACAATATTGATGATAGAGTCTACATGGATAAACGGATTGGGGATATCATGGATGCATATTTTGCGGCAGAGCACGACAAGAAGAAAGGGTTGAACGCTCGTATTCAAATCGACAAGGATGAGGAGAACGCGCGGGCCGCGGAAAGGGAAAGGCAACGGTTCTTCAAACAGTCGACAAACTACAAGGGTAGAAACCCTACTGGTCGGATGAACGGTCTGGCTGCGAGACCCGATTCTTTGCCCGACTTACCAGCGTCGGCGAGGCCAATGTCGTTGGATCAAGCGCGGTCTGTTGCCTTTGGTGCTAGTGAATCGGCTCCTTCGGTACGAGCAGTCTACCAATGCCCAGAGGCGGTATCGTCATCGAAACCAAGTGATGGTGTCACAGTCATGTCGTTGGCGACAGAAACAACGAAAGCACCGAGATAGATAGAAGAAGAAGAAGAAGAAGAAGAATTGTACCATATTAATAAGGAAAAACAAATAGTAATTAATTATCTATCTTTGAATCCAGGGACATTTGGTTGGGTATCTGTTTCTGATTGTGCTCATCATCGTCATTACGATGCAAGAAAGTGAGTGAGTGAACAAACAATGTTACTCACTGCTCGTCGATCGTTCCATAACCTCATCGGCTACCAAAAAAAAGAGAAAAAAAATGTATCCAAAAACACAGCAAAAAATGTATCCCGTATGTCTTCTTCTTCTTCTTTGGGTCACGGTCCCCAGGAGACGATCCGCACTAGTCATCCATTGACTGAATACAAGTATACCCCCTATTACACTGCTGATATCCTTGTTGTTGAACAGGACCCGTATACCCGAGAATCCCTTCGCTCTCAAGTGTCCAAGCTTGTGATAAAACGGGACAGCAACGACGAGGGAAGAAACGCGGCAGTGAACAGTTGTTCCCCTGCATCGGCGCGACAACGATTGGTTGGCCGGGGTGAAACGTATGCGATGGTCATTGTCGCCCGGTGCGGCGACACCGACGAGGAACAGTTCATGTTTGTTCGCGATATCTGTGCCTCTGGGTACAAACAAGCGGTTGTTATTTTTCGAAACACGTGCAGTGAGGCAGACAGTTCCAGGGCACGGAATAGCGGTGCCACCGCCTATCTTGTGGCTAATCCCGAGTCCAAAACTAACGAATTGATGTTGTTGGCGAGTAATTTGTGTTCCCGGGAGATCAAACATAAGCCAACGACAACAACAACAGAGCGCTCCCGTTCGTTTCCCGAAGGTTCCCACTCGATGCCATCCTTATCATCATCATCATCATTATCTTCATCCTCATCCTCATCATATTCATCTTCATCAACACTAACGAAAACAACAAGATCATCGAGTGAATGAACAACAAAAAGAAAATTAAAAAAATAAAAAAATTAAAAAACATATATATCGGTTATTGGTTTATGTAGCTTCATTTCAGATTTCATGTTTTTCCATTTTTATCACTTCAAGTCATAAAGTAAAGAAATCACCCCAATGACAAAATAATAAATGACAACCGGAGAAGGGTTTGTGGCCAATGGTGTGTCTTGGGGCGGACACAACGAACACAAGCGAAAACCAGCGGATGCGTTTGTTGCCGCACTGGACACCGTTGAAATCCCAGGGTCAATCAAGTTGTACATCAATGAACGGTTTATCAACCTGGTAACCAAGTACAAGAAACGACGCGTCAAGTGGAAATATATATCAACCATCTCGCGATGTATTGTGACCATCGGAAGCATCATCACCCCTGTACTCATTACACTCTATGACGACCAGAACGGGGAACGACCCGGGACTTCCCGTGTCATTGTTGGGATCAGCCTCGTAGTTTCTATCACCAACGGATTACACGAAATTTTCTCCTCAACCAAACGCTACATTTCGTTCGGTATCACAGAAGACAATTTAGTTAGTGAAGGATGGGGGTTTATTACCCTGTCTGGCAAATACAAGGACTATGAAACCCATGATGAGTGTGTCCGTTTATTCATGGGGAGTGTCGAGAAAATCCATGCCGCGGGGTGCAGCGCCACGTACTCCATGGCGAGAAAACCAGATGAACACATTTTCTCTTTCAACCAAACCTACCAAGAAGAAGGGTGGGTGAACACACTATTTGGGTCTTTATTACCAGTGGTTTATACATCACATTGAATGAATAAATGAATGAATAAATGAAAAGAGTATGAACGAATTTTACGTATACGCATTTATTTTTGTTCTTCTTCCGCTGCCTTCGCCGCCTCGAGTTTCTTTTGTTCCATGATCTCTTTGGCCCGGCGATACAATTCGTTTCCAGCAACCTGATCTGGATCATTCGGATCCGTGACTTCCTTGCAGTATTTCAAAAACCCTACAATACCGAGCTCCTCCTTCGCCTGTTGTGTACACTTGATCCAAGAATTGGTCTTTGGTTTCTCACCTTCTTTAAGTGTCGACTTTCTCTTTGGTTTACGGAAGCTCTTCTTATTCGCTACGACATACAATGGATCATCGTATGTCGTTTTCGTATACGTCTTGTTGGGATCGTTCTTGTAAGGCACCTGTTCTGTTTTCTTCGTTCCGGATCCAGGTTGTCTTCTCTTCGTAGGAATCCCCTCCTCGATCATCGATTTCAAATGTTTTTCCAGGTACCTGCGTTTCTTCGTGTTTCGGCTGCTTTTGGGACCCTCGAGGAGGACCTTATAGTATTTACGGTAAGTGTCAAAGGTTCTTTTGTTGTTCGTGATATAAAGCTCGAATTCCTTTGGTTTCATAGCAAGAAGTAACTCGTTGATCTTCGTCATGTTTCTGGTATTAAGAAAAAACGGAAAAGTTTTTGTTCTTGTTTTTGTGTTTTTCAACTAGAGTGAAAACCACGTTCTCTTGTACCTT
>Ga0181579_10002793_pt1 | contig 13944 bp, 14 predicted proteins | sample 071ome_24_FD_132996 | JGI IMG/M metagenome (GOLD analysis project Ga0181579, IMG submission 132996) | Coastal salt marsh microbial communities from the Groves Creek Marsh, Skidaway Island, Georgia - 071402CT metaG (megahit assembly) | ecosystem: Environmental > Aquatic > Marine > Intertidal... | reverse complement strand
TAGCATCTGTCACAAGGCGTTACCAGCGCTTTGCCTGTTCTTAATGACGCCGATGGGTCGACCTTTATTCCCCCGTGTATGCAGGTGAGGCTATTACACTGCGGTAATTCTGCGCACATACCGTTGCCTAGTCGCCAGCCTTTAGCGCCAATCCGCATACCTCCTCTTTGTCTAAATCCCATCAATTTAGGGGTTAACGGGGTTGCAGGGCTTATTGGGGTACGCGGCTCCGCTCCGTTGATGTACGGGGGGGCTTCGTAATATGTAAGTGCTAACTAACCGGCAAAGCTTCTCAAAAAAAGTCAGCGCTATTCGGCAACGAGGGCCCGCGAGTTAAAAGCTGCCGTGACGTGTCAGGCATCGACTTGCAGGTCCGGGCTAAAAAAGTAGGCGAAGCTACTCGCGTCACGGCAAGAATCGAGGGGGTGCCCCCGGGGGCGATATCGCTATCTAAATTGGCTATATCAGAGAATTTAGAAGCATTTCGCCGCTATTTCGCCACTTTTGTCTCTTTTTCTATCAATGATGATGATTTTTGCGGGCAAATAGCGTAAAACGCCGTCTTCACGCGACAGAGCCGAAATAGCCCGCCCCATGATTTTGATGATCGACAACTACGACTCCTTTACCTGGAACGTGGTCCAATATTTGTGGGAGCTGGGCGCCGAGGTTGACGTGCGCCGCAATGATGCGCTCAGTATCGCGGACATCGAGGCCATGGCACCCCGGGGCATTTGCATATCGCCGGGCCCCTGTTCCCCCGCGGAGGCGGGGATTTCGATGCCCGTCATCGAGCACTTTGCCGGCAAGCTACCGATTTTTGGTATTTGTCTGGGTCAGCAGAGTATCGGCGCGGTCTTTGGCGGTCAGATCATTCGTGCCCCCAGCGTCATGCATGGTAAAACCAGCCCCATTTACCACACGGGAGTGGGAGTGTTTGAGTCCCTGCCCAGCCCCTTTACTGCGACGCGCTACCATAGCCTCGTGGTGGATCCCGATAGTTTGCCGGATTGTCTCGAGGTGACCGCCTGGACACAGGATGACGCGGGTGAGCGCGAGGTCATCATGGGCTTGCGCCATCGAGAGCTCGACATCGAGGGCGTCCAGTTTCACCCCGAGTCGATCCTCTCCGAGCACGGTCACGCCATGCTGGGGCGCTTCCTCGCACGTTGCCACTGAGTAAATGACTTTCAGTCAACAGCGCAGAGAACCATTGCCTAAAAAAGAATAGCGTCGAGAATAAGAGCCCCGAAAAGAACAGTCTTGAAAATGACGAGCCCCGACATGACCCTGCAAGCAGCCCTGAGTGATCTCGTCGCCCGACGCGACCTGTCGAGACCCGGCATGCGCGCGGTCATGATGCAGGTGATGACCGGTGAGGCGACAGAGGCGCAGATCGGCGCATTGTTGGTCGCGCTGAGAATGAAGGGTGAGGTCATCGACGAAATCACCGGCGCAGCTGAGGTGATGCGCGAGTTGGTCACTCCCGTCACCGTGGGCGGCGAGCATCTGATTGATCTCGTGGGTACCGGAGGCGATGGCGCGAATCTCTTTAATGTTTCAACCGCGGCGACTTTTGTTGCCGCCGCCGCTGGTGCTCTTGTTGCCAAGCACGGCAATCGCTCGGTCTCAAGCAGCAGTGGCTCATCCGACGTGCTCGAAACCCTGGGCGTCAGCCTGGATTTGACACCCGAGCAGATCGCGCAGTGCATCGACGCTGTAGGGTTCGGTTTTATGTTTGCGCCCGCGCACCATGGCGCCATGAAGCATGCCGTTGGCCCGCGTCGGGAGCTCGCCATGCGCACCTTGTTTAACGTGTTGGGGCCCCTGACTAATCCGGCGCTGGTCAAGCGCCAGGTGTTGGGTGTTTATGACGCCGCACTCTGCGAGCCGATGGCGCATGCGCTACAGCAGCTCGGCAGCGAGCATGCACTGGTGCTACACAGCGATGACGGGCTGGATGAAATCTCCATCGCTGCCCCGACCCGCGGTTTTGAACTGAAAGGCGGGGAAATCACCCCGATAGTGATCGACCCCACCATCTTGGGGCAGGCGCACGACTCACTCGAGGGTTTGCAGGTAGAGACCGCCGCCGCGTCTGCCTCATTGATTCGAGCGGCCCTAGAGGGAGCATCCAACATTGCCAGCGTCAAGGCGCGGGCCATCATTGCCCTCAACGCGGGTGCGGGCATTTATGTTTCGGGTGTCGCTAGTTCTCTGGAGGCGGGCGTCGCGAAAGCCACCGAGGTGCTGGATGCCGGTGCGGCGCTGGAAAAGCTCAATGCGTTCGTTGCCTTTACGCAGTCGCTGACAGGTGCCGAGTCAAGCGAGACCGTCTCATGACTACCAAGCTCTCAACGCCCACGGTGCTGAAAAAGATCTTTGAGAGAAAAACCGAGGAGGTCGCAACCCGACGCGCAGAGCGATCGCTGTCCGAGCTGCAAACGCTGGCGGCGAGTGAACCGGCTCCGCGAGGATTCCGCCGCGCGCTAGGAGCGGCAGTTGCCGCAGGCGACCCAGCGGTGATTGCCGAGGTTAAGAAAGCGAGCCCCAGCAAAGGGGTGATTCGCGAGCATTTTGAGCCCGCGGAGATCGCCGCAAGTTATGAGCGCGGCGGTGCGACGTGTTTATCCGTGCTGACTGATATCGACTTCTTTCAGGGCGCGGATGAGTACCTGCAGGCGGCGCGCGCCGCGTGCTCTCTGCCGGTTATCCGCAAGGACTTCACGCTCGATCCCTACCAGATTTGGGAAGCGCGGGCCCTAGGTGCCGATGCGATCTTGCTCATCGTTGCGTGTCTGGAACTCCCGCACCTCAAAGACTTACATGACTGTGCGCGCGAGGCGGGGCTCGACGTGTTGGTCGAAGTCCATGATGCGGCCGAGCTCGACGAAGCGCTCACGCTGGGGGGTGATTTGATCGGCATTAATAATCGCGACCTTCACACGTTCGAGACTTCGCTTGAGACCACTTATTCCCTCTTAGAGCGTATTCCCGCAGGCGTGCAGGTGGTCACCGAAAGTGGTTTTAGCGCGGCCAGCGAGGTGGCGCAAATGCGCGCGCGTGGCGTACAGACGTTTCTGATTGGTGAGGCGTTCATGCGCGCAGCCGATCCGGGGACCGCGTTACGGGAACTTTTCGCCTGATCGACAGGGTGGCGGGACGCAAAATTAGCGGGAGTGGTTAAGGTATGCAGGGCACGGTTAAATGGATGGATGGCGCCATGTTTATCGGCGAGTCGGGTTCTGGGCACTCGGTGGTCATGGATGGCCCGGAAGACCTAGGCGGTCGCAATCAAAGTCTGCGACCCATGGAGATGTTGCTCCTGGGCACTGGCGGGTGTGCGTTGTATGACGTGATCAGCATGCTCAAAAAATCGCGCCAACAGGTGACCGATTGTCGGGTTGAATTACACGCGGATCGCGCCGATGCGGTGCCGGCAATCTTCACCGCCATGCGGCTTCATTTTGTGGTCACGGGCTTTGGTCTGCGCGAGGCGCAGGTAAAGCGCGCGGTAGAACTCTCGGCGGAAAAATACTGTTCGGCGTCGATTATGTTCGCGCAGGCGGGTGTGGCGGTATCACACAGCTTTGCGATCGAGGACGCCGAAGCGCCGGCTGGCGCCTAGATCCAATAAGTGGTCCGCGTCATGAGTTGGCTCGCCAGTGTCATGACGTCCTTCACTGGCCGCGGGAATTCCTGCCCGCCGTGACTGAGCGCCTCTTCGCCGTGGCGCTCTTCATCAGAGAGCATTTGCTGGAGAATCAGCTGTGATTTGCGATCTTCCCCGGGTAGCGCTTTGAGGTGCGCGCGCAAGTGGCTGGCAACGCGCTCTTCAGTGGCGTGCACAAACCCGAGACTCACCTTATCTCCTGCCATTGCGGTGGCAGCGCCTAGCGCAAAGGATGCGGCGTAGAAGAGGGGATTGAGTTTGCTCGGTGTTGCGTCCAACTCTTCGAGGCGCGCCTCGCACCAGGCCAGGTGATCGGCTTCTTCCTGAGCGGCATTCAATAAGTTGGCGCGCGTTGCCTCTGAGCGCGCCGCCAATGCCTGACCCTGATACAGCGCTTGCGCACAGACCTCGCCCGCGTGATTTACCCGCATGAGCCCCGCGGCGTGTTCGCGCTCACGTGTACTTAACGTGGGTTCTTGGTGCCCGGAGGCCGGCGAGGGGCGACTGCCACCCTTGGCGTCGGCGGAGGATCGCCCTGATAACTGTCGCAGCCGATCATCGACGCGGCTTAACAGCCGATCAAGGCCGGTAAGCCCGCGGCGCGGTGATGTCGGAGTGCTCTCTGTCATGGCCCAAGCTTAGCGGTCTATCGCCCGCCAACCAATATCACGGCGACAAATCATGTCTTTCCAGCGGATACGATCAACGCCGGCGTAGGCCGCTGCGATGGCTTCCTGAATCGTGTCGCCGAGTGCGCTGACGCAAAGCACCCGACCACCCTCTGTCACAGTGGTGCCGTCGTCATCGCGGGTGCCGGCATGAAACACCTTGGTGGTCGCCGGCCAGTCGCCGTCGAGCCCGGAGATTGCGTGGCCTTTCTCGTAAGACCCCGGATAACCCCCGGCCGCGAGTACCACCCCCACGGCGGGGCGGGGATCCCAGCTCGCGGTGGAGGTATCGAGGGTGCCTGCCAGCGCCGACTGACACAGCGCCACCAGATCGCTTTGCAGTCGATGCATGATCGGTTGTGTCTCGGGGTCGCCAAAGCGGCAGTTGTACTCGATGACCGACGGATTGCCTGCACCATCGATCATCAGGCCTGCGTACAGGAAGCCGGTGTAAGGGTTTCCCTCGGCAGCCATGCCTTGCACGGTTGGCAGGATGACTCGCGACATGACCTTCTCAAACACGGCGTCGGTCACAACAGGTGCCGGGGAGTATGCCCCCATACCGCCGGTATTGGGTCCGGTATCGCCATCGCCAATGCGTTTGTGATCTTGCGAAGTCGCCATTGGCAGGACGTGCTCACCGTCCACCATGACGATAAAGCTTGCCTCCTCTCCCTCAAGAAAACCCTCGACCACCACACGGGCACCCGCATCGCCAAACTTGTTATCCGAGAGCATGTCGGTTACGGCCGCTTCGGCTTCTTCGAGTGTCAACGCGACGATGACGCCCTTACCCGCTGCTAGGCCATCGGCTTTAATGACGATCGGTGCGCCGTGTTCACGGACATAAGCCAATGCAGGCGCGATATCGGTAAAGACAGCGTAAGACGCGGTGGGAATGTCATGCCGCGCCAGAAAATCCTTGGTAAACGACTTGCTGCCTTCGAGTTGCGCAGCGCCCGCCGAGGGGCCAAAGCAGGGCAGTCCCTCGGCAGTAAAGTGATCCACGATACCCGCAACCAGCGGCGCTTCCGGGCCGATGACGGTGAGAGCGCATGCGTGATCGCGCGCAAATCGGGCGAGACCCTCGATATCGAGGGGGTCAATGGCGATATTTTCAAGTTTCGGCTCTGTGGCGGTGCCGGCGTTACCTGGCGCCACATAGACCCGCGCAACAGAGTCAGGCTCGGCCAATTTCCATGCCAACGCGTGTTCGCGACCCCCCCCTCCGACGACCAGAATATTCATTAGGGTTCCTCAGTGCCGGAAATGGCGCATGCCGGTAAAGACCATGGCCATGCCCGCTTCGTCCGCTGCCGCAATCACTTCCTCGTCGCGCAACGAACCGCCCGGTTGAATCACCGCAGCAATACCGCGCTCGGCGGCGTTGTCGATGCCATCTCGAAACGGGAAGAAGGCGTCTGACGCCATGACGGCACCCTTGACCTCAAGCCCCGCGTGTTCGGCTTTAATCGCGGCGATGCGCGCCGAGTTCACGCGGGACATTTGCCCGGCACCCACGCCAATCGTGCGTTGGTTCGCGGCGTAGACAATCGCGTTGCTTTTTACAAATTTAGCGACGCGCCAGGCAAACAGCAGGTCCGCCCATTCTGACTCGGTCGGGGCACGCTGACTTACGACGGTGAGGGCTTCGCGATTGACCACGCCATCATCGCGATCCTGAATCAGCAAACCACCATTTACGCGCTTGAAGTCCCGCGCTGGAGCGGGAGTGGACCAACTGCCGGTGCGCAGCACGCGAACGTTTTCTTTTGCCGCGACGGCACTGAGCGCCTCGGCGGATATCTCGGGCGCAATGATCACTTCGACGAACTGCCGCTCGACAATCGCTGCGGCGGTCTCGCCGTCGAGCTCCCGGTTGAACGCGATAATGCCGCCAAAGGCAGATTCGGTGTCGGTATGGAAGGCCAAGTCATAGGCAGTGAGTAAATCACTCGCTGTTGCCACGCCGCAGGGATTGGCGTGTTTTACGATCACGCAGGCTGGTTCGCTAAAAGACTTGACGCATTCCAAGGCGGCGTCGGTATCAGCCACATTGTTGTAAGACAGCGCCTTGCCCTGCAGTTGCTCAGCGGAGCTGATGCCAACCTCTTTGGGATTCGCTTCGCGATAAAACGCGGCGCTCTGATGCGGGTTCTCGCCGTAGCGCATTTCCTGCACTTTCTCGAGCTGCAGGTTAAAGGTGCGCGGATAACTGGCAGAGCCACCTTTGGTGAGACAGCCAAAGTGATTCGCAATCATGCCGTCATAAGCCGCGGTGTGCTCGTAAGCGCGAATCGCCAGATCAAAGCGCATTGCCAGAGTGGTGTGCCCATCATGGGCGCTGAGCTCCTCGAGCACGCGCGCGTAATCGTTGGCGGCGACGACAATGGCAACATCCCGGTGATTCTTGGCTGCAGCTCGGACCATGGTGGGGCCGCCGATATCGATGTTCTCCACGGCCTCTTCTAGGGTGCACTCGGGTCGTGCCACCGTGGCCTCAAAAGGGTAGAGGTTGACGACCACAAGATCGATCGGTGGGATGTCGTGATCCGCCATCACCGCGTCATCCGTGCCGCGACGCCCGAGAATGCCACCGTGAATCTTGGGGTGTAGTGTTTTAACGCGACCGTCCATCATTTCCGGAAAGCCCGTGTGATCAGACACTTCAATCACGGTGATATCGGCTTCGCGCAGCAGTCGGCAAGTCCCGCCGGTGGAGAGGATTTCGACGCCGCGATCGGCGAGGGCGCGCGCAAATTCAACGATGCCGGTTTTATCTGAAACGCTGATGAGGGCGCGCCTGAGGGGCGCCAATCCGGCTTCGCTCATGATTTATCGCTTCCTTTTGTCGGGGGTCTTCTTGGTAGGCGGTTTTGCGATGCGCGTTCGCTTTTTCTTCTTGGGCGCCTCTGCCTCGGTCAGCAGTCCGTGCTGGCGGAGTTTCTTGCGCAGGGTGCCTCTATTCAGACCCAGCATCGCGGCGGCGTGGCTCTGATTCTGTTGGGTGTAGTCGAGTACTGCTTTCAGCAAGGGGGCTTCAACCTGATGCAGCACCATGTCGTAAAGGTCACGGCAGGGCTCGCCATCGAGTGTGGCCAGGAAATGATCAATCGCTGCCGCGGCGCTCTCGCGAAGGGGCGGCGGGGCTGCTGGTTTGGTGGGTCGACGCGGTGCCGCTTTCTTTGTTGGAGTCATGCAGCGAATCGCTCGGGTGCTTGACCCAGTGCGCAGGTCAGCGCCTGCAGTTCGGCCAGTTGCGACTCGCAGGACCCCAGTTGATTAAAGGCATGTCGGTACTCCCGGGCAACCGCAGGAGCCAGCTCGCCTTGGGCTATCAACGCCTCGAGAAACCAGGCGTGGTGTTTTCTTGCGATGCGCAGGCCCAGAAACTCGCCGTGAAAGCGATGAAGCCTGTTCAAGTGATCACAGTGGATGTCGAGTTGTCGGGTGACCGACGGGATATTCAGTTTGCCACTGTCGCTGGCGAGCGCTAACGCTAGCGCTCCGGGCAGCCACAGCTGGCCCTGGGCGGCACGCCCGACCATGATTCCGGCCGCACCTGTCTGGCTCAGCACGGCTCTGGCTTTGTCGGCAGAATCGATATCGCCGTTGGCAATTACCGGCATCGTGACTGACGCCACAATATCGGCGATGGTTTGGTATTCCGCCTCCCCTTTGAATCGATCCGCACGCGTGCGGCCGTGCACGGTGAGCATCTGCACCCCGGAGGCTTCGGCGATACGCGCGATGGCTCTACCGTTGCGATGCTCGGGGTCTGTGCCGGTGCGGATCTTCAGCGTGACAGGGACGTCAACGGCTGCCACCACAGCTCCCAGAATATGTGCAACGAGTGCCTCATCACCGAGGAGTGCCGATCCCGCTGCCCGGCGGCACACTTTCTTGGCGGGGCATCCCATGTTGATATCAATGATGTCTGCGCCGAGGTCGACATTGAACTTCGCGGCCTCTGCCATTTGCTGCGGGTCGTAGCCGGCGATCTGCACAGACCGAATACCGGCTTGTGCACTGTGGCGTTGTCGCTGCCGGCTCTTGCGGGTGTGCGCGAGGTTGAGGTCCGCCGACTGCATTTCACCCACGGCCATTCCCGCACCCAACTCTACGGCGAGTTCGCGCATAGGAAGATCCGTTACTCCGGCCATGGGCGCAAGGAAGACGGCGTTAGCGGGTTTCAGGCCACCAATCAACATCGGGAATTCAGGGCTCAACTTCGAGCGACGCAGTGTAATGGACCCGGTCGAGTACGGGAACCCGTGCTGGACGTTTTTTAACCACCGTCCGTCGATTTTTGAGCCAAGGGGGGAGTGTGCGCCTCCGTCGGCCCTTCGCAATGCCAGCGCCCATGTTCGGCAGAGCAAGCAGATGTGCGCCGGAGGTGATGTCGCGTTCGCGGTGTCACGTCTCGTGCCAAAGCTGAGGCGTGGGGCTGTCTCTCGGGCCGGCGGTTGGACGTGCGATAGGGCCGGCTACTGGGAGCAGGCGGCAAAACGAAACAGGCAACGTAAAGCGATACTAAGAGAGATTAGCCGAGACAGTATCAAGGAGAGTCAACGATCGAGGCGAAAGGCGAAAGGCGAGAGTTGAAGCAAGGATTGGGGCGCTACTAGTGAATATCGGAGGATGAACAGTTTAGGGTTAAGAGCCAGGAGCCAGGAGCCAGGAGCCAGGAGCCGGGAGCCAGGAGCCAGGAGCCAGGTGTCAGGTGTCAGGTGCAAGGAGTCACTAAAGAGCGGGGCAGCAAGCTCTTAAAAAGAAGCGGCAGGGCACGCGCGAGGTCTAACGACGCACGTAAAGGGATCGGTCTAACAAGCCAGGGATCTTCGGACCCCAGACCGCGCTGGCCGGTGGCAACCGCCGCCAAACAGGCTCTCATGAGGCGCCAGAACGCGCCCAAGCCAGCGCTTATGAGGCAGTTTTGCGGCGAAACTGCGGCTAACGTCGGTAAAATGAGGCAAATATCTTAAAAAGTAGACTCGCAGAGCAATCTAGGACACACTCCGCCCCCAATCTGAAATTCGGTGGATAGGCCCATGGCGGCAATCCTGGTACTGCACGGCCCCAATCTCAATTTGCTCGGCACCCGCGAGCCAGAGATTTACGGCTCGGAAACCCTCGACGAAATCAACCATCGCTTAATTGCCGAAGCTGAGCGCGCCGGCGCGAGTCTCACCTGCTTGCAGAGTAATGGAGAGCAGGAAATGATCGAAGCGATCCATCAGGCCAGAGAGGACGGTACCCAGTTCATCATTATTAATCCGGCTGCGTTTACGCATACCAGCGTCGCGTTGCGCGACGCGCTGTCGGCCGTCGATATCCCCTGCATCGAGGTGCATATCTCCAACGTCTATGCCCGCGAGCCGTTTCGGCATCACAGCTATATCTCAGATATTGCCGAGGCGGTGATATCCGGACTCGGAAGTTTTGGCTACGACTGCGCGCTTGCAGCCGTACTGCAATCGCTCGATACCCACTCCACGACGCACTGAAGGAGCAGACATGGACATTCGCAAAGTTAAAAAGCTCATTGAGCTCTTGGAAGAATCCAATATCGGTGAGATCGAAATCAAAGAGGGCGAGGAGTCAGTGCGAATCAGTCGTCACGGCAATCAGCCTGCCCCCGTTGCCTATGCACCGCCGGCACCGGCCGCACCTGCGGCTCCGGTAGCGGCTGCTGCGCCAGAAACGACGGCTGCAGAACCTGCGGCACCTGCGCCGTCAATGGACAACGCTGTGCTCTCACCGATGGTGGGCACTTTTTATCGTGCACCTAGCCCGGAGGCCAGCGCGTTTGTCGAAGTGGGGCAAACGGTTCGCGTTGGCGATGTGCTGTGCATCGTCGAGGCCATGAAGATGATGAATCAGATCGAGGCGGATCGTGCCGGCACAGTGACGGCCATTCATGTCGAGAATGGCGCTGCGGTCGAATTTGACCAGCCGTTGATTTCCATTTCCTGAAGCGTGGGTAACCGACCCCAAAAGGACATTTCCCATGCTTGAAAAAGTACTGATTGCCAACCGCGGTGAAATCGCGCTTCGCGTGTTGCGCGCCTGTAAGGAACTGGGCATCCGCACGGTCGCAGTGCACTCCACTGCGGATCGCGAACTGAAGCACGTACGTCTCGCCGATGAGGCCGTGTGTATCGGGCCACCTCCATCTGCACAAAGCTACCTCAATGTGCCGTCGATCATCAGCGTGGCTGAATTGACCAATGCCGATGGTATTCACCCGGGTTACGGCTTTCTCTCCGAGAACGCAGACTTTGCCGAACAGGTAGAGAAAAGCGGCTTTACCTTTATCGGTCCGACCGCGGACACCATTCGCCTGATGGGCGACAAGGTTTCGGCCAAGCAGCAGATGCGGCGCACGGGCGTGCCGACGGTACCGGGTTCTGATGGTGCCTTGCCCGACGACCCGGACGAAATATTGCGCATTGCCCGTGACATTGGTTTCCCCGTGATTGTGAAAGCCGCGGCGGGAGGCGGCGGTCGTGGTATGCGTGTCGTTCACAACGAAGAGGTATTGCTCTCTTCGATTCAGGTGACTCAGTCGGAGGCCAAGGCCGCCTTTGGCTCGCCCGTCGTTTATATGGAAAAGTTTCTACAGCGTCCGCGCCATGTTGAGATACAGGTCTTGGCCGATGGGCAGGGTAATGCCATTCATCTCGGCGATCGCGATTGCTCACTCCAGCGGCGCCATCAAAAGGTGATTGAGGAGGCTCCCGCTCCGGGTATCGATGACGCTCTTCGTCAGGAGATTGGCGAGGCCTGCACCCGCGCCTGTATCGACATGGGTTATCGCGGCGCGGGCACTTTCGAGTTTCTGTATGAGGACAACGCCTTTTACTTCATCGAGATGAATACCCGCGTGCAGGTTGAGCACCCCGTTACCGAGATGATCAGCGGCGTGGATATCGTTCGCGAGCAGTTGTTAATTGCCGGCGGTGCGAAGCTGTCTATCAAACAGGAAGACGTTGTGCTGAAGGGTCACTCCATCGAATGTCGGATCAATGCCGAAGACCCGCGGACCTTCATGCCGTCACCCGGTACGATCAAGACCTTCCATGCCCCGGGCGGTCACGGTGTGCGCGTCGACTCTCATATCTATAGCGGTTACACCGTGCCGCCACATTACGACAGTCTCATTGGCAAGCTCATTACCTATGCGGACACGCGCGACGGTGCGCTGGCGAAAATGCGGCAGGCGCTGGATGAGATGGTCGTTGACGGCATTCGCACCAACGCGGCACTGCATCGCGAGCTGGTAACGGATAGCTCCTTTATGGCGGGCGGTGTCAGCATCCATTACCTCGAGAGTAAGCTGGAACACGAGCATTGAGCGAAGCCGCCGATTGGCAGGAGCTTCATTTCACGACGCGCAAGCCCGATGTCGAGCCTCTCGAGGAATGGCTTTTTGAGCAGGGTGCGCTCTCGGTGACGCTTGAAGACCACGCCGATCAGCCCTTGCTCGAGCCAGGCCCGGGCGAGACGCCTTTGTGGGATCTGGTGCGCGTAACTGCGCTGTTTGAGGGCGAACACGATCTCGGGCCGGTGCTCGCGTCGGTGCCGGATGAGTGGCTCATCGATCGTCCTGAGGCCGCGGTGCCTCTGGCGGACCGCGAGTGGACCCGCGTGTGGGAGGACCAGTTTCAGCCCATGAAGATGGGCGAGCGATTGTGGATTTGCGCCAGCTGGACACCGCCTCCTGATCCCCAAGCGATCAATATCCTATTGGATCCGGGCCTCGCCTTTGGCACGGGGACCCACCCGACAACCGCGATGTGCCTGCGCGCGCTCGATCATCTCGTGACAGCGAACATGCGGATCGTCGATTACGGTTGTGGGTCGGGCATTCTGGGCATTGCCGCCGCGCGACTGGGGGCGGAGGCGGTACTCGGTGTCGACAATGATCCTCAAGCGATTATCGCCAGCCATGACAACGCACAGCGTAATGCAGTGCATGAGGATCAGTTCACTGCCGTATTACCCGACGGGCCAGAGATTATTTCGTGGCTTGGCAGCGCAGACATTGTGGTTGCCAATATTCTTGCGGGCCCGCTTATCGCCCTCGCGCCGCAGCTCACTCAGTTGCTCGAGCCTCGGGGGCATCTGCTGTTGGCCGGACTGCTTGAGACGCAAGCCGAGGAGGTTATCCAGGCTTATGCGCCGGCGGTGACGCTCACGGTGACCCATCGCGAGGACGGCTGGGCACTACTGGCCGGGCAGCGCAACGAGCAACTTTGAAGGCCGACCAGCGCGATCACGTTGCAAGGCCATCTGTTACCCCTGTGCGAGCAACTCGCGCAGGTCAATCAGCGCGGCATTGGCGCGTGAGATGTAGCTCGCCATCACCAGAGAATGGTTGGCCCACAGGCCAAAGCCCGAGCCATTCAAAATAATCGGGCTCCACACCGGTGCCTGCGCGGCTTCGAGCTCGCGAATAATCTGGCGCAAACTGACCGTCGCATTTTTCTTGGCCAGCACATCAGCAAAATCGATCTCCGCGGCTTTGAGGAACTGCGTGAGCGCCCAGGCCGCACCCCGGCTCTCATAGAAAATATCGTCTATCTCGCTCCAGGGCGTGCGGATCAGTAACTCCTCGGGTGCGCTCGTGGATTGTGCAGCGGCGCTGTCACCCGCGAGGTCCGTATTGAGTCGGCGTTGCCCCACACTCGCCGAGAGTCGCTGAGACAGACTGCCCAGGCGCTTTTCGATCATGCCAAGCCAGTGGCTGAGGTTGTCTGCGCGTGCGTAAAACTGCGCGCTGGTCTCACCCGTGACCGCCAAGCGGGCGCGATACGCCTCGAGGAATCTCAACGCGTCACGATATTCGCTCTCCGACGCGGGCAGGATCCAGCTGTCTGACTGAAAATTAATGCGTGGCTCAGCGAGGGTCAGATCGACATCTTCCTTGGATTGTGACTGTGAGCGGCTCAGCACTTCGCGCAAAGCCCGCGCCAAATCGCGGCTTTGCACCAACACGCCGTATTCCCAGTTGGGCATGTTGTCCAGCCAGACCCCCGGCGGGAACAGGTCGTTGTGCAAATAGCCGCCCGGCTTCTCGAGGAGCACGCGCATGACTTCCTGTAAGGCGGTCACGGTCGTCGTGCCGGTCACTACCTCTTGCGCAGTGACAGAGGCATAGCGCGCTGCGTTTTCGCGCACGTCAAAGTGATCGGGCGTCGCGCTCCAGTACATGCCAAGCCCAGCCACAATCAGCAGGTAAACGCCGGTCAGGATCCCCAGCCATTTGCCTAATTTGCGCGGATCCGAACTGCTGGCATCGGGTTTGATACCACCCAGCAGGCGCTGCAGCGTGGCTTTAAAGCCGCCGGATGTCTCTGCGCTATCAGTCATCAGTGGTGATGGCCCCCATGTCCATCATGCGCCATCGGCGCTTGGCGCATCACAGGGGCCAACGTGCAGTCAGTAGCGTCATTCGCGCTGAGGGCACACAGCTCAACCTCGGTTCCTTCGGCGGGTGCCTCGCTGACATTCATCAGCATGATGTGCTTGCCCCCCGGTTGAAAAGACAGGGTCTCTCCGGGGCCTATGGTCAATTCATTGAGTTGCACCATGCGGCGC
>Ga0181579_10002788_pt1 | contig 13967 bp, 14 predicted proteins | sample 071ome_24_FD_132996 | JGI IMG/M metagenome (GOLD analysis project Ga0181579, IMG submission 132996) | Coastal salt marsh microbial communities from the Groves Creek Marsh, Skidaway Island, Georgia - 071402CT metaG (megahit assembly) | ecosystem: Environmental > Aquatic > Marine > Intertidal... | reverse complement strand
TCAGGCGTCAGCGCACTGGAGAGATACACCCAGAAGCCACACCCGTAGTCACCATTCCATAGTGGGATTGGGAGGTCTCTGGAGCATCAATGCAGGCGAGACGAACCTTGATTCGTCCGCTGCTCTTGGTCACGGTGATGGTGTCTCCGTCGCCAATGGATAGGACAGATGCGCCGTGTGCGGGTGCCGCCATTGGCAGCACCCCGCTTCTCCAATCACTTCATCACAACCGCAAATGCGATAAAACCTGCTGTGAGTGCTACGCCAGTACCGATGAGAGCTGAGCCGCCTGCAATACCGCCATAAAGGGCAGAATTCGCCGCTACAGAAGCATTGTTTTTCCCGCCGCATAGAAGCGAGAGCTGATCTTCTGTTAATTCGATGCCGATCTTTTGACTGAGTGCTTCTTTGTGGCTGCTTAGTGCCTCAAGAAGTTCCTCCTCGGTGTAGGAGTATTCATCGGCAATCTTTGCTTCAAGCGCATCGTGCAGCTCTTGGGGATTCATGCTCCCAGCATTGGCTACATCGAATTTGCCATCGATTAGATTTTGGACGAAATCAGAAGCTGACTTTTTCATTGGTAATGAATGCAGTTAACTTGTGGCATGAATATTTACTTGATGTAGACAGTGATAAGGCCAAGGATTGCAATCGCCCCAACGGCTCCCCCGATTCCTGCTCCAGCGCCAATGCCAACTTGAGCGGCGGTCTGACCGGCTGATTTACCGCCGGTCAGGCTTTGGAGTTGCTCGTCAGTGAGGTTCATTCCGATCACCGCTTTCAGTTCTTCTGAGCGTTCTTTGAGTGCTTTCTGAAGCGCCTCGTCATCAATGTCATACTCCGCTTCGACTTTCTCTTTGACAGCTTTCATCGTGTCGTCGATGCTGCCTTGAGACAGAGAGACAAATTGTCCATTAAGCAGATCTTGAACCAGCTGGTCAGCATTCTTTTTGGGGCTAGTCATGGTTTTGCGGGTGAGTTTGGATTGAATAGTTGTTTTTGGCTGAGAAAGAATGGCCTTGCTTACTTGACGATGATGCTTCCAATGACAAGTCCAATCGCTGCAGTTGCTCCTGCGATAGTGACGCCAGTAAAGGCAGCTCCACCCAGGGCGCCGCCGATGATGGCTCCATCTTTTGCGACTTGTCCATTGGACTTGCCAGCAGTCAGTGCATTGAGTTGTTCGTCACTCAATGCGATGCCAGCAAGGTTTTCTAGCTCGCTCTTATGCTCTTTGATGGACGCCATAAGGCTTTCCTCGTCCATCTCATAATGACTGGCTAGATAATCATTAATTGCTTGCTGTTGCTCCGACAGTGGAAGGGATCGAAATCGCTCGACGTCGAAATCTCCGTTCAGGAGCTCAGCGACAAGATCATCAGTCGTTTTTTTCATGGGTGTGAAAGGTTGTGGATTATTTGTATATGATAAGAATGGTGGCCACACCAATGGCAGCTCCAATACCGCCTGCGGCAGCGCCACCAGCGACGCCAATACCAATTTTGGCCGTTTCGGACTTCCCACCGGTTAATTGCGTCAGCTGCTCATCGGTGATGGGGACACCGATTAGCTCTTCAATCTTTCCCCGATTACTCTTGAGGGCTAACTGAAGTTCTTCCTCGTTAACCTCGTAGTTATTCTCTATAAACTTGGTGAGCTCTTCTGGGGTCACGTTTTCATTGAGACCTGATCGATTTGAGAGTAGATCTTCGACCAGTTGTTGAGAGTTCTTTTTCATTGTTGTCTCCTACTTAATGTACCCGATAAGAATGACCGCGAGAGTTGCGCCGATTGCAGCTCCGCCAACGACTCCGCCAGTGACGCCCGCTGCAATTCCTCCAGCCGCCGCACCGGAGAGGCCACCGCCGTCCAGGGTGACCTTTTGCTTGCCGCCACACAGGGCTTCCAGTTGCTCTGGTGTCAGTTCAAAGCCGATCGATTGCTCAAGGCGATCTTTTTGCAGCCTCAATTCTGCATGCAGCTCCTCATCGGTGAACTCATAATTCGCATTGATAGCATCAAGAGCCGTTTGAACGGACTCAAAGTTTTCGATGGAGGAACCATTCACTGACCCATCTAATAGGTCATTGACAAATTCCTTGACATCTTTTTTGGCCATTGAACGGAGATAATGCGTATACCCCTTTTTAGCGATCGACAGGAGATGCGTCTTCGATATTTAGAATGAATTTAGTTTTTCCGGCTTGCCTCATGTCTTTCGGAAAGACCTAGTCAATTGTCTACGCCATCAAAGTCAGCACTTTTCGTGTCGTAGTGACAGAACTAGTGCTTAGCCACTTGAGGTGTCGTTGTGCAAAAGCGGTCATTGCGCCATTCTCACTGAGAACCCCAAACTTGGTTGTATGACGATCGAGAATCATTTCTCGCTGCGCCAGTGAGTGAATTCGTTTAACGCATTCGCAGACAACAATCATCATGAAACCCCTACGCTGGAGGCTCTGATCCACATAGGCCACGGTGACTCTGTGTGAATAGTCAGAAACTCGGTGGCATAAGCACCAACCTTGAATCTCAGAATCAACCTGCATCACGCAGCTTAGTGAGGGTTCAAGTGTGCCCCAGGGTTCATATAGGCTTCTAGTTGTTTGTGTTGGAAGTGCTGCCCAAGAAGGAGGTCTTAAGCGTTGATTGAGCGTATTCATTGCTCCTTGAACCTCAGACAAGCTCTGGAATGTAATTTTGTGAGCTCTCGATAGACGTTCGGAGACTGCCTCAAAGCGCTGTTGAAACTCCTCGTGTCTATTGGTCTGAATGCTGTATAGAGATGAAGATCCTTTAGTCTCCCATCCATCACTACCCTTTGTTAGGTGATCGAGCTGCTCTTTATAGTCTGCAGTGAGTGCATAGGAAATCTCAACTTCTTTGACCCTCATCTTCTTGAGTCGGTAGATCAGCTCATGCATCAACAATCGACCATAGCCTTGACCAAGAAAAATCTTCCCCACAGCCACTGAAATGATTTCCGCATCGTAGCGAATGCCAGTTCTTTGAATCTGAAGCAAGCAAGCCCCGACCGGTAAGCCAAGAAACGACAAACCAAGAGCACAGATACCTTTTCGCCTGAACCAATTTGGTTGCTTTAAGGCTATGAGTTGATGACCTAGCCCCCTTGGCAGGAGCGAGGTATATATGTCCAGATCGTCAGCCTTTAGCCATTTGGTTTCAACTGATGCACTCATGCTTTCAGAAAGGCATCAACCTTATAGCTCTTTTCGTCAAGTAAGCTTGAGATGATTCTTCCTAGACCAGCCTTCTGCCCTCTTGCATTTTTCGCAAGCATTATACTCAAGAGCAGCATTTGAAGGGGCGTTTGTAGATCTCTATGTTCTAGACAGTGGGTGTCCATAATCTTCCATCTTGATTCAATCACTGGCTTCGTCTTTGGGTCATTGAGCTCCTGCTCTGTTCTTCTAAGTAGCCAATAGGCAAATCGAGTTCGCTGAAAGTGTGCTTTAAATCGCGTCTCCATGCGATAAAGCTTGTGCTTAAGCCCCATACTGCTGAAGAGCTCCTCAACTTCTGTCCCCTCCGTTGGGCTCAACCAATCATTAGAAACCTCTAGCTGATAGGGCCCCACTTGGATTAGTTCTCCATCTACCAACTCACAGGCAAACTTCGGATAACAAGGAACCACATGAATCGCTTCGGTCCCGATTTCTTGCCTGAGAATTGTGAGCGTATTATTCCAACTTGTCAGAAAGAAGATCCGAGAACTTGTCTTATTCTGGAGTAGGCGGCTGAGTAGTCGCTCCAGCATTTGCTTGCTTCCACAGCAAAAAACAGCATCAGATCCCTTTATAAGAGAAGGCATTATTGATGGATCTTTCAATATATGTGTAGACGGTATTCCTGGAATCTTATCTGGTAGATAAGGACTGCCCAGCATATCTGAGCTAATTAGATCTACTTGATGATTCTGCCGGCACAATTCTTTCGCTGTCGCGACAGCGACGGCACCTGAGCCAGCAATAACAATCTTCATTTATATCGTAAGATCATAGGCTCGCTCGCCAGGGAAAAACATCGCATCGCTTGTCTTGCAGAGGCGAATCAGAAGAACATCCCGTTCACCATTCATTCCATCAGACATGTAAGTTCGGTGAAATGTCATCCCGTTGAACGCAAGACAGCTTCCCAGTGGCACAGAAGGCACTGTGCATTGACCTCCATCTACCCCATAGCTCATCATGACTTCATCGAGTATTTCGGTACTATCTCCAAACTGAGTCGAAAAGCCATCAATAGCGATGTCCGAAATCTCCAGTCCAGGTCTTGTTGTACCGGCACCATGATCTAGAGGAACCCAGATTGTTAGCATTGGTCGACTGTTAAAAGCTGCATTGCTATCTTGATGCCAGTGCTGATTATTACCATTCTTATAGTCTTCTGACCATTCGTCGGGGCTATAAGTTCGTCTTAGAATGCATCGATTCATCAGAAGAGTAAACATGCCTTTCTTCGTGTATTTCGTGTCTCTCTCACATGCATCTAGGACTGTCTTGCTTACGCTAATCAGGACCTTCTCCATTGATATCTGATCAGCACTGCTAAGTCTGTTGATGCTGACGGGTGGGTGTCCATTATCTTTGAGAACGCTGTTGCTGAGTTCTTTAATCCTCCTAATAGCCGCTCCACTTAGCACATCAGCGACCTGCTTGTATTGACCGGTGGCGATGAGTTGTCTGTGGGTTTCTTTGGCTATGGGCTGTTTACTATTAAATGTTTGGTTCAGAAGTAAGACCCATCCCGGTGTGCTTTCGAGCAGTGGCTGCATTTTTTCATTGCCTGTCTCAATCTGCCAACCACGTCCATTGAGCTTTCTGAGGATCTCCCCAGCTGAGAGGCTTGGATGCTCTTGAATCAGCATCTTTAGTTCTTGTCTGATCTTTTCCATTATTTATAACCCAGGAGGAGAGCTGAGATTCGAGCAAATTGTCAATTGCGCATAGAATGGAAATTCTTTGGGTGCAAGATTTAGGCTCGTGCAAAAACCAAGATCACTCTCTAATAATGTCTGGAGTATTTCTGATGGGCTAGAGTTTGGTTTCCACTGCTTCCACTCATAGGTAGGTCCGTACCACAGCTCCCATAGGCATGGCTCGATCTCACGAAACTTTCGATCCAAATTCTTTTCAAAGACCTGCTCATTCCCAAGCTCGCGCGTCGCACGACGATGTCCTTCACTGAGACCCGGTAACCGCTCCTCAGGAACTCTTTTGTGTTGAATCGCTTTATGCATTGCCAGGATCTGTACCGATTCTGCTACTGCACGGTTCATTGCAATTTCTTCGATTGGGTGCGCTCCCCATCCTTGAAAGACGAATGATCTGAACTCTTCCTGGCCAGCAATTAACCCGGCTTCATAGACATAACAATGATGTGGCGTCGGTAGCCGTGTTAAGTAGATGTGATATCCAGCCTGAAAGATCTCCTTTAGGCTTGCTTCCAGGATTTTACTAACTCTGGTGCCTGAATACGGCGTTGTCTTCCCTGCCCTACTAACAAATAACTGTCGTAATCCCCATCGATGTAGTGCATCTCGTTCGATGAGTTCGCATAAACCATGGATGATTGCTTCCTGCTCTGAATTCCCTGATGCAAGACCGTTGGTGGAGGGCCCGTAGAGTGTCTTCTTATTGCTATGTCGATAAAAGATATCCTCTTCCAACAGATAGATGGTCTGTTTTGTTCGAAGATCTTTCGATGGATAGACGAATGAGTCCCTTGTTCCCTCCTCGATCCATTTACCCTTTTGGATTGGCTTAGGCCATGATCGACGGTAAATCTGTGCTTCTTTCTTGAGATCAGATAGCTTTATCGTACTGCTAATTTCCTTGGCCTCAAGGAAGTGCATTTCGGCCGCTTCCATCAGGCATGATGCCTTAGATTGTTGTGCTCCAAAGCCCTTGCCGAGGCAGAAGTAGTCCGACTGATATTCTTCCTTTCTAATTGCTTCATAGACTGGTATCGATTGTATTTGACTCAAGGTATGATTAGCAACATCGCTTACTCGAATCGAGTCAAGATGCTCGTGAATAAGTCGTATCGTTTCATCAATCTTTCTCGTGCGGACTGAGGTCGCCAGTTCCAGGGACGCTTCTGGCATCATCTCTGCAACGCAGATCAAGCTTCACGTTAGCCACGCGTTCTTATGCTGACTAATTTGTTACATACCTTTGTGGACGCAGTCTTTTTGTTGACACCCCCCTTAGGCCCTGCCTAGAGTGTTACTGAATCTTTCGAAGTGTTGATCAGCCTAATTCGTCGCCTTCCTTGTTATTCGCTTGGGGCGATGCAGTTGGTCTTGGCTGTGTCTTCGATGGCTTTGCCCTCATCACCAGCCGCAGCCTCTACAGCGTCTGTCGAGCCAGTCCCTGTTGAACTAAAGCCCCTTTCCCCCGCCTCTTCAGATTGGTCGAGTCAAGAGCTTCAGCATCAGCTCAATACGCTTAAAAACTATGCTGCTCAGCCCAAGATTCCTTATCAGTTAGAAGAGGCGCTAGCCCAAGCCATTGAGGCTAGCCCGCAATTAGCAATTGCTTATCGCAGTATTCAGCGTCAGGAGTGGGATCTAATTGCAGCCAGGAGGCAGTGGTATCCCCAGCTTTCAGTCAGTGCCCAGCCCCTTGTCGGCTTTACGTCAGGTTCAAATCAGTACTACTACAACGACGTCCCTCCCGCCGTTTCTTCGAGCGTTCCCTTCGCAAGTGCCTTTGAGGCGGTGACGGATACCGGTATTCCTGTCGTCGGTGATATGCAGGGCGCGTTTGGCCTTGCTGGGGAACAGCAGCCTAGTTTCAGTGGTACTTATAATAATGGCTTGCAAATCGCGCCAACGACAACCCTTTCTTGGAGCTTTTTTGATCTTCCCAGGGATTCTACAATCAATAGCCAAATCGAGCTCGTACAGCAACAGAAACTTCTTTTCGACGTTTCCGCAAGAGGCTTGATTCTTGACGTCGAGCAGAATTACTACAGTCTTCAGTCCCTTGCTCAGCTTATTTCTGCCTATATCAAACTCAGTCAGGAAAATATTAATGAAGTTGCCATTATGGAGCAGCGGCTTACGGTTCGACTGGCCACTGTTGCCGATGTTGAGCAGTCCAAGTCTCAGGCCCTGCTTCAATTAAACCAGCTTATTTCAAACCTTTTTCAGTATGCCCAGTCTTCATCAACTCTCGCACAGCTTCTCGGCCTAACAACTGAGAAGCAAATCCAAGCAACTGATCGCTTTGATGCGTCTCAACGTTGGCCCTTAACACTGAAGCAAACCATTGAGCACGGCTTGCAAACCCGTGAGGAAATCTACGCCAGTCTTGCGCGAGCTAAAAGTTTTGACTGGGAAGCACGAGCCCTGATGCAGCGCTATATCCCGACGTTGTTTCTCTTTGGCACAGGCTCTTTGAATTTCAATCAGGGGAATCTCAGTCGATCTCTAGGTAGCGCATCTTCAGGACCTACAGCAGGAACGTTCAGAAACCCGACCTCGACGGTTGGATTGGGATTGTCCTGGGATCTTTTTGATGGAGGAATCCGTGCAGCCCAGTCGGAATCGATGCGTTACCAAGCACAGCAACAACGTGATCAGGCTCAACAAAATCGTTTGACTGTCATCCAGCAAATCAAAACAGCCTTTGCCGGCTACCAGACTCAATATCAAGCCCTTTTAAACAGTAATGCCTCGGTTGCATCTGCGTTGAAGGCGCAAGATGCCGCTCGTGCTCGTTATCAAGTCGGCATTGGCGACATTACGACACTTGTTCAAGCCACAAGCCTGTATGGGCAAGCGCTTACAAACCAGGCCAATGCGCAGATGAATTACTCAACCTCGATTGCTGACCTCTTCCGATACTCCGCCATATGGCCCCTTGACACCCAAGCTCAAACTTTGAACCGTGAGGAGGTTTTGCGATGACCAATCTATTTCAAGATCAAGCACTCAAGAAGCACCAGGAACTTGAGGCTAACCATCACAAGCCAATTGTTCTGCTCTCTCCCCCAACACGTACGACCCTCATTATTGGATCCGTTTTTGCCGTTTTCGGTGTGCTTTGGAGTGTGGCTAGCAAGATCCCTATTTTAGTCCAAGGTACCGGTGTACTTGTTCCGCTCTCAAGTCTTCAGACGAGAGTTGCGCAATCAAGTGGAACTGTTTATTACCGCTTTAATAGCAATACTATGGATACCCCGACCTGGGGGAATCAGGCCTGGAAATTCTTTAATGAACCCGGATCTCTGACGGTACCTGAGCAACTCAAACTTGCTCGTCAACTGGTTACGGTTCCGGAGCCAGTTATAGGTGTTAATAAAAACCAATTCTATCAACAGAAGATTCCACTTGGCATGGTGATCGCCGAGATCTTTGCGCCTGTCGAGCGTGAACGCCTGAATGACGCTATTGCCAATCTCGATAAGGCAAGTGCTGCTTATGAGGATCTTCTTAAGGACAATGTTAAGTCCATTGAGGTTTTGCGCGAACAGTTGACAAGCCGATCTGAATATCTCCAGGCGATTCAAGAGCTCGAGCGTCGGGGCTACGCAACCCGAGAGGTTGTTTTGCAAGAAGAGGGACAAGTCGCGGCCCTTCGAACAAACATACTCAAGTTTGAATCCCAACTTGTTGATAATAGGACAACATTGCGTCAAGCCCAAATCCGACTCCGTACTGCGATGAGTCAGTACCTGGCTGACACCATCTTCTTTGCTGAATCGGATGTGTACTTACAGGAAATTATCGCTACTCCTCTGTCCTTCGTTCAGAAGAACTCTGAAGTCTTTATCTCTTCGACCTCGAGCCTGAACGAACCGATTACATCACCCGTTTTTCTTGGCGGCAGTGAAACGTCTCAAGTCTTCCCCGGTATGCGTGTGATTGCGACTCCCCAAGGTGTGAATCGTGCTCAATACGGCGGAATGATTGGCACGGTCCAGTGGGTATCAAAACTACCATCCAGCCCCCGCGAAATTGCCCAGCGTATTGGCTTATCTGGATTAGCAGATCTTGTTGGCAAACGCTATGGCGCACCTGCAGAAGCTGTCATCAGGTTTGAGCGCTCAGCCGACCCTGTAGCGCTCCGATCCAATACTGGTGGTTACATCTGGAGCACATCAGGTGAGCCTCCCTTCAGGCCGAAGCATGGGGACATCCTCGATGTTGAAATTACAACCCGTGAGGTCAGGCCAATCACCCTCGTCCTTCCATTCCTTAAGAAGTTGTTTGGGCTATCTCCTCGCTACCCAAAAGCTACTCAACTGAATGCAAGAGAGCAGCCGCAATAATGGTTTATCCGACTACTCTTAGCGCTGACCCCGTCAAGGTTCGCTGCACTCTTCAATATGATGCGACTGAATGTGGACCGGCGGCCCTTTCGAGCCTTCTAGGCTATTTCGGTTGCTTTCAGCCCATTAAGCTTTTACGAGAGCGTTGTAGCGTTGACCGCAGCGGTACCACTGCGCTCAAGCTTGTTAAAGCAGCCGAATCCTTTGGGCTGATTTCCAGGCCATACACCTGTTCCGCCGATGAACTGCGGCAGAAAGGCCAATTTCCTTGCATCGTCTACTGGGGGTTCGAACACTATCTCGTCGTTGAAGGTTTCAAGGACGACAAGGCCATGTTGTGCGATCCAGATAAGGGGCGTCATTCTCTTCCATTTAAGGATTTTCAAGACTATTTCACTGGTGTCGTCCTGGAGCTCAAGCCTGGCCCCGACTTTAAACCTGGCGGCACCAGAGAGCGGCCTGTCCTTGATTTACTCCCGTTGTTCTTGCCTTTTGCGAAACCCCTTGGGACCCTCGCCATTGTCGCTTCCCTGATTGCTATCCCAACCTTTGCCATCGCAGCATTAACGTCTCAATATGTTGATGCGTTTCTGGAGAACCAGCGCTATTACTTTGGTATTCCAATTGTCTGGCTTTCCCTATTCTCTATTGCTCTCTCAATACTCTTCTACCAGATTCAATACATCCTACTTCGTCGGATTGAGCTTGTCTTTTCTAGGCAACTGACCACTCACCTTTTCTATCGCCTTTTTTCGTCTCCACTCGCTTTCTATCAGCAGCGCTTGCAGGGTGAGCTGGCCAGTCGCATGTTGATTGGCCTGCAGATGACCCAATTGCTTATCCAGCAGGCTTTGCGGCAATTTGCGTCCATCTGGACGAGTCTTCTTCTTCTTGTTCTGGCTGTCTTCCTCTCGCCAGCCTTGGCATTGTTAGCCGTTGTGTCTCTGACGGCTAACATCGTTTTCAATATCTTCTTAAGTAAGAGCCGCGAGGACGACAATAAAAAGTATGCACTTGAAGAAGGTAAGACCTCCGGTCTTGCCTTGCAAGGTATTTCTAACCTTGAAACCATCAAGTCTTCCGGTAGTGAGTTTGACTTCTTGGATACTTGGCAGGCAGCATTTGATGAGGTCCAGCATCAATTTCAAAAGCTAGGAAGTCAGATTGGCTTTTCCACGGTTGCCGCATCAACGAGCAATTACCTGCTGAATGCCTTTACCCTCATTCTTGGGGGCTTCTTGATTCTTCTTGGCTGGCTCTCTTTGGGAGAGTTGACGGCCTTTCAATTTATTCAAGCGCAGATCATTGCTCCCATCAGCATTATCCCCAACCTGACCCAAAGTTTCCAGACGATGCAGGGTATGGCCGGCCGTATCCGCGACCTGCTGAGCGTCGACCCTGACCCTTTAGCCCGTGGCCTTGATTTTCTTGATTCTGGCTATGGCGTCGTTCGCGAGCCCAGTTCCCTACGCGCTGAGCCTTTTAGATCTGGTGAGGATGCCATCAATGGCCACTTGTCCCTTCAGGCCATTGGCTTTCAATATAGCTCTAAATCACCATTTACATTTCAAAACCTCTCGTTAACCATTGAGGCCGGCAAAAAGATTTCCATTGTTGGACCGACTGGCTGCGGAAAGTCAACGTTAATCCGACTGATTGCCGGAATGGCTCAGCCAACAGAGGGTGACTTGTTGCTCGATGGTCGTCCCTATAGCGCCTATCCAAATGTCCTGCTTCGTGATGCCATTGCTTATGTCCCCCAGGATGTCTTCTGCTTCAACGCCAGTATTTGGGACAACATTGCTTGCTGGCAGCCTGGATTTGATCGTGACCAAATTATCGCTGCGGCTCACGCTGCCTGTATTCATGAGACCGTCATTTCCCATCCTGAAGGCTATGGTCGAATTCTCCGTGACAATGGAGCCGATCTAAGCGGCGGTCAACGGCAGCGTCTTGAGATTGCCCGTGCCCTTTTGCGAACTCCAAAGGTCATGTTGCTTGATGAGGCGACTAGCGCTTTAGACAATCAAACAGAATCAGAAGTCTTGCATTCTGTTTGGTCTCGCGGTATCACCACCATCATGATTGCTCACCGCATTGCTTCGGCCATGCATAGCGATGAGGTGATTGTCCTCAATGGTGGTGTGATCGAAGCATCCGGTCCGCCGTCTGAACTCTGTCAGCAAGAGGGTCTTTTCAAAGACCTTTATGAGCGGGAGATGCTTGTTCAGTCATGACGAAACTCAATCCCGTTGCTCAGCAGATCGCTGACTTTCAGTCAGAGTTGGTTCTTGATGAACGCTCTGAATTCTCCACTGATGTCAATCTTCGCGCGATTGGCAAGATCCTCCATATCCTTGGGGTTTCATCCATCGAGCTCAAGAGTGCTGATTCTGCAACGATTCAGCAGCTCCTCGAGCTTAATGACCTCTATTACCGGATTGTCGACGCGCCTTCAGATCTACTTCATTCTGAATATGCGCCGTTAATTGTTTTTGATCAGGCAACCGGTGATCCACTGATCTTGACTCGCCAGGGCGGTGTCAATTTCATTTATTCGGCATCCAAAAACCAGTCGTGGCCTCTTACGCCTTCTCTACTTGGCTTGCCATCTCTTCGGCATCAGCTGCTTCCTCCGCTAGCCCCCACTGCTGTCGAAATCTTCGCACCCATCCGTGAGTCTGTCTCAACCCCCTTCGGTCTTGTTGGTTTTGTCTTCTCACAGCAAGGCCTCAAGGCTGCGCTCTGGAGTCTTGTCGCCTGCAGCCTACTCATCGTTCTTTTCGACCTGCTCATACCAATCCTTACCCATTTCCTTGTTTCTCGAGTCTTGCCTCAGCAGGATTTCAAGCTTCTCCAGTTTTCTGCTCTGATTTCACTGCTGATTATTTTTGGACTTGCTCTTGTTTCCTATTTGCAATCCCGGGTCCTCGTTCGGCTTCAGACGATCTCTGATCGTCGCATGCAGTCGGGCGTCTGGGGCCGTGTCGTCAAGCTTCCCATGCAGTTCATAGCCCGCTTTTCTGCTGGTGATTTGACGTCTCGTGTTCTAGCTATCAATCAGCTTCAGCTTGTCTTGAGTTCCAGCGTGCTCACGAGCGGGCTTCAGTTGGTTTTCAGTTTTGCCTACTTCATCTTGATGTTCCGCTATGACCGGGGCTTGGCTATCTGGTCCCTGGTCTTCACTCTATTCTCGCTCCTGATCGTCTCTTATATCAGTTTTCTTCAGGTTCGACTGCAGCGTCCCCTGCAGCAGCTTGGTGCAGATATCACCAATAGTTCACTGCAATTCATGCTGGGTCTGCAGCAGATCCGTAGTGCAGGTTCCGAGCAGTTTGTTTTGTTGCGTTGGTTGTCTGACATCAACCGCTATGCGCTAACTCAACTCAAGTTAAACCGCCTTTCCGACCTTCAGCTCGTCTATGCCTCCACCGTCGGGGATATAGGTCTGATGCTCATGTTTGTCATTCTGACGAGACGTATTCTTAATGCTGACCAGCTTCTAGCGGTCTCTGCTTATATCGTTGCATTTCTCTCCTTTAACTCCGCATATCAATCTTTTAATTCCTCTGTCTCCTCTGTGATTCAGCAGGTTTCGGGAGTGATTGGACAGTCCTATGTCCTATGGGAGCGTGCCCAGCCTGCTCTGGCTGCGGATCAGGAGGAGGGCTATGGATCTGATGCCACAGTTCACGACTTGATCGGGCATTACCGCGTCCGCTCTGTAGGCCTCCAGTTTCCTTGCAGTAAAAAACCTCTATTTAACGACCTGTCATTTGAGATTCAGTCTGGGCAGCACACCGCAATTACCGGGCCAACCGGATCTGGGAAGACGACACTCATTCGTCTCCTCTTGGGTTTTCATCAGCCTGACTCCGGTGACGTCTTAGTCGATGACATTGCTCTCAACAAGCTGGCTATTCGTTTTTACCGCCGGCAGGTCGGGGTCGTGATGCAGTCCATTCATTTTGGTTCCGGTTCCATCTATAACCTCATCCGCTCTGGTCTGCCGATCGATCGGGACAAGGTCTGGGATTGCATTGAGAAGGCGGGGTTCGCTGATGAAGTCAATTTCCTGCCGTTGAAACTCGACACCTTCATTAGTGAGGGTGCAACGAATCTTTCTGGAGGGCAGCGTCAAAAGCTGGCGATTGCCCGGGCCCTCGTTCGTGACCCCAAGGTTTTGATCATGGATGAAGCGACCAGTGCTTTGGACAACCGTTCCCAAGACCGAATCACTGAGATTGTTGAGTCCATGGGTATTACACGTGTGACCGTCGCTCATCGACTCAGCACGATCCAGTCGGCGAACCAGGTTGTCGTGATCAATGAAGGCCAGGCCATTGAGACCGGCACACCGCAGGAGCTTTTCGCTTCAGGTGGCTATCTGAGCAAAAACCTTTCCCTTTTGAGATGACGTTTAGCCGGCCTTACAGCTTTGCTGCATCCGCACTCGCCTTCCTGACCTCCAGTTCCAACCAGAGCATGAGCGCCGTCACATCGGCATGGCTGACTCCAGGAATCCGCGAGGCCTGCCCCAGGTTGCTGGGTTCGATGGCGCTGAGTTTCTCGCGGGCCTCCCGCGAGAGCGTGCCGATCTGCTCGTAATCGATTCCCTCGGGGATGCGGCGCTCGGCTTGCTTTTTCAGTTGATCGATTTGCTGCTG
>Ga0181579_10002786_pt1 | contig 13969 bp, 13 predicted proteins | sample 071ome_24_FD_132996 | JGI IMG/M metagenome (GOLD analysis project Ga0181579, IMG submission 132996) | Coastal salt marsh microbial communities from the Groves Creek Marsh, Skidaway Island, Georgia - 071402CT metaG (megahit assembly) | ecosystem: Environmental > Aquatic > Marine > Intertidal... | reverse complement strand
GTTTCTGTGCAGCGATGGTACTGGCGCTGGGGGCCGCGGTGACCCCGTTCACGGCGAAAGCCAACCTGATTACCAACGGATCGTTCGAATCCCCCGTTTTCAACGGCACGTCGACGGATGGTAATCCCTATTACTTCTACGGACTGAGCCCGTCAGCGCCGGTTGGGTGGAGCATGACCGGCCCGCAGCTGATCTGGTTACGCTCGCGAGCGCCATACTGGATGGCGAGCGACGGCAACCAATACATCGAAATATCGAGTGGCTATTCGGGCGATGTCTATCAGAGCTTCGCGACACAGGCCGGCGCTCAGTACACCGTTAGTTTCGATTACGCCCCTGATCCTTTATTGGACGCCACGTCCAACGACGACTCGCTCAACGTTCTGATCGACGGTGTCAGCGCGCTGTTTGTCGATCTTGGTGACACAACGGTGGGCAACCTGGACTGGACAAGCCACAGCTTCAACTTCACCGCTGCCTCAACCTTGACCGAACTCCGGTTCGCAGACGGGTTTGCCGGCCTTCCCTACCGAGGCTCGGTCGTGGACAACGTGTCCGTCACCGCTGTTGTGGACACTGTGCCTGGCGCAATGTCGCTGGCGGCGGTAACACTGTGGCTGTTTGCTTTGCGGCTGCGACGAGAGGTGTGACTGGTCCATCTAGCGGCCTCGCCCAGCGCGAGCGACCTGGCCGACGCGTTGGAGCAGGGCCAGTCCCACCGCCCCGTAATCTTGAGAAATGACGTGCTGGGGTGAAAATCTTAACTCAGGGCGTTACTACCTATTGCTGAGCAATCTAGAAATACTTTTATAGCCAGCGAGGAAGTTAAGGAAGAATCCATCTGCATCGGGTTTTTACGTTTGGTCTAACTGGAAAGGCGTTTAGGCTTTAGAAAGTCGCTGATCACTCATCCAATCGATTTCATATGCTTGCAGGGAAAAGGGGAATCGAGGAAATAGGCGCAATTATTATCCCAGCAATCTGGGCAGTAACCATCGGGGCAGGGTGTCAAAACGGGGTTTTGAGCCGACGGTTCTTGTTAGCGAAAAACCTTCTCTCGAGCGAGGTCCTCGGCGTTCGAGTCATGGTAATCGACACTAACTACAGCCTTCAGGCTGAACTGCTGGTTGAGCAGGGACAGCAGCTGCAGAGCGACTTTCTCACCCTCAGATTCTGGCACCATTATCTCATCAATAATCGGGACTGCCGGTATGCTTCGATCATGACAGAACTTGACTGCTTGCATGATTGCCGCCGCCTCTATTCTTCGAAAATGGCTGTGCAAGGCGGTGAATGATTCACGGTTCTTGAATGATCTGATGATACAAAACAGCTCTGGAAACAATCGCTGGAACCAGTCGTTTACCTCCTGGTAATGCCATCCCTCACCATTTAGCCATTTCTGGAATTTAAACTTAGAATCCTTGCGTTTTTCAGGCCCTTGAATGCTCTCGTACAGCTTCCCCGAGTGGATTAAAGAGCTATACTCGTCCAACTCTAGAAGGGCATTCTCGACGCTCTCAGGGCCATTGCGGCGCTTGCTAAGATAGTCTCTCAGAACCTTTGCAAGCATCGTAGGGTGGGACGATTTAAGGTCCACTAAACAAACCCTCTCGCCGCTACCTTTGTAGTCGAAGAAACCTCTAATTCTGAAGTCTGAGGGGAAGTTTCGGGCGTACGCATAAACCCGATTGCCATTGGGACTAAACTGCCACGGTTCGCCGCTAAGCACCGACTCAGCGTAAGCGGCGTAATGGCAACCCCACTCACCCGATTCTTTGCTCTTAGTATATCGATTAGCTATCTCCTCTAAATCAGAATCGAGAAAACTCAGGGAGTCATATGAATTCTTGATATGAACTAATTCTCGACGCTCTAGATATGAATCGAATAACTGCCTTAACTTACGCTCAATCGACTCCACCCATTCCAAATTGCATGGAAGCAGTTCGAAACGATCTCTCGAATTCCCAACGAACTCCCTTCGAATTGCCTGTTCGCTTATTATGTAGCCAGGCTTTTTTCTAGTTAATTCGATATCGTCTAGAATCTTCGGAAGAGCGGTATTATGACCGTTTACGGACAACTCTTTGACGAAGCATTTCGCTTCCTGGCCAGATGTCTCGAAGAAGCCCCCCAACTGCTGGTCCTTTGTCTTTTGCCACTGACAATGAATATATATGCAGACTTGAACGAAGGTCTTGTAGTGCGGATTAACTCCGATCGATCTTAGAGTCGCGTACAGGTCGAAAGCAAAGATCGGCATCCACAGGAAGATTGAATGTATAGCTTCCTTTGGTGGTTTAAGAACCTTATTCCCTGAACAGATGAAGGGTGAGTGAGTTGAAGGGAAAGCAGCTGGATATAATTTAACTTTTCCTGCGTTTATATCACCATCATCCATCAACCCTCCATTACTTGTGTGTCCCGCTTTTGAAGCTAAATTGCACTTCAGGTGGGTCCGATTCCCGCTTTTCGAGGGTCGGATTCCCGCTTTTTGAGTAAGAGTTCCGCTTGTTGCGGTTGTCGCGTCGGTAAAACGGGACTCGCGTCTTTTCGGCCACCGTTGCGGATTGCTAGGTTGGTTGTTGCCACTATGAATAGCAGGGCGAGGCTGCTTGTTTTGGCTGATCATGTTAAATGACCCTTCCTTCTAAGAAGGAATCCAGATCTTGCTTCCGCAGGATGATTCTCTTGCCAATTCTCGCGTACCGTAAAGCAGCGCAGGCGATTAGATCTCTTAGCTTCCGCTCAGAGATGTTAAGGTATTCCCTGGCTTCCAACACGGACATATTGGCCGGCGGGAAGTCCGCTTGGAGCCTATATGGAGCATCGAGGGGTCGCTCAAAAAATAAATAAACGCTATAAGTTCCGAGCTTGAGATTATCTTTAATAGTCAAAGAATACTAGATGAAATTGATTTAGTTGTTTCGATGTAAACACAACTTCCCTTACCCGGAGGAACTCTCCGGTTGTTGACATAGTCGAGAGGCTACCCCCGCCCTACATAACTATATAGCAATGGCGGGGGCAGAGCCGTCTGGACTGGGATTAAGTGGAGTCGAACCCATTCACGAATGTGCGAAGCGAATCGTAGCTGACAAGGCGCTTGCCTTTAATGCAGCCGCGCTTACGGATGTTCACGGTACGAATAGCGCCGCCGTTTATATCCAAATATGAATATAAAGACGTCTTGCCCATGTGCAGATATTCGCACGATTGAGCAATGGACAGCCATTCAGGCCGGATAGTCTGACCTGTATTTTCTATTGAGTTTGACAAGGTAGGACAATTTTCGTCCATATATTCCTCCTATCGTTAATGGCGTGGTGCGAGTGCGTCGAAAATACTTAGCACCGCGCCGTTATTGTCTTCTTGGCCGAGCAATCTTCTCGACCAGTTAGGATTTATCGCGACTCCTTGCGGCCACAGCAGTAGATCAGATTCGCTTAGTGGGTGTCGAATTTTTCCGTTTTTTTCCGACATGAGACCTAGGGGAATCCAAAGGGGCATCAGGCTCTAAAAAGGATAGAATCGACCACCCATTTATCGAACGGCGGTTAGACAAACTCAAAAATCGCAGCGGTATTTGGAACTGCTTAGAGCGCTTTTTCCACCACTAGACTTTACGAGCGTGAATTCACCCCCTACGTTTCCGGCATGATTCTTATTTCCCGATTCTGGAACCAACTTTGTCTCATCACTGCCGGCGCCATGCTTTTGGCGGGCTGTTCGTCGGATTCTCCTTCCGGCGGTTCTGGCGGGAATCGATTTCTCAGCATCGGGACGGCCCCTCCGGGCGGTGCCTTTTTCGTCGTTGGCGGAGCCATTGCCGAGACATTGAGCGCCCATGTCGAAGGTGCTAGCTGGGTAGTGACCGCCGAGGCCACTATGGGCACTCAGGAAAATATTCGCCGACTGGCCAATGAAGAGCTGGACCTGGCCATGGCGAATGCCGCTATCTCCTACTTCGCGGCTCGCGGTGGTCGCGACTGGGAGACACCTCAATCCATCAAGGCGGTTATGACCCTAGCTCCGAACGTGGCCTTTTTCATCACGCCCGCCAACTCTGGCGTCAAGTCCATCGCCGACTTGAAAGGGAAGCGCGTGGTGATCGGTCCTCCTGGCGCTGGATTCGAGCACTTCGTCGAGCCGATTCTGGAGGCCCATGGCGTAAAGCTGTCAGACTTGTCGCCCCTCTACGGCACCCAATCCGCGGCGGTCGATATGCTCTCGGATGGTTCGGCTGCAGCGGCGTTTTTGGGCGGAGCTATTCCCACTGCCTCGATCACTCAAGCCTGTGCCTCGGGCGACATTTACTTCGTGCCTTTCGAGGAAACGGCACGTCAGATACTGATCGAAGACTACGCCTTTTTCCAACCGGCCCTAGTGAAAGCGAACACCTATCGGGGCCAAGACGAAGACTATCCTTGCCTGAATGTGGGCTCCATGCATCTCATCACCTCGGCAAGCAAGGATGAGGATACCGTGTACCAGCTAACCAAAACCTTGTATGAAAACCGCGAGGAAGTGGCCGCCAAGCATCCGGCGGGAAGAGCCATCAATCCAAATAATGCGGCTCGGCCCGTGGGCACGGACTTTCACCCGGGCGCTGTCCGCTTCTTTCGCGAGATCGGCATCTGGACCGAATAGGGTCTAGACTGGGCTTCGGGACTAACACAGCTATATGAAGATCTTGAATACGGTCATCGCGGTCGGGCTATGCCTTTTCACTTTGTGGGAAGTCAATTATCCCCTACTTCAGCCGCAATCGAGTTTGGCCGTGTTCGCCATGTCAGGCCTGATCCTCTGTTTTCTGAATTTCCCGCTGCATAAAAAGTGGAAAAGTCAACGCTGGTCCCGTATTCTGGATGCCTCGCTGGCGACACTGGCGGCGCTTTGCTGCAGCTATGTTATCACGCAAACGGAACCCGTTTTTTCCGCCGTTTGGATCGATGGGCAACTGCTCGGCAATCGGCCCGGGCAGGAGACGGGGCTCGACATAGCGGTAGCCATCGCCCTGCTGCTCATGGTACTAGAGTCGGCCCGCCGTTGCATGGGCTGGGCCCTGCCAATCCTAGCGCTCCTATTTTTGGCTTACGCCCTTTTTGGACCCCAACTGCCAAATTGGCTAATCCCGCATCGGGGCTATACCATCGAACGGACGGTTGCCCAAACGGTGCTTCATGGACAAGGCGTATTTGGCGTCGCTCTAGGAGTGATGTTCCGCTACGTTTTTCTATTCGTGGTGTTCGGAGCCTTTTTGGGGGCCACTGGCGCCACCGGCTTTATCATCGAATTCGCCCGGAAGCTATTCCGTAACAGCGCTGGAGCGCCCGCTAAAGTGGCGGTGGTCAGCAGCGGACTCATGGGGTCCCTGTCGGGAAGCGCCGTGGCCAATGTGGTGACCACGGGGACCTTTACCATTCCCATGATGCGGGCCGCCCGATTCAAGCGGGAGATCGCTGGCGGAATCGAGGCGGCCTCCAGTTCCGGCGGGGCCCTGGTGCCGCCAGTGATGGGCGCTGCGGCCTACCTGATGCTTGAGATCGTACAACCAGCAGTCACCTACCTGCAGATCATCCAATCTGCCTTGATCCCAGCGATGCTTTACTACCTGTCGCTTTTTTTGTTCGTGCACTTCCACTCCCTGCGTATCGCCTCCGGAAAGGGGGATCCTCTCGCTGAGGACGCAGCGCCGGATGAGAACCCGGCTTCGGATGAGAATGCTGGCAAAGATACTGACTTCGGTCCGAAAGTGCTCGAATCCTTCAAGGGCCTATTGTTCGCGGGATCGCTAGCCAGTTTGATCGGTTTCCTCATTATGGGATTCACGCCCTTTCGGGCGGTGACGATGGCGTTGCTAGTCCTGATTTCGCTCAGTTTTTGCAAAAAGGAAACCCGATTAGATTTTAGTGGGTTTATGGGGGCCATGCGAGGCGCGGGGCGGGATGCGGTGCCCTTGATTTGCGCGGCCGCATGCGTCGGGTTGATTATCGGGGTCGTGACTTTGACTGGAGTCGGGACGCGATTCCCAGCCCTGATTCTACCAGTAGCGGAGAACAATCTGATGGGAGCCCTGCTGCTGATCATGGCAGGTTCGCTTATTCTGGGAATGGGACTGCCATCAGTAGTCTGCTACCTCCTCATGGCCACATTGGTCGGACCCGCGCTCGGCAACCTTGGCGTCGTTCCCCTCGCCGCCCATTTCTTCATTTTCTATTTCGGAATGATGAGCATGGTAACGCCCCCGGTAGCCTTAGCGGCCTATGCAGCCAGTTCGGTGGCCGGCTCGAAAATCATACCCACCAGCATGGCGGCCTTCCGCGTAGCCCTGGTCGGTTTCACCCTTCCCTACATGTTCGTCTTTCGGCCCGAACTGCTTCTACTGGCTCCTGGGGGAGAAAGCCCCGCGACGCTTAAAGTGATTTACGCTGTTGTGGTAGCCGGACTCGGAATCACGGCCTTCGCCTCCGGACTTTCTGGCTTTCTAATGGCCCGATTAAACTGGGGATCGCGAGCGTTGCTATTCATCGCCGCGGCCCTGATGCTGTACCCAGGCGACTCGGTGCTGTTTCCGGAAGCGTGGTTGCTAACGATCCACGACCTAGGAGGGGCGATTCTGCTGGGAGCAGTGGCTGTGACAACGCGATTGGCGAAGCGAGCCGCTAAGTTGTAGTAGAGCGTAGGAGCGGGTTATCAAAACTCCCGAGGCATTTAAGGTAGCTCATTTGGGCCGCTCGGCTTGCGCCGCTGTAGCGCTCCGGAGGAGCGAGATCGCCCGCTACCATTTCGGCTAACATCATCCGTTTCGATTGCCATTTATCCCAGGATCGCTAACTAAATGGACCCAGATTTTCCGGGATGCACCTCCTGGGCCACGGCTCCATTTCCGCAACCGATCGATACAATGAACACGCATTTCAAAACTCGCCTCTCGCGACGAAACCTGATCAAAACTCTCGGCACCTATGGCGCCGCGCTAGGGTCGGGGTCCATCATGTCCAGCCCGCTCCTAGCAGCGACGACCACGAAGAAAGCTGGCAAGAACAACCAGAATCCCTGGATCTACGCTTTCACGATCGGCGATGTAGAGGCTTGGTCGATTAGCGATGGCTTTCTGGACATTCGCCAAGGGTTGGACCTGATGTATCCAGAATCCGAGCGCGGAAAGATGAAGCAGGCCATGGAAGAGCGCTTAGAATCCACGAGCTCTCTACAAATGTATATCAACATCCTAGTACTCCGCCGAGACCGGGAGGTGATCGTCTTCGATGCGGGTTTCGGCATCGTGGACCACCCGGACCGCGGCTGGCTGATTGAGGGACTGGATACAATCGGAATTAAGCGGGAGGACATCACCGCCGCCTTCCTCAGTCACACGCATGGTGATCACATCGCGGGCTTTATCGCCCCGGACGAGAAACCGATGTTTCCCAACGCGGCAATCTATATCACTCCCGAGGAGCGGTCTTTCTGGATGCAGAAAACACACGACTTTTCCCGCACCAAGCGCGATCCCAAAGCGCTGGACCGCTTGGTCAAGACCGCTCAAAAGCGCTTGGAACTGCTCTCTGGCCAAATCGTACTCTCGCCTACTGGCAGCGAAATGCTGGGCGGCCTGGTAACCGTCGAAGAGGGTTTCGGGCATACGCCTGGCCACGCAATGTATCGAATTAGCTCAGCGGATGAAACCCTGCTCAACTTCACCGATGTCGCGCATAGCGACATACTCATGTTTCGCGATCCCGCTTGGGTTATCGGCTGGGACCACGACATGGGACAGGCAGTTGAAACGCGCCGACGCGTTTTCAAGCAGGCCGCTCGGGAAAAAACGCCCTGTTTCGGTTTCCACGTTCCTTGGCCGGGCCTGGGCGGCATCGTCCCTCGAGGATCAAAAGAATCCTACGACTGGGCGCCCCGCCGAATCTTCTGGGGATAGGCAATCGTGATCTAGGCGGAGAGTTAGGACAGATCGCTACACATCGAAAATTCTTCTTGCCATTCTTATACTATACCCCTGTATAGTTTAAGCATGGCTCATCTACACGGAGATAGCTCAAAAATTCTGGCTCGCGTCCGTCGGCTCAAGGGTCAACTGGAAGGTGTCGAGAAGATGCTCGTCGAAGGGGCGGATTGCTATCCGGTTCTACAGAATGCGGCCGCATGCCGCGGCGCTTTCAATGCTCTCATGCGAGAGCTGATCCTGGATCACGTAGAACATCATCTGGTTCAAAGCGAAGAAGCCAGCGAAGAGATTCGCGATACCGGCAGGGAGATTCAAGACATCGTCAAAAGCTTTCTCAAATAGCTGGCAGTTTCTAGACAAGGAGGAGTTCTCCTTCCAGTCGTTCCTAGCAAGCGGCGACGAACATGCGGCTATTTGTGCCCGATTCGCCGATACGGACGTGGTAGCGTTTGCCGCAACGCGGGCAGCAGCCAACATAAGCGGTTTTGTCGTCGTTCATGTATAATCGACCGTAGCATTGGCAATTGATGTATCGCACGCCCAAAAACGGTTTTCCTTTGGCCGTCGTTCGCTGGTTTATCGGATTCCTTATGGAATGATAATCCGTCATAGTTCAGCGTCCGAACAGGCGAACTCGTATTGGCTAGCTAAGACCTCCAGAGCCCCGATGAGCGTAATCCAATGGCTCTTTTGCCGGCCAAACGGTTCCCAACATTCAACCACTGCTCCTTGACCATCCTTTTGCCACATGAGCAGGTAGTAGTCTAGTCCGGAACCTCCGAAACTGTCCGTTCGGCAATTTTCCAGTAGCGTTGTATTGATAATCTCGAATACGGGATGCGACGCTTCCGTTTCAGCTTGCAATACATCGACTTCTGGGCTGGGCAGAGAATCTCCAGTTTGAGCGTTTTTGTCCAAACTCGACCAAATCGCCTCTCGAAAGCCTGACAAAGTAAAGCGATGACTGTCAGCGCCGAAGCCAAGCGAGTATACGCGTTCGGGTCCACGGGCCGGAGCATGGATCAGGCTAAGATAATCGCGTCCGCGAAGAACGCCCTTCCCTCCTCCCGGAACAAAAGCCATCAACAAGGAAAGGTATCGGTCCATTTCCAGACCTTCAATGTCCTGAAGCGCCATATTAGTTTAGTATTCTAAGAGCCAGTCGAGGAAGCTCATTAGCTTGCGTCAGCATGCTGGCGCTGGCTTGAGTGAGGATCTGGTGCTTTGCTATGCGCGTCGTTTCCTCAGCCACATCCACATCGCGGATACGCGAGTTAGCCGCCTCAAGATTTTCCTCTTCGACAAGCAACTGGGCATCGACCATTTGCAACCGGGACAGATCGGATCCCAATACCGACCGCTTCTCTGCCAACTGCTCGATGGCCTGCGTAATCGTTTCCAGAGTCTGGGAGCTGTCGATAGCAATATCCGTCTGGCTGGAGTCGACTGAATTGTCCCAAAGCAGATCGGATAGCGCTCTTCCCACTTCCCGCAGGTTGACTTCGCTCAGCCCCATAGTCTGGTCACCCGAGACGCCAACAACAAATTTGATTTCCTCTCTCGCTCCAAAAAGCTCGATGCCATTGAACGAACCTGATGGTGTTTCGCTGGATGTGTTCCAATTAGGATCGGAATCGATCCCGTTGTCGCCATTGCCAACGATGTCTCTCAACTGGATCTTCAGTTTATCGAACTCGATACCGTAGAGCGATCTGTCCTTGTCGGATTTGGTTGGATCCTGGGTCAGCAATGCCAGCTCGCTCAAGCGATTCAAGATCTCGTTCATCTCGCCCAAATAGCTATCCGCCGTCTGGGTAACGGATACCGCATTTTGCACATTAATTCGGGCCGCTTCGATGCGAGAGTTTTGGGCCAGCATTTTCTCGGAATTCGATAGACCAGCAGCATCATCCGATGGCTGGACGATCCTACTACCCGAACTCAATCGGGCGATCGAACGATTTAGGGCTGCCTGGCTTTTCTGCAGCGATGTCGCGGCGTCCACCGCGGTTTGATTTGTATTTATGACCATGTTACGACTTATCTCTTCCTTTAGATTTCGGTTACCGGTTCGAACCTTACTACGAGCCGGGATTTCCTTTACTCTCCTTCTGGCTCGCCAACTTCTTAGCGAGTCCTGAAAGGCGCGGTTTAGCGGTATCAGCTCCGCCGATAGCAGCGGCTTCACGGTTCGTAGCCGTCACCTCTTCTAACAATTCTTTGCGCACGATGGGAATGGACCGCGGGGCATCGATACCCAGCTTGACGACATCTCCGTCGATACGCGTGATTCTAATTTCAATATTCTCGGCAACGACGATTGCCTCGTTTACCTTCCTGGATAAAATAAGCATGGCTGTTTCCTTCCTGGGTTAGCCGTTGGCAGAGCTCGATATAATAGGATGCTTGGTCGAGTACTTCATGTGATTGGAGACGATGATCTGCTTTCCCAAATGAGTATTGCGGTTCAGCAATATCGGGCCCACCAGATTTGCGGTGGCCGACTCAATCTTCTCGCTGTCCTGAATCGTAACTATGTTCAGGACCAAAGCATCGCTAGCGCCAAAGATTTCTAGATCTTTGGCGTCATCATCCGATATCTCCACTTCGTAGTCATCAACGAAGTGCGATGGCTCGATCACTACGAATCCAAGCTCTTTTCGATGCTTGGCTCGTATCCACATGAAGGGGAGCTCATCGGCATTGACGAGCAGTTCGAATTCGCGTTCTTCGGGAAACCCAATCAAGCCATTGGTCAACGTAAGATCCATTGGCTTAACCCAGACTTCCTTGTTCTCTTGGGATTCCGTTGCAAGCTTCATAACAATTCGATTAAAGGGTTTTCTTCTTAGATATAGTCCATCAGCGAGGAGTTCAGCACTCTACCCGCGCTTTGAAGAGTGGCTTGATAAGCGTTCTGTATTTGCGTCAACCTTACAATGGCTTGCGACAGGTCCACATCCGCCTCTGAAGAAATATTTTCCTCCAGATCCGTGAACCGCTGTTCGTTCAAGTTTACATCAAACTCGATTCTGAGCTGAACCGAACCCTGTCTGCTGAGAGAGAATATCAGTTCGTCTTCCGAGTTCTGCAGGTCTTCCCGGATAGAATCCGTAACCGCATTAGCGTCCCCGCTTTCCATGGAGTCTCTCAACGCTACGATACGGTTGACAAAATCAGCCAGCTTCTGATTGGTAGCTCCATCTGTGAATGGGGAAATTTTGCCCGACTCCGATAGGTGAAACTCGGGTCCTTCCGCGGCTCCCACGTAGCTTACTGCCAACCCGGCTCCATCCGGATCCTGAACTTTTCCGTTAGCGTCTTCGTTCACCGAGAAAGGCTCGAATCCACTAGCGGTTCCCCCAAAAATGTATTCGCCGTTATACTTCACGTTGGCTCCTCGCACCGCGTGCTGAATAAGCTCGTCCAGCTCCTCAGCATACGCTTTCAGACCTTCGGGGCCTTGCAGGTCGTTGGCCAGGACAGCGATCTCGTTAACGCGGTCAGAAATTTTGATGAAGCTCTGGAGTTGGGAAATGGTAGTATTGTTGATATTATGAGCTCGGGCAGCATTCTTGGAGAATTGGGCGATCTTTCCTTTCTCTTCCTGCATGTCCAGAATTCGATTACTAGCCGCGGAATCTTCCGAAACTCTAGTGATGCGCTGACCGGTTGCCGCTTGCTCTTGCAAGGTATTCATCTGGCCATTGATCCGCTGAAGGTGGCTCAGAAGGGTTTCAGGGTAGGTATTGTTGGTGACTCTCATGGCAGGAAGGTTTTGTCGGCCAGGTTTTCATGGGAGATCTAGAAAAGCCGATTAATGATGACATCCAGCATTTCGTCTATGGCTCGGATATGTCGGCTGGTCGCTTCAAAGGCCCTCTGAAACTTCATCATGTCGGTCATTTCCTCGTCGATGGATACGCCTGAGACGGAGTCCTGCTGTTCTTTCAATAGCTCCAAAACGATTCCCTCGTCTTCGAGCCGAGACTCGACGGTGGCCACTTTCTGCGCCAGATCCGAGACGGTGGATCGATAAAACTCGCTAAACGTCGCGTCACCCAAATTGGCTACGCCTGAGCTGTCCAACTCGGCCAAAGCCAGTGCCAGGGAATTGTCGCCTTGCTCTTGGGCCGGATCATTCGTGGTACGCAATGTTCCCGCATTCAAGCTAGCGTCCAAGGAGATTCCCAGAGCCGTTTTCTCGGCAGGATCGCCCGTGTCGGTAAAAAAGTTGGTGTTACCTGGGGCTGCGCCCGAGTCGTAGAGACTATTGACCTGATCCACCAGTTCCGAAGCTAGTAAATCCAGAGACTTGCGGTATTCTTGAATGGCTCCATCACGCGCGGTCAGCAGCCCATGGATACTGCCACCATTGATCAGAGCTTGGTCGCCCGCTTTTTCCAAAGTAAATCGAGGCAATCCGGGAACGGAGTCATCAAAATTGATCTTATCGAACACGCCTCGTTCCACCAAGTTCACCGAACCGCTGACAGTCGGAATCGCTACGGCAACTTGGCCTCCGCTATCAGGAATCACACTGATGTTGATCTGCGTGAATTTGGACAGCTCTTCTAGCTTCGCCTGCCGCTTGTCTCTCAACGTTAGCGCCGATCCCGCATTATTGCCTTCCATCCTGGCAATCTCCACGTTCAGTCGAGCGATCTCTTCGATAATCCCATTGGCCTCGCTCAAATTCGTTTCCGCCTCTAGGGTGAGGTCCGCTTTCAAGTCGTCGAAGCGCTCCGCCGTAACATGCAGCTTCTGAACTAGGATCTCCGACTTTTGAATGAGGGACTCCTTTTCGGCGGAGGAAGCCGGATTCGCCGACAAGGCGTGAAAGGCATTAAAATAGTCGTTGAGCACCTCGGCCAAGCCGCCGGAGCCCGCGCCATCATTGGCGACTCCGTCGATAAATGCGGAATCACCCGATCGATCAACTTCCTGTCCCATGCTGGCTTCCGCTTTTCGCAGAGCGCTGCTCTGAGCTTCCAATGAACTGTTGACACTGGTTTCCCTGAGGATCTCGCGATCGAGAATCTGGTCGCGCAACTGGGTAAATCCCACGACTTCCACTCCCAGGCCTTGTACGCCTACCGCGGTCTGAACTACGCCACGGTCTCCCAAGACCACCCGCTGACGCGAGAACTCGGGATTGTTAACATTGGCTATATTCGTACCCGCAGTAGTCACGCCGAACCGATGGGCGTTCAATGCCTTAGTAGCGTTAGCCAAATCTCCCAAAATACTCATTCTCTGTACCCGATTCTCTCTTACAACTCGTTTTAGACGAGAGCCTTGTAGGTGGTCGGCAAATCTCCGGAAACCCCGACCTGCCCTTTGCGCGAGTAGGTTTTCGAATAGTTGCTCGGTTCCGAACGCCGCAAAGCTTCATGGGCGATCTCCATTGTGCGCGACAAGAGAAGATAGTTCTGGCGGGCCTTCTGACGGGTCCGTCGAACCATTGCATTGACTTCGTCTATCAGGGCTTCGAGCAACGGACGCACGAACACCGGAAATCCCGGTAGCAATTCCTTTAGAGTCCACTCTTGATCGCATTGGCAACGAATGGCCATTTCCCGCACCATCGATTCGCGTTTCTGACGCAGGACATCCATTTGCTTCATATGGGCCTCAACTTCAATGTTGATCTCCATGACCAAATCCGGATCCCGATTGAATATCTCGTTCTGCTGTCGATCCAAAAGGTTATAGAGGCCTCCATACTCTTGAACTTCTTCGCGCAAAAGTTCGATGAGCGGGTCCCAGTCGCTTTCCTCAAAAATCTCTTTCATAGTCGTTGTTTGGCTAGGATTCATCCTCAGCCCCCCTATAAAGTTGTGTCTGTAACACCGATGAAAGCCCCAAGGAATTGCCCTGGGTCATGCTCGTTGCCAGCGTATCCTTGATAATGTGGTCGTACATCGGGATGGAGGACCCCAAGAGACTGTTTTCTCCATCGCTAGTCTTGAGCGCTTCATCTAGATACTGGCGAAAAAG
>Ga0181579_10002766_pt1 | contig 14015 bp, 14 predicted proteins | sample 071ome_24_FD_132996 | JGI IMG/M metagenome (GOLD analysis project Ga0181579, IMG submission 132996) | Coastal salt marsh microbial communities from the Groves Creek Marsh, Skidaway Island, Georgia - 071402CT metaG (megahit assembly) | ecosystem: Environmental > Aquatic > Marine > Intertidal... | reverse complement strand
TTATCTTCAGCGGCATGCCGAAGGCCATTACCGCATTGCATCGCCGTGGCTAGGGCTAGGCCTTGCCCTATTGTCAGCCGCCATTATTTTACGCGGCCAGATCAGGCGCGATTTATGGACAAGGCGGGCAAGTCTGAATATCGGCGGTTGTGTTTTGGTGATTATCGCCGTGGTGATATCGCGCGGCTGGGTAACCAATAATGCCAATCTTTGGCCCTTTATCCATCTAAGCGTTTTAGCGCCAATCATAATCGCATTTTGGCTGCTTCGCCAACCGCGTGAAACGATCGATGCAACAGGGCAAAATGAGGCGCTGACATGAGCCAATTTGCGCCATTTGGAACCCTGTTTCGCTATTTCGCCTTGCGTTTTGTCGGCTGGATCACGCTTTGCCTTCTCGGCCTCGCCTCGATCATCAGCCTAATTCAAACGGTCGAACTTGTCCGCCGCGTAAGTGTTTTAACATCTCCCCCGCCCGATATTAATTTCCTCAAAATGGCGCTGTTAAACTTGCCAGCGGTCATTGAAATGATCCTGCCCTTTGCCATGTTGGCAGGGGCGATGCTGTGTTTTTCATCATGGAACCGCAGTAATGAATTCGTTGCGGTTCGTGGTTTCGGTCAATCGGTCTGGGCCGCTTTAGGGCCAGCGCTGTTTTCAGCCTTTATCATCGGCATGCTTCTTGTCACCGTAATCAACCCCATCGGAGCCGTTACATCGAAACGCCATGAGGCGCAAATGGCCAAAGTTTTTGGTGAATCAGACAGTAATTTTTCGGTCTCAACCAGTGGGATATGGCTTCGCGATAAGCTGGAAAGCGGAAAATTGATTATTCGCGGTGACGCCTTAAATGCCGAAACGGCAAGCATTATTAATCCGGTCATTTATCTTTATCATGACAATATCCACATGAAAGCGCTGTATAAAGCCAGCAGCATGCAATTGACCGATAAGGGCTGGATGCTGGATCGGGCGTCACGATGGCAGACCGATGGGCAAAAGACCGATCTTGGCAATTTGCTTTTACCAACCGGACTTGATGCACTTGATCTGCGACAATCCGGCCTTCGCCCCCAATCAATTTCGGTCTATCTTTTACCGGGCTTTATCGACGCGCTTGAACGGGCAGGAATTCCGGCAAGCGAATATCGGTTTCACCTTTATAAGACCCTATCAGTACCATTATTGATGATTGGCATTGCCATGCTTGCAGCGCGCGTGACCTTGGCCAATGTTTCGCGCGGTCGGCGAAGCCGTTTGTTTCTGCGCGGCGCGTTTCTGGCAATTGTGATTTTCATCTTCAGCTATTTCATGCAAATTTTGGGATCATCGTTGCAAGTGCCAATGTCGGTTGCGGCCTGGACACCGGCAATTGCCATCTCTTTGATTGGTGCCATTATCCTTGCCCGAACCGATGAAAGCTGATTTATAGTGGTAAAAATTGATGCGACCCGGCGGGCTTTGCCACCCTCAATCTGTAACGTCTTGGACAAATTAGAAACCATGATTGCGATGCTGAAAAAAACAAACCTGATGTCTGCCTTTTGCGTGCTGTTTATGCTGGGCACCGGCATGTCGCAAGCCAATGCTGCGCTGGAAATTGTTGCCAAGGTAAATGGCAAGGCCATTACTAATTATCAGGTTGACCAGCGCGCCGCCTTTTTACGCATGGTAACGAATCTGGAAGATACCGCGGAAAATCGCGCCCAGATCAAACAAGATGCAACCCAGATGCTGATTGACGAAATCTTGAAACTGGATGCCGCCGCTGCGCTTGACCCGACCCTTGCCCAAAGAAGCCGTGAAACCGCCCGCAAGCTGGTTGACGAGAATTTTGCGGCAAATGGCAAGACCGGTTCGCAAAGTCTGCGCGAACAAGGTATTGATAGCAGCAATATCCAACAAAAATTCATCACCGATATCGTATGGGGCGAGGTCATCCGGTTCAAATTTCAAACCAAATTTGCTGAATTAGACACGATTGTCGACAAGGCGCTTAGCCGCATCGAAGCCAACGCAAGACAGCCACAAGTCAAGCTAAGCGAAATCATTCTTCTTCCCGAACCAAATCGCCCACTTGACCGCACCCTTGTTCTGGCCAATGAAATTATCAAGGCAGTGAATAACGGCGCTAACTTCAACGCCATTGCCAAACAATATTCCGCATCAGGAACCGCCGCAAATGGCGGTCAGCTTGGCTGGGTTATGCTTGATCAATTGCCTGATGATATTCAAGATCAGGTGAAAATGACCAAGATTGGCGCGGTCAGCGCACCACTTCAACGTGATGGGCTGGTTATTTTGATTCGCAATGAAGGCCGTCGTCAGGATGGCGTTGCCGATCCAAGTCAGGATATGATCACCCTTGCACGGGCGGTTTATCCGCTTGCTAAGGATGCCAGCAATGCTGACAAGCTGGAAGCTGCAGCAAAGCTTGAGCGAGACACTGCATCGATTAACAGCTGTGACGGTCTTGTAGCGCTGAACCAAAGCTATGGTTCAGGCATTCAAGGCTTAATCAAGAATATCAACCTTGGCTCTTTCAACCGCCCCTTGCAGGCTTTGGTCAATGACCTAAAAGCCGGCGTTCCAAGCAAGCCCCTGTCATTCACTGAAGGCATCAGTGTTTTCATGCTGTGCGATCGCATATCGCCAAAAATCACCCTGCCGCCACGTGACGAGGTATTGCGGGTTGAATTTGACAAGATTTTCGGATCGCTTGCCGAACGCTATCTGCTGCGGCTGCGTCGTTCAGCAATTATCGAAACCAATTCATAATCCGATGACAAACCGCCCTTTGCTTATCACCCCCGGCGAACCTGCAGGTATTGGGTCTGAAATTGCGCTAAAAGCATGGCAAGGTGGGATCAGCGATATTTGCCTGATTGAACAGCCAGCGCAAATATCGCAAATGGCAGCGTCACTTGGCATCACCGCCAAGATTCGGGAAATTGACGATCCGGCGTCTTTTGACAGCACCAGCCAAGATCTGCATGTCATCCCCGTTTCATGGAAAACAACGCCCGTTGCTGGTACCCCTGATCCGGCTAACGCGCCGCAGGTCATCGACGCCATACAGCAAGCCGCGTTTTGGAGCCAATCAGGAACCGCCGCCGGGATCGTGACCAACCCCATACAGAAATCAAGCCTTTATGATGCTGGCTTTGCCTATCCTGGCCATACTGAATTTCTTGCCAGCCTATCAAAACCTGTTGCTGGTGCGCCGCTTATGATGCTTGCTTGTGATGAATTGCGGGTTGTGCCTGCGACCATCCATATCGCGCTAAACAAAGTTCCCGCCGCCATTTCAACAGCGCTGATCATCGAAAAATGCCAGCTGCTTCATGCCTGTCTAATGGCCAATTTCGGCATTGCTAATCCGCATATTGCGGTTTGCGGCCTCAACCCGCATGCTGGTGAAAACGGCAATATGGGGAATGAAGACACCCAAATTATCCTACCTGCGATTACCAAGCTTCAGGCCGCGGGAATCAATGCGACAGGACCGCATCCAGCCGATACTTTATTTCACAGCGAAGCGCGCAAAACCTATGATGCGGTTTTGGGCATGTATCATGATCAAGTTCTTATTCCACTGAAAACAATTGATTTTTTTGGTGGAGTTAATGTGACACTTGGCCTTGATTTCATCCGAACATCGCCAGATCACGGCACTGGACTTGATATTGCCGGCCGCGGCATTGCCCGTGCTGACAGCCTGATCGCGGCAATCAAAATGGCGCGCAATTTCGCGGATAACCGCCAGAACCAGAAGGCGGATTAATGCCCGATTACCCCCAGCACAAGATGATCCGGATAAATGGATCAATGATTGGAATAGATGACTGATAAGCAACAGATGGTCGAGCGGATCGAGGCTTTACAGCCCTTGCGCCAGCTTGTCGATTCAATGGATATGCGCGCGCGGAAATCGCTTGGGCAGAATTTCCTGTTTGACCTGAATCTGACTCGCAGGATTGCGCGTTCGGCCGGCACTTTATCGGGAACAACGATCGAGATTGGCCCGGGTCCGGGCGGATTAACCCGCGCCCTGCTTCTTGAAGGTGCCGATCATGTGATCGCCATTGAAAAAGATCGCCGCGCCGCCGATGTTCTTGCCGGATTGACCAGCGCCGCCGGTTCACGCCTTAGCCTGATCGAAGCTGATGCCATGACCAGTGCGATCTGGGAGATGGGAGACGCGCCACGGCGAATCATTGCCAATTTGCCATATAATATCGCCACAACATTGCTGATCAGCTGGCTTGGTCATGCCAACGCCTTTGCGTCAATGACCTTGATGTTTCAGCGCGAAGTGGCCGAACGCATCACCGCCAAGCCCGGCGACACTGCCTATGGACGGCTTAGCGTTCTGACCGGCTGGCTTGCCGATAGCGAGATTTTATTTGACGTGCCAGCATCAGCCTTTGTGCCAGCGCCAAAAATCACCTCATCGATTGTACAGATCGTTCCGCTGGACGCGCCACGCTATCCCTGCAGTCAAAAGGCGCTTGAAGATATCACCCGCATTGCTTTTGGCCAGCGCCGCAAGATGCTGCGAAGCTCGCTGAAAAAAATTGGCGGTGAGACGCTGTTGAATGCGGCTGGCATCGACCCAGAAAAAAGACCGCAAGAGATTGATATCGAAGCATTTTGCAAGCTGGCACTGCTGGCAGAGGCAGCCGTAAAACAAACCGCCTAATAGCCAGCGCGAAGCCGTTTTACAAAATCGGTTAGGCCAATCTGCCGATCTCGGCGCAGCCGTTCGGCCTGCAAAATCGCCCGAACCTCTTTAACGGCCTGATCAAGATCAGCATTGACCAAGATATAATCATATTCACGATAATGACTGATTTCATCCGACGCTTTGGCCATTCGCGACGCAACGACGTCAGCACTATCTTGAGCACGGCTTAACAACCGTTTTTCCAGATCGCGCGTTGATGGCGGCAGAATAAATACCGACACCAAATCTTCGCGGCTTGCATCGGCAAGCTGCTGAGTGCCTTGCCAATCAATATCAAACAGCACATCGCGCCCTTCGCCAAGCGCAGCCATTACCGGCGCGGAAGGCGTGCCATAATAATGATCAAACACCTTTGCATATTCCAGCATCTCGCGATTATTGATCATCAGATGAAAATCATCGGCAGTGACAAAATGATAGTCCTTGCCTTCAACCTCGCCCGGACGCCGCTTTCGTGTTGTCGCCGAAACCGACAATTCCAGATCATCATCTTCGGCCAGAAGCCGCCGTGAAATTGAGGTTTTTCCCGCGCCAGATGGTGATGACAGCACAAGCATCAGCCCTCTTCGGCCGCCAAGACCATTTTGATGATCAGAGGCTGGTGATGCGTTTTTGTTCATTGTGCCTTGTCCTTTTTCGCTGCCGCTTCAAATTTTCTGAATAATCTTACATTGCGGTTATGCACGTCCAGTGTTTTCGCAAATCGTAACCCACCTTTGCCATCAGAGACGAAATACAGATAATCGCTATCAGCCGGATTTAACGCTGCATTAAGTGACTCTTCACCCGGGTTACAGATTGGCGTTTTGGGTAAGCCTTTGATGACATATGTATTCCACGGTGTTTTTGTTTTCAGATGGGTTTTTGTAATCGGAATTGGCGATTGCGGGCTGGCCGCCGCCTCATACAGCACCGTTGGATCAGATTGCAGCCGCATGCCGCGTTTGAGCCGGTTCACCAATACCGCCGCCACAAGACGCCGGTCAGCATTAACCGATGCTTCTTTTTCGATGATTGATGCCATGATCAACGCGTCTTGCGGGGTTTTGTAAGGCAGATTTTTAGCCCGATCAATCCATGCCTCGGCAAGGGCAATTTGCTGGGTCTGCTGCATCCTGTTAATCAAGTCATCACGCGCGGTAGCATAGGTGTAGAAATAGGTTTCAGGGCGCAAACTCCCCTCATCCGGCATGGTTTCAATCGTGCCCGTCAAATGCGGTAGATCGGTGATGATCTGAACGATATCAGCGCTTCGCAAACCTTCGACAATCGTCAGGCGGCGTTGATAGCTAAAGCCTTGATGAATGATTGACATGATTTGGCTGAGGCTGGATTTTGCTGGCAGCAAAAATTCACCAGCCTTTGGCAAAAACCGATTGCCAGCAAGCAAGCGCGCCGCGTCATAATGGTAAATTTGATGGATAACCCCGGCGCGATTCAATGCTGAGCGTAGCACTTGATGCCCATCGCCGGGCTCGACAATCACCAAAACATCCTGCTGATGAGGGCCAGCTGCATGCAGCATTCGGTCATGCCAGATATAAACACCGGCAGAAATGATGCAGCTAAGCAGCACAATCATGATCGCCGACCGGGATAATATCCGGACGGCAGGCGAAGACATCAGGTAACCTCACCCATGATAAGCGATGCATTCGTGCCGCCAAAGCCAAATGAATTTGACATCGCGTTACGCACTTTGCGGTGGCGCGACTTTAACGGCACAAGATCAAAATCAGCAACCTGATCTTCCGGATCATTCAAATTCAATGTTGGCGGTAAATCGCCAGTTTGCACTGTTTTGATTGCATAAATGGCTTCGATCGCACCGGCGGCACCCAGCAGATGGCCGGTTGCGCTTTTTGTCGAAGAAATCGACACATTTGCCGCCGCATCACCAAGAAGCCGTGCAACCGCTTTGGCTTCGATCAGATCGCCAAGCGGGGTTGATGTGCCATGTGCATTCACATAATCAATATCACTTGGTGCAAGTCCGGCGCGCTTTAACGCCGCCTGCATCGCACGAAAACCACCATCGCCATCTTCGGCAGGTGCGGTAATGTGATGCGCGTCACCCGACATGCCATAGCCTTTGATCTCGCCATAGATTTTTGCACCGCGCGCCTTGGCATGTTCTAGCTCTTCGAGAACAACAATACCCGCACCCTCGCCCATAACAAACCCATCGCGGCCCTTGTCCCACGGGCGCGACGCCACTTCGGGCGTGTCATTATAGCTTGTCGATAAAGCGCGTGCAGCGGCAAATCCCGCCATGCCGATACGGCAAACCGCTGCCTCGGCACCGCCAGCGACCATAACATCGGCATCATCAAGCGCGACCATGCGCGCCGCATCACCAATGGCATGCGCGCCCGTTGAACAGGCCGTCACAACAGCATGATTAGGACCGCGAAAACCATAGCGGATGGATACATGACCAGAAATAAGATTGATCAGCGCCGACGGAATAAAGAACGGGCTGATCCGCCGCGGCCCTTTTTCGTTCATAAGCTGATCGGTTTTAACGATTGATTCGAGACCGCCAATGCCCGATCCGATCATAACGCCGGTACGGTTTTGCGATTCACGATCTTGCGGCTTCCAGTCCGAATCCTCAATGGCCTGACAAGCAGCAACAAGTCCAAGCTGGATAAAACGATCTTGTTTGCGTTGTTCGCGCGGGTCAATCCAATCATCAAGATTAAGACCGCCAACAGCATCCGCGCCTGGCACTTGACCAGCAATTTGGCAAGAAATATCGGACACATCAAAGCCTTCGATGCGCGAAATGCCACTTTTGCCTGCAATTATCTGCGACCAATTATGGTCAACACCAGATCCAAGCGGAGTGACCATTCCCATTCCGGTAACTACAACACGGCGCAAGGCAAACCTCCAGAAAAATCAGGTGGAAATCGATGGCTGTGCATCACCCGACTGGCTATGCACAGCGCAAATTTTTTCGAAACGCTGAAAGTTAAGCAGCAGCTTCTTCGAGGAACGACACAGCGTCCTTCACAGTAAGGATACGCTCGGCAGCATCATCAGGAATTTCAACACCGAACTCTTCTTCGAATGCCATGACCAGCTCGACTGTATCAAGGCTATCCGCGCCAAGATCATCGATGAAGCTTGCGCCTTCAACAACCTTATCAGCGTCTACACCCAAATGTTCTACTACAATATTCTTAACACGATCTGCGATATCGCTCATTGTTGCCCCCTCTGAGAAGCTTAGATTTTGACCGGAAGACCGGCCGGAGAATTCAAAAGTTGGCGGCAAATAACATAGTTTTTTATCTTATACCAGCCCCGTTTGTCACTATAGCGCGCTCAAACGGCATTTAAAGCATCGCCATGCCACCATTCACATGCATTGTCATACCGGTAACATAGGCAGCCTCATCACTTGCGAGAAACACCACCGAGGCGGCGATTTCCGCAGGCGTACCAAGCCGTCCAGCCGGAACACGCGTCAATAGATTTGCCTTTTGCCCTTCATCCAAAACATCCGTCATCGGTGTTTCGATAAAGCCCGGCGCGACAATATTTACAGTAATGCCGCGGCTCGCCACTTCGGCAGCCAATGATTTGCTAAAGCCAATCATGCCAGCCTTTGACGCTGCATAATTTGCCTGCCCCGGATTGCCAGTCACCCCGACAACCGATGAAATCGAGATAATCCGGCCTGAGCGCGCCTTCATCATAGCCCGCATCGCCGCGCGGCATAAAATCATGCTTGCCGTCAAATTTACCTCTAAAACATCATCCCAATCTTCATCTTTCATCCGCATCAATAACCCATCGCGGGTGATGCCTGCATTATTCACCAGAATCGCAATTGGCCCACCAGCAGCCGTGCTAGCCGCATCAATCAATCCAGCCACCGCGTCACGATCGGCAAGATTGGCAGTTACCACAAAGGCGCGCTCGCCAAGCTCGGCCTTCAAAGACTCTAGCTTTTCGGCGCGAGTGCCATGAAGCACAACCGTTGCGCCCTGTGCGTGCAATGCCTTGGCAATTTCGGCACCAATGCCGCCACTCGCACCCGTAACAAGAGCGATTTTGTCCTGAAGATCAAACATGAAAACACCTTTTCGGAAATCACGGCTTGGCCGTGCTTGATATTTTGTAAGCGGTTAGACTACATCTCGGCCAAGACGCTGTCCAGATCATCTGGCCCGTCCATATTAACGACCGCATCCGACTCGATGCTGCGTTTGACCAGACCGGACAGAACTTTACCCGTCCCAAGCTCGATAAATTTGGTTGCACCGGCAGCGCTCATTGCCATCAATGATTCGCGCCACCGAACCCGCGCCGTGACCTGGGTGACAAGATTTGCCCGCAAATGATCGGCGCGCGTCTCGGCAGCGGCCGACACATTGCAATAGACCGGCATAAGCGCGTCGGACAAATCCGTTTCTGCCAATAATTTTGCCATCACATCGGCGGCAGGTGCCATCAAATCGCAATGAAACGGTGCCGAAACGGGCAGTTTGATTGCCCGCCGCAATCCGGCTGCCTTGGCAATTTCAATCGCCGCATCAACCGCGGCAGCAGCACCGCTAATGACGATTTGCCCGGGGGCATTGTCATTGGCGATCTGGACAAGGCCTGATGATTTCGCATCGGCAAGAATGGTATTGATCTGGTCTTCGTCACCACCAAGAATTGCCGCCATCGCGCCTTCGCCTACCGGAACCGCCGATTGCATCGAATCACCACGCTGGCGAAGCAAACGCGCCGCATCGCTTATCGACAGGCTGCCCGATGCAGCAAGGGCGGCATATTCGCCAAGCGAATGGCCTGCTGTCATACCGCCACGGCTGCTCAGCGGTGCGCCAAGTTCGGCTTCAAGAACACGAACTGCCGCCATTGATGTGGCAAAAAGGGCGGGTTGGGCATTTCGCGTCATGCGAATGGCATCATCTGGTCCATCCTGCATGATGGCGAACAGATTTTCGCCAAGCGCATCATTGATTTCTTCAAAAACCTGTTTGGCCGCTGCATGTGACGCTGCCAAAGCGCCGCCCATACCAACCGCCTGTGATCCCTGCCCGGGAAACAAAAATGCAATCGAACTATTCGTCATGTAATCCACCCGCTTGCTGACCAAAGCCAGCATGAATTTGAAGTTAAACCGACGCCACTGGTGCACGATATATGACAGACCCTATGCCAGATGGCTTTGCAAAGGCAACTATTTGCCGCCGGCCATAATGGGCAAATGGCCAAGAGAGGCAATCTCGCAGGTTCTACAGCGCCATTAATTCTGCCAAACAGGCTTGCACTTATGGGGAAAAAGTGTATGTTGCGCCTCGGACTTGGAGCTTTGACGCCGTGAGTGCGAACACATCATTGACTTTATCCTTGCCGGGGAACCGGTTAGTTGGTGCCGATGGTGGCAGCAACGATAAGCCAGAAGGAGTTATCATGCGCTTGTATGAAAGCGTGCTTATTGCACGTCAGGATATTACTGCAGCCCAGGTGGAAACCATGGCTGATGAATTTGCCGAGATCATTACATCTGCCGGCGGATCAATCAAAAAACGTGAATATTGGGGCCTTCGCGCTCTTGCCTACCGGATCAAAAAGAACCGGAAGGGCCATTATGTCATGTTCAATCTTGAAACCGGACCAGAAGCGCTAAAAGAATATGAGCGTATCATGGGTTTGAATGAAGATGTTCTTCGCTTTATGAACATCCGGATTGAAGAGGTCGAAGAAGGCCCATCAATCATGATGCAGGTGAAGACCGAGCGGCCAACACGCGGTGGACGTGATGATCGTGACGACCGTGATAGCGGTGAGCACAATTCAGGCAAAGCTGAAAGCAATGACAGCGCCGCTGACGAAAAAAGTGAGGACTAAGCAATGACTCAGTTGGAAATCAAACGCGAAGCCGTACGCAAGCCATTTAACCGCCGCCGCAAGGCATGCCCGTTTTCTGGCCCAAATGCGCCAAAGATCGATTACAAGGACACAAAGCTTCTTGCTCGCTACACATCTGAGCGCGGGAAAATCGTTCCGTCACGCATCTCTGCTGTTTCTGCAAAAAAACAGCGTGAACTTGCCACCGCCATCAAGCGTTCACGCTTTCTGGCTCTGATGCCTTATGTGACAGCATAAGCATCGCCAGAATTCAGGAGACATCAAAATGCAAATCATTCTTCTTGAGCGTATCGAAAAGCTGGGTCAGATGGGCGATCTCGTCAATGTGAAAACCGGTTATGCGCGTAACTTCCTTATCCCGCAGGGCAAGGCTCTTCGGGCAACCAAAGCCAACACTGAGCGTTTTGAAGCCGAACGCGCCCAGCGCGAAGCCAACAATCTTGAGCTTCGTAAAGATGCCGAGACCGAAGCTGGCAAGATGAAAGGCCTCGCCGTCAGCATGGTTCGTGCTGCCTCAGAAATGGGTCAACTGTTTGGGTCAGTCACATCACGCGACATTGCTGATGCGGTTACCGAAGCTGGTTTCACCATCGACCGCAATCAGGTGATCATGGATCGGTCAATCAAGACTTTGGGTCTTACCGAAGCACGGGTCCGGCTTCATCCTGAAGTTGTGGTGACGATTATCGTGAACATCGCCCGCTCGCTTGCCGAAGCTGAAACCCAGCTGAAAACAGGCATTGCAGTCACTGGCGAAATCACCGATGACGCGCCCGAGGCGGTTGAAGTTGAGGCTGGCGAAGGCGAAGGCGACGATAGCGCAAGCTAGTCAGGCCAGAAATTATCTGGTCAAAACAGATCAAATCAAAACCGGAGCCCTGTCTCCGGTTTTTTTTTTGACTTATCCCCAACATCCCCACAGTTAACAAAGGCATTCACAAATTCACCCTGCTATAAAAAGTCATGGCTGATGAAAATTCCAATATAAAGACCTTTCCAGGATCTGGCAGCACACCGCCATCACGCACGATGCCCAATAATTTGCAGGCCGAGCAAAATTTGCTTGGCGCGATTCTGCTGGATAATAGTGTTCTTGAACGGATTGATGACCGGTTGCTTGCCGACCATTTCTATGATCCGTTTCATGGGCGCATTTTCGCGACAATGCAGCGGCTGGTCGAACGCGGACAATTGGCCAATCCGGTAACATTGAAAAGCTTTTTCACTGACAGTGACGATTTTCAAAGCGACAGCGCCGAATCCTATTTATCCGAATTGGCCGATGGCGTTATCAGCATCACGCAAGCGCCCGACTACGCCAAGATCATTCATGAAGCGCATGTCCGCCGCCAGCTTATTCTGATTGGCGATGAAGTGATTCTGGATGCTAGCCATCCCGAAGTCGACGTTCCTGCGCATCAACAGATTGAAACCGCCGAATCAAAATTATTCCGGCTTGCCGATACGGACAGCACCAGCGTTGGCCTTCGCGGTTTTGATTCGGTGATCAGCGGCAGTATTACGCAAGCTGATCTTGCCCGCAAAAGTGACGGACACCTGTCAGGCACAAGCACTGGCCTGACCGATCTCAATAACCTTCTTGGTGGTTTGCATAAATCCGATCTGATCATTCTGGCTGGACGTCCGGGCATGGGTAAAACCGCGCTTGCCACAAACATTGCTTTTCACGCGGCGGTCACAACGCGAACCGGTGAAACCGCGGTTCCGGTTGCTTTTTTCTCGCTTGAAATGGCGGCCGAACAGCTTGGAACGCGTATTTTGTCAGAGCGGGCACAGGTTGATTCCGAGCAAATCCGGCGTGGCAAGCTGAATAGCGCTGAATTTGATCAGCTAGTAAGCGCCAGCAACGCCATTTCCAGTGCCCCTTTCTTTATTGATGATACGCCATCACTTTCGGTTTCGCAGCTTGCCAGCCGCGCGCGCCGGTTAAAGCGAACCTCCGGCCTTGGGCTTATCATCGTTGATTATCTTCAGCTATTGACCCCGCAACTTGGCGTTAAATCTGAAAATCGCGTTCAGGAAATTTCCAACATCAGCCGTACCCTAAAAGCGATTGCCAAAGATCTGAACGTGCCTGTTGTGGCGCTGTCACAATTGTCGCGTGCTGTTGAAATGCGCGAAGACAAACGGCCAAACCTTGCCGATTTGCGCGAATCCGGATCAATCGAGCAGGATGCCGATGTGGTCATGTTTGTGTATCGTGAAGAATATTATCTGAACAAACGCGAACCTGAACGCAAAATGGAAGAATCCGAAGACACCTTCAATTTGCGGCATGATGATTGGCTGCGGAAAATGCAGAATTCAGAAAATAAGGCCGAAGTGATTGTCGCCAAACAGCGTCATGGCCCAACAGGATCGGTTCAGGTGCATTTTGAAAAGCGCTTTACCCATTTTACTGATTTGACCGAAAGCACCCATCTCCCCGAGGGGTTCTAGGCCATTATGATCAAACGCCAATCCAGATATGCCGATAGCACAATCACCGTCAATCTTGACGCCATTGTCGCCAATTGGCGGTTTCTTGACAGCCTATCGGCACCATCAACAAAGACAGCCGCAATGGTCAAGGCAAATGGTTATGGGCTTGACAGCGGCGCGGTTGCAACGGCTTTGGCGGCGGCAGGGTGCCCGCTTTTCTTTGTGGCGAGCCTTGGCGAAGCCATTGAATTAAGGCAGTATTTCAATAAGGTCGGCATAGATGATATGCCCATCATGGTTCTTCACGGCGCACAAATTGGCCAAGAAGATGCGCTGGCGGCAAATCAATTAGTGCCGGTTCTCAATGATCTTGAACAGATAAGCCGCTGGCGGCTTTTTGCCAATAAAACCGGCATGACATTGCCAGCCTTGCTGCATTTCGACACGGGCATGACGCGGCTAGGGCTTGATGGTGATCAGGCCGATTGGTTGATCCAGAATCGCGGCGCGCTTGATGGGCTAGACATTGCCTATGTGATGAGCCATCTGGTATCGGGCGAGCTTGCTGATGATCCGGTAAATGTGCGGCAATTAGCCAGTTTCAATGAATTGCGAAGCTGGTTTGCCGGTGTTCCCGCCAGCCTTGCCAATAGTGCTGGTTGTTTGCTGGGCAAGGATTATCATTTCCAAATGACCCGTCCGGGAATCGCGCTTTATGGCGTTCACCCGCTTGAAACGCGTATCCCCGACCTTCAACCTGTTTTTGACTGGCAAGCCCGAATCTTGCAAATCCGTCAAGCCGCCGCTGGCGATCGGGTTGGATATGGCGGCACTTTTGAGCTGCAGCGGCAATCGCGCATTGCAACCATCGGCGTTGGCTATGCTGATGGCTATCGCCGCCAGCTTGGTGGTAAAGCAACCGTTTCAATTG
>Ga0181579_10002760_pt1 | contig 14030 bp, 10 predicted proteins | sample 071ome_24_FD_132996 | JGI IMG/M metagenome (GOLD analysis project Ga0181579, IMG submission 132996) | Coastal salt marsh microbial communities from the Groves Creek Marsh, Skidaway Island, Georgia - 071402CT metaG (megahit assembly) | ecosystem: Environmental > Aquatic > Marine > Intertidal... | reverse complement strand
TCGGGTCTCTGGCGGGTGCCGGGTCTCTAGGTCTCCTGATACCGCCATCCATCGCTCTGATCGTTTGGTGGTCTCGCCGAAGTTTCCATTTCGAGGGTTTTTGCTGCGGGGGTCTATCCCGGGCTTTTAATCGCCTTTCTCTATTCGGGATATATTATTTGCCGGAGTCTTTTGAACCCCGGGCTTACCCCGGCTAAGGAGGCGCCGCCGACCATCATGGATATGGCATCGGGGCTATTTAATCTCATCCCTATCGGCGTGCTGATATTCATTGTCCTCGGGGCAATATATTCAGGCTTCGCAACACCTTCTGAGGCCGGAGCCGTCGGTGTGACGGCAACCCTGGTTATGGCTGTTCTGACACGCCAGATGACAAAGGAGATTTTCTTTGAAAGTCTGATGGCTTCGGTCCGGACGTCATGCATGATTGCGTCCATACTTCTGGCGGCGGCATTCCTTTCGACCAGCATGGCGTATCTGCATGTGCCGCAGGATGTGGCGATGAGCATATCCCGCATGGAACTTTCGCCCTATGAGCTGATTTTTGTCCTTGCGATTTTCTATATCCTCTTGGGGCTTTTCCTTGAGGGGATATCCATCACGGTGATGAGCCTGCCGATTACCCTGCCATTGGTTCTGGCGAGTGGTTTTGATCCGATATGGTTCGGGATCTTCCTTGTAATCATGGTGGAACTTGCGCAGATAACGCCACCTATTGGTTTCAATCTTTTCATCATTCAGGGCCTGACCGGCACGCCCATTTTCCGGGTTGCGATTGCGGCGGCACCGTTTTTCATCCTGATGTGCCTAGCCGCCACGATCATCACCATTTATCCGGAAGTCGCGTTATGGCTGCCGGATAAACTGTTTAATAAATGAGATGATTTTTAATGGAGACGGTTCAGGCAGATCTGACCTTCCTTCATCACCATTTTCAGTGATGTCTCCGGTGTTGTCATGACCGAGATGTCGGCAAGGGGGTCTCCGTCCACGACAAGCAGATCAGCGAAAAGACCTTCTTTGACCTGACCGATCGTATCTTCCATCTCAAACAGTCTGGCAGCATTGCAGGTGGCCTGACGGATCAGGTCCGTGTTTGAAACAACCGGGCTTCGGAGCGTGAATTCCTCCAGCTGGCGGCGATGCATGATACCCAGAAGATCGCTTCCGTACGCTATATTAACATTCTGCTCATAGGCAAGTTTGAGCGCATCAAGCCCGGCATCAAGCACTTCATAGGTTTTCTGCACCAGCTCGGCCGACAGGCCGGCTTCGGTTCCCTCGGCGACCAGCGCATGATAAATCACCAGCGTCGGCACCAGAAATCTGTTGTGACCAAGCATGATATCAACACTTTCCTGATCCAGCAGATTGCCATGTTCAATAGATGTCACCCCACAGCGGAGAGCTCTGTTAATCGCCCTTGCGGTATAGGCGTGCGCCATTACAGGTATGTTCGCGGCATTGGCTTCATTAACGATAGCCCGCAATTCATCCTCGGAAAACTGGGTGGAAGTAATGCGATCAGTTGGCGATGAGACCCCTCCAGATGCCATGATCTTAAGGTGGGTTGCACCACGCCGGATTTCGTCCCTGGCAGCGCGGAGAACTTCGGTGATCCCGTCGCAAACGTGACCCATCCCGGAACAGCAGAAACATTGATGCAAACTGCCTTCACCCGGACCCCGGACATCGCCGTGGCCACCTGTCTGCGACAGCGCATGCCCGCAGAATAACAACCTCGGGGCCATGGTCGGATTTTCTTCAACCGCTTTTGCCAGACCATAATCTGCGCCGCCGGCATCCCGGACCGTGGTAAAGCCACGGGCAAGCATTCCTCCCATGATCTCAAATGCCTTGATGCCCACGTAAAAGGGTGACGTGGCTTTCAGTTTTGCAAAATCCGCTGTGTAGGCGGTTACATGGACATGGGCATCACACAGACCAGGCATCAGTGTCTTGCCACCTAGTGGTATTTCAACAGTATCTTTGCCGCTGCTCACGGTGGTCCCGATTTCGGTAATCCTGCCATCGGTTACGCGTACGGATTGCCCGGCCAGATAGTCTCCGGCCAGAACATCCAGGACCCTTGCATCTGTGAAAACAAAATCAGTCATTTTTCTCCCCTTTTTATTAATTTATTTTAAAGGAATTGGGCAAAGCTTTCACCTGAAAAAGTGAAAGGGGGAGAGCATAAGCCAATAGTTCCGGCAATTGGCACTGGCGTGAGGAGAAATCATCTGGTTAAATAATTTATCCGGATGCTGGTGAGTTATCAGCCCGGATAAAACCAGCGATAAACCCCAAAGGGATCAGCCCATGCCTCTCGTTTTTGATGTTTACGGAACATTGCTGGATGTTGATGCGGCGGCACGTGAGGCGGCGGCCGAACCCGGCATGTCGGCACTCAAGGATAATTGGGCGCCGCTTTCAGCCGCCTGGAGGCAACGTCAGCTCAGCTATTCCTGGCTGAGAACGCTGATGGGAAAATACGTTGATTTCTGGCAGATCACGACGGATGCGCTTGATGTCACCCTTGATGAGCTTGAGATCGGTGATCCGGTTGTACGGGAAAGACTGTTGCAGCTGTACACAAGGCTCAGTGCTTATGATGAAGTGCCCGGACAGCTCAAGGCCATGAAAGAGGCGGGATATCAGCTCGGGGTGTTATCCAATGGCAGTCCGTCTATGCTGCAAAGCGCCCTTGAAGGCGCAAATATCCTTGCATTTCTCGATCAGGTGCTGAGCGTCGATGATATCGGCATCTACAAGCCGGATATGCGTGTTTATGCCCGGGTAACCGAAGCCTATGGCTGTGCTGCCGGTGATGTGACGTTTTTTTCATCCAACAACTGGGATGTTGCCGGGGCAGGGACCTTTGGCTTTCGGACTGTCTGGGTGAACAGGGCCGGGCGTATCTGGGATGACCTTCCCGGATCACCGGATCATGTTGTTTCGTCAATTGCTGAGGCGATGCCATTGATTTCCTGATTTCCTGACGGATGATCTGTGGGAAGATTTCTAATCCGTGGTCGGAAACATTTTTGTATCCTTTGCTGAAGGTGCAAGGAATGAGGTTCATCTCATGCCGGTGCTGAATTATTGCCGGAAGAGTTAAATTTGGCTTGCATAACCCCTTTTCCTGAGGTAGAAACCGCCATTCATCTAAAACCTGATGACAAAAACGGCTCCTGCCGCACGTGGGTGCTGATCGAAGAAATGAAACGTAAAAGTCAGAATTGACTTGCTTGGATGCGACGGAATGGCTAGAACAACCCCTGCACAATTTGTTCGTCAGGTTCGGCAGGAAATAAGCCGGATTACCTGGGCATCGCGACGCGATACGGTCACCGCTACGATAACAGTTCTGGTGATGACCTTTATTGCGGCCGCGTTCTTTTTGCTTGTGGACTGGATTCTGTCAAACGTTGTGCAACTGGTTCTGGGTATTGGCGGCTAGGTGAGCGGCATTCGGGGCATTGAGCCCTGCTATTTTGACGAGAGTTTAAAAGAATGGCAAAGCGCTGGTATGTTGTTCACGTGTTTTCGGGCTCCGAGAAAAAGGTGGCCCAGTCGATCCGTGAGCAGGCGGCAAGTTATGGTCTTGAAGACCAGATCGAGGATGTGCTTGTCCCGACCGAAGAGGTAACGGAGATCAGGCGAGGCGCCAAAGTTTCCTCTGAACGGAAATTCTTTCCCGGCTACATTCTTGTAAAGATGGAGCTCACTGATCAGTCCTGGCATATCGTCAAATCGCAGAACCGGGTCACCGGGTTTCTTGGTGGCCAGGGCAAGCCCGTGCCGATCACCGATGCAGAAGCGGATCGTCTCATCAAACAGGTTACCGAAGGCATCGAACGTCCGCGCACCGATATCATGTTCGAAATTGGTGAACAGGTTCGCGTTTCCGACGGGCCGTTTGCATCATTTAACGGCTATGTTGAAGAGGTGGATGAGGATAAATCCCGCCTCAAGGTGACGGTTTCTATATTTGGCCGGTCAACTCCGGTTGATCTTGAATATTCGCAAGTGGAGAAAATCTAACATCGGCCGCAAGGTCTGATGCTCGAGGGTTATAATCATGGCAAAGAAAATCGAAGGATACATCAAGCTGAACATTCCTGCCGGAGCGGCCAACCCGTCTCCACCTGTTGGTCCTGCACTCGGTCAGCGCGGCGTCAATATCATGGAATTCTGCAAGGCGTTCAATGCGGCGACCGAAAGCATGGAAAAGAATATGCCTGTGCCGGTAACTATTACCGTATATCAGGATAAGTCGTTTACTTTTGAAATGAAGCAGGCACCTGTCAGCTTCTTCCTTAAGAAGGCAGCGGGACTCCAGAAGGGTGGCCAGACCCCCGGCCGTGCCGTTGCCGGCTCAGTTACCATGGACCAGGTCCGTGATATTGCTGATAAGAAAATGAGTGATCTTAACGCCATCGATCAGGATGGTGCGGTTCAGATGATCCTTGGTTCGGCCCGTGCGATGGGCCTTGAAGTGACGGAGTAAATCATGGCGCAAGGCAAAAAGCTTAAAGCAGCGTACGAAAAAATCGATCGGGCATCCCAGTACTCGCTGGAAGAGGCAATCAAGATCGTAAAAGACAGTGCAGCTGCAACTTTCGATGAAACAGTCGAGATTTCGATGAATCTCGGGATTGACCCACGCCACTCCGATCAGATGGTTCGTGGTGTTGTCGCCATGCCGCACGGCACCGGCAAGACAATGCGTGTGGCGGTTTTTGCCCGTGACGATAAAGCCGAAGAAGCCAAGGCTGCTGGTGCTGATATCATTGGTGCGGAAGATCTCGCTGATGAAATTCAGAATGGCCGCCTTGATTTTGACCGTGTCATTGCCACCCCGGATATGATGGGCGTAGTTGGCCGTCTCGGTAAAATTCTTGGCACCAAAGGGCTGATGCCTAACCCGAAGCTTGGAACGGTCACCCCGAATGTTGGTGAGGCCGTTGCCGCCGCCAAAGCCGGTGAAGTTCAATACCGTGCGGAAAAAGCCGGGATTGTTCATGCAGGGATCGGCAAGGTCAGTTTTGGTGAAGACAAGCTTCGCGAAAATGCGGCGGCTTTCATCGATGCGGTCGCCAAGGCCCGCCCGAGCGGGGCAAAAGGTGTTTTCATCCGGAAGATCAATGTCAGCTCAACCATGGGCGCTGGCGTTCCGGTCGATCCGGCTCAAGCCTCCTGAGGCTTGAAGAATTCCGGCATGTAAAGATGCCGGATCGGGGCTTCGGCCCCACCTGTCCAAGACGATAGGTGTGCTCGCGGGCGCTTAAATATCCTATTCAGACGGGGAGAGCGAGAGTTTCGCTTGAACTATGGGCAGGCCAAGGGATGGCTGCGTGGTGCAGGCATCCTTCGTGCAACCGGGGTTGGTTTGTCCGCCCCATAACTAGTGGAGACGATCGGTGAACAGAACCGAAAAAACGGAACTGATCGAAACCCTGCACGCAACCTTCAGCGATGCAGCCTCAGTGGTTGTAACGCATCAGGTTGGGCTGACTGTTGTTGAAAGCAGCGCGCTGCGGAATAAAATGCGGGAAAACGGTGCCGCCTATAAGGTCACCAAGAACCGTATTGCCAAAATTGCGCTGAAGGATACGGCTTATGAAACCATTAGCGACTATTTCACCGGACCGACGGCCATTGGTACGTCATCTGATCCGGTGTCAGCCGCGAAGGTGCTGGTAAATTTCGCCAAGGAAAACAGTAAATTGACCATTGTCGGGGGCGCCATTGGCGGCCAGATACTGGACAAGGACGGGGTCGAAGCCCTTGCCAAACTGCCATCCTTGGACGAGCTGCGCGCGAAACTGGTCGGGTTGCTACAGGCGCCTGCCACCAAGGTCGCCCGCGTTACCCAGGCTCCAGCTGCACGGCTGGCACGGGTAATCCAGGCCAAGTCAGAGCAAGGTTAAAACTGGGCACTGCCCACGATCTCTAAGTTCAAGCCAAAGGAGACAAAAATGGCTGATATTGAAAAAATTGCTGAAGACCTCTCATCCCTTACCGTTCTGGAAGCCGCCGAGCTGGCCAAGCTTCTCGAAGAAAAATGGGGTGTTTCCGCTGCTGCCGCTCCGGTAGCTGTTGCTGCCGTTGCCGGTGGTGATGCCGGTGGTGCCGCTGGCGGTGAAGAAAAGACCGAATTTGACGTAATCCTGGCATCTGCCGGTGACAAGAAAATCAACGTCATTAAGGAAGTTCGCACCATCACCGGCCTTGGCCTCAAGGAAGCCAAGGACCTTGTTGAAGGCGCACCAAAGCCTGTTAAGGAAGGCGCTTCCAAGGATGAAGCCGACGCGATCAAGGCGAAGCTGGAAGAAGCCGGCGCAACCGTCGAGGTCAAGTAATGGCTACGCCTTTCGGCGTATAGACTACTACCAAGCACCGGTCGGGTTTACCCTTCCGGTGCTTGGGTTTTGTTTAGTCCGGGTAATCCGGTCTTGATAAATTGTGTTAAATCAACGCTCTAAACACAAAGGATCATTCCATGGCTGCTAATGTCACCGCCCTCAACAGTCGTAAACGTCTTCGTCATACTTTTGGTTCGATTGCCGAAGTTGCGGCAATGCCAAACCTGATCGAAGTCCAGCGTACAAGTTACGATACGTTTCTCCAGCGGGACATTCCTGCCAATGAACGTGAGGATATTGGTCTGCAGGAAGTCTTCAAATCGGTCTTCCCGATCAATGACTTTGCCGGCAAGTCCATGCTTGAGTTCGTCTCTTATGAGCTTGAAGATCCGAAATACGACGTTGAGGAATGCCAGCAGCGCGGCATGACCTATGCCTCCCCGCTCAAGGTTATTCTCCGCCTTGTTGTCTGGGAAGAAGATGAGATTACCGGCACCCGCTCAATCCGTGATATCAAGGAGCAGGATGTCTATATGGGCGATATGCCCCTGATGACGGGCAATGGCACGTTTATTGTCAACGGAACCGAACGTGTGATTGTCTCGCAGATGCACCGGTCTCCCGGCGTCTTTTTTGACCATGACAGAGGCAAAACCCATTCATCCGGCAAGCTTCTTTTTGCCGCCCGTGTCATTCCTTATCGCGGCTCCTGGCTCGATTTTGAATTTGATGCCAAAGATATGCTCAATGTGCGTATCGACCGCAAGCGTAAACTGCCTGCCACTACCTTCCTGATGGCGCTGACGGATGAAGAGTCGGATGCCTATGTCGAACAGTGCAAGGCAGAAGGCGTTGAACCGGATCGCACCAAGGTCAATGGCCTGTCGCGTGAAGACATCCTCGGCTATTTCTACGACACGATTACGTATTCACGTAACAAAGACAGCTGGGAAACCAATTTTGATGCCTCACGTCTGCGCGGTGCGCGTCTGGCTTATGATCTTGTCAATGCGTCCAACGGCAAGGTTGTTGTTGCCGCCGGAGAGAAATTGACCCCGCGCGCCGTCCGCAAACTGGCTGAAAGCGGCATTGAGAAAATTCTTGTTCAGGAAGAACAGATCCTCGGTCATTATCTTGCCGAAGATATTGTCAATATGGAAACAGGCGAAGTGATCGCCGAAGCCGGTGATGTTGTCAGCGAAGAAACGGTTCAGCATCTGGCGGAAATGAAGGCTGATGCTTTTGCTGTTCTCGCTATCGACAACGTCAATGTCGGTGCATTCCTGCGGAACACCATCGCGGCGGATCGCAACAACTCAAGAGAAGAAGCGCTGATCGATATCTATCGTGTCATGCGTCCTGGTGAGCCGCCAACACTGGAAACAGCAGAAGCTCTTTTCCAGAGTCTCTTTTTTGACAAGGACAGATATGATCTCTCGTCGGTGGGACGGGTCAAGCTGAACGCACGCCTGGGCCTTGAGGCTGATGATCAGATCCGGGTGCTTCGTCGGGAAGATATCCTTGCCATGCTCAAAGTTCTGGTTGAACTGAAAGACGGCAAGGGGGACATTGACGATATCGACCACCTTGGCAACCGTCGTGTCCGTTCCGTAGGCGAGCTCATGGAAAACCAGTATCGTGTCGGTCTTCTCCGGATGGAACGCGCCATCAAAGAGAGAATGGGATCGGTTGAAATCGATACTGTCATGCCTGCTGATCTCATCAATTCGAAGCCGGCAGCGGCGGCAGTTCGTGAATTCTTCGGCTCATCCCAGCTGTCGCAGTTCATGGACCAGACCAACCCGCTTTCTGAGATTACACACAAGCGACGTCTTTCGGCGCTTGGCCCCGGGGGCCTGACACGTGAACGTGCCGGGTTTGAAGTGCGGGACGTGCACCCGACCCATTATGGCCGTATCTGCCCGATTGAAACGCCTGAAGGCCCGAATATCGGTCTGATCAACTCGCTTGCAACGTTTGCGCAGATCAATCGCTACGGGTTTATCGAAACACCCTACAGAACAGCGAAAGACGGAAAGGTGACCAATGAAGTTACCTATATCTCCGCCATGGATGAAGCCCGCTATACGATCGCACAGGCTAACGCCGAGCTGGACAAGTCCGGCCGCTTTGTCGGTGAGCTGATCCCGATCCGCCGTGGCGGTGAGATTGGCCTGGCACGTCCGGAAGATATCGATTTGATGGATGTGTCACCAAAGCAGCTGGTCTCTGTCGCTGCCGCGCTGATCCCGTTCCTTGAAAATGATGACGCCAACCGTGCGCTCATGGGATCAAACATGCAACGCCAGGCCGTGCCGCTGATCAAGGCGGAAGCTCCGCTGGTGGGAACAGGTATGGAAGCGGTGGTTGCCCGTGACAGCGGCGTGACTATCGTTGCACGCCGTAGCGGTGTCGTGGATCAGGTTGATGCTACCCGCATTGTTGTGCGTGCCTCTGAGAGCAGCGAAGACGACGTCTCGCCGGTGGATATTTATTCACTCCTGAAATTCCAGCGCTCGAACCAGAACACCTGCATCACCCAGCGCCCGCTGGTTAAGGTTGGCGATGTGGTGAACAAGGGTGACATTATGGCGGACGGGCCATCCACTGAAGATGGTGAACTCGCTCTTGGCCGGAATGTGCTCGTGGCCTTCATGCCATGGAACGGATACAATTTCGAAGACTCGATCCTTATCTCCGAACGTATCGTGCGTGAAGATGTCTTCACCTCCATCCATATCGAAGAATATGAGATCATGGCCCGGGATACCAAGCTCGGCATGGAGGAAATCACCCGTGATATCCCCAATGTCGGTGAAGAAGCGCTAAAGAACCTTGATGAAGCCGGCATGATCTATGTCGGGGCCGAAGTCAAATCCGGCGATATTCTGGTAGGTAAAGTCACGCCAAAGGGCGAAACACCCATGACACCCGAAGAAAAGCTTCTCCGGGCCATCTTCGGTGAAAAGGCCTCTGATGTTCGTGACACATCCTTACGTGTCCCGCCCGGTGGTGCCGGAACGGTTGTTGAAGTGCGTGTCTTCTCACGTCGCGGGGTAGACAAGGATGAACGTGCCCGGGCCATCGAACGGTTTGAAATCGAACGTCTCGCCAAAGACCGTGACGATGAAAAGGAAATTCTGGAACGCGGGTTTTATGGCCGCCTGAAGGAAATGCTGATCAATCAGACCATTGCAACAGGCCCGAAAGGGGTTGAGGCCGGGGCACGTATCAGCGGCGCTATGCTCGATGATATGCCGCGCTCAAGTTGGCCTTCCATCACGGTCAAGAATGACGGCAATCAAAAGTCAATCGAAGCTCAGATTGCCAATTTTGAGGATTCGGTCAAAGCTCTTGAAGCCAGATTCAATGACAAAGTTGACAAGCTTCAGCGCGGAGATGAGCTGCTTCCCGGTGTGATGAAGATGGTCAAGGTTTTTGTTGCCGTGAAGCGCAAGCTTCAGCCCGGCGACAAAATGGCCGGTCGTCACGGTAACAAGGGGGTTATTTCCCGGATTCTGCCAGCCGAAGACATGCCGTATCTTGAGGATGGAACACCTGTTGATATCGTTCTCAATCCGCTCGGGGTGCCGTCACGGATGAATGTGGGGCAGATTCTTGAAACACATCTTGGCTGGGCTTCTGCCGGTCTTGGCAAGCAGATCGGTGATGCTGCCGAAACTGCCGGACGAAGCGGCAAAGCGGATGATCTCCGTAAGATGATGAAGAAAATCTATTCCAAGGAAGAGTTTGATACCACTATCAGTGCGATGGAAGACGGCCAGCTTGTCGAGCAGGGCAACCTTCTCTCCCGCGGAGTGCCGATGGGAACACCGGTCTTTGACGGTGCCAAGGAAGCTGATGTGCGCGAGCTGCTCAAAGAAGCTGGGCTGAGTGAAACAGGCCAGGAATGGCTGACGGACGGACGTACAGGTGAAGTCTTCGACCGGCCGGTTACGGTTGGCTATATCTACATGCTGAAACTTCACCATCTTGTCGATGACAAGATCCATGCCCGTTCTATCGGCCCGTACTCGCTCGTCACGCAGCAGCCGCTGGGCGGCAAGGCGCAGTTTGGCGGCCAGCGCTTCGGGGAGATGGAAGTCTGGGCTCTCGAAGCCTATGGCGCCGCTTACACGCTGCAGGAAATGCTCACGGTCAAGTCTGATGATGTGTCAGGCCGGACCAAGGTTTACGAAGCCATTGTCCGGGGTGACGATGATTTTGAAGCGGGTATTCCTGAATCCTTCAACGTTCTGGTCAAGGAATTGCGTTCCCTTGGCCTGAATGTAGATCTGCACGAATCAGAATATTAATCCAGGGAGTCGATGATGAACGAATTGATGAACCCGTTTGGCCAGGCGCCAAGCTCGCAAAGCTTCGACAAGATAAAAATCTCCATTGCCTCCCCGGAACGGATCAGGTCCTGGTCTTTCGGTGAGATCAAAAAGCCGGAAACCATCAACTACCGGACATTCAAGCCTGAAAAAGACGGCCTGTTCTGTGCCCGTATCTTTGGCCCTGTGCGCGATTACGAATGCCTCTGCGGCAAGTACAAGCGCATGAAGTACCGCGGCATCGTATGTGAAAAATGCGGCGTCGAAGTAACGCTTTCAAAAGTCCGTCGTGAACGGATGGGGCACATTGAGCTGGCTTCGCCGGTGGCGCATATCTGGTTCCTTAAATCCCTGCCGTCACGGATCGGTCTTCTGGTCGATATGACGCTGAAAGATCTTGAGCGCGTTCTCTATTTTGAGAACTTCGTTGTGATCGAGCCCGGTCTTTCTCCGTTGCAGAAGGGCCAGATGCTCAGCGAAAGTGAATATTACGATGCGCTGGATGAATACGGCGATGATGCTTTCGAGGCCGGTATCGGCGCTGAAGCCATCAAGAAGGTGCTGGAAGATATTGATCTTGAAGCCGAACGTGTCACGGTTCGCGAAGAACTGCGTGAAACCGGCTCTGAAGCCAAGCGCAAGAAACTGGTCAAACGGCTCAAGCTGATTGACGCGTTTCTCGCCTCCGGGTGTCGTCCGGAATGGATGATCCTTGATGTTGTGCCGGTCATTCCGCCGGAACTCCGCCCTCTTGTTCCTCTGGATGGTGGCCGTTTTGCGACGTCTGATCTTAACGATCTGTATCGCCGGGTTATCAACCGGAACAACCGTCTTAAGCGTCTCATTGAACTCCGTGCACCGGATATTATCGTCCGGAACGAAAAGCGGATGCTTCAGGAATCCGTGGATGCGCTGTTTGACAATGGCCGCCGTGGCCGCGTGATCACAGGGGTTAACAAGCGCCCCCTCAAGTCACTGTCGGATATGCTGAAAGGCAAGCAGGGTCGTTTCCGCCAGAACCTTCTGGGTAAGCGCGTTGATTACTCCGGCCGTTCAGTGATCGTAGTTGGACCCGAACTCAAACTGCATCAATGTGGTCTGCCCAAGAAGATGGCACTTGAGCTCTTCAAGCCGTTTATCTATTCCCGGCTTGAGCTTTACGGCTATTCGACAACGGTCAAGGCCGCCAAGCGGATGGTGGAAAAAGAGCGTCCCGAAGTATGGGATATCCTTGAAGAAGTGATCCGTGAGCATCCGGTTATGCTCAACAGGGCCCCGACCCTGCACCGTCTCGGCATTCAGGCGTTTGAGCCGGTACTGGTTGAGGGTAAGGCCATCCAGCTTCATCCGCTGGTATGTACCGCGTTCAACGCCGATTTCGACGGTGACCAGATGGCGGTTCATGTGCCGCTTTCCCTTGAAGCCCAGCTGGAAGCCCGGGTGCTGATGATGTCCACAAACAACATCCTCAGCCCTGCCAACGGCAAGCCGATCATCGTGCCGTCGCAGGATATCATTCTTGGTCTTTATTATCAGACCCTGATCCGCGAAGGCGAAAAGGGTGAAGGCATGATCTTCGCGTCCCCGGAAGAGGCGATGCTTGCCTATGATGCTGGCCATGTCAGTCTGCAGGCAAACGTGAAGGTACGTGTCCACACCTGGGAAGGTGATGCCCGTGTCTATAAGGTGGTGGAAACATCGCCGGGCCGTGCGCAGCTGTCGAATATCCTGCCGGATAATTCTTCGGTTCCGTTTGAGCTTGTCAACAAGCTGATGACCAAGAAGGAAATTTCCAGCGTTATCGATTACGTCTACCGCTATTGCGGCCAGAAAGACACGGTTATCTTCTGTGACCGTCTGATGGCAATGGGCTTCAAGAAAGCCTGTGAGGCTGGTATCTCGTTTGGTATTGATGATCTGAATACCCCGGAGAAAAAAGCCAAATTTGTTGATGAAGCTGAAGTAGAAGTGAAAAACTTCGAACAACAGTATCAGGACGGCCTTATCACCCAGGGTGAAAAATACAACAAGGTTGTTGACGTCTGGTCACGCTGCACGGATCTCGTTGCTGATGAGATGATGAAGTCCATCTCCACCATCAAGCCGGGTGAGCCTGTGAACTCTGTTTACATGATGGCCCATTCCGGCGCCCGTGGTTCGGCCGCCCAGATTAAACAGCTTGCCGGGATGAGGGGGCTTATGGCCAAGCCTTCAGGTGAGATTATCGAAACACCGATTATTTCGTCCTTCAAGGAAGGCCTGAATGTGCTCGAATACTTCAACTCAACCCACGGTGCGCGAAAGGGTCTTGCTGATACGGCGTTGAAAACGGCGAACTCAGGGTACCTGACACGTCGTCTGGTCGATGTTGCCCAGGACTGCATTATCACCGAAGTGGATTGCGGAACCCAGAACGGGCTCAGCATTCGTCCTGTTATTGACGGCGGAGATGTGGTTGACAGCCTTGGTGAACGTGTTCTCGGCCGGACGGCTGCTGAAGATATCCTTGCTTTGTCGTCGGATGACGTGCTTGTGCATGCCGGGTCGATTATAAATGAAGAAGATGTCGAACGCATTGAAGCCGAAGGCATTGATTCCATTCGTATTCGCTCGGTATTGACCTGTGAGACCAAAGTTGGTGTCTGCGGAGCATGTTATGGCCGTGATCTCGCTCGCGGGACTTCGGTCAATATTGGTGAAGCTGTGGGTGTTATTGCGGCGCAGTCTATTGGTGAGCCGGGAACTCAGCTGACGATGCGGACATTCCACATCGGTGGTGCCGCCCAGCGGGGTGCGGAACAATCCAGCATCGAAGCACCTATTGACGGTATCGTTAAATTTGAAGATGCCGCCCTTGTGGTCGCACCCGATGGCAACGCTGTTGTCAAGAACAGGCATACCGAACTGTTGCTGACAGACGATCAGGGGCGTGAACGTTCACGCTACCGGCTCCAGTATGGCGCCAAGATCTACGTCAAGGATGGTGATAAAGTAAAAGCCGGCCAGAGACTGGTGGAATGGGACCCTTACACGATTCCGATCGTTTCCGAAGTCAAGGGTGTCGTCAATTACGTTGATCTGGTTGACGGTGTCTCGATGCGTGAGGTGACCGATGAGGAAACCGGCATTACCAATCGTGAAGTCATCGACTGGAAGTCCCAGCCGAAGGGCAAGGATCTGCGTCCGCGTCTGACCATGCGGGATGACAAGGGAGAAGTGCTCATTCTCGATAACGGGCTTGAAGCACGCTACTTCCTTTCGGTTAACGCTATTCTTTCCGTGGAAAACGGGGCTGAGGTTGAGGCAGGTGAAGTGCTCGCACGTA
>Ga0181579_10002743_pt1 | contig 14090 bp, 21 predicted proteins | sample 071ome_24_FD_132996 | JGI IMG/M metagenome (GOLD analysis project Ga0181579, IMG submission 132996) | Coastal salt marsh microbial communities from the Groves Creek Marsh, Skidaway Island, Georgia - 071402CT metaG (megahit assembly) | ecosystem: Environmental > Aquatic > Marine > Intertidal... | reverse complement strand
CGACCGTCAGGAGAACCGCATGAACACCGTCATCACCCGCCGCTACACCCCGGCAGGCCTCTCAGCCGTCCGCGGCAAGGTCAACGCCCTGCTCCGCAAGGCGCAGAAGAAAGGCTGGAACGCAGACATCACGATCGAGGCCGGAGAGCCGTTCCTCTACACCATCGACGACGAGGTCCGCGGCAAGGTCACCGTCTACTACGTCGACGCGACGATCACCTTCAGCGGACACTTCGCGATCGAGGGTGACTGGGCGCTCGTCGCAGTCGCCGACGCCCGCGCCACCGACGAGCCGCTCATCTTCCTCCTCGACGAGGACTTCCAGACCGGCGACCTCGACCTCAAGCGTTGCGATCATTGCGGACGCCGCGCCGCCCGGAAGCGTGCCTACTTCATCCGGTCCGCCACAGGCGAGGTCAAGCAGGTCGGCGGCTCATGCGCCCGCGACTTCCTCGGCGTCAACCTGTTCTCCGCTGTCAACCTCCACGAGGCGGTCGCCTACGACGAGGAGGAGGAGTTCTCGACCGGCGGGCTTTACCTGAACGAGTTCGACACGGGCATCGTTCTCGACGCCGCGATCCACGCCTACACCGCGTTCGGTTACGCGAAGCGTGACGCCGAGCACGCGATCCCCACGAAGCAGATCGTGACCGCGATGCTGGAGGGCTGGTTCTGGCGCGACGAGAAGTTCGCCGAGTACCGCACCGCGCTCGCGAACTCCCCCGCGCCGCGCATCACCCGCGAGGAACTCCGCGAGTGGATGCTCGAACAGACCGGGTCGTTTGGAAGCAACCTCGCGATCATCGCCCGCTCCGAGAACATCAAGGACGGCGCGCTCGGCATCGCCGCTTACGCGCCTGCCGGGTTCGACGACTGGCGCGGCAAGATGGCCGAGGCCGCGAAGCGTCGCGAGGAGGAGGAGGCGCGCCGCGCTAACGCCGAGTCGGTGCCGGTCGGCAGGGTCACGGTCGAGGGAACGGTCAAGACGGTCCGGTTCGTCGAGAGCGAGTACTGGTGCGGGCTGAAGATGCGGGTCGTGACCGACGCTGGTTGGGCGGTTTGGGGAACGGTCCCCCGCGGCCTGAGCGGTGTGGAGGTCGGCGACCGGGTCCGGTTCGACGCCGAGATCACTCCCTCCGAGGACGACCGCTCGTTCGGGTTCTACAAGCGCCCGACGAAGGTTGACTTCGTCGAGCACGCTGTCGCCTGATAGCCTGAGCCTCCGACACACAGCAGGCCCGTCCCGGCAGGAGAGTCATGGCTCCCCGGGACGGGCCGTGTGGCATCCTGAGAAGGTGAACGCAACACCGCCGCCGACCTGTGACCTGTCCACCGTCTGCGGCTGGTGCGGCGGACCGATGCGCCCCGAACACGCCCACTACCGCTGTACCCGGTGCGGGGCGCGCGACTCGTGTTGCGACGGTCCGTACTGACCGCCGTTCAACCGCGCCGCGGATGCGCTACTCTGTCCGCTCGTGGACACCGTGCCGACTGACCCGCTGATCAAGGCTCGCCCTACATCCACGGACTTCATGGAGATCGGCTCGTCCGGCCTTCACCAGTTCGGCGGCGAGATTCAGCAGGACTTCCTCCGGCAACTCCGAGGTAAGCAGGCTTACGCCAACTACCGGGAGATGGCTGACAACGATCCCGTAGTCGGGGCGATGCTCCACGCTATCGAGATGCTCATTCGGGCGGTTGACTGGTCGGTGGAACCCTCCGACGACGCCGACGAACGCGCTGTCGCAGAAGCCGAGTTCGTGTCCTCGTGCCTGACGGACATGAGTACGTCGTGGGCGGACACGCTCGCCGCGATCCTCGGCTTCCTCGTGTACGGCTACTCGTATCACGAGATCGTTTACAAGCGGCGACAGGGTTACACGAAGGATGCCCGCACCCGCTCGAAGTATTCCGACGGGCGCGTCGGCTGGCGGAAACTCCCGACCCGCTCACAAGAGACCATCGACCGGTGGGACCTCGATACGAACGGCGGCATCCGTGGCGCATACCAGATGGACCCGAACTCCCCGAAGAAGGGCGTGACGTTCCTCCCGATCGAGAAGTGCCTCCTGTTCCGCACCACCTCGAAACTGAACAACCCGCAAGGCCGCTCCATCCTCCGTAACGCCTTCATTCCGTGGTATTACAAGCGCCGCATCCAAGAGATCGAAGCGATCGGTATTGAGCGTGACCTCGCCGGTCTCCCCGTCGCCCTCGTCCCGCCGCAACTCCTTTCCAACGCCGCGACCGCGGAGGAGCGTGCCGCGCTCGACGCGATCAAGCAGATCGTCCGGAACGTCAAGCGGGATGAGCAGGAAGGCATCGTGTTCCCGCTCGCCTATGACCCGGAAACCGGGAACCCGGCGTACGACCTGAAACTCCTGTCAACCGGCGGACGTCGCCAGTTCGACACGGACGCGATCATCGGACGGTACGACCAGCGGATCGCGATGACCGTCCTCGCGGACTTCCTCCTCCTCGGACATGAGGCCGTCGGCACGCAGGCGCTCTCAGTCTCGAAGGTTGATTTGTTCGTCCGGTCGTTGGATGCGTTCCTGTCGGAGATCGCTGAGGTGTTCAACAACCATGCGATCCCGCGCCTGATGCGCCTGAACGGTGTCGATGAGGCGCTGTCACCGACGTTGACATGGTCGACACCGAAGTCCGTTGACCTCGGCTCGATCGGTTCGTTCATCACCTCGCTCGCTCAGGCCGGTGCGCCGCTGTTCCCGGATGAGAACCTCGAAGGCTACCTGCGCGGCATCGCCGGTCTCCCTGTCGGCGAGGCTGAGGCGGTCTAACCCATGCCCGGCTCGATCCGGGCGCTCCGCCGTCGAGCGGACCCGGTGCGCGGCGGCGGGCGGATACCGCTGGTCAAGAAGCGCACCGCCGGGCGACCTCAGTTCCGTACGGCAGGCACGGACACCCTGTCAGCGCAGGAGGAACGCATCGCGGACACCGTTGAGGCCGCTTTCACCGCTGTCCCCCAGCAGAGCCTCCTAGATTCTCTTGAGCGGAGAGATGAGGCGGGTTACGCCCTTGCGGTGCTGAACGCCCTCAGCGACGCGCAGGGGAGACTTGAGGACGCTCTGCTGGCATCGTTCGTGTCATCAGGGGAAACGTCCGCGGTGGACCTCGGGCGTGAGTTGAGCCGCCAATACCGGCAGGTCGGCAAGGCGGAAACGCCGTCACCGTCGGAGGTGGCGCTCCGGTTCCGGTTCAACGCGACCGATCCGCGGGCGACCGCATGGGCGCAGAACGAAGCCGGTCGGCTCATCACGAACATGGCGGCAAGCGAACGGGAGATGTTCCGCGCCCTCGTCGAGCAGTCGTTCGTCGAGTCCCGGACGATGGGGACAACCGCGTCGTCGATCTTCCAACAACTCCAGACCGTCACCCCGACACCTAGCGCTCGTGACTTCGGTCAGTCGATCGGTGCGAACCTGAACGGGTTGACGACACGGTACGAACGCGCCGTAATGAACCGGGTCGCTTCCGTTGCGGATGACCTCGCGGCCCGCGGCATCACCGGTGAGAAAGCGCTCGAACGGATGCGGAAGGAGGGCGACAAGTACGCGACGAAACTCCGCCGGACACGCTCCCGCACTATCGCCCGCACCGAACGCATGATGGCGCACAATCAAGCACGCCTCCTCTCCTACCAGCAGGCGATCGACTCCGGCCTCATGTCCCGCGAATACTCCCGGAAGGTGTGGTCCACCGGACCGTTCGACGTCTGCCCGATCTGCGTCGCGATGTCCGGCGTCGAAGCGAAGGTCGCCGACCCGTTCACCCTGCCGAACGGCGCTCAGGTTCAGGCACCTCCCGGCCATCCGAACTGCCGCTGTACCCTCCAGACCCGCACCGACACCACGCTGTATGACCCGCCGCGTGCGCTCGGCACCGGCGAACCGGGCGACCCATTCCGCATTGGACGTCCCGGTCTTACAACCGAAGGTCAGATCTTCTCGACAGGACCGCTCCCGGGTGGAGTTGTCGCCCCTGTGGTATCCCCGACACCGCTCGAACAGACTAACAACGCTTCTCTTGATGAGGTGGTGAGAATCGGAGAGCGGCAACGTCGAGCCGGTGCCGCGAATGGGCTATCTGACGCGGCGGATGACGCTGTACGCCGTTATGAGAATGGCTCCGGCGATTACGGTCTCGTGAACTGGCGTCTCCGCGAACCTGAACGCTTCGAGGCGCTCGGCAGGAAGGCAGACAAGAAAGCCGCTCAAGAGGTGCTGGACGGTCTCGATGAAGCGATGGAACTCGCTCCCGACCTTGATCAACCCATCATGCTGTATCGAGGTGTCACCGACGAGGGTGTAGATGCGCTCGCTGGACTTCGTGTCGGCGACACCTTCGAGGACGCGGGATTCGTATCGACGTCGTTCAGACGGCAGACGGCGGAAGTGTTCGCTCGTCCGCGTCGCACCGGCGGCACAGGACGACTCGTTGAGATCGAAGCAGGGCCGGGTACACGAGGTTTGATGCCGCGCGCCTACCGGAACGAGAATGTTCGTGAGGCGCTCACCGGACGCTATGACGAGGCGGAGTTCCTGTTGAATCGCGGGACCCGCTTCGAGGTCGTGGAGGTGAGCGACGATGTCCTGCGCGTTCGCGTTGTCACAGAGCCACGGCCCACCGTCGCCCCGAAACCTCCTCCGCCCGCGCCTACGCCGCCCGCGTCGAGCGTGACGGCGAACCCGGCTGGGCCACGCGCTGATGATCTCGCATCCTTTGATTCGTATGGACTGAACGGTTCAGCGATCCGGCCGAGCGATGAAGTAGCAGAACTGTTCGAGGCTCAATACCGGCAATACGCCGACATTGATACTTCTGACCTTCAGTTCTTAGAGCAACGCGAGATCGAACAACTCGCCGACAAGTTCGAGGAAGAGGACGCAGTCACCCGATGGCTTGCCGAAGCGGACCGGCGAGCAGGGGAGGCAGGGTTCAGCCGCGTCGCGGATGACCTGCTCCGAGACTGGGAACGCCATCAGTACCTCGTATCAGAACAACGCTCACCTAGCGGCCTAGCGAAGTTCCTCAAGGACGCCCCTAAAGATGTACCCGAAGACGAAGTGAGAGCGGCGTGGTTACGACTCGAACAAGACTTCTTGACGAAGATGGAAGAAGCCAAAGTGTCCATTCAAGTGCGACCGACGGACCTCTTGAAGATTCTCGATGACGGCAGATTCAAGACTCAGTTTGAGACTGGAACTTCCGGTGGCGTCAAAGACATCGCACTTCGCCAGAAGGAAGAATACCGGCGGTTCGGTTTGAGGCGCGACGCTCCGGTGGAACAGCGCCCGATCTACGGCCACCTCGAACGCCCCGAGACGCCTAACTTCGCCGTCGATCAGTACGGCTCCGCCCGTGTCGTGTTGCGCGATGAAGTGAGGGAAAGAACTACCTACACAAACGGTGATTCGCTTGGCGGCGGTTACTTCGCGAACCCTGTCAACGCTCCCGCTACCGACTACATCCCGACTGCTATCCGCAGGTGGCCTCCAGACTTCGGTAAAGGCTTTCTGGAAGCACAAGTTCACGGTGGCGTCGGAGTCGATGACATAGCAGAAGTCATCTTCGACACCTCCGCTCTCACCTACACCGAACCGAGCAAGAAACTCCTGAAACAACTTGATGAGCGTGGAATCCCGTATCGCTTCGTCGAGAGGGAGGGCGCGTGGAAGCGCGACACTTACCGGACGATCGCTAACCCAGTAACCTGATGCCGATGGCGACCCACATCGCAACGCACGATTCAGGCGACCGGTTATTCTTCGACCGGCAGACCAGAGACGGTTATGCGCGTGGACATATCAAGACCGACGATGGCAGGCGGATCGATGTTGACAACATCGCTTCCGTCATCTACCGCGGATTTGGTTGGCGGCTCAACCGGGCAGGGCGTGAAGTCCAGTTGATGCCGTCCGAGAACAACGACTGAACGGCGAAGGATAACCTCGCGGCATGGCGATCAACGTGCCTGCCTACGTTCGCTCTAACGCCCGCCGCGGACTTGACCTCCTCGAATACGCCGGTGACGGCCTCCGTCCGCGCACGATCCGCGAAGCGCGAGCAATGGCCCGAGGCGAGATGACAGCCGACAAGGTGCGCCGCATGGCCGCATGGCTCGCCCGACACGAAGGCGACCTCCGCTCACCCCGCGCTAACGCCTACCTTGACGGAGACGCGGAACGTCCGACCGCCGGGCAGGTCGCATGGCTCCTGTGGGGCGGAGACCTCGGCAGAGCGAACCGCGGCAGAGCGAAAGACTGGGCTGACCGCACCCGCGACCGCCTCATCCGTGAAGGCGAACTCTCCAAAGAGGTGTCACCCGCTGTACGCGCCGGACTGGAACGGAAGGTCGAGGAGCACAACGAGAAGTACGGCGGGCAGAAAGGGAAGCGCGTCACGCTCCGGATGCTCGCGTCCGTGTTCGAGCGCGGCGTGGGCGCATACAACACGAACCCGGAATCAGTCCGCCCAAACGTCACCTCATCCGACCAATGGGCGTACGCCCGCGTCAACACCTTCCTTCAGGCGGTACGCACCGGCAGGTTCCCCGGCGGCGCGTTCGACACGGACCTCCTGCCCGAAGGCCACCCGCTGTCCACACGAGACTGAATACGGCGGAGCCGCCGACCCCGAGAGGAGGTGGAGTCGACGGCCCAGCCAGCCCCGACGCTCCGGGGGGAAGGAGCCTCGTCGGGGAGATCAGTATGTCAGCAGGAAGCCAACCCGCAGAACCCGTACACCTTCGTTCCGCGGACAACGGCATCGTAGCGGTCCAGCAGGTTCTTCGTTTCAGTCGGACCGAGTTTCACGGCGACCGCCGGTCCCCACTTGTCACGGTAGATCGTGACCAGCCGCTCCGCCTTCAGTTGGCCGAACCGCTCAACAAGAAGCCGACCCGCCGCATCCCTGCGCCGCGCCTGCGATGAGTTCTCCTCAAACCACATGGTCGACGCTTCGTTCACGGTGGCGACGAACTTCTCGAACGTCCAGCGCGGCGGCAGGGTGAACTCCACGAAACCGGGCTTCTCAGCGATCGTGCCGGTGTAGCCGCCGTGACCGCACACCCAGAACGCCTGATCCTTGAGCCGCGCGAAAGCGTCCTCGACGGTCTTTCCGGTGCCGATGTTAGTGAATGTTGTTGCGCCCATGCGGGCCTCCTTCGGTGATTGGTTCTGCCCGAGCGATCTGCCCGGGATGGATGTAGAGGTCAAGACCGGGATGCTCGTCCCGGTGGAAGATGAGGTGATGCTTCTGCCTGCCGACCATGAGCGCTTCGCACTCGATGCCGGAGAACAGGAACAGGAGCCGGTACCGCTCTCCTGCTTTCAGCCGTCCGATCATGCCGGGACCGCCTCAGCCTGACGCTCAGCGACGAGCGCCTCGACGTACTGGACCGCCTTAGAAGCGGCGGACGCGGCGTTCCACAGGAGCCGGTAATCGTCGCGCAGGCGACCGACCCAGAACTTGAGGTACTGGGCGTGATCGGGGCGCGGGTTCTCGCTGATGCCGAGCGTCGCGCAGAGCATCGCCGAACCGAGTTCCGCGACCAGTTCCTCACCGGCGTATGAGTCGTCGCCCCACTTGCCTTCCATGTCCCGGTTGAGCCGTGACTCAGCGCCGGTCCAATGGATCAGTTCGTGGGCGGCGGTCGCGTAGTACGCCTCCGCGTTGGTGAACGACTCGAACCGGGGGAGTGTGATGCTGTCGGTGGAAGGCCGGTAGTAGGCGCGTCCCTCGTCGGAATGCTCGATCGCGGCACCGGTCGCCTTGATGAAGTCCTCGGCGTCAGCGAGCCGCTCGTCCTCGTTGCGGATGTTCTCAGGGTTGCCGTCCCATCCGTCGACCTGCGCCGCGTTGAACACCGTGAAGACGTTCGGCACCATCTTCCCGCAGGACTGGCACCGCTCGTCCGGTCCGTGATCCTTACACGGGATCGGGGACCACTTGATGAGCCGGATGCCGGTCTCGCCCTTGCGGACCTGCGCCCCGATGGACTGCCATTGCCGGTAGGTCGCCCAGTAGCCGGACTTGAAGTCCTCGCCGAACACCCACAGCGCGATCAGGTTGCCGCCGCGGTACTGGTTGCCGGTGACCGCGTTCATCGCGATCGCGCCGCCAGCCCATGACTTCTGCCATGTGCCGGTGACGATGCCTGCCTCGATGGAGGCGATGATGCGGGAGGCGACGGCCTCCATGACCTCGTTGGACTTGGTGCTCATCACTTGACCTCCATCGCGTCGAGCGCCTTGAGCGCCTCGTCCCGATCCTCGAAGCAGTCGATGATACGGTGGGTCGCCGCGTCCTTGATCCACCAGACGATCGAAGCGGAGGGCGAACCGATGCGAACACCCTTCAGGTAGAAGGCGTAACCCTTGTCGGCGGCGAGCGCGGCGTGATACCGGTTGTAGTCCACGAGCCACTCGTTCTCCTGATCGATCGTCGCCATGCGCGGCAGGCGAGCGGGCGGGTTGAGGGTGATGTTGTTGTCCATGTGGGTCTCCTTCCGGTTGTTGTTGACGTATCCCACGAGAGTTACTTTAGCGCGGCCTGCGGCAGAAAGCAACTCTTACCGCCCGCGAATGTTGATAGCGCCCGCGTTTCCTGCGTTTAGTCGGGTTTCAGCGCCCCACATCGAGCGGCGGGGCAGGCGTGCTACCCTCCGAACGATGGACGAGCGGGAGAACAGCGCCGCACCGGTCGAGGCCGGTTACGGGTACGAGATGAAGGACGACGACGAGTACGGCGACGACGGCGCTATCGACCCGCTCGACGAGTTGCTCGACGCCTACCAGTCGTTCGTGCGGATGGGCATGGAGGAGATGGCGAACGAAGCGATGGCGCTCGTTCACGAACTCCAATCCATCATGCTCGGCAAGGCACGCGACGAGTACGCGAAGGGTCACGGCATGGGCCACTCGAACCCGGTCGCGTGTCTGTCGCAGGCGTACCTCGCGCTCGTGATGTTCCCCGACGCGCGCGAACTCGCCGGGAAGGTTCTCGCGCTGATGGATCGCGCCGCTACTGCGATGATGCCGCCGCAGGAGGGCGGTGGTGAGGAGGCCGACGATGGTGAGATGGCATCGAGTGACGGGATGGATCGCGCTGGCTATGGCGGAGGCGCTGGCGGTGACGGCGGTCGTCGTCGGGTTCGCCGCGAGATCCGTGCGGAGGACGGCCAGTTCTGCGTCTACTCCGAGACCGGCAGGTCGTTCGGGTGTTATGCCGAGCGTGATGCCGCTCAGGAGCGCCTCGCTCAGATCGAGTCGTTCTCAGAGTCGCTGATCTCGAAGGCGACGCTCCCTGAGTTGATCGACCAGCATGACCTCGCGCACCGCGTCCCGGTCGTGACCGCCGCGATCAAGGCGGTTCACGATCTGATCTCCGACGAGATCGAGGTCGTGTTCGAGGTTGCCGAACCGTACGCCCTGTCCAACGATGAGAAGTTGGCGATGCTGTCACGGCTCGAAGGCGGCATCGTGTCGAAGGCCGCGGAGTACCGATACACGCTCGGCCCTGCTTACGTCCCGCTCCGTGAGGACGCCCACGGCGAGTTCACCGACACCGAAACACTCCAGAAGGCGATGTGGGACTGGGTTCGCAAGGGCGACCGCACGATCTACCTTCAGCACTCCGACAAGGCCGCAGGCGAGATGGTTGAGATGATGACGCTCCCGTTCCCGCTCGAAGCCGAGTTGACCGTCCCGAATCAGGGCGTCACCAAGTACACCTTCCCGGCGGACACCCCGTTCCTCGGTGTCGTGTGGGAGGACTGGGCGTGGGACTTGGTGAAGGCGGGCGAGTTGCGCGGCTACTCCATCGGCGGCACCGCTCGCCGCGTGGAAGCAGACCTGCCGGTCGAGGCGACCGTCTAACCCAACTCGACGCGGAGAGCGCCGATGAACTCGGATGCCTCCCAGTAGCGGCCCTCATCCAACATCTCCTCGATCGTCGCGAGGTGTTCCCGCATCTCAGTCCGGGTGATGTTCTTCCGGTAGGCGTCCACTTCCCTGCCGTCAACGCACTCGACGAGGACGTAGATCGCGCACCGGTCGCGGCGCTCGAACAGGCGGGCGATCACGCCGCTCTTGTGGAGCGTGGACAGCACGCCTGACGCTTGACCGTGATGCCAGTTGTAATGCGACGCGAGGTCTTTCCACGTTGACCCGTACACGCTCTGCCGCCGCAGGTATTCCAGCGTCGCTGACTGACGGTAGGCGGTCGTGCCGTCCTTGTCGTCGCGGCGTGCTCTTTCCTCGGATGACGCGGACCCCGAATGTCCCGATGTTCCACCGTACGGCAGGATCGGGAACTGGGGCTGGTCGAACAGGTTTGGCTGTTCCATCACTTGACCTCCCGGTAGATGCCAGCATCGGCGTCCCAGTTCAGCGCTGTCGCCTCGAACGGCGTTTCGGGCGGTGAAGGTGCCGCCTTCTCCATGTCGCGCCGCAGGCGGCGACGTTGAGGCGGGGTCAGCCCGCCGTACACGCCGAACCTGACAGCGGAGCCGGGCAACTCCAACGCGAACTCCAGACACCGCGCTTTCACGACGCACCGCTCACAGACCTTGACGGCGTGCCGGTAGGCGTTCGGTTCCTCCGGGTGGAACACCTCGGCGGGGTAGCCGAGGCAGGCACCGCGCTTCTTCCAGTCAGTCATGCTTCCTCCTTGATCGGAAACCAGACGGGCAGGCCATCGCGGGAGAACCATCCGCCAGCATCACGCACCAGCCCGACCGAGCCGAGCCAGCGGCGGACACCGCCGGGATGTCGACGCTCGATCGCCTTGACGCACTCCCAGAACGGCGCATCAGTGATGCCTGACGCTTCTCGAATCATGTTCACCGGGTCGACGTCTGCCGGGTGAGTGTCCAGCACCAGCGCGAGTGAGGTGCGGCCCGGATGGTGAAGCGACCCGTAGGTGTAGCACCAGTCGCCGACCTGCGCGTCACAGACTGGACAGGGGATGCCGCTGATCTTTGTCCTCCGCGCCATCAGTCGTACTCCTTCCCTTTCCTCGGATGGTTGTCGCCGACGTAGATGCGTCCGACCGTCGGCCATACCGGGTCGCCGTTCGGCGAGTCTTGGAATCCTTGCCAGTCGGGTGACTCCTCCGGTGCGTTCTCAAACTTCCGCCACGGTCCGCGCGCGAACAGTCGATACTGGTATCCCTTCCGGGAGTTCACCGTCTCAACTGAACGCGCGCCCCACGACTCGGCGCACCGGTCACAGAGCCGACCCTCGTAGTTGACGTAACGGATCGCACAATGGAAACAGCCGTGCCAAGCCATCAGTAGTCCTCCTCCTCGTCGACGAGTCCGTACTCGTCCGGATCGTAGGTCCCGTTCCGGACCTCCGCCAGAATCTGAAAGTATGACGAGACGGCGAGCGGGATGCCGGTTCGTCCGTACTCGCCGGTCGCGAGCCGGAGACCGATGATGATCCCGGCGAGTTCCTCGGTCGCGTGAACCTCGCGCAACTCCTCGAAGTCGCGGAGGTCGCGGCGGAGGTCCGCGATGGTCGGTCGGTTATGCCCGCTCATCGCGTCACCGGCAGACATCCGAAGTCCTCAGCGCAGGCATCCACGCCGAGCCAGTTGAGCAGGGCGACGATCGCGAGACCGGCGAGGGCGACGAGGATCGCGGAGACGACCGTCCGGCGGACGACGTACCTCCACTCGGGGAGACGCTCGCCGCTCACGACACCACCTCCTTGATGTAGACGAGTGTTCCTGAACCGCCTGAGCACCAGCCGCCCTCGACGTCGCGGACGGTGACCCTGTTCTCGCAGGCGCTGAACTCAACGGTGTCGACGGTCTGCCAGTCTCGGCTCGGGAACCGGCGGTAACGCATCCCCGGCTTCAGGTCGATGATCTCGATCTCGCGGAACTTCCGGTGCGTCATCACTTCACCTCCGTCGGCTGGAGCGCGGCGCGGCACTTCGCGGCGAGGTTACCGATACCGCGTGCCGTGCCGCGGATGCCGAGCGCCTCCCCGCCACCGAGTTCGTAGGCAAGATCGTTGAGCCACTCGGCGCGGTACTCCGCTTCTTTCGCCATTGCCTCGATCATCGCGCTCCCGCGGAGCGTGACAACCGTGCCGCGCTTCGTCCATCTGCCGGAAAGGACAGCGTCGACGACGGGGGCGAGCCGTGCGAGCGCCGGGTCGTCGGAGTCGTAGGCTCCTTCGGCGTCGACGAATCCGGGTTCCAACTCGGAGAGCGCGGCGTCGCTGATCGTGACCGTGATCTCAGGTGTTGAGGTGCTGTCCATGTGGGTCTCCTTTCGCTGGTTGATGTATCCCACGGCAGTCACTTTAGCGCGCCCGCACAGAGAAAGCAACTCTTACGGGAAGCAGTTCGCGTTAGCGGCCCGTAACCCGACCCGTTACAGGAGAAGCCGCCGCCCGGTGTGATACCCTGCCGACACGCCAAGCACCACACGGGAGGAAACATGGCATTAGCAGACAGGCTCGCGGGGGAGATGGTCAAGCGTCAGCGGGGATGCGCCATCGGTCGACTGTTGGACACGCTCCCGGAACTGGACGCCACCGCGCTCGCCGCCGCCATCGACGAGGTGCGAGCCGCCGACAAGAAGGGCATCCACCCGCAGGCACGGAACGGCATCACAGCAACCGCGATCCATCGAGCGCTCGACGCGGAAGGCCACAAGATGACCGCGTACACCGTCCAGACGCATGTCTACGGGAGGTGTGGATGCGAAAGGTAACTCAACCCGCCGGTCCGCCCCGCATCATGTTCGTCGGCTCCTACGGCGCACGGTTCACCTGCGGCTGTGGGCGCACCGTCGGACGAGGGATGCTCGTCGGCACTCCGGACGGTGGACTCGTCTGCTCGGTCGCGTGCCTGCCTAAACCTGTCGAGGTTGAGGAGTGAGCCTCGCCGACCGGATCGTTGATGAAGCGACGCGGACACCGGGCGCACGGCGCGAAGCGCTCGGCAAGATCGCCGACCTGCTCGAACGGAACGGGATCGACCTCGATGAAGTCGGACAGGTCAAGCGCGTCTCGCTGTACCAGTCACTTACGAAGAACGAGGACGGCGAAGCAGAGATACATGACCTGACCGCTGTCCAACTCTCCCCCAAGTGGGAGACCGGTCCGGAATGGCCCGTCATCCAGCCGGGACCGGCGGTGAAACTCCCGACGCGGAAACCACGCCCCGAGAAGAAGTCCGACTGGCAGACAGCAGTCGTCCTGCCGGACATTCAGGCCGGGTACTTCCGGCTCGCCGACGACAGCCTCGAAGCAACCCACGACGAGACCGCGATCGACACCGCGCTCGCCATCACCCGCGACGCCCGACCGGACGTCGTCGTTCTCGTAGGCGACAACCTCGATCTCCCGGAGTTCGGCAAGTACCTGACGACCGCGCCCTATCAGCGGACGACGCAGGCGACGATCGACTGGGCGACCGTGTTCGCCGCCCGCCTCCGTGACGCAGTCGGACCGGACTGCCGCATCGTCTGGATCGCCGGGAACCATGAGGAGCGCCTGCCGCGCTCGATCGCGACGAACGCCGCCGCCGCCTTCGGCCTCCGTCAAGGCAACACTCCGGAGTCATGGCCGGTGCTCTCGGTGCCGCACCTCTGCCGGTTCGACGAGTACGGCGTGACGTATCTACCCGGATACCCCGCGGCGATGTTCTGGATCAACGACCGCCTCCGTGTCATCCACGGCGACAAGGTGAACTCATCCGGGTCGACAGCCTCGAAGTACCTCGCCCGAGAGAAGGTCAGCGTCCTCTACGGCCACATCCATCGACGCGAGTGGGCGGAGATGACCCGTGAGGACCACGACGGTCCGCGCACCATTCTCGCCGCCTCGCCCGGTTGCCTCGCCCGCATCGACGGCGCGGTCCCCTCCGTGAAGGGCGGCACCGATCTTGACGGCAGGCCGATCGTCCGGCATGAGGACTGGCAACAGGGCATCGCCGTCGTTGACTACATGCCTGGTGACGGCGACTTCCACCTCGAACTCGTGCCGATCAGGGAGGGACATGCCCGCTGGCGGGGGACGGACTACGCTCCCCCGGATGAGTGATCGCTGG
>Ga0181579_10002742_pt1 | contig 14091 bp, 13 predicted proteins | sample 071ome_24_FD_132996 | JGI IMG/M metagenome (GOLD analysis project Ga0181579, IMG submission 132996) | Coastal salt marsh microbial communities from the Groves Creek Marsh, Skidaway Island, Georgia - 071402CT metaG (megahit assembly) | ecosystem: Environmental > Aquatic > Marine > Intertidal... | reverse complement strand
TGAGCCTGCCAGAGATAGCGACAGCTCAGAACGCCAAGCAACAAACCTGGTTTTTTGATGTGCACATCGACGGCCAGCAAGTTGGCTTTCACGAATTCGTGGCCACCCAAAGCCTCTGGGGCTACGACGTTACTGCCAAAGCCCGGTTTCGTTACAAGCTGATGGGCGTGACGCTGTTCTCTTACGATCATGAGGTACGTGAGCAGTACGATGCAGACATGTGTCTGGTGAGCATCGAGAGCAAGACCAAAACCAACAGAAAAGTGCAGCAATTAAAGGGCACGGCTAGCGACGGCGGCTATGCTTTGCAAACGGACACCAACACTCGGATTGACCAGTCCTGCCTAATGACCTTTGCTTATTGGTCGCCCAAGCTACTCACCCAACAGCAACTGCTTAATGGCCAGACTGGCCAGATCGTCGACGTATCCATTGGCCCAACCCAGGCTGCTGCAGCCACGGAGGAGCCAAACCTGTACAACCTGAAGGGTGAGAAACTGGACATCACCCTGGGGTTCAGTGCGAACGGGCAATGGCGCTCACTGAACTCCCAATTACCCAACGGGCGCAAGCTTACCTACCACCTACGCAATCAATTCTGACTCAAGCCATTGGACTCGGATCATCGCCCAGGCCCAAGTTAGCTCGGGCGGCTCTGCAGCTGTTCCTCGTCTATCTGCAGCACGCCTTGCTCCGTCAGCGCAGCGACCTCCTGGGGACTGTGACCCAGCCAATCCTCAAGCACATCCTCGTTATGCTCGCCCCGGTGGGGAGCTGGTCCGCGCACGCCACTATTGGCGTCAGAAAACCGATAAGGTGATTGGGTCAGCGGCCGAGTGCCACCCGCACGATCGTCCATTTGCACAATGGCGCCCCGCGCCACCAGCGTCGGCTGTTCTGTCACGTTGGCGGGGGCGCGTACCTTGCCCCAGGCGAGATTCATTTTCTGCATGGCTTCCTCAACCTGATCCCAAGTCTCCAATGCCAACATGTATTCGCTAACAATAGCCCGACGGGTGCTGATCTTTTCCGCCAGCGGCGTGTCCTTGGTAGTGGGATCGTTCACGCCCATCAGCTTGGTAAGCCGCATCCAGAGAAAGCGGAAGTCAGCAGAAACTAAAATTACACCGGCACCGGTGGGCCATATATCGTTGGACAATGCGGTGACATCTTCAGCATCTTCCATGGCGAAATGCGCCTGATCGTCGGTGGCAAAAGTCGCATCGATCATCGCAATGTCAATGTGCTGTCCCTTGCCCGTGCGCTGGCGCATGATAACCGCCGACAGCAACCCAACGAGCCCGTGCAGACTAGCGTTGGTGTCCGCTACCGACAGCGGTAAATCCGTTACCGGCATGTTCTGGCGGTCCGCCTGACGCTGCATCAGGCCAGCTTCGGCGTGAACGATTGGGGCATAAGCCGGGCGATGAGATTCAGGGCCACTCTTACCGAAGCCTGAGATCGAAAGCATGATCAAGCCGGGGTTTACCTCTTTCAGCGTGTCGTAACCCAAACCTAACCGAGGCATGACGTCGGGGCGATAATTCTCGATAACGATGTCCGCCTCGGCCACCAGCGACTTCACCAGTGCCACGGCTCCCGGCGCTCGCAGGTCCATGCAGATGTTACGTTTACCCGCATTCTGCTGGTAGTAATAGCCAGGCAAACCGGCAATTACGCGGCCCAATAAACGAGTGATGTCGCCATCCGGCGGCTCGATCTTCACTACGTCAGCGCCAAGATCGCTCAACATGCGTCCGGCAAAGGGGCCGGCTAACACGCGAGAAAAGTCCAGCACCTTTAAGCCGTGCAGCGGGTACTGGGCGTCTGGTTTAATTGTAGTCAATTCCTCATTCCTTACATCTCTCCAAAAACTCATGTTCTCACGATCTGCACCGCAATAGGGAGACATCGCGGCGAAAAAACCACCGTCCCAGCGCGGCGGTTTTGCCGAGCAACCGCCCCTTACCCAAGACCCGAATACCCGCGAGGGCGCCATTGATGAATTGGGCTGGGCCAACGCATCTGCCGCTGACTTCCGCGAATTACGGGGATATCTGCAAACACATAACGGGATTCGCGGCCTGGAGCGATGGCAGCCAACCGACGTGGAAGACGCCGTGCGTATTTTTTATCGCGACGGCTGTGGGGTGGTTGAAAACGTGCTCAATTCAGAGCAGCTCGCCACGCTGCAGGACGCATCGGAGCGAGTAATAAGAGACGTTCTCGCCAAGGACAAAACACGCCAGGGCAATCGAGGCAGTCATCGGGCTCCTTCTAGGCGTGGGACGGCAGCACGCTGGCAGCAAGCATTTGAAATCCCGGCGCAATGTCCGGAACGTCGCCTACGCCGCCGTCGGTAATCACCCCGAGACAGCCGAAACCTTGGTGAATGTTGGAGTTCACCTCACCCCACAAACAGCCGTAGCCGCGCCGGAATGAGCAGCTCAAGCGCATTTCACACCGTCGGTGTGTCCATGGTCTGCAACGTTTGGATTAACGTCTCGGTTAGCTCAGTGCTCATGATGGTCCTCCTGAAAAACATAAATAAATTGTGCGTGCTGGCGCTGGAGAGCTGATTTCCCGGCTCGCTGCGGGGTGTCAAGTTGGGTTGTGCCTGACCTTCCGCTACAGTTCAGACACTGCGTCGATACATTATTGACGCAGAAATCCGGGGAGAGGAAGGGAGTATTTCAATCGTGTCAGACAATTTACCCAGCCGCGCTGAGGCCATCGCCGCGCTTACAGCGCCGGGCCAGCCTTATGAGCTCATCGACAGCACCGTCTACGGTAGAAACTGCCGATTCTTTAAAAACGCACCAAGTTCTTTGCGTCAGCTATTTGCTGACAGCGCCAGCGATGCGGAATTTATCGTTTACGAGGACGAGCGCTTAACCTTCGCCGAGACCTATGAAAAGTGTGCCCAGGTGGCCCAGCTGCTTGTACGGGACTACGGCATTGGCAAGGGAGATCGCGTGGCCATTTCCATGCGCAACTATCCCGAATGGATTCTCGCTTTTATGGCGGTTACCTCGGTAGGCGGCGTGGCCGTGGCTATGAACGCCCTGTGGCAACCTGATGAGATGGCCTATGGACTGCAAGACAGCGGTGCCAAGGTGCTGCTGGCCGACGACGAACGCCTGCAGCACTTCGCGCAAATCGAGCAAGCCTTGGATGTAAAAACCATCGCCGTGCGCACCTCGGCCTATGCAGACAGCCCGGAGCTGAGCGCCCTATTAGCCCAGCAGCACAGCGCCCTGGGCACGCTGCCCATGCCCGAGCAGCAACCGTCGCCAGAAGACGACGCTACCATTCTCTACACCTCGGGCTCCACCGGTCATCCCAAGGGCGTGGTGTCCTGCCATAAAAACATTCTTGCGGCCCTGATGAGTTGGGAACTGGATCAACAGTGCGCCTTGGCCATGCTGCCGGAGCCTCCGCCGCCCCCGGCTCATCAAGCGGGTACATTGTTGGCGGTGCCGCTATTCCATGCTACCGGCTCCCATGCAGTGTACTTAGCCAGCTATCGGCGTCAGCGCAAGCTGGTATCCATGTATAAGTGGGACGCCGCTACTGCGGCAGCGCTGATCGAGGCAGAGAAAATCAATTCATTCATCGCGCCCGCTGCCATGACTGGCGACCTGGTGCAGGAAACCCAGCGCACCCAGCGGGATCTCAGCTCCTTGGCGTCGGTAGGCGGCGGCGGTGCGCCCCGGGCGCCCGAGCAGGTCAGAAGCATTGAAAAATCCTTTGCTAATGCGTTACCCGGCACGGGTTGGGGCATGACCGAGACCAATGCCATCGGTACCGGTATTGGCGGCATGGACTACGTTGAGCACCCAGAGAGCTCTGGTCGCTGTAGCGCCGTCATGGAACTCAAGATTATCGATGAGCAGGGCGACGCCCTGGCTCCGGGGGAGCGCGGAGAACTGCTGATTCGCGGCGCCGGGGTATTTAAAGGCTACTGGAACCGGCCCGACGCCAACGAGGAAACCTTCCTGCCCGGCGGCTGGATGCGAACCGGCGATGTCGCGTATTTGGACGCCGAGGGCTATCTCTACATTGTAGATCGCATTAAAGATCTGGTCATTCGAGGCGGCGAAAACATTGGCTGTGGCGAAGTGGAGGCCGCGCTGCTGGAGCACCCGTTAGTACAGGAAGCCTCGGTTTATGCAGTGCCGGACGAGCGTCTGGGAGAAGAAGTAGGCACGACATTGTTCGTCGCGAAGACCATCCACGAGGATGAGTTAAGCGAATTTTTGCGGGAGCGTTTGGCCAAATTCAAAATCCCCCGCCACGTACACCAGCAGCGCGAACCGCTACCGCGCACGGCGTCAGGCAAGATTCTGAAGCGGGATTTGCGCGAGCAGGCCTGCCAGCGCCTGGGTCTAGGTCTGGGCTAAAGTTCGGTATGGCTCTGGCCTGGCGAATAACAGTTGCCGCGATCGCCGGACTTATCGCCACGCTTGTCGCCTGCGGCCCCGAGGAGCAACCGCATATGCGTCAGCACACAGTCGTACGAGAAATCCAGTCCGGCCCAATCCGCGGTATTTGGGCCGATGCCGACCAGGGTATTTTGGCTTTTCGCGGCATCCCCTATGCGGCCCCTCCCACCGGGAAGTTGTGCTGGCGCCTATCATTCAGGCGACCTGGCATTCGTTTTCAACAACGTCGGGCAAACCGGCGACTTTTGGGTACCCGATGACTTTCTGATGGCCGAGCGCCTCTCAAGCTATTGGACCCAATTGGCGAAAACCGGCAACCCGAACCTTGATGGCCAACCTCGTTGGCAGCCCTATTCGCCCCACACCCACAACACCATGCTGCCGAACCTGGCTGGCGACCAAGTGCCGGGAACGCGCCGAGAAAAACTGGACGCGTTATCCCGGGCTCTGAAAAACACAAGCAGATAACCATTCAATCTAAATGTTAGCGCCTTGTTGCTTTTCACCGGGGTGTAGCCCTGCTACTTTTGCCTCATGACTAAACAAGCAAAAACACCCGCTGACTCTCAGGCAGATGACCCCGTGAACTTTGAAAAAGCCATGGCGGAACTTGAGCAACTGGTCAGTCAGATGGAGGACGGCGACTTAAGCCTGGACGATTCATTGCAGGCCTTTGAGCGCGGTATCAAGCTGACCCGCCAGTGTCAGCAGGCGCTGAGCCAGGCCGAGCTGAAGGTGAAAACGCTGACTGCGGACAACTCGCTAGAAGACCTGAAGCAAGAGGATGCATGACCGACGCTTTTGCAGCCATTAATGCAGACATAGCGCAAACCCTCGACACCCTACTCCCTCGCGAATCAGACATCGCCCAGCCCATGGTCGATGCCATGCGCTACGCGGTTTTGGGTGGCGGCAAGCGCCTGCGGCCACTGATGACCTGCGCCGCCTGCGCAGCGTTTAGCGGCGACTACCGACCCGCACTCCCTGCAGCCTGTGGCTTTGAGTTCATTCATGCCTATTCCTTGATTCACGACGATTTGCCGGCCATGGATGACGACGATCTGCGTCACGGCCAGGCTGCAACGCACATTGCTTTTGGCGAGGCTACGGCAATTTTGGCCGGAGACAGCCTGCACTCGCTGGCATTTCAGTCGGTGACCGAAGCGCCGGGCATTAGCGATGCCGCCAAGCTACGGTGTATCGCCTTGTTATCCAAAGCCGCCGGCTGGCCCGGCATGGCTGGGGGCCAATGTCTGGACATTGCCGCTGAAGGACAAGAATTGACGCTGGCAGAACTGGAGGCACTGCATGGGGCGAAAACCGGAGCGCTTATTCAATCATCTCTGGTGGTGGGCGCTTACTGCGCGGAAGTAGAGCCCCAGGATCCGCGTGTAGAGCTGCTGGGCACCTTCGGCCATCGTATTGGGCTTGCTTTTCAAGTGGTGGACGACATCCTGGATGTCACCCAGAGCTCCGAGACGCTGGGTAAACCCGCTGGCTCAGACGAAGCCTTAAATAAAAATACGTTCGTAAAACTTATGGGCCTCGAGGCAGCAAAAAATCGGGCTCACGAATTGCTGGAGGAGTCACTGGACTTACTCCAGCAGGCGGATTCGGCTACGACGCTGTTAACGGAGCTGGCTCACCGGGCGGTAAAGCGCCGGTTCTGATTAGGTGAGCCCGGGCAATAACCCAGCCAACATCGCCAGCAGTCCAGCGCAGAGCGCTCCGGCCAGCAGATCGTCCGCCATAATTCCCAACCCGCTGTGCAGGCGACGATCCAGAACGCCTATGGGCCCGGGCTTGGCAATGTCCGCAAGCCGAAACAAAAGGAAGGCCGCCAGCACCCAGCCTGTAGTCGGCGGCACCCAGATTAAAGCAAGCCACATGCCTGCCACCTCGTCGGCCACGATTTGCGGTTCGTCCTTAATGCCGAGCCGCGCAATCAGACGATCGCAAAGCCACCAGCTCACGAAAAAGTAAGCCAACACAATCGCCAGCTGTACTGGCCAGCTCAGGGAACTGAGAAAAAACCACCAGAACGCCACCGCGCCTGCCGATCCCCAGGTACCGGGCCCGGGACGCAAAAACCCCAAGCCTGCGCCAGTAAGCCACAAGACCACGGGGTCGCGAAGGTGGGCCGGTGTGAGCATGGCTAGGTTGCCGCTAGGAGGCAGGCACGGGCTCAAGCATTCCCAGCATGATAGGTTCCGGCGGCGGCTTGTGCCCCCAGAGGCTCGTAACCGTGTAATGCCCTGCCGGTTCTGGGTCCGCCATATTAAGTAATCGGCCCCCGGTGCCGTACTCGATCTCAAAGCCCGATGGAGTGCGCACATAGAACGAAGTCATCAAATCGTTTGGATGCCGACCGATACCCATGGCCATCACATGACCCGCTGCCACTGCCCGGTCGTAGGCGTAACCCACATCGTCCAGGGAGGCTACCTCCAGCATCAGATGATGCATGCCGCGATGTCCCGGGGCTTGGGTAAAGGCAAGCGTGTGATGGCGCGGATTGCAGTGCATAAAGCGAATCGTCCTCCCCACCTCTACATCGTCTGAATGGCGAAAACCGAGAACACCCAGAAAGAAATCGCTAGCGGCTTGGAGCTCGGGCACCATAAGCACAACATGGCCCATACCGTTTGCTCCGGTGACAAAGTCTACGCCTTGAGGCGACGCGAAAGGCGCATGAGCCCGCGCGCGTCCATAACAAAGTTCGTGGCGAAAGCCTGCCGGATCATGGAAGTAGCAAACGGCCTCGGCATCGCGCGCTGCATTTAGTGCCGCATCGCCTAACTCGGTGCTTACGCCATGGCCCTCCAGCGCCTGAATCACCCGGTCAAAACCGGCTTTATCGCCCACGTCCCAACCCACGTATTGCAGCGTGTTCTTTTCACCCGGATGTATTGCAACGCGCCAGGCGATGTCGTCCATGCGCAGCCGTATCACATCCTCGCCGGAGCAAGACACATCTTCCAAACCCAAAATCTCAGGCCCAAAGGTGCGCCACTCGACGGCAGCCGGAGATGTGATGCCCACGTAACTCAATGCTTGAATCATGAGGCCTCCCTCTGTGTGTTTATCGAAGCGAACTATAGACGGTCAGTGCATGACCAAGGTGTTGATAGCCGTCGCAAATTTATCGTTGGCCCAGGCGCCGTAGATCACATCAGCCATACCGCAAATATGACTGCCGCTGGTGCGCAGGTCGCGCCAATAGCGCTCCAGTGGGCGCGTTGACCACACCGCAGCCAGATCCGCCTCTACCTCCGCTAACGCCTCTTGCTGAAACGGATCGGTTTTGCCAACAACGCCCATGGCGGACTTTCGCGTTTCCATATAGCCGTGATATTACTCAATGGCGCCGGACTCTAGAATAATATTCCGAGTGCTATCGGTTAACCGGCCCAAATCATCGCGGGCTCTATGTTCGTCTCGCAATCGCCGGGCGTTATTGTGAATGTGTTTAACAGCCTGATGCATGACGGTCCCCTCTCCAAGGAGCGGTCAGAATAGTCCAGATCATTGCCGGGTGGAAATCAGCTTATTGGCCATCGACGCGAAAGTGATCGTACCCGCCGGCGTTCAATGCCTTGCCGTCCAAGGTGAGCCCCGGTTCTGTGGTTAGCTCGCCGATCCGGTAAGCGCCGGGAAGTGGTCGCTGGCTGCTCAACAGTAGCTGATAGTCGTCACCACCAAACAGCGCATCATCTAATGTCGCCTCCTGAGCGACCGGAATGCCTGCACTTTCCAAATTAGCGCCGCAGCCGCTGGCCCGGCATAAATGCCACAGGTCTTGGGTCAAGCCGTCGGAAATATCCAACCCGGCGGTGGCAAACTCGCACATTGGCGTGACATCAAATCGCGCCTGGGGTCGGTAGTAGGCTCGTTGCAAGAAGGAGAGACGATCAGGGTTTACCGGCAGCATCTGCTGATGCCGGACGCAGGCGGCAGCGGCGCCCAGGTACCCGGTCACATACAGTGAGTCACCCGCGCTGGCCCCTGAGCGCAGCAGCAGATCCTTTGGCTCAATCTCACCATGCACGCTAACGGTAATATTCAGTGGACCTCTACTTAGATTGCCGCCGCAAACATAAACTCCAAGCTGGCGTGCGGCTTCGGCCATGCCTGCGGCTAAGGACACGACCCATGGACTGCCGGCCGCCAACTGCGGCTGGTCCAGAGAAAGGGCAACTAAACAATAGCGCGGCGCGGCGGCCATAGCCGCCAGATCTGAAAACGCCACCATAAGAGCGCGGTAGCCAATAAGCTGGGCTGGCGCTGACGCAGGGAAATGCACATCGGCCAACAAACTGTCGATGGAGGCAACGTGCTGCGTGCCGGGACTAACCTCCAATACTGCGGCATCATCGCCGGGCCCGACGGTTACCCACTGTCCCGCCGCGCGATCTCCCAAACCCGCAACAATCGCGTCAATGAGGCCAAACTCATCCTGCACGCGGGTCAGCGTCCCTGGTTAGCAGCAACTTCGATACTGCGCACGCTTTGGGCTAGGCGATCGAGCACCCCATTGACGTATTTGTGGGCGTCTTGGGCGCCAAAAGTCTTGGTCAGCTCAACGTATTCGTTAATGACCACTGAGTAGGGGACGTCGATGCGGTGATTCAGCTCCGTCGCCGCCAGTCGCAAAATACCGCGCTCCACCACATCCAGCTGATCTGCGGATCGATCCAATAACGGCGCAAGCTGGGCGTCGATTTCTTCCACGTGCCGCACCATCAATGCCAGGATGTCAGCGAAAAATTCAGCGTCGGCTTTGTCCAAGGCTTTTTCCCCGAACTCTCGACGCAGCTGCAGTACTTCGGTGCGGTTCACCTGCCACTGATAGGCAGCTTGGGCCAGGGCGCGCCTGGCCTTGCGGCGGGCCCACATGTTGGTCTTGTTTGGTTTCCCGGCGGTTTGTTCTGACATATTGCTTCCGAAATTATAAGTTGCCTGAAACCTGTGCGAGTACGCTGTGCATGGGATTGCTAGCGAACAGCCCCGGATCCTAATGATATTAACGCTAGCCTTGGGATCCCCGCTCGGGCACCAAATGCAGGCACAAATCCTCGCCGACGATCGTGTGCTCGACAATTCTAGCAGCATGAGCCTGTGCAAGTTCCGTCAGGGTAAAGCCGGCCAAAGACTGGCTGGCGCTGCCCAGCGTCTTGGGTGCGATAAAACACACCCATTCGTCCCACAGCGGTGCTGCCCCGGGCTGCAAAAAACTTCCCAACAAACCCGGTCCGGCCTCCACCAGCACGTTGTTGCAGCCCCGCTCCGCCAAAGCCTCCAGCAGAATCCCAAGGTCTATGGATTCGCCTGAGAGGGCCAGGTACTCTGGTTCATCCTCGGCTATTCCCCTGTAGCCAGCCTCTGCCCCTTGGGTGTGCACCACCAATGTGCCAGAGGATAGAATTCGACGGTCACCAGGAATGCGGAGTTTGGAGTCCAAAACCACCCGCAATGGCTGCTGCAAATGACCTTGGAGCAACTCTGGATCGCGGACGTTGAGCCGGGGATTGTCGGCGACTACCGTGCCCGCACCGGTAATGACTGCATCGCTTTGAGCCCGCAACACCTGCACCCGCTGTCGCGCCTGAGGCCCCGTAATCCACTGACTTTCGCCGTTAGCTAGAGCCACCGCTCCGTCCAGGCTGCTGGCGGATTTCAGCACTACGCGCGGGCGCTTGCGGGTAATCCGCGACGCAAAGCCGGCAATCATGGCCTGAGCCTCGGCAAGCTCTAGCACGGTAACGTCAACGCCCGCTTGCCTGAGCATTTGGGTACCTTTGCCTGCGACTTGGGGGTGGGGATCCTGGGCACCAACAATTACCCGACTTACGCCGGCATCAATCAACGTTTGGGCACAGGCGGGGGTTCGACCTACAAAGGCGCAGGGTTCCAGGGTGACGTATACCGTAGCGCCAGCCACATCACCGTTAGCGTCGGCAATGGCATTGACCTCGGCGTGGCCCTGACCCGCCTGCTGGTGATAACCGCGGCCGATCACGGCACCGTCTCGGACAATCAGGCAGCCTACTGGGGGATTCGGCGCGCAGCTGTTGCGACCTAACGCAGCCAGCTCTAGCGCGGCTTTGATAAACACAGTGTCGGAGGACGCCATCAGGGTGCTACTCGGCGGTCTTCGTTTCAGCAAGCTTGTTGATCTCCGCAGCAAACTCTCGGATGTCCTGAAAATCCCGGTAGACCGAGGCGAAACGCACATAGGCCACAGGATCCAAGGCCTGAAGTTCTGCCATAACCGCCTCGCCTACCTGCAGCGCCGGCAGCTCACGCTCGCCGGTAGAGCGCAGTTTGCTCTTGATGTGGTTCACGGACGTTTCAATTTGATCCACGCTCACCGGCCGCTTTTCCAGCGCTTTGGCGAGCCCATAACGAAGCTTCTTTTCATCAAAGGGTTCGCGCCGCCCATCGCGCTTGATCAGGTGGGGCATCACCAGCTCTGCGGTTTCAAAAGTGGTAAAGCGCTCACCGCAGCTTAAGCATTCACGGCGTCGGCGCACTGAATCGCCCTCGGCCACAAGACGCGAGTCGATGACCTTGGTATCTAGAGCGCTACAAAAAGGACAGTGCATGAATTGAGCTCCTTGGCTGAGTTGCGGCTGCCTGCGGACAGGGCCTTCCTCATCCCGGGAAACGGGACGTCCAAGGATACACCGGAACGCCCTCAATGGGTTCTCGGCCTTTGTACCCGCACCACCGTTTGACCCATCCAATAAGGCGCTGCATGCCGTCTGGCTGCCTGATTGCAGCGCCAATCAAACCCCTAGAAAACGACGGCTATTCCAGATGTCTTGAGGTGGCGGGCTTAAGCCGCCTTGGGATAAACGGGAAAGCGGGCACACAGTTCAATGACCTTGGCCTGAACCGCTTTGTTGGTTGCCTCGTTATCAATGTCATCGAGGATGTCAGCGATCCAGCCAGCCAGCTGCAAGCACTCGGCTGCTTTGAAACCACGACGGGTCACGGCTGGAGAGCCAATACGAATTCCGCTGGTGACAAAGGGCGAGCGCGGGTCGTTGGGCACCGCGTTTTTGTTCACGGTGATATTCGCCGCGCCAAGGGCTGCATCTGCGGCCTTGCCGGTGATGTCTTTATCCACCAGGTCCAGGAGGAACAGATGATTGTCCGTGCCGCCTGAGACGATAGCGTACCCCCGGTCCATCAATCCCTGAGCAATCGTCCGGGCATTCGCCACGGTTTGCACCTGGTACTCTTTGAACTCTGGGGTCATGGCTTCTTTGAAGGCGACGGCCTTGGCAGCGATAACGTGCATCAGTGGCCCACCCTGGCTGCCGGGGAACAGCGCCGAATTCAGCTTTTTTTCTACGTCGGGATTGGAACGCGCCAAGATGATGCCTCCGCGCGGACCGCACAGCGTTTTATGCGTGGTGGAGGTAACCACGTCGGCGTAGGGCACTGGGTTAGGGTACTCGCCCGCCGCGACCAGGCCCGCCACGTGGGCCATGTCCACCAACAGATACGCGCCCACGGAATCGGCGATCTCGCGAAACTTCGCCCAGTCCAGGCGACGAGAGTAGGCAGAAAAACCAGCGACAATCATTTTCGGACGGTGCTCTTGCGCCAGCCGTGCGACGTCATCGTAGTCCACCTCGCCGGTTTCCACATTGATACCGTACTGCACCGGGTTGTAGAGCTTGCCCGAGAAGTTCACCGACGCGCCATGGGTTAAGTGCCCGCCGTCGGCCAAGCTCATGCCCAGCACCGTGTCTCCACCTTCGAGTAACGCCAAATAGACCGCGGCATTTGCCTGAGAACCGGAGTGGGGCTGAACATTGGCGTAATCTGCGCCGAACAGGGCCTTCACTCGCTCAATGGCCAATACTTCGGCTTTGTCCACATGTTCGCAGCCACCGTAGTAGCGCTTACCGGGATAACCTTCCGCGTATTTGTTCGTAAGCACACTGCCCTGAGCTTCCATAGAGCGGGGGCTGGCGTAGTTTTCCGATGCAATCAGCTCGATGTGTTCCTCTTGCCGACGAGTTTCGTCACCGATGACAGCGGCAAGTTCGGGATCAAACTCGGCAATGGATTCGTTTCCTGCAAACATGGGCTTTTACTCTCCACCGGTCGTATTGGGAAAGAAGCTGATTGTAAACCATGTAGGCTAGAAGATGGCCTGAAAGAACTGCGACTTAAACTAAAACACTCCTCATGCGCAGGCTGTTCATACGCCGCTGGCTTGTTTTAACCACTCCTCGCCCTAACTTCCGATGCAAACTCATTCAAAACTGGCACCATGAGCACAGGGCCGTATACTGCTCGCTTTATTTTTCAGGAGCGCTCATGGCCCAGTACGTCTACACCATGCAAGGGGTAACCAAGGTGGTCCCGCCCCAGCGAACCATTCTGCAGAACATCAATCTGTCTTTCTTCCCCGGCGCTAAAATTGGCGTGTTGGGCCTTAACGGTTCCGGCAAATCTAGCCTGCTGCGAATTATGGCTGGCCAGGACACGGACATTGACGGTGAGGCCCGGGCACAAAAAGACATCCGTGTGGGTTACCTGCCCCAAGAGCCGGCTCTGGACGATGATTTGGACGTGCGGGGCAATGTGGAGCTCGGCGTTACAGAAATCATGTCGATCCTGAAAGAGTACAACGAGATCTCCGAGCGCTTTGCCGAGCCCATGGACGACGACGAGATGACCAAACTGCTGGAACGCCAGGGCGATCTGGCCACCCAAATCGACGCGGTGGACGGCTGGGAGATCGACCGGACCCTGGACATTGCTGCCGACGCCCTGCGCCTGCCGGCTTGGGAAACCCCAGTAAAAAGTTTATCCGGCGGCGAGCGGCGCCGGGTTGCTTTGTGCGCGCTGCTGTTGTCCAAACCGGACATGCTGCTGCTGGACGAACCGACCAACCACTTGGACGCTGAGAGCGTATCTTGGCTGGAGCGGTTCCTTGACGAGTACCCGGGTACCGTAGTTGCCGTGACCCACGACCGTTACTTCCTGGATAACGTAGCCAGCTGGATTTTGGAGTTGGATCGCGGTCGCGGCCTGCCTTACGAGGGCAACTACTCCACTTGGCTTGAGGCCAAAGAGAAACGCCTGGAGCAAGAGGCGTCAACGGATGAGGCGCGCCAGCGCACCATCAAATCGGAGCTGGAGTGGGTGCGCTCTAACCCCAAGGCTCGCCAGGCTAAAAGTAAATCTCGCATGGCGCGCTTTGATGAACTGGTGGCGGAAGAGAGTGAAACTCGGCGCGAGACCACTGAACTGTTCATTCCGACCGGCGAACGCTTGGGTGAAAAGGTCATCGAGATCAATAACCTCTCCAAGGGCTTTGGTGACCGCCTGCTCATCGACAACTTCAGCGCCATTATTCCGCGAGGGGCCATCGTTGGCATCATTGGCGGCAACGGCGCCGGTAAATCCACTTTTTTCAAAATGCTCACGGGCCAGGAAACCCCGGATAGCGGCACCATTGAGAAAGGCTCAACGGTGGATCTTGCCTATGTGGATCAGAGCCGAGATCAGTTGGCCGACGACAAAACCGTCTGGGAGGAGATATCCGACGGCTTGGACATCATGCGCATTGGCAAGCACGAAATCGCCAGCCGCCAATACTGTGGCCGCTTTAACTTCAAAG
>Ga0181579_10002740_pt1 | contig 14104 bp, 13 predicted proteins | sample 071ome_24_FD_132996 | JGI IMG/M metagenome (GOLD analysis project Ga0181579, IMG submission 132996) | Coastal salt marsh microbial communities from the Groves Creek Marsh, Skidaway Island, Georgia - 071402CT metaG (megahit assembly) | ecosystem: Environmental > Aquatic > Marine > Intertidal... | reverse complement strand
TCTTGGGCATCGTCTAAAAGCGTCTGCAGCAGCACTTGTTCTTCAGCACTGAGCTCTTTTGCCTGCTGTTGCTCGATAGATGCGCAGCCCGATAACCCCAATAAAAGTGCCAAAAGTGCCGCTGCCGGTCCGAGACAGCGTAAGGGCTGGGCCAGAATTCGACTCGAGAATGAGATTCGTATTTTCCCCATGACGGTGCAGTAGGTTTAGGGCCAGCGACGGTATCACAGTGCCGGTTCAGAGCAAATGTGTGGCACAAAGGAGGGGCAAGATGCTCCATTCACCCATGTTATGGTGGCGGGCTTTGTCGTAGAGTCCCTAGCAGCCAGCACGTGTAGCAGGGCGAACCAAGAGGTCCAAGACTTGATAGGTAATCAAAAAAACATCGGCGCAGGACGGGTAAGCAGCCAAATGGCGGGCACAGCCAAAGGGTCCTGTTTGCTCGTTTTGGTCCTCGTTTTTGTCGCGAGCTTGTTCGCTGTCGGCCAGGCCCGAGCGGCCGATTATTCGTTGGATTCCGAGCCTGCTGCTGACGCGAAATGGTTGGTGGCAGAGCCCGAGTTTTTGCCGGTTGATGAGGCGTTTCGTTTGTCCGCGGTGTTTCAGCCCAATGGAGCCGTGTTGGCCCAGTGGCGGATGGCCGATGGGTATTACCTTTATCGGCGTCAATTTGACGCCAAGCTAGATGCGCTGGGAAGCGGCGCGCAGCTTGGTCAACTGGCCATTCCCGAAGGCCTCGCCAAGGTTGACGAATACTTTGGCGAAGTCGAAGTCTATTACGGCTCTGTGGACATCGGTATTCCGCTCACGGGCAGTCTCCCGGACGGCGCATCTCTTACCATTGAATTTCAAGGCTGCGCGGATGCCGGCCTCTGCTACCCGCCGGAGCGAAAGCTCTTTCAAGTTTCCGGACCAAGTCTGCTGCCAGTTGCCGCCGCCAGTAGATCGCCTCAATCTCAAGCGCTGCAAGCTGGGGTGTCGCAAACTGAAAGTGCCGCGAATAAGACTCCAATAACGTCAAATGTTGGTGCAGGAGCAGGGCTCAGCGAAGACCGCGCCATGGCGGAGTTATTGGAGGCTAGCCACTTTGCCGTAGCCCTTGCATTGTTCTTTGTTGCAGGCATCGGCCTCGCCTTTACCCCCTGTGTCTTTCCCATGGTGCCCATTCTTTCCAGCATCATCGTTGGAGAAGGCGAAAATTTGACCAAAAGGCGAGCCTTTACCCTGTCGCTGGCCTACGTGCTAGGTATGGCCATGACCTATGCGGTTGTTGGTCTTTTGGTTGGTTTGTTCGGTGCGGAACTGAATCTACAGGCCACTCTGCAAAGCCCTTCGGTGCTGGCTACATTTGCTGTGGTGTTCGTTTTGCTGGCGGGAGCTATGTTTGGGTTCTACGAGCTTTCAATGCCTCAAGGTGTGACGCAATGGATCAATCAACGCAGCGCAAATCAAGACGGCGGCAGGCATCCGTCGGTTTTTGTCATGGGATCGCTGTCCAGTTTGGTCGTGTCTCCCTGCATTTCTGCGCCCTTGGCCGGCGTGCTCATCTACCTTTCCAACACAGGGGACGCGGTCTTGGGTGGCAGCGCCTTGTTTGCTCTTGGCCTTGGCATGGGGGTGCCGTTGATGATTATCGGCGGCAGCGGGGGGCATTGGCTGCCTCGTGCCGGGGCTTGGATGGATACCGTCAAGGGGGCGTTTGGCTTTGGGCTCCTTGGGGTAGCGGTCTGGCTGCTTGAGCGCCTGCTGCCCGGTTCCCTTGCTCTGGCGCTTTGGGCCGTATTGTTGCTGGCCGCCGCGGTCTATCTTGGAGCACTGGAATTTGTGCCGAAGACCTCGGGTGCCCGATTTGCCCAAGTGGTCGGGTTAGTGCTGGGCCTTTGGGGCGGCGCCTGTTTGTTTGGTGCCAGCGCTGGCGCAGTGGATCCTTTCAGGCCTTTGGCTGGTGCAACTGGCTGGGGAGACGCCTCAGCATCAAGCCAAAGAGAACTGCGCTGGCAACCCGTTAAGACGATCAGTGACGTAGAAAGTCTGATGGCGGCATCCACTGGGCCGGTAGTTCTCGACCTATACGCTGACTGGTGCATCTCCTGCAAGGTGATGGAGCGGTCGGTATTCCCAGTGCCCCATGTGGCCGAAAAACTCGGGCAATTTACGCTGCTAAAAGCTGACGTAACCCTCAACGATGACCAAGACCAAGCTCTGCTTAAGCAGTTTGGTTTGTTTGGCCCTCCAAGCTTGGTGTTTTTTGCCGAAGATGGCAGTGAGATGGCCGATTTTAGAATCCAAGGCGAGGTAGATTCGGATACCCTGAGTCGACATTTGAGCGCAGTTTTAGCTTATTGAGGTCAATTTACTGCAGTAAATTCGCGTAAAATATCGTTAACGTGATAATTTGGGTGAAATAAGCGCTGCGAAAAGGCTTATGTTAATTATGAAGCCCGATTCAGCGATAAATTCCATTTAATGGCAAAAAATGGTCTAAATTGGGTTTATAGCGTCACGTTAAGCGAACTTATCGGATGTGTGAGGTTCGGGGAGTCCTAACGAGGGCTGGACTACAATGCTGAGCGCTGCGTGGGCTGAGTAGTGAAAAACCAGTGGTAAGACAAAAGACCGGTAGGAGGTGATATGGATCTGCGAAAAATTAAAAAGCTCATCGAACTCGTGGCAGAGTCCAAGGTGGTTGAATTGGAAGTGAGCAGCGGTGATGAATCCATTCGTATCTCCATGGGATCACCCGCTGGGTCTTTAAATTCGGCAGACCAGCCGACCCAGATCGTGTCCCAAGCGCCAGCAGCCGCGCCAGCGTCGTTGCCGGATACCGCTGCCATGGAAAAAGCTCCGATGGCAGGTGTGTTTTATGCCGCCCCCAGTCCGGATGCGGAACCTTTTGTTGCGGTAGGCCAAACGGTCAGCGCCGGCGACGTGCTGTGCATTATTGAAAGCATGAAAATGATGAATGAGATTGTCGCCAAGCAGTCTGGGACGGTCTCCAAAATTCTTGTGGGCAACGGTGAGGCTGTTTCCACCGGCATGCCGCTGTTTGCCATTTCGTGAGTTGGATTCAACTGACAATGTCCTTGGGTACACAGGAGGCCCAAGGCTTTGAAGATACCTTAGTCGCTGCGGGGGCTGTGGCTATTACATACGAAAGTCTTGCGGATGAGGTGGTTTTGGAACCCGCACCTGGGACCCTGCCCATGTGGAACAGTATTTCGTTGCTTGCCCTGTTCCCAGTGAATGCTGATATGGCGGGCCTAAACGCCTCCTTACGCGCCCTGGATTCGGATATCCACAAGCGATTGGAAGTGGATTTTATTGCCGAAGAAGATTGGCACCAGCGTTTGGCCAATCACACGGTTCGCGCAAAATTCGGCGACAAACTCTGGCTTCTGCCCAAGTCTGAGCACGGCAAGCCCTTACCCGGATCTCAAAACGGTAATGCGGGCGACGCCGAGGCAAGAGCTCTTTATCTTGAGCCGGGGTTGGCTTTCGGTAGCGGCAGTCACCCCACAACTCGAATGTGTCTCGATTGGATCGCCCGGCATACTCGCCAGAATCATCAGGTCTTAGACTTTGGCTGCGGATCGGGCATCCTTGCCATTGCCGCTGCGCTTTTCGGCGCATCTGTTGTGGCGGTCGACCACGACCCGCAGGCCTTGATGGCTACCCGGGAAAACGCTGAATTTAACGGGGTTAGCGACCGGATCACGACCTTATCACCCGATCAGTGGCAAAAGGCGCAAGCACAGTTGGTGGGTGAATTTGATGTGGTCGCGGCCAATATTTTAGCAGGCCCTATCGTCGACCTTGCCTCGACCTTTTGCAGCGTGCTCCGTGGTGCCGGTGATATGGTGCTTTCAGGCATCCTCGATCAACAGGCACAACAGGTAATGGACGCCTTTCCACAGGTGACTTTCAGGCCGGTGATAAGCGAAGAAGAATGGATCTGTCTAACGGGACAGTTGAGGGGCTAGCTTTACCGGTGGGACTTGTTCGCCATGTCTTGATGAGGACTTATCATCGATTACTGCGACGAATTTAATAAGGCAATGAAAAGGAGAAGGAAATGATTGGTTACGTCACGATAGGTGTCAGTGATATGGAAAAAGCCTGCGTATTTTATGACGCGCTGTTTGCAGAGCTTGGGGCCAAGCAGCTTTTCGGCCAAGACCGGATCAAGTTTTACAGCGCGGGGCGCGATCAGCCCATGGTGGCTATTTGCACACCCTACGATGAGCAACCAGCGCACCAGGGCAATGGCAACATGCTGGCCATACCGGTAAAGCGCGCAGACATTGAGCGTGTCTATAACAAGGCCTTAGAGCTAGGGGCCAGCGATGAGGGTGCGCCGGGCGAGCGGTTGCCGGTCTTTTATGGCGCCTATGTGCGCGACCCTGACGGCAATAAGATCTGTTTTTACGAAATGACCATGTGACGCAAGGTCAGGTATCGATAAGAAATTTGCCCCCGATCGGGCTCTCTGAGAAAGGCGCTCGAACCGAGACATTTGTGTGAGCAAAACGTCCAGACCCACTACAGATTCTGGCTTGGTGGGTCTATGATTGCCCGCTTCAAAAGTTCCGGCGCGCCATGACAACTGCATTGCCAACAGCCCCAGCGCTAAATCAGCCAATTTCCTTGTCGCCAAGTGGCGTGACCTTGCGCAACCGCGTGGCGTTGGCACCAATGGCGGGCCTCACTGATGTACCGTTTCGTACCCTCGCTTGGGGCTATGGCGCCGGGCATATGGTGAGCGAGATGGTCACCTCCAAGGCAGAGTTATGGGACACGGGCAAAAGTAAAGCGCGCCGTGTGCTGATCCCCGGTGTCTTGCCCCAAGCCGTACAGATTGCTGGTTACGATCCCAAGGTGATGGCCGAATCGGCGCAACGCTTGGTGGGCGAGGGCGTTGAGTTGATCGATATCAACTTTGGTTGTCCGGCGAAGAAAGTTTGTCGGAAAGCCGCCGGCTCCGCGTTGTTAGGCGACATCGACCTGATCCAGCGAATTGTTGAATCGGTGGCTAAAGCGGTCTCGGTTCCAGTTACGGTCAAGACCCGAACCGGCCTAACTTTGGAAGACAAAGCCGGGACCCAAGCTGCACTTGCGGCGCAAAATGCTGGGGCGCAGTTGGTGGTTATGCACGCCCGTAGCAAGGCCTGTCGATTCAATGGCAGTGCAGATCCTTGTCGTGTTCGCCTGACCCAACAAATCCTGCAAATACCGGTGCTGGTCAATGGCGATATCGCGGATCGAGAAACGGCGCTTTGGGCCATGGTGGCTAGCGGCGCGGACGGTGTCATGATTGGCCGGCAGGCCATCGGGCAACCTTGGATTTTTGCTCAAGTACTGGGATTACCACAGCCTTCAGCTCAAGAGCGAATTGAGGTAATCCGTCGGCATTTGATCATGCTGCACGAATTTTACGGCTCGGAACCCGGTGCCCGCATAGCGCGCAAACACATGCAAGCCTATATGAAACGATGGCGCGCGGAGCAGTTAATACCATCCTTTATGGCGATCGAAGAGGCAGCAGGGCAGCTGATATGGTTGGAGCGGCACAGTGAGTACTTACTGATCCAAGCCAAGGTTACGCAGCCAAAATCTGTCAACTCGGCCAAAGTCGCCGCCTGACGCGGTAACGTTTAACGGCGGCTGCGGCCGCCTTTTCCGGAGAAAAATATGTCGCTTACGATTCGCAGAGCACTGATTAGTGTTTCTGACAAAACTGGTGTGGTGGAGTTAGGCCAAGCGCTGGCGGCTGCCGGAGTGGAAATTCTGTCAACTGGAGGCACGTTCAAGGCGCTGCAGGATGCTGGCGTTGCTGTGGTGGAAGTAGCTGCCCATACGGGTTTTCCGGAGATGATGGACGGACGGGTGAAAACCCTACATCCGAAAATTCATGGCGGTATTCTGGGTCGACGGGGCACTGACGAGGACGTGATGGCAGGGAACGGCATCGCTCCCATAGATTTAATTGTAGTGAATCTTTACCCCTTTGCCGCCACTATCGCTCGTGATGACTGCACCGATGATATGGCCATTGAGAACATCGATATCGGCGGTCCGGCCATGGTGCGCTCTGGCGCGAAGAACCACGCTAGCGTTCTCACCGTAACCGATCCGGCAGACTACGATGAGGTCATTCAAGCGATGGGTGCGTCAGCCATAGATGCCGCCATGCAGCGGGCCTACGCGGTCAAAGCGTTTCGTCACACGGCCCAATACGACGCCACGGTAGCCGGATACTTGGGCGCCAGTGAACTGATGCCGGACTCTTTAACCCTAACCTACAACAAGGCAGATGAGCTGCGTTACGGCGAAAATCCTCATCAGAAAGCCGCGTTTTACCGGGATAGCGGGCCGAGTGTTGCAGGCACCATCGCCAACTATCAGCAGCTACAAGGCAAGGAGCTTTCCTACAACAACATTGCAGACACAGATGCGGCTTTGGAGTGTGTCAAAGTCTTTGACGCCCCTGCCTGCGTGATCGTCAAGCATGCGAATCCCTGCGGTGTAGGTGTCGCAGCCAACCTTGGTGACGCCTATGACAAGGCCTTTGCCACAGATCCGACCTCTGCCTTTGGCGGCATCATCGCGTTTAACGAAGCGCTCAGCGGGCCTTTGCTGGAACGCATTTTGGCCCAGCAGTTCGTTGAGGTGGTCATTGCGCCGTCTGTTGATACAGCCGCGGTAGAGGTGGCCAAGCAGAAAAAGAATGTGCGCTTGCTAACCTGCGGTGACTGGACTGCCGGGGCCGCGAACGCCGGCATACGAGAGATTAAACGCGTCGGTGGTGGCCTCTTGGTTCAGGATGCGGATACGCTGTGCTTGGACGAAGGCGCTCTGCGTGTGGTGAGCAAGGTGCCGCCGACCGAATCGCAAATGCATGATTTGTTGTTTGCATGGAAAGTGGCGTGGTTCACAAAATCTAATGCCATTGTTTATGCTCGGGACCTGCAAACTGTCGGGGTTGGTGCGGGCCAGATGAGCCGGGTAGTGAGTGCAAAAATTGCCGGATTAAAGGCCGCGGAAGAAGGGCTATCGGTGCCAGGGTCGGTCATGGCATCAGACGCTTTTTTTCCGTTTCGCGATGGGATTGATGCTGCCGCTGAAGCCGGCATCGCCGCCGTGATTCAGCCCGGCGGCTCCATGCGTGATCAAGAGGTGATCGATGCGGCTGATGAGCACGGTATCGCCATGGTGTTTACCGGCGTTCGGCATTTTCGGCACTGATCGCGGCGTAACGCATACGATGGTGAACAGTGGCACAGTATGATGCAACCAATAACGGGAGCGGTCTGATATGAAAGTACTGGTAATCGGTTCCGGAGGGCGCGAGCACGCCTTGGCTTGGAAGCTCAAGCAAAGTGCTGGTGTGGACGAGGTGGTAGTCGCTCCGGGCAACGCAGGTACGGCGACAGAGCTGGGTGTGCGCAATGTCGACATTGCGGCCGACGACATAGGCAAACTGATCGATTTCTGCCGCAATGAAAATATTGGCTTTACCGTAGTTGGCCCCGAAGCGCCCTTAGTCGCCGGTGCGGTAGACGCGTTTACTGAGGCTGGTCTGTCGTGCTTTGGCCCCTCCGCCAAGGCCGCGCAGTTGGAAGGATCCAAGGCCTTCAGCAAAGACTTTATGCAGCGTTACAACATTCCAACAGCAGCTCATGCAACCTTTAGCGAGCCTGTTCCGGCCAAAGCCTTTGTTAAAGAACAGGGCGCCCCCATCGTTATAAAGGCCGATGGACTCGCTGCCGGCAAGGGCGTGATTGTGGCCCAGAGCGAAGAGCAAGCCTTCGACGCGATTGATGACATGTTAAGTGGCAATAGCTTCGGTGCGGCCGGATCGCGAGTGGTTATTGAAGAGTTTTTGCCCGGGGAGGAAGCCAGCTTCATTTGTTTGTGTGATGGTACAAAGGCCATAGCTTTTGCCTCGTCCCAAGATCACAAGGCTAGAGACGATGGCGACAAAGGTCCCAACACCGGCGGCATGGGCGCATATTCCCCTGCGCCAGTAGTGACCTCCAAGGTCCATGAGCGGGCCATGGAACAGGTTATTCTGCCCACGCTGGAAGGCATGGCCGCGGAAGGCGCGCCCTATCGAGGTTTTTTGTACGCTGGACTGATGGTCTCACCCGAGGGCGATATCAAGGTAGTGGAATTTAACTGCCGCTTTGGCGACCCGGAAGCACAGCCCGTGATGATGCGCCTGCAAAGCGACCTACTGCCCGCGTTACAGCAGGCGGCTCAAGGACAATTGGACACCGATAAACTGATCTTCGATAGTCGGGTGGCCCTCGGCGTTGTCATGGCCGCAGGTGGTTATCCTAGTGATTATGCTCAGGGCGATAAGATCAGCGGACTGGACAAAGACCTAGAAGATACGAAGGTTTTTCATGCAGGTACCCGGCTTGATGACGGGGAAGTCGTGACAGCAGGTGGACGCGTGTTGTGTGTGGTTGGCCTCGGTGACAATGTGGCGATGGCTCAGGCAAGGGCATACCAACGCATTGAAGCGATCGGTTGGCGGAATCGCTACTTTCGAAAAGATATTGGGTATCGGGCAGTAGCGCGTAATACCCAGAGTGACTAGTTTGCATCGGCTCAAATGACTTAAAGGGTTTAAAGCGATGACCTCAAATCGACAGAACAACGTTTTGGACGAGCTGATCTCGGGGTTTGATCGTGGCTTGCGGACAATTACGGGCACCCACCAAGCAGCCCGACCTAACCCGGCCGAAAACTGCGCCGAAAGTCAGCTGACCGAGCAAGAGCGAGAGCACGTGGCCGGGCTTATGCGGGTCAACCATGCAGGGGAGGTATGTGCCCAGGCTTTGTATGAAGGCCAAGCCTTAACGGCCCGAGACCCTAAGGCCAAAGCAGCGCTGCTGGATGCCGCCAAGGAAGAGCAAGATCATCTGGTCTGGTGTCGCCAGCGCTTAAAGGAGCTGGATGCGCGACCTAGTGTGCTGGACCCAGCCTTTTTCGGTCTTTCTTTTGCGATGGGCGCCGCAGCGGGGATGCTGGGTGATCGGGTAAGTCTCGGTTTCGTCGAGGCCACAGAGGATCAGGTGGTACAACATCTTGATCAGCATTTGCAGGATTTGCCGGAACATGATCAAAAGACCCGTGAGGTGTTGCAGGCCATGCGCGCGGACGAGAGTCGGCATGGGGAGCAGGCGCTAGCCAATGGCGGCACAGAATTTCCAGCGCCGGTGAAACGAGGAATGCGGGTGCTGTCCAAGGTTATGACCGCGACAACCTACCGGGTTTAACCTTCTGCGGTTTCAGCCGACCAAGGCGTTGCAGGTTACGACCTGCTTTACCGTAAGCGACGCAGGGGAAATTAGTTAAGCAGGCTCCCTAATTTCAAAGGTGTGTGAGATTTTTACACCCGCCCGCTCCAACATGATCGAGGCTGAACAGTATTTTTCGGCTGTTAATTCAATAGCCCGTTCTACTTTTGCGGGGTTGATACCCCTTCCAACAATGACAAAGTGAATGTGTATCGTCTCAAAGACAGCGGGTACGGCGTCGGCTCGCGTGGCATTTAGCGCAACTTGGACGTCGTCTATCTGCTGACGGCCTTTGCGTAAGATATCCACCACGTCAAAAGCCGTGCATCCACCTAAACCCATCAGCATCATTTCCATTGGGCGGCTGCCGCGATTTTCGCCCCCGCTTTCTGGAGGGCCATCCATCTGTACCTCGTGTCCTGACCCGCTGGTACCGCAAAAGTGAACGTTACCCTGCCATTTGATCTCAACCTGCACATATCCTCCTAGCGGGTTCTTAAGCCAGCGCTCACCAAAAAAGCCGCAAAAGTGGGTCGATCTGAGAAAAAAACCGTCACAAAACACAGTTTGGAGGGATTTTACTACCGTTCGTCACTAAACCGGCGCGATTTTGCAAGTAAGGAATAGCATCAAGGGTCTGAAAAAGCGACTGGTTCACATTGGCTTGGCCGTTTTTGTGAAACCTGAGCGCTCAGACGCTGACCCAACCGTTGGGTTTGCCGCATTGAAGGCAGAGCGCTGGTTGAAAAAGCCGTTTGAATTGTAGACGCGTAAAGAGGAGAGACCTCATGAAAGTTAGAGTGAGAGACAAGGTTGCGAACAATGGCCTAGGCGCTGTGGCTGATTCGTCAGCCTCGGTGGCCGGATCGATTCAACTTCAATCGGACCTCGGTCGTGCCATGAACGCCAAGGACCATGGGAGCAACGATGATCAAATGGTAGCGGCCGCAAAAATCGAGCAGAAATCCGAGCTGGAGTCGCGGATGCCTGTCACGTTGCGTTGTCTTTCTGCGGTGAGCGGTGTGGACGAGAATGTCTTGATCACTCTGCTCAAAGACGCGGTGCTGAAAAAGTACCGGCAGAAAGAAACGGTGCTTCAGCCGGGAAAATGCGATGGGCACATCCACTTAGTTCTCGATGGCGTGGTGACTTTGCACACTTATATGGAAAATGGGCGGCAGATCATCAACAGTTATCTCGGGCGCGGATACTTTTTTGGGGAGGTTGCACTAACCAACCCGGACGCCCCAGATTTTTGGGCGAACTCAAAGGGCGGTTGCACCATTGCTTCAATATCCCGGGGACACTTCATCGACGTAGGAATGTCACACCCCGGTTTGCTTCGCGTGTTAACAGATCAACTGATCGGTAGGTTACGGGCCGCGGATCATAAAGCGCGGGACTTAGCCTTTCTCGATGTCAGCGGTCGGGTCGCTAATGCCCTGCAGGAATTGGCGAAGGGCCCTTGCGCCATCACCCATCCGGACGGTATGCAGATCCGTATGACGCGCCAGGAAATTGGCTTGATCGTTGGCTGCTCTCGAGAAATGGTCGGGCGGGCAATCAAAATGCTTGCGGATCAAGGCGATATCGAAGTGACCGGCAAGAACATCGTTGTTCGCGGTACACGCTGAATCGCGCCAAAGACCGTAGCACTAGACCATAGCACTAGACCGTAGAACTAAACCGTAGAACTAAACCTCAGTACCGGATCTTAGAACTGTCTGTTGGAACTCAGCGCGCAGTTTGCTAGATGTCTAGCAATTGCGCTAACCCAGCCCCAGGGCTGGGTTGACGCATCAGCGCCTCACCAACTAAAAAGCAAAACACCTCGGCAGCAACCATGTGCTGCACGTCCTCTTTTCCGCGAATACCGCTTTCTGTTACCACGGTAACATCGTCGGGGATGAGCGGTAGCAGATTCAACGTCGTATCCAAGGACGTGTCGAAGGTTTTCAGGTTTCTGTTGTTGATACCGACGAGGGTTGGTTCTAGGCCCAACGCGGTTTCCAATTCCTGCTGATCGTGCACTTCAATTAACACATCCAAGCCAAGGTCATGAGCCGTTCCATGTAGGTCGTTGAGTTGCTGCGCCGATAACGCGCTAACAATCAGCAAAATGCAGTCCGCCCCCATTAGTCTTGCTTCGACAATTTGATAGGGGTCGATGGTGAAATCTTTGCGAATGATCGGCAGTTGTACTGCTTGCCGAACGGCTCTCAGGTAGGCATCTGACCCTTGGAAGTATTGCTCATCGGTAAGAACGGAAAGGCAGACAGCGCCGTTAGCGGCATAGTCTCGGGCGATTGCTACTGGATCGAAATCTTTTCTGATAACGCCTTTGCTCGGCGAGGCTTTTTTTATCTCGGCGATGAATCCCGGTTTTCGGGCGGCGGCTTTGGTCCTGAGGGCTTCTACAAAGCCAAGGGGCGTTGCTAGGTCTGAGTTGGCGACCAAACGCTCAAGCTCTGCCAAACTCTTAACGGCCTTTCTTGTTGCAAGCTCTTCGGTTTTCGTAGCGATTATTTGATCGAGAATGGTGCTCATTAGGCTTGGGAATCCTCTGTCGCCGACTCCGCCATCAGACTGGATATTCGTACCAACTCGGCCAAGCGTTCTTTGGCCATGCCACTGGAAATTGCATCCTGCGCCATGGCAACACCATTGGCCAAGGTATTGGCAACGCCGCTTACATAGATAGCCGCTCCGGCATTTAGCGCCACAATATCCGCAGCGGCGCTTGCGTCATCGCTGAGGGACTGTCTCACTAGCGCAAGGCTGGTTTCAGCAGAATCAGCGACCAACCCCGCGTACTCATCAGCCGTTCTCGGGGTAAAGCCGAAATCTGCAGGGGATATGTCGTACTCAAAGATGTCATCGTGCTTTAGCTCCACGACATGGGTGGGGGCGTCTAGGCGAATTTCATCTAGGCCTTGGCTATGAACCACCATGGCGTGTTCCGAGCCTAATAGCTGCAGTACTTGAGCGACGGGTAGCTGCCACTGCTCCGAGAAAACGCCAATAACCTGCCGCTTTGCCCCGGCGGGATTTGTCATAGGTCCCAGCACGTTCATAAGGGTGCGAATGCCAATTTGTTGGCGCACGGGGCCGGCAAAGCGCATAGCGCTGTGGTGGGCCTGTGCGAACATGAAGCCGACGCCTATGTCGTCGATACAGGCCCCGATTTGTTCCGGGGACAGCGCGAGTGAGACACCTGCAGCCTCCAAAACATCGGCGCTGCCACTAAAGCTGGTCATTTTTCGATTGCCGTGTTTTGCCACCTTTGCACCAGCACTAGCGGCCACGAATGCCGCGGCGGTGGAGATATTAAACAGCTTGCTGCCGCTGCCGCCGGTTCCGCAGGTGTCAACAACCACATCGCTGGTAACTCGCACCTTGGTGGACAGCTCACGCATAGTGATCGCCGCGCCGGCAATTTCCGCCGGTGTCTCACCTTTGACGCGCAGGGCAGCAAGCATGGCGCCGATCTGTCCCTCTGTAGTTTCCCCTGACATGATTTGTCGGAAAACTTCGGCAGCCTCCTCTTGGGTGAGGTCGTTGCCTTCGACGATTTTTGTCAATGCTTGGGGTATCTGCATGTTATGGCCTCTTGTGCTGCAGCTGCCTAGTTCATTATCGCTGCAAGAAATTATTTAGCAGTTGATGCCCGGACTGAGTCAAAATCGATTCTGGGTGGAATTGCACACCTTCCACATCCAGCTCCCGGTGTCTCAGCCCCATAATGGCGTCCATTTCCCCATTAACCTCTGTCCAGGCGGTGACTTCCAGTGCGTCAGGCAAACGGTCTTGATCGACGACCAAGGAGTGATATCGGGTGGCCTCGAAGGGCGTGTCTAGGCCTGCGAACACGCCTTGACCCCGGTGATGGATCATAGAGGTTTTGCCGTGCATGACTGCTTTTGCTCTAACCACGTGGCCGCCAAAGCTCTGGCCGATGCTCTGATGGCCCAAGCAAATGCCCAGCAGCGGAATTTTTCCGGCAAAGTGGCTCACGGTTGCGAGTGAAATACCTGCCTCGTTGGGGGTACATGGTCCCGGAGATACCACAATTTTTTCAGGGTTCATGGCCTCGATGTCAGCAATGCTGATTTCGTCATTACGTTTGACGGTGACTTCGGCGCCCAGCTCCAGCAGGTATTGGACAACATTGAAGGTAAACGAGTCGTAGTTATCAATCATTAGAATCATCGCAAACTACCCCTAATTGTCTGGATTGATCATACGGTTTTCTGCCATGGCCGCAGCGCGAAAAATAGCTCGGCCCTTGTTAAGGCTTTCTTTCCATTCCAAGCGATCGATAGCATCGTGGACGATGCCACCGCCTGCTTGAATATAGAGGTAGCCATCCTTGATGACAGCAGTTCGAATGGCGATGGCGGTGTCCATGTTGCCGTTCCATGCTAAGTAGCCTACAGCGCCTCCGTAGATACCGCGCTTTACCGGCTCCAGCTCATCAATGATCTCCATGGCGCGCACCTTGGGTGCGCCGGACAAGGTGCCAACCGGTAAAGCTGCTCGCAGCACATCAATGGCGCTTTTGTCCGGCTGTAGTTTCCCCTCAACAGTAGACGACAGGTGCATAACGTGGGAGTAGCGCTCAATTACAAAGCGCTCCACCACGTTGACAGAACCTGCTTGAGAGACCCTACCTACATCGTTGCGGCCCAGGTCAATGAGCATTAAGTGCTCGGCCAATTCCTTTGGATCTGACTGTAGTTCCGCTTCGAAGGCTAAATCTTCCTCTTCGGTATGTCCGCGTCGGCGGGTACCGGCCAGTG
>Ga0181579_10002734_pt1 | contig 14122 bp, 16 predicted proteins | sample 071ome_24_FD_132996 | JGI IMG/M metagenome (GOLD analysis project Ga0181579, IMG submission 132996) | Coastal salt marsh microbial communities from the Groves Creek Marsh, Skidaway Island, Georgia - 071402CT metaG (megahit assembly) | ecosystem: Environmental > Aquatic > Marine > Intertidal... | reverse complement strand
TGTTCACCTCTAGTGTGGCCGCTCAGCCATTAGCGGTAACCAATACTCTCTCAAACAACACAGTGGCGGATGCAACGGACATAAATCAAAACTTCTCCGACATTGTGAAAGGGGTCAATGAGAAGCTGAGTGTTGATGGTGACAGAGCAAATGTGGTGCTGGGCAATGGTCTTAACGGTAATTCCCCCGACCCGGAATCGGCGGCAGGTGCCGATTCGGGGAGGTTTCAGGTGGCAGTCGGATGGAACTCTTTGCTCAACAATACTGCCGGCGGAGAGAACACAGCAATCGGCGCGTTTTCAATGTACTCAAATACCGTGGGTTATCAAAACGTTGCGGTGGGGAACAGCGCGCTAGAGGGCAATACATCCGGCGAAAACAACACTGCGCTTGGCGCTTTCGCTCTTAGAGGTAACGACATTGGGTCAGACAATACCGCCGTTGGCACCGGGGCCCTTCACGACAACCAGGGCAATGAGAATACAGCCGTAGGCAAGCTGGCTCTCTTTAGCAATAGCGTGGGTGAGAGGAATACCGCTATTGGGGTTGTTGCACTGGTCTCCAACACCACTGGCTCGCAAAACACCGCCACCGGACGCTCAGCGTTATATAGCAACACAAGCGGCGGCCAAAATACTGCTAATGGCTGGAGGGCTTTGGCCTTCAACACGGAGGGAGAAGATAACACCGCCATTGGCTCTCAGGCGCTCTATAACAACACGACAGGCAATAACAACACTGCAAGTGGGAACGTTGCGCTTCATTTGAACACAGAGGGGGAAGATAACACCGCCATTGGCTCCGAGGCGATGCTCAGCAACACGACAGGCGGAGACAATACTGCCATCGGCAGCACGGCGCTATATCTAAACAATTCAGGGCGCGACAATACAGCTATCGGTACCGGAGCGCTTTTCAATGTTTCCACTGGCGCTGGTAACATCGGAGTTGGTCATTCAGCAGGTTTCGGAGTGACAGTAGGAAGCACCAACATTTTCATAGGGCAATACACCGCTACGAGTAAAGAAGACGTTTTCAATAGCGTAGCACTCGGGTACAACGCGCGCGTCCATGAGAGCAATATGATTCAGCTTGGCAACGGCAACATTACTGACGTTTACCTAGGTAGAAGGGACGGATATGGCGACGCCGATGCGAACCTTAATCTGCAAGGGAAGATAATCTCTGGCGCTGTCACTTACCCCAATACCCACGGCTCCAATGGACAGGTGCTTGGAACAACTGGCTCAGGTGAGCTGGTATGGCTCAGTAGCAGTCAAATCGTTGCCTCCCGTACTCAGGAGCTTGAAGAGCAAGTGGCTTCCCTTCAGGAGCAACTCCAATCCCAACAGGAAGAACTCCTCGCTATCGTTCAATCTCAACAGGAGCAGATAGCCCAGCTACAGAGGATGACGGGCGAGCAGTTTGCCTCGAAATAATCGCTAGTAAGCGGGAGTGGGGCCTCCCGCGAATGAAAATTCCCGACCCCATACCGCCTTGGGAGTGACAGCTTTGGTTGGCCACTTAAAGACGGGTCGGTAGTGACGGTGACTTCTCCTCAGACCGGAAAGATTCAGTGATAAAAAGAGTCGTGCTTACAGTGATCGGTTTGATCCTCATCAGTCCGGTCAAAGGTGTCGAGCCAGAGCATCATCTCAACAGCGTTTCGGTCTTTCTTGGAGTGGCCGGGGAAGGGCGTCGTCAGCGAGCAGGTTCGGTCGGCCTGGAGTATGCGCGTCGTCTTGGTGAGACGTGGTTTATTGCGCCCGGGCTGGAGCATGCGTTTGGCGATCTCGATTTCAGTATTGTGACCCTGTCAGTTGGGTATCGGTTCAATAGGTGGGCTATTTTTGCTGGCCCTGGTATCGAGTGGTCTGAGTCTACCCAGGGACATGAGTCAGGTACTGAGAGCGAGTTTTTGATTCGCACGGGGGTGCTGTATGAGTTTGAGGTTGGTGAATTGAGTGTCGCGCCGCATGCGATGGTGGACTTTGTAGGCGGTGAGGAAGTGGGGGTGGTTGGTGTCACGGTGGGCGTGAGCTTTTGAGCTAACGTCTCCAAATATATCTCTCCTAACCGGGGGTGGCGCCTCCCGAGAATAAAGGCCGCTTTAGATTTCAGTTCTTCGGCGCCCATTTTTTGTGAATGCGTATCTTTTATGTCTCTACGAGAGTAGCGTAACCTGACGCTTGCTGTTTACAACATAGGGGACCCCCATGAAAAATCTGTTAATCGTCATTTTATCTGTAACTCTGTCAGCTGGAGTTCTTGCTGGACATCATGAGGCTGGAGAAACGAAAAAAGGCGTCATCATTGGCACCGTCTTTTCAGATGACGGGACACCAAATGAACTGGTAGCAGGGAACACGGATAAACAACAGATCTGGGTGGATTACATTCAGGCTCACAACGACAGAGACTTGGAAAAGATTGCCGAAATTAACGCAGATGACTGGGAAGGTTACGTGCCCGACGGCGCGGTTATCAAAGGAAATGCAGCCCATATCGAATGGCTAAAAGAGTGGTTTGCTTCCTCAGATAATCCAAAGTGGCAAGTACGATGGATGATAGCGAACGATGGAGCGGACGATGAGGGTGCCGTAGAGACTTGGCTAACCACCGGTAATGACATCACTTTTAATGATGCGGATGGAAACGAAGTTACCGAGCATCATGTTCACGACGTGCAGTTCGTCGGCACTGAGATTCGGCGGGTAAACGTTTATTCGCGACTGTCTCCGAAGGAATAAGTCATTCGGGTGGGCGGCGTCTCATGGCGCCACCCAATTTTCTTTCTTGTAAGCGGGAGTAGCACCTCCCGCGAATGAGCAAGGGCCCGCTGTCCCCTCGGGTGATTACCGAGTGAATCCCCCGGCATAGGTTCTGATATCTGGCCCCATTGATGCCAGCGCTTCTGCCAAGGCGTCGTTTACGTCCCCCAAGACTGTCAGGCTCTCTATCTCGAAACGGGCCATCCACTCAGCTGCAATCTCGCTGGACATGAGATTCTGCACTCGTGTCACAGCGCCATCGCAGTCATCGAAGACCTCGATGAGAGTGGCTTTGGATTGATCGGATGACAGGAACCATTCAAAGCGGCGAGTTTTCTCTTCATTAAACTCATGAGTCACACGAGCGCTGCGGTCAGTGATCCACGCCGTGATGTCGTTTGCCTGAGCCAAAACGTTCATTTGCAGGATAAAAGTGATCGTCTTTTCATAGTGGTTCAGCATCAAAGTCGCTCCTCTTGAGGCGGTTGAGCCCGTCGACCGTAACTCAGTGTCGATAATATTTCTAACTCATCGGTAAGGTGGTCGCGAAAATGATCAAGCCGTTTGGGTATCCTGAGCCAGTGTGGGTTCTGATCCCCACCGATATTGAAAAACGCTAGCGCCCAAAGAGATTTCGCTATATTAAACAGTGGCAACACCACTTAGACCTTAAACAGGAGCTCTTTATGAAATACATCGCCTTGGCTTTTTTCGCACTTTGCCTCTCCGGTTCGGTAATTGCTGATGATCACGGAGGCAATCTCACCTTTGAGCCACGTCAGGACAGTGCGCCTATGACGCTGACGTCAATTCACCTCAATAAGAACGGTGGCGTGATCACTGCGGTTGGTGACATGGGTGTGTATGGCCGCGTGTACACCACTTATACTCTCACCGCTGATCCAGGTGGTCTTCAGGGCACTGTGCTGGGAGAGGGCAGGGGCGCAATGGAGGACGGCACGTTCGCATCAGGCTCCGGCTCTGGTTCCTATTTTCGCGAAGGGACGACGTTCACGATGCATATTTTGTTCAAGATCAGTGACGGCACTCAGAATCTGGACAAGATTGTTTTTGATGCCGCCACAGGTGAGCTGACCCACGATGCCTACATCGTGATGTGAAAGCTGCAGAATCTGCTGGCAACTGGCTCCTGTAACGTGGCGAGGGTTCAAGCCACTCTAGGTTTTCGTTGAAGAATATGTGACCAGGCGATGACAGGAGGGCGGTACCCCCGTGAGACTGCACTGCGCCTTGATTAGGCCTGTTGCGTCGCCTGATACAGCAACCAGATTGGCAGCCCGCCCATCGAGTCAGTCGTAGCGGTGAAGGTGCCCTCAGGGCTCTGACCCTGAGCGTTCACGGCGACGATCGTGCAGGTGTACTCAGTTCCGGGATCAAGATCAGTCAAGACCGGGTTGCTGGCCGAGACTGTCACGGGCGCCAGATCGCCGCAGGTCACGATGAATTCGGTAACGGCCGACCAGCCCACTTGCTCCCCTTCCAGAAGATTGGTGAGGGTAAAGGTAATGTCTGTGCCATCGCCTTGGGCGGTGACTGTAGGGGCGACAGTGGGCGCCGTTTCTGGGTTAGAACCCCAATACATTTGCCCCCAGTTTCCGGAACCCCATGTGCCTGCTTGACCAAGCGGCACCACTGCCAGCGATACCGCAACGGTAAGTAGAGCCTTGTTAAGCGGGCTAAGTTCCATGCCCTTAGCTTACAACGACAGATGCCGGATCGCATATTTAAAATTTTAGGTTTGAGGAAGTGCCCCCTGACTGACCTTTGTCTCTTGTGCGGGGCGGGCCGCGACTCCGCGTCAGCTGGTGGTCCGCAATCAAACAAGCCTCGTAGAGAACCCAGTGACTATTTTGTCGAGGCAGTGGCATTGAAGCGATTGTTAACGGTCTTTCTGCTCAGCATCGCTAGCCCCGTGAGGGTGCTGGCTGAGTCTGCTGTTCACATTGTGATCCCCGAGGGGGCGTTTGGTGATTACTTGGCTGCAAGTGGCGCGATTGCGAAAGTGCAAGCCGGCACGGTTATGCGAATTTCCTTCGACTACACCGAATACGATTACCGGCATCCGTACTTGATCGCAGAGAGATTTTGCGGTTTTAACCAGTTTATCCGTTGGGGGGCAGCGACCCACCCCTCGCTGGGTGAAATCGATTTGGTGTGTGTCAGAGAGCACGACGAGCCTCGCACCGCGCTGCTGATAGGCGGCCACTGATTTTCATTTCATAGACGGGCCGCTGTATGGTGCCTAGGCAGATCCGCTGACTTGAGGGCGCCCATGGTTCAGTTTCACCAAACGGTAATTGCCGTAATCATCTCCGGCCTACTGGCCTCCTTATCACTGGCTCAGGATCCTGACGTCAGTCCCTTTAGAGACGACGTCGACTGGGGCCACCCCGCGTCAGCCGTCTCCCCCGAAAAATCGGGGTCCGCCTTGCCCGTTCTGGTTACTTTTGAAGCACCCATTAAGCCAGGTCAGCAGGGGGCGGTGCGTGACCTGATAACCCGAATGGTTGAGTTCAACGAGCAGGGCGAGCCGGACACCGTGATATACCGGGCGTTTATGCGGGAAGATGCCCAGGTGCTGACGTTTATTGAGGGCTACACCCAAAGTGACGCCATGCTGTTTCACGACAAGCGCTTTGTTACCCACTTTGCCGACGACATTGCGGCGCTGACTGTGGGCGGGCGGCTGTGTATCTACGGGGATGTGTCTGACGCCTATCGGGCGTTCGCCGCAGCAAACGGGTTTGAGGTCGAATACTTCAACAATTTGTCGGGCTTTCAGCGTTAAGTACCTGATCTAAATGTCATTCCTTTAGGGTGCGGTGACGTGCTCTTGCCGGTGCGCCCTGCGAAGGGTTTCTGGCCTGCGAAATACTACCTGTGAATGTCGAGAACTTAGGGTCCATCGGGCGCTCTAAATCTTCGTCAAGGATGACAAAGCCACGGAAGGCTCACCATGGATGGCCCATCGGGTGGCCCGTCTCAGTGCTCTTTTCCGGTATGCTTCCGTCGTCCACTTTGCGAGTGACAGTCGCGTCTCGCTCGAGGGCAGAGTTTTCGTCAGTCGAGGGGATCCCATTGAGAACGCCAACCTATCTTGTCAGGCTGCAATATCTCGCAGCAGCAACGCTTGTGATCGCGGCCTGTCTCCCATCGCTTGAGGCCAGAGGCGAGGACTACGAGCTGCAGGCTACTGTGCAGACGCCCGACATCGCTTTTGAATCAGACACCGATATCGGTCTCTGGGCGCGCTTTCATTTCGCTATTCACACCGAGGACTTCGACACTACCCGCGAGTTCTATCGACGCCTGGGGTTTACGCAGGGCATCACGGGTTTCCCGGTCACCAATACCCACGCGATGGCGCGTGCCCTAGGCATGTTCGACCTCTGCCAGTACGAACTGGAAAAAGGCGAGGTGCTGCTGTTTCCCGGTGCCGAGAACACAACCGGCATCGACTTGTTGCAGTGGCGCGTGCCGTTTAACCCTGAGCCGCCCTATGGCAAGCCCAATCATCTCGGCATGGCCTATGCCACGCTAATGACCGGTGATTTGATGTCAGATTACGCGCTCCTCAAAAGTCAGGGCGTGGCGTTTTTAAGCGAGCCCTATGGCGCTCCGGGTAACCGTTTTGTGTTTATGCGCGACCCAGATGGGATCTACCTCAAGCTGGAGGAAAGTCCCATCCTGAGGCCCGCCCAAAAAACCGAGCAGACGCAAATCATGGGCATGCCCTACATTGGCATCAACGTCAGTGACGTCGAGGCGTCGGTCGCCTTTTACCGGCGCTTTGGTTACGCGAACGTGCGCTGGATCAACGAGCAAACGCTCACCGCAGAGGAGTCCGCTGCCTGGGGTTTTGACGAGCCAGTGACCTATCGCGGCGCCGATGTGGCGCTAGATCGCGGTGACCGTCATCGCCTGCGGTTACTCCAGTGGATAGCGCCTTATGATCCTGAGCCCGCCTATCCGCCGCCTATCAATCACAAGGGCATCAATCGCCTCGCACTCACGGTGCCGGACGTCGAGCGGGCTGTGGCCATTCTCAAGGCACAAGACGTGCCGTTTCTCTCGGAGGTGGCGCCGTGTTGTTCGGGCACTGACACTGATACAGGGGGGATTGTTCACGCGATTGACCCCGATGGCGTTTTTCTAGAGCTGGTGGGCGACCTCACCCCCAGGCCCGTGCCGCCCCAGCCTGCACATTGCCCGCCGCTCGAGATACGTTACCCCGCCCCGGCGCAATAGTCGGCTGTTACCTGCCGCATTCGCTCACCGCCGTTGTTGCACAGGCGCAACAACGCAGTGCAACAATGCATCGCCATTAGTCGGATCTTTCTGTCGAGCTCGACTCGAACTGCCGTCTTAGCCCAAGGTATGATGTTTCAGTAACAACAAAGAAGCAGGGCGCGCTAGGAACGGCTGCCTCTCACTCCGCCACGGATTGGCATCAATCACTCCAAGGGGGGAGTTAATTATGTTGTACCGTCAATTCGCTGTGGCGTTGTCACTACTGCTAGCCGTGTCTGTCGCGGGTACCACTCAAGCTCAAGATCGCGCCGCGATGGAGAGCTGGGCTTGTAATTATGTTGAAGGTAAAGGGTACAGCGACCTGATGAAGGTGGCTGCGAAGTGGGACAAGTGGGCCTCTAAAAATCATCCTGCGCCCTACGATGCTTATGTTCTCACTCCGGTTTTTGCCACCTTCGAAGAGGTGCCCGAGGCGGTTTGGCTGGGTTTCTCTCCCACGTCGGCGCAGTTGGGTGCCATCGCTGATCAGTGGATGAGCGAGGGCGGTGACCTCATTGATGGGTTCAACAGTGTTGTCGACTGTGGCGCGCACACGCTGTCGGCTAGTCGCGCGGTAAGGGCCTACGAGAAGGAGGGTGAGGCAGGTATTGTGCAGCTGAGATCCTGCACTGCGAATGAAGGCGTGAGCTGGGGCCAGATCGCCAAGGCCGACCAAGCCTGGGCGGACTTCATGACCGAGAACGAGCTTCCCGGCGGCGTCTACCGTTGGGGTGCAGGTCCGGGCACGGCCAAGGACTCAAAGATGGATTTTTACGCCGTTTGGATCACAGAGTCGCTTGAGCAGCGCGGCGCGGCACTGGATCAGTTCCGCGAGATCGAAGGGGCAGGCGACACCTACTACAACATCTATGGTGAAGACAGCCTTTACACCTGCGACAACGCGCGCATTTATCACGCGACGCCCGTTGGCGGCTCAGACTAATCACCGCATTTCTTAGTCACTGACCAAGCCCCGCAGACCGCGGGGCTTTCTCTTTTCCACGTGGTCCATTACTTTTGCGGGATAGAAACAGAAATAAAAAGGGGATGTTATGAGGCTGTTACTAGCTGGTTTACTGTTTTTCACAATGAGCGCGGTCGCCCAAGAGTATGAGGTGCGCTCCGAATTCACTTACTGCACCTTAAACGAGGGTAAAACCCTCCAGGACGTCATCGCGCAATCCGAACGTTATGGCGAGTTTTCCAAAGACGCGGGCACCCAATATCTGCAAGTGGTGCTGACACCGATGCATGCGGGTGTCACTAACCCTTACGACTACATACTCTGGGGTCAGTGGCCCGATGGGCAGTCTATGTACAACGAGTGGGGTAGCTACACTAACGACTACTGGGCTTGGATGGCAGAGCAGGACGAGGCGATGGAGCCCGCAGGGACCTGTGTGGGGAGCATCGCCATGTTTAACAGTGCCACGGCCCACAGTCGTATTCCCTGGGATGAGCGCGACACCTGGCAGCCGCATCAGTGGGCAGACTGCACACTCAATGAGGGCGCCACACTGGAACAGGTCATAGAAACCCAGGCCCGCCACGGCGAGCTAATGAAAGCCGCAGGGTTTGAAGGGTGGGGCACCCACGTGTTCACGCCTTATTTGGGCTTTGAGCCGGACTGGCCTTACGACTATGTGGCAATGAACCACTGGTACACCTTCGAGCTCCGCGGCAAGACCGCTGACACATGGCTTGCTTTCCTCGAGGAGCATCCTGAGGTGCAAGAAGAGTCCCAAGCATTGTCCAGTTGTGAGCGTAATCGCAGCTTTGCAGGCCGTATGATCTTTAATAACGCAGATTAACGGTTCCGGCATCAGAGCTATTCTTTGGCTTGGAATTTTTTTAGGTAGGGGCTGACCCTCAAGGTCAGCCCCTTTTTATTGGCTTGCTTTATTCGATACGAGCGGGCAACTTGAGCTTCGCAATCAGGGCATGAAGGAGCTCAATATGTGGAAGACGGTATCGGCTGCGGTGATGGCGACTTGTTGCGCTTCGGGGGCGGCGGCGAGTGATTGTTTGCCCTCAGAGTGGGGCGCGGATGACCAAATCGGTGCGGCCAACCGCATCACGGCGGAGCGCACCGTGGCTGCTGCCCAACTGGTAAAGCAGGGGGCAAGTCATCCTTTGGGTATTGTGATCACGCCCGGCATGCCCGCCTATCCGCCAAGATTCACCCAGCTACAGGTCTTGCAGCCGGAGCATCCCTATAGTGAATCGTCCAATGCCTTTGGCTGGGAGGCGTCGGCAAATGATGACCTGGTGCAGATGTGGCTTGGCACCGGCCCGCAATTGGACGGTCTGGGCCACCTTGGCGTAGCGGGGGAGTTTTATAACTGCAACCGGGGGAAAGAATTCTCTAAGACCACGGGCCTGACCAAGCTAGATATCAGCCAGATCCCGCCTATGGTAGCCCGAGGTGTTCTCATCGACATGGCCAAGCACTTCGGCGTTGAGCACCTTGGCGCCGGTCAGGCGTTTTCCCGCGACGAGGTGGTGGCAGCGATGAAAGCGCAGGGCATTACGATCGGTGAAGGTGATGTGGTGCTCTTCCATACAGGCTGGACCGATGCGATGTTGGCGACTGATCCGGCTACTTGGGGTGCCACGATTCCGGGCATTGATAACGATGCAGCACGATTTCTTGCCTCGTTCAAACCGCTGGCGGTCGGGGCCGACACGTGGGGTCTGGGGGCGGTGCCGCCCAAGCCCGGCGACAAGGTGTTTTACGATCATGCGATTCTCTTGAAAGAGAACGGTATTTATATCCTGGAGACGATGAATACCGGGCGGTTGGCCAGTGAAGGGGTCGCGGAGTTCATGTTCGTCCTCGGGCAGGCGCGCCTCAAAGGGGCGGTGCAGATGATTATTAACCCTGTCGCGATGTGGTGAGGTCGCGGCGCTATCTCGCGGCAGTGTTGGCAGGCTCGCGACGCTGATCTTGCTATCGAGCGAACTTCGGTAGCTTGCGTTTTTGAACAGGTGTTCTGGCAGTGACTGACTTGAGTCCTTTCCACTTGGCGATTCCGGTCAAGGATCTCGATGAAACCCTCGCGTTTTATGAGGGGATGCTGGAGTGCGCCAGAGGCCGCGAGTCCGACGACTGGGTCGATCTTAATTTTCTGGGCCATCAGCTTGTTCTTCACCGCGTCGAGAGCGCTGCGGCGGTCGTTCTTGATGCCAACCCGGTGGACGGTGAACATGTGCCGGTGCCGCACTTTGGCGTCGTGCTTGACTGGGAGATATTTGAGGCGCTGACTGAGCGACTTATCGCCCAGCAGTGTGACTTTGTGATCCCGCCAACAATCCGGTTCGAAGGGAGAGTTGGAGAGCAGAAAACCTGCTTTTTGAAGGACCCCAGTGGGAACTGCCTTGAATTCAAAACCTTTCGCCAGTCCGATCGCTTATTTGCGACCGATGCGGAGGCCTACCAGTAAGCGCAGTTGTCATGACCATTGCGGGGTGGCGGCCTGGCGTGCCATCAGTCGACGGCCGAAGGCCTGTTGATCCTCATGGTTTGCAGTGCTTGCGTGCTACCATTTCCAAGACCACTACGGTGTTAAGCGCTCTATGAATCGAGAAGCCATTTTGAACATGCTGCAGATGCAGCATCGTATGAACAGTCGGGTCCACGACGACTGGATCAACCAGAGCTTCGAGTGGTACCGCGCCACTTGGATCGAGTGTGGCGAGCTGATGGATCACGTCGGCTACAAATGGTGGAAAAAGCAAACCCCCGACATGGAGCAGGTGCGGCTGGAGGTGGTCGATATCTGGCACTTTGGTTTGTCCGCCTTATTTGAACCAGATACGGATCTTGAGGCGTTGGCTGCGCAAATCGCCGATGACTTCACCATGGTCACCCCCGACGAGTCAGATTCCGGTTTCAACACACGCATACATGCGGCGACCGAGGCGCTGGCGCAGCATGCGCTGGAGACCAGAGGCTTCTCTGTCCCCTTATTTCACGCTCTGATGCGCGCCTGCGACTTGTCTGCTGATGCGCTATATCGGCACTACGTGGGTAAAAACGTGCTGAATTTTTTCCGCCAGGATCACGGTTATCAGGATGGTACTTACGTCAAAGAGTGGCAGGGCCGGGAAGATAACGAGCATTTATCAGAGTTGCTTGAATCGCTGGATGCCACTACCTCAAACTTTCCCGAAGCAGTGTATGAGGCGCTCGCTAGCCGCTACGCTGATGTGACGTGAGCGAATTTTCAGACCATTTTTTTCAAACGCGGGACGGCCTCAGGCTGTATGCCCGCGACTATGCGGGCCCCGATGATGCCCCCGTCGTATTGTGTCTACATGGTTTAACCCGCAACAGTCGGGATTTTCAGGAGCTAGCGCCTGCGCTCTCCGAACACTTCCGGGTGCTGGTGCCGGAGCAGCGGGGCCGAGGCCGGTCGGATTACGATGACGATGTGTCGCGTTACGCATTGTTGCAATACGTCGAGGACATGCATGGCCTGCTGAGCGATTTGAGTGTTGAGCGTGTTGCGATCGTGGGGACCTCTATGGGTGGCCTGATGAGCTTCGCTTTGAATGCGCTGCATCCGGGGCTGGTAACGCGGGCGGTAATCAACGATATCGGGCCGGAAATCGCTGAGGTGGGGTTGAATCGCATTAAGTCATATGTCGGTGCGGTGGGCCCGTTCGCGGACTGGAACGAGGCCACGGCGTATTTGAAGTCAGCCAGCGTCGATATCTTTCCGGACTGGGGTGATCCGCAATGGGCGGGTTTTGCGCGTCAGTGTTATATCGAGCATGACGGACAGGTGATTGTCGATTACGACCCGCGGATTGCTGAGCCCCTTACCGCGGAAAGCAACGACACCGAGTCAGAGACGCTCTGGTCCTTATTTGCCGCGATGGCGGCAGTGCCGTCGCTACTGATTCGCGGTGAGCTGACAGACCTGCTGACAGAAAGCTGTGTAGCGAAGATGCGGGAAGTGCATCCTGACATGGCAGTATTGCCCGTGCCCCGGGTGGGTCATGCCCCGATGCTGAATGAATCAGGGGTTACCCAAGCGATCCACGAGTTTTTGACTGCCTGAATAGCGCGCGAAGCCCTAGATTAGCCCGCGACCGGTGGTCGCAGGCTTCAGTGCCCCGCCTTCATATTGCCCAAGAAATCGAGCTTGCCCAGTGGCGTGCCTAGCTGTCGCAGCACCGTGTACGTTGTGGTGGCGTGAAAGTACAGGTTGGGCTTTGAAAACGTCGCGAGAAAATTATCGGTCGTAAAGGGAATCTCCATCTTGCCAAAGCGGAAGTACATGTTCTGACCCGACAGCGTTGCCATAGACTCTGGCGTTTCTTTTTGTAATTCGGCCAGCCCCTCATCGATCAGATCACAGAGCCCCGCGTAGTCGATCCCAGGCTTTGAGGGGGGTGGGTTGAACTCTCCCGCGCGCATGCCCTGAACCGCTCCATATGAGTGGTGCCACACAGAGATCACCTGAAAACTGAAGGGGTTCATGGTCTCGTGAAGCCGATAGTCAACAATATCGCCAAGGGGCATGTCGCTTGCCTCGGCGTGCTCTCGACCTGCTTTCAAAACATTGGCGGTGCTTTGAAGAATTTGCTCGTAGCACATGATGCTGGCGTCATAAAAAGAGAGTTGCATGGGGCGGTGTCCTTTCTTTAGGTTCTAAAAATGGGTGTGGCGGGCAGGTCTGTATGGGGCACGTTGGCCAGATAGTCATCAATGCTCTTTGCCAGTGCGAGGTCTCGCTCGGTAACGCCATTGGCATCGTGGCTTGAGAGCCGGATTTGCACCGTGTTGTAGACGTTATACCAGTTGGGGTGGTGGTCTTGCTGTTCAGCGCATTCCGCCACATGGCTCATGAACTGCCAAGCCGCCTCGAAGTCGGCAAACTGGAGGTCTCGGGCTAACCAAATCTCGTCCAGTCGCCAATTTGAGTGGGCGATGAGTCTTTCTTGAATCTGTTCGGTCGTCAGTGCACTCATGCAGTCTTTTTACTCAGGACCACGCCTGACTCCAAATGATGCGTGTAGGGAAACTGGTCAAAAAATGCCAGACTCTCAATGTTGTGAGTCGCAGACAGTGTAGCGAGGTTGTCGCCTAGCGTCTCGGGGTTGCAGCTTATGTAAAGGACCCGTTTGAATTGATTCGCCAGCGACAAAGTCGCGGCATCAAGGCCGGCTCTGGGTGGGTCTACAAGCAGGGTGTCGAACTGATAATGCGCTAGCGGCTGTTTGAGTTCAGCGAGCCGTCGGAACGTCCGTTCGCCTGCCATCGCGGCTGTCATATCCTCGGCCGACAGGCGGGCGAGCTCGATGTTGTGGGTTTGGTTCGTTTCGGCATTCCAGCGCGCGGCGGCGGTAGCGGGCTTGCTGAGTTCAGTGGCCAGCACGTTGCCAAATCGCTGCGAGAGCGGCAGCGTGAAGTTCCCGATGCCACAGTAAAGCTCCAGCAAATCCGTGTCAGTGGCATCGCACTGCTCAAGCAGCCACCCCATCATTTTTTGATTGATGTGACCATTGGGTTGCGTAAAGCACTGCTCCGGTTGGCGATAGCGATACGCCTGACCCTCGACCTCAATCACCTCTTCAACCCAGTCGGTGTCCAGAACCAGCTTTTGTTTGCGGCTTCTCCCAATGATCTTGCAGGACAGTGACTCAGCCAGCGTCTGGGCTTCAACTTGCCATGTGTCGTCAAGCGGGCGGTGGTAAATCAATGTGATCAGCAGTTCGCCGCTGAGTGTCGACAGAAACTCCACCTGAAAGAGCTTGCGCCTGAGCTCGGTTGAGCCCTGCAGGGTTTCCCGAAGAGGTGCCATGGTCTCGGTAATGCGTGGGCCGGCAATGGGGAACGTTTCGATAATGTGGGGATTACGGGGTTCACCAGGCGGAAACATCACGTAGTTCAGGTCATCGCCCTCGTGCCAGATTCTGAACTCGGCCCTAAGACGGTAACCGCTGGCGATTGAAGCGTGGTGCTGGGGGGTTGGCGGCGCGTGCGGCTTCAGGCGTTCAAATGCCTTGGTGGCCTTTTCCTGAAAAAGGGC
>Ga0181579_10002729_pt1 | contig 14133 bp, 9 predicted proteins | sample 071ome_24_FD_132996 | JGI IMG/M metagenome (GOLD analysis project Ga0181579, IMG submission 132996) | Coastal salt marsh microbial communities from the Groves Creek Marsh, Skidaway Island, Georgia - 071402CT metaG (megahit assembly) | ecosystem: Environmental > Aquatic > Marine > Intertidal zone... | reverse complement strand
CGGGGTTTTCGATCTCAGTGGTGGACGCTCTACCTATTAAACCTACTTATCCTGGTTTCTAAAGCATCTGAATTTTCAATGAGCTCAGATCCGCTGCTTCAGCCATACCGCATCAAGCACCTTGAGTTACGCAACCGGATCATGTCCACCGCCCATGAGCCTGCGTATTCCGAAGAACGGTTGCCCAACGCACGTTATCTGCTTTACCACGCGGAAAAAGCCAAAGGCGGACTGGCGCTGACGATGACCGCGGGATCAGCGGTAGTTTCTGCAGACAGTCCTGAAGCTTTCGGAAACCTCCACGCATTCCGGGACGAAATCGTCCCCTGGCTTCAGGAATTGTCCGATGCGGTTCATCAAGAGGGGGCGGCAGTGATGATGCAGATCACCCACCTCGGACGAAGAACGAACTGGAACAAGGAGCATTGGCTTCCTGTGCTTTCCGCCTCTCCGGTCCGTGAGCCTGCTCACCGTTCTTTTCCCAAGGAGGCTGAGGATTGGGATCTGGAACGCATCATCCGTGATTACGGCTCTGCTGCCGAAAGGATGCAGGCAGGGGGGCTTGATGGAATCGAGATTGAGGCTTACGGTCATCTCTTCGACAGTTTCTGGTCCCCTGCCACCAACCAGCGTGAGGATGAATGGGGAGGCTCTCTGGACAATCGTCTTCGATTCACCTGGAGGGTCTTGGAATCCATCCGTGAACGGGTCGGGCCTGATTTTATCGTCGGCTTGCGTATGGTTGCCGATGAAGACTGGAAACTTGGTCTTTCCCGGGAAGAAGGGGTCGAAATTGCCCGCAGGCTGGTGCAGAGCGGAAAGGTGGATTTTCTCAATCTCATTCGAGGACATATTGAAACGGACTCAGTCCTTTCCAAGGTGATTCCGATTCAGGGCATGGCTGCTTCACCCCATCTTGATTTCTGTGGGGAAGTTCGCAGTGAAGTGAAGATCCCGATCCTTCACGCAGCCCGGATCCAGGATGTCGCTACTGCGAGGCATGCGATTGCGGAAGGTAAACTGGACATGGTCGGAATGACCCGTGCTCATATCGCCGATCCTCACATCGTTCGTAAAATCATCGAAAAACGAGAGGATGAAATCCGACCCTGTGTCGGTGCCACCTATTGTCTGGATCGGATTTACGAAGGGCATGAGGCACTCTGCATCCACAACCCGGCGACAGGGCGTGAAAAAACAATGCCTCAAGTGATCACGAGCAAGGCACAACAATCCCACAAAGCAGTTATTGTCGGAGCGGGACCTGCCGGTCTTGAAGCAGCCCGAGTGCTGGGTGAGCGAGGGCATGAGGTGGTTCTTTTTGAAGCATCGGATGAGCCAGGGGGACAAGTCCGGCTCGCGGCTCGAGTTCCCCGACGTAATGAATTGTCCGGTATCATCGATTGGCGTGTTTCCATGTGTGAAAAAGCGGAAGTGGAAATCCGCTTCAACCGCTTTGCGGAAAAACAGGATGTTCTTTCAGAAAATCCCGAAATCGTGATCATTGCGACAGGAGGCCTGCCGAATACGGACATCCTTGAGGGAGCGGACTTCGTTCAAAACACCTGGGACCTTTTGGGAGGGAGCATCAAACCTGCAGAAAAGGTCCTTCTTTATGATGACAATGCCGCTCATCCTGGCCTGGCCGCTGCGGAATGGATTGCGGATTCCGGGGCTGAATTGGAAATCATCACCCCAGAACGTTTTTTCGGAGCGGACATTGGCGGTCTCAATCATGTTGCTTATGCGGAAGTGTTCGACCGCTGCGGTGTTACAATTACCATCAGTAAAAGATTGAAGGCGGTTCGACGGGACGGATCAGGATTAGTAGCGCATATCGGTTCGGACTTTTCTTCAAGGATCGAAGAGAGGCGAGTCGATCAGGTCGTTGTGGAACATGGCACCCTGCCCTTGGATGATCTTTATTTTGAACTGAAACCCGAAAGCCTCAATCTGGGAGAAGTGGATTATGCTTCTCTCATTGATGGAAAACCTCAGGAACTCAGGACTAATCCTGAAGGCGCCTTTCGGCTCTTCCGCATCGGTGACGCGGTTTCTTCAAGAAATATCCATGCTGCGATTTATGATGCTCTGAGACTCTGCATGACTTTATGAATTCAACTTCAACCTTTTCACGCCTTTTTTCACCGGTTGACCTAAGAGGGAAAACCCTCCGCAACCGTATCGTTTTCGGAGCCCATACAGCCAACATGGCTGATCAGGGGATTCCCGGAGAACGGCATTTGGGTTATTACCGCGAAAGGGCGATGGGCGGAGCGGCAATGTTGGTCATCGAACCGGTACCGGTTCATGCGGCCGCAGTGCTGACACGTGGCAATTTCAAGCATAGCTCCGACGAGGTGATTCCCCATTTCAGAAAAATCACAGATGCGGTTCATGAAGAGGGGGCACTGATCCTACAGCAATTGTATCATGTGGGTCAGCATGGAGATGCGGACAATTCCTATCATCCGAATTGGTCCCCCTCAGGAATGCCGAGTTATCATGATTCCGACGGGAGTCACTCCATGACTGAGGCAGAAATTGAGGAAACCATTGAGGGCTTTGTTCAAGCAGCACGGCGATGCTGGGAATCCGGATTCGACGGGGTCGAAGTCTGGGCCGCCTATCACGGAATTGTAGACCAATTCTGGACCCCCTGGTCCAATCGGCGGGACGACCAATGGGGAGGTACGCTGGAAAACCGGACCCGTTTTTCAAGGGAAATCATCACCCGTATCCGAAAGCTTTGCGGAGACGATTTCATCATCGGTATTTCCGTCAGCGATGAACCTGATTTTGAAGTTGCTCTGCAGCGGGAATCCCTGGCAGAGCTCATCGCTCTCCATGACCGTGATCAACTCATCGATTATGTCAGTTGCGGAACCGGAAGTTATTTTGATTTCTACAAGCTGATGCCGACTTTCCTTTACCCGGAAAGACTGGCCACCGAGTTGTCACAGACCCTGAAAAGTGCTGTTAGTCATGCCCTGGTGACCATGGAAAGCCATGTCCGTACCCCTGAAAATGCGGAAGCGGTGCTTTCAGCCGATCAGGCTGATCTGGTTTCCATCGTCCGCGGACAAATAGCCGACCCTCACCTCGCCAATAAGGCAAAGGAGGGACGGCCTGAAGATATTCGGCCCTGCCTTTCCTGCAACCAGATGTGCTGGGGTAGGCGTTACCGTGACTACTGGATCTCCTGCCTGGTCAATCCATCCACCGGACGTGAATTTGAATGGGGGGGAGACCGTTTTGAGAAAACAGCATCTCCCCAAAAAGTTCTTGTGGTCGGAGGAGGCCCTGCAGGCCTTGAAGCTGCCCGTGTGGCAGCGGAACAGGGACACAAAGTGACGTTGACCGAGGCATCAGACCGGCTAGGTGGACAGTTTAGGCTCGCAGGGATGCAGCCCAGACGGGGGCAAATCCTGGATCTTCTCGACTGGTATGCCCGCCAGTTGGAGCAGCTTGGGGTTGAAGTCAGGTTGAACACTTTTATGGAAGCGGCAGAGATTTCGTCTTTTTCAGCAGACCTCATCCTGCTAGCCACCGGTTCCTATCCTCCTGATACCGGTTTTCAAAAAGCCATTCCCCATATAGAACAACTTCCGGGAATTGAGGATGGAGGTTTCTTTTCCGCAGAAGACGTAATGGCCCGCCGTGCCAGACTGGGAAAGCGTGTGTTGATTTTGGACGAAGGCGGAAACTGGAAAGGATGCGGAACCGCGCTCAAAATGGCGGAGGAGGGGCATCAGGTGGTTTTGATCACGCCTGATCCTTTGGTGGGCAAGGAACTTCAACGGACCGCCGCCGACTATCCTCTTCGACAGAAATTGGCTCAGCTGGGGGTTCGTTTCATCCTAGAATCGGCGATCACCCGCTGGACTCCTCAAGGTGCCGAGATCTTGTCATTCCTGGATGGAAGCAACTCTTTTGTGGAAGCCGATTCCCTTGTTTTCGCCACGCCCAATCTTGCTGAGGATACCCTCGCCAGGGAGTTGGAAGACTCCGGATTAAAATTCCTTAATATTGGAGACAGCGCAGGACCGCGCCAGGCCCCCTTTGTTATTTCGGAAGCTCGCCGTGTAGCCCTGGAAATATAGAATTCTTCCAGAAAGCACTTCGAACCTACCCATTCACCTAATTACACCTGGCTTGAGCTATATCAATAGCTTAGCATTTCTTTGCCGAAGGTTAAGTGCCTTTGGATAACCGTTTCGATAACAGCCGAGGTTCAAGTTCCAGGGGCCTCGAACCGGAACTGCTGAAAGTGTTTAACGGTCAGCTTTGGACTTCCAGCGAAAGGGGGTGTGGGTGATTGAAAAAGGACCTGCGTCCATGGGACTTGTTTCTTTGGAGGGTTCGAAGCGGCACTGAGTTGGTGTTTTGTTTGATCAGCGGGATCATAACTCGCGTGTCGGGGTTCGAATGTTCTCTTCGCTAGCATTTTTTCTAGCAACACAATATGACCTGATTTAGTCTTGAATTGGTTTATTTCTTGACCAGTCAAATGTTCCTTCATCCCGTTCTAGGACTGCCTGCTTCCAGCCGACTTGCTCCACGCGGGCTTTGAAGTTCAAGCCCTCGGTTGAATGGCGGGTGATGCCGTCAAACACGGTGGCAAGGCGCTGTGTCTGGTTGATCTTTTCCTCGACAGCGGAATTGATCACCATCTTCTGCATGGCCAGTTGGTTGATGGGAACGGTCGCCATGCGCGTTGCCAGTGCCTCGACTTCATCATTCAGTTGGTCATCGGGCACGGATTTCAACACCAGCCCTATCTCGGCGGCCTCAATCCCGCTGATCTTATCACCTGTAAACATCATGCGCTTGGCCTTTTCAGGTCCGATCCGATGCACCCACATTGCAGTTGTCGGACAGCCCCAGACCCGGGTGGGCATGTAGCCGATTTGTGCGGTGTCGCTCATGATCGTGAGATCTGCGCAAAGCGCAATGTCCGAGCCGCCCGCGACAGCAAAGCCGTGCACTTTGCAGATCACCGGTTTCATCGCTCGGAAGAGCGACATGAAGGCCTGCGTGTTGGCCCACATGAACTGGAAATCCTGCATTGGGTCCCAGGGCATGTCCTGCACCACCTTGTTGGGGCCGCTGCCCTCGGCGTAGTGGGCCAGGTCGTAGCCTGCGCAAAATGCCTTTCCTGCGCCGGACAGGACGATTACGTGGACGTCGCGGTCATGGTCAGCCTCTGCAACTGCCGCCGCTAGTTCGCGCGGCAGATCATCGTCGATGGCATTCATCACCTCGGGTCGGTTCAGGGTGATCCGCCCGATCCGGCCGTCTTTTTCGTACAGAACCTTTGACATGCTCACCTCCAATCGCTGACGGCCTTGACCTCAAGGAATTCCTCAAGACCCCAGACACCGCCTTCTCGGCCATTGCCGGACTGTTTCATGCCACCGAAAGGCGAGCCCGCACCGCCGAACTTGCCATTCATCTCGACCATACCAGACTTCAGCATGCGCGCCACCCGGCGGGCGCGTGCCTTGTCCGTGGTCTGGATATAATTGGTTAGACCATAAGGCGTGTCATTCGCCAACGCGATCGCTTGCTCTTCAGAATCAAAGGGCGTGATACAAAGCACTGGCCCAAAGATTTCTTCCTTCCAGATCGTCATATCCGGCGTGACATCAGCAAAGATAGTTGGGCGAACAAAGTGACCTCGATCGAATCCCGCTGGTTTTCCCAAGCCACCCGCAAGAAGCGTTGCACTTTCATCAATGCCACGCTTGATTAAAAATTGTATTTTGTTGAATTGAGTTACAGACACAACCGGGCCGATCTGGCGGCCTTCGATGTCCGCCGGTGCGACTTCTGTTTTCTCAGCGACGGCTCGGGCGGTTTCAACGGCACGCTCGTAGATCGAGCGCTCCACGAGCATCCGAGTCGGCGCGTTGCAGGATTGTCCGGAGTTGTTGAAGCAGTGACGCACGCCGCGCGTGATCGCTTTTTCATCGGCATCGGCAAATATGATATTGGCCCCTTTGCCTCCAAGTTCGAGACTGACGCGCTTCACCGTATCCGCAGCGGATTTAGTTATCGCCACGCCTGCACGAGTTGAACCGGTGAAGCTGACCATGTCCACGTCCGGGTGCGCTGTCAGATGTGCGCCAACACCGACACCATCACCGTTCACAAGGTTGAACACTCCGGGCGGAAAATCTGCCTCATCGATCATTTCGGCCAACAGAATGGCGCTGAGCGGAGAGAGTTCGGATGGTTTCAAAACCAACGTGCAGCCCGCGGCCAGCGCCGGGGCGACCTTCAGCATCACCTGGTTCATCGGCCAGTTCCATGGGGTGATCAACGTACAGACGCCGACTGGCTCGTGAAGGATCATGTCGCCGGGCGCGTGATCGCCTAAGGGACGTTCAAAGGCAAAAGCCTTCACAGCCCGAATGGTATTTTTTAGATGCCCGGCGCCGGCACCGACCTGTGCCGTCTTTGCCAGTGCGATAGGCGCACCCATTTCGACGCTGATGGCTTGCGCCATTTCCTCCTCCCGCGACTTGTAGACCTCCATCAACCGCTCCAATGCTGCGGTGCGTTCCGAGGGGTCTGTTGCCGCCCAGTCCGGGAAGGCAGCCTTAGCCGCCGCAACGGCCGCGTCAGCATCAGCGACGCCACCCAAAGTGATCGTGGCGATCTTCTCTTCTGTGGACGGGTTCTCAACCGCCATTTCGCGCCCGTCGATCGAGGCGACCCATTGGCCGTTGATATAGTGTTTGGATGCGTCCTGCATGGTGGTTCCTATCAGTCAGAGTTCAGCATATTCCCCGGCGATGAAACGATCGCGGAGAACAAATTTCTGGATTTTGCCCGAGCCGGTCAGGGGGAAGTCCTTGACCTGCACCCAGATATTCGGGGTTTTTTGCGGCGACATGTTTGCGCGGCAATGGGCGTGCAGTTCGGCCTTGTCGAGCAGCCCCGTACCGCGGATGAACGCGCCGATGACCTCGCCCCATTTCGGGTCTGGCAAGCCGACCACAGCGACATCGGCCACGCTCGCGTGTTCCAACAGGCAGTTCTCGATCTCGGCTGGGAAATGGTTCTCGCCACCGCGGATGATCATCTCTTTGACGCGGCCGGTGACGGTGACGTACCCGCGCTTATCCATTCGGCCCAGATCGCCAGTATGCAGCCAACCCATTGCGTCGACAGTCTCGGACGTAGCCTTGGGGTTGTCGTTGTATTCCAGCATGACACATGGGCCGCGCGCGCAAATCTCTCCGACCGCACCAATGTCAACAGCGAGGTTGTCATCGACGCTGCGTATCGAAACCTCCGTCTGAGCCACCGGCTGGCCAGCCGTGTTGCAGATGTCATCAATACTGTCTGACAAATGATGTTGAGTGATCACCGGACAATACTCGGTCTGGCCATATAGCGTCGAAAATTCAGCCCCCATAAGGTTCTGAACCCGGCGTACCAGCTCCGGCGCTACCATTGAGCCGCCGCAGCTAACAAGCTTCAGGGCCGACAGGTCTCGAGGACGCGCCTCTTGTGCTTCGAGCAAGGCCACCACCATGGTCGGCACGCCAAGGATGATGTCCGCCCCGTTCGCTTCCAACTGGTCAAGCACCTCATCCGGATCAAAAAGGCTGACCAGTACCATTCGGCACCCCGCCTGAAGACATCCAAGCGTAACCATCCCGCAACCCGAGGTGTGAAACATCGGCATGATGTTGACCCAGGTGGTCGCCTCGGTCACGCGGCAGCGGGATGCGTAGAAGCGCGCATTGTTGACCAGCCCTCGATGGCTTAGCACAGCGCCTTTGGGAAAACCGGTGGTGCCGGAGGTATATTGGATCATCGCCGCGTTGCCTGGGGTTTCTCTGGATAAAGCAGGCGAGCGGACCCCTTCCGCGTAAAGTGCGGCGGTTTCCATGTCCGTGACTTCTCGCACCGATGCAATGCTCTCTGCAACCTCAGCCCCAATCTGGCTCATGGGGTTGCCGCGGAATTCTTCGACAAGGAACAGAGCAACTGCACCGGATTGCTCCAGCACATAGGCAAGTTCGCGTGTCTGAAAAGCTGGGTTTGCAGTCACCAGAACCAGCCCGGATAACGCGCAAGCATATTCCATCAGGACCCATTCAGGGCTATTGGGCGACCAGATGGCCACCCGTTCGCCGGGTGCAAACCGAGTGGAGAGCGCCATGGCCAGCCGCTCGGCGTCGGCCAGCAGTTCGGAATAGGTCCAACACCGCCCCATAGATCCGTCCTGACGGATTTCGACCAAGGCCTCTGCATCCGCTCGCGCCGCGGCGACCTCGTGAAGTAACTCTCCGATAGTGATCTCTCGAACCTCGATGTCGGACTGGGCGGGGGAATGGGACGTGGTGAGGGCAAGTTCATACATCGCTGAAATCGCCCCCTCGACCCTTGCCGCTGGTGAAGCGGGCTGCGCCTTTGATGCCTTTGGTAACCTCGGCTTTGCTGCCACGCCATTCCTGCCGTAGCGCTTCGCGCATCGAGAGCCCATGCTGGGCCCGCACTGAGCGTCTATCTGCGCGCATGCAGCTTTGTGGAAAACGAGCGATGTCATGAGCCAGGGCTTCGGCCTTGGCACGCGCGTCGCCTTCAGGCACGACGTATTCGCACAGGCCAATCTGCAGAGCCTCTTCTGCATCCACACGACGGCCAGTCAGGATCAGGTCCATGGCGCGACCTTCACCGACTAGACGCGGCAAGCGAACCGTTCCGCCGTCGATCAATGGAATGCCCCAACGACGGCAGTAGACCCCCATGAAGGCGGTCTCGTCCATCACCCGTATATCGCACCAAAGAGCCAGTTCCATACCACCAGCAACTGCTGGACCCGATATGGCCGCAATAACTGGTTTAGATAATTCAAGCCGACTTGGTCCCATTGCCGCCATAGGAGGCTCGCCTTCATCCGGAAAGTCGAACGGATCAAGCGCCTCGGCTCCTGCAAGAGACGCCGCATGCTTCAAATCCCACCCGGCACAAAAGGCACCACCTTCGCCCCAGAACACAGCAACGCTAGCGGTATCGTCCGCGTCAAACGACTGGAACGCCTCAAAGAGTGCCTTGGCGCTTGTTGGGTCCATGGCATTGCGGGCCTCTGGGCGGGAATGGATAACGATCCAGACGGGTCCGTCCTTTTCAATTCGCACACTCATTACAAGACCTTTCCGAAGTTACCTGAGAGGAACTTATCACGAATGGCGAATTTCTGCACTTTGCCGGAGCCTGTCAGAGGGAAGTCCGGCACATGCACCCAGACTGATGGCGTTTTCTGAGCGGACATATGCGCCCGGCAGTGGGTTCGCAAATCGGCCACGTCCAGCGGTTGGTCGGACAGGATGAAGGCCGCGATCACCTCTCCCCATTTCTCATCCGGCAGGCCGACCACGGCCACCTGAGCGACTTGCGAATGGGTCACAAGCACCGCTTCGATTTCGGCTGGGAAATGGTTTTCACCTCCGCGGATAATCATGTCCTTCACGCGGCCAGTCACCCGCACGAACCCCTGGGCGTCCATCGTTCCCAGGTCACCGGTATGCAGCCAACCGTCGCTATCGATGGCGGCGGCGGTGGCCTCCGGGTTGTCGTTATAGCAGATCATAACGGCGTAGGACCGCGCGCAAATCTCGCCCACTTCACCGATTGGAAGCACCCGATTGTCTTCAGGCGAACGGATTGAAACTTCTGTCTTTGGCAGCGGCTGGCCAGCCGTCTCCACGATCTGCTCCAGCGTTGCTTCGACTGGATTCAGGCAGATCATCGGGCTGTGCTCCGTCTGCCCAAACGCGCTGAGCAGGTGGCAGCCCAGACGGTCTCGCACCCGGTGAACCAGATCGGGTGGCACCGGCGCGCCGCCCGTCGTGATGACCTCTAGCGAGGACATATCGCGTGGAGTTCTGTCCAGCGACTCTAGCAGGTTGAACAGCATGGTGGGAACGGCAAAACAGGTTGTGACACCCTGTTCCTCGATTAAGCGCGCAAAGACATCCGCGTCGAAACGCTTGATCAACAGCATCTTGCAGGCGGCCTGGAGGCATCCCAAGGCCCCCGTCGCACACCCTGCGGTGTGAAACAGCGGCATGAAGTTGGCCCAGACCGAGTGCGGCCCGACCTGCTTGCGCGCACAGAAAAGCTGCGCGTTGTTCACAAGGTTCTTGTGGCTGAGCACCGCGCCTTTCGGGAAACCGGTTGTCCCCGAGGTGTATTGGATCTGCGCGGCGTCATCCGGTTGGACATCAGGCAGGATGGCTGGCCGTTCTCCATGAACATAGAGCGCATTCTCGTTTTCCAGATTTACGCTCTCGCGCAGTCGCGTGTTGCCTTTCGTCGCCTCGCGCGCAATCTCAGCCATCGGATTGCCTCGAAACCCGTCCACCATGAACAATCCGACGGCACCGGATTGCTCCAGCACATATTTGAGCTCGGAGGCCTGAAAGGATGGATTGGCTGTAACCAAAACCAAACCCGCCAGACCGCAGGCATATTCCATGAAGATCCATTCAGGAATATTGGGTGCCCAGACGACAACCCTGTCACCCGCTTCGAACCGAGTGGCGAGGGCGCGGGCCAAGCGCTCTGCCTGCACCAGCAGCTCGCCATAAGTCCATGACTGGCCACAGTCACCGCTGTCTGCAACATCCACCATCGCCACTGCATCGGGATTGGAGGCTGCCACCTCTCGCAGCAATCCGCCAACCGTGATGTCGCGGATTTCCGCATCATTTTGCGCCGGGAAGTGCGAGGTGGTGAGGTTCATGTCATACATGATCATTCCGCGGCGATTGGGCTTGTGGGGATATCGACCAACTTGCCACGTGGAATGAGTCGGTCTGCGTCATACATTGGCAGAGTGCAGAGCTCACCGCGTTGAGTAGAACCGTCGACGCAGAGAACATCGATCACCGTGCCAGGACCAAAAGCAGGCTCATCCATACGCACGATGCAGACACCACAGCCCTGGTAGGGTGAATAGCCAGAAGAACAGACGTGACCTACGTACTTTCCTTCGGCCGTCATCACCCGCCCGAGATGTGCCACACCTTTTGTCACCCGCATGCCCCAGGTACGGCAAGATTTATCTGCTGCTTCCAGTGCTTTGCGACCTACAAAATCACGATCATCAAATTCAACAAAAATACCCAGCCCTGCGTCAAATGGTGTTGTATCAGCCCCAAAATCAGAGCCGGCATTCAAGAGCCCGGCTTCAATCCTTCGAGCTCGAAAAACAGGCGTGCCAGTAAGCAAAATGTCAAAATTCTTGCCGATCTCCATAATGTGATTCCCAATTGCCGGGATATCAGTATCAGGCAAAAGATAGACTTCCCAGCCAAGCTCGTTGGTGAAGCCCGAACGGCTGATCCAGCAAGTCTGTCCGGCGATAGACACCTCGGCACAATCAAAATAGCGGAAAGGATCTGGCATCGGGCCGTCGAGTACGGCGGCAAGTAGCTCCAGCGAACGCGGACCCTGAATCTGGCTGACCCAGACATTCGGGTCGTGGATTTTCACGTCCAGCCCCTCGGCGTGGGCCTTGTACCAGCTGAACAAATCGCCGTCGGCCTGCGCCATCCAGAACCTGTCCTGGGACAGCCGTAGCAGCACACCATCAGTGATCATGCCACCATCATGGAAGCAGGCAAATTGATACGAACAGCGGCCCGGTTTCACCTTGCTGACACTCCGGGTGAAAACCTTGTTCAGCAGCGTTTCGGCGTCCGGCCCGCTGATCTCGATAGGCAACTCGCCGGTGTGACGAAAGATGACATTGGTGCGCACAGCCCAATACATCTCATCGTCTGTGGCGGTATCCAGTTTTTCCGGGGTAAGTCTTGAATTGTAAAGTGTGTATTCAGGGTCAAACGGCAATTCCATATAGCTTAGTGGATGAGGTCGCATTGTGTGCGCTAACTCTCGTGGACGCTGACCTTCATTAATAATAGGCTTTGCTACAAATCGGATATTTTCAAGTGTGGGTGTCATCAGATACTCGTTCAAAAAATTAATATGTTTGAAAATATGGTTCTCTAGAATTTTACTTTAAATCAACAAATATTTGGACCGCAAACTCAAAATCTTGCACAATTCGTTCAAATAATTTAAACAATTAATATGGCTTATTATTCTTATGACATGCTTCGCACTTTCCAAGTGGTGGCCGTAAACCTCAGCATGACTGCGGCAGCATCTCAGCTCAATCAATCCAAGGGGTCTGTAAGCTACCAAATCAAGAAGCTTGAAAGCCAACTTGGCTTTGCTCTTTTTAAACGTTTAAATGCGCGGCTGCATCTTACCCCCGAAGGGCAACAATTGTTGCAGGTTTCCAAAGTGTCGCTTGATCAGATTGATCAGGAAATTGAGTCGCTCCGCTATAAAAAAAAGCCTGCTCCCCTTACTATTGCTTTACAGACGTACTTCCTCAGTCGCTGGCTATCCCCACGCCTCATGCGTTTTACCGCTGCACATCCTGAAATCGGACTTCGTTTTGTCCCTTTAAATTTCATTGCTGAAATGGAGAGCATTGATGCAGATATTTCCATCTGTTGGGCAAAAGAAGGGATGATTAAAGGGTCGTATGAAAGGCTTTTTGCCTGTCCAGCCTGCCCTACGGGAAATATCAAGATCGCTGAACGTGTGAAAAAAGAAGGGATAGATGAAGTGTTGCTATCAGTACCATTACTACTCGATTCTTCTGACAGCATTGGTTGGCAAGATTGGTTTGATCGTGCTGGCCTTGATTTAACACAATCACAGCGGGGGCTTTCCATTGCTGATTCAAATAGCCGTGTTCAGGCAATAATTGACGGACAGGGGATAGCACTTTGGGATCGTCTCGTTGCTTATGAAATTAGCTCAGGTCATTTGCAGTATCTTTCTGATATTTGGCTAGATGAGTATGGATACTATGTGCGCGCAAAGGATAGCAGTCTAGAGAGCAAGGCAGTCCAACTTTTTTTAAACTGGCTTAGAGATGAGAGTAAGGATGTCAACTAATGTGTATACACCTTTAAGAACGTTTAATTAGTTTTCTTTCAGGCCATTGATATAAAACAGGAATCTGGTTCCTAGGTATTAATTCAAATCTCCTTGATTATATTGTTTGTAGAAATCTTTCGGTTCACAGTGAAAGTAGTAATTAATGCAGTATTTGAGGATTATATGGGAGCTATTTTGAAACATGGTTTGGAACACACTTCCTGACTTCGAACATCAGAATCGATATAAATTAGGAAATTGAACCTAGAAACTAGGAAGTTTTGGGGTGGGTGAAGGGAAGTTCATCGCTCTAACCAAACATTCCAATCTTTTTTTTCACAGGTTTTACCCGATTCAGGAAGAATAGTTTGCAACAAAGATAAGATTGTCAGAAAATTTCAGTTTTACAAAATTTTGATTTACAAAAACTAGAATATCTACTGCTTATGACCCGGGAAGAAGTTTTAAATATCGTTGGAATCTGTGTTTGCATGGCACGAGTTGATTTGGAATTCAGTCAGGATGAGAAACATCTTCTTCATGAACTTTGTAAAAACATCAATGTTTCTGATAAAGAGAAAGCTCAAATCAAAAACATCTCCGGTTCACTGAGTGAGATGGTTCACCGAGTTAAGGAAGAGGATTCGAAGAAGACTCTGGTCGAACTCTTATCTCAAGTCGCAGTCACCGATGGATTTGTCGATGATGTCGAGGAAAATCTATTGGTCAAAGTAATGAGCCATTGCGGCGTTGATAGTTCAACTCATCCTTATTTTGGTGATGATGGACTAATCGACGCTGAAGTTGTCAGCGAAGACCATAATAACGTGATGGATCGTCTCAAGGAGTGGGCTTCCAGTCATCCCCCAGCATGAACTCAAATCGGGAGACTTTCATCCTCTCGGGAGGATCAACCTAAATCAAAGGTGATTCCCTGGGCCAGGGGAAGTTCCGGGGAATAATTGATGGTATTGGTCTGACGACGCATGTACGCCTTCCATGCATCGGATCCTGACTCCCTTCCGCCTCCGGTATCTTTTTCTCCTCCAAATGCCCCGCCGATTTCTGCTCCGGAAGTGCCGATATTGACATTAGCCAATCCGCAATCGGAACCCGCGTGGGAAAGAAATTTTTCGGATTCCTTGAGGTCAT
>Ga0181579_10002727_pt1 | contig 14136 bp, 12 predicted proteins | sample 071ome_24_FD_132996 | JGI IMG/M metagenome (GOLD analysis project Ga0181579, IMG submission 132996) | Coastal salt marsh microbial communities from the Groves Creek Marsh, Skidaway Island, Georgia - 071402CT metaG (megahit assembly) | ecosystem: Environmental > Aquatic > Marine > Intertidal... | reverse complement strand
CTTTGCAGCGCTCAGGCGGGCTTCATTTCGGGGCAAAACCTGCAGTTGGACGGCGGCTCTTATCCGGGCCTGATTTAGGATTGGGCTTTCACTGAAAGAGCTTCGTCTTAAGTTCAGGGCTAAGTTCAGGGCTAAGTCAGAGAATGGTCTGAGGGTCCAATTGCATTTATCGACACCCATTGATGAAATACACGGGAACCGGCTGCGCGCCTAGAGTTCAAAACAAATGGGGGTTGCTGTGAAAGTTGATGTATACGGCGGATATCACTCGCCGTGGGTCCAAGCGGTCTTGTTGGCGCTGCACGATAAAGGCATCGAGCATAGTGTTCGGCAAGTGCCGCCCTTGCAGAGCCTGAAGCAGTGGGGAGTGCTGATGCCGGCAGTTTCCATAGACGGCGGCCCTTGGCAGGTAGAGTCGTCACACATTCTGGTAAAGCTCGGTTTCGAGCAAATTTCCGATCGTGACCTTCAGGCAGTGACGGGCGCGTGGCAGGGTGTCGTGCATAGGGCGGACAACCCGCTGCGATTTTTTGCAGCCTTTGCGCGTGCCGGAGATCGATCGCCTTCTTTACTCAAACGTTGTTATCGTAATTTTTTGCGCAGCTTTATTCCTCTCTACATGTTCGTGCTTTTGAATCTGGCGAAGCGGATCAGAAAATTAAAAGCCCCCAAGAATTTTGCTGACCAATACCTGTTTTGGGAGCAGGCATTGGCGTCTTCAGATGGACCCTTTCTGGATGGAGCGGCGCCCGGCGCCCGAGACTTTTTGCTGTTCGGGGTGATTCAATGCCATAGCAGTATTCCAGTGCCGGCTCTGATACCGCTTCAGCATGACGAGCGCTTAGCTGGCATACGGGGCTGGATAGCCGCCATGCATGAGCGGTTGCACGGCTATGCCTATTTGTATTCCGGTGGCCGCTTCGAGCCTCGAAAGCCCGAGCCGGTGACGGCAGATCCACTTCAGCTTGGTGTGTTTTACCTGGGACTAACAACCATGTTTGCCATGTTCCCGGTGACGTTGCCCTTGGTGTTTTTGCTGATGCGCAAGATCAAACGATAGCTGTGAGCTGGTCGGAGACGCCGCAACGCTTTATGTTTTCCGGCTTCTGGCCATGTATTGTGCTGGCGTTTCGCCGAACCAGCGCTTGAAGCTACGCCGGAAACTCGAGGTGTCGCTAAACCCCATCAAATGACCAATGCTCTCTACGGATAGACTTGGCTCGGTTAGGTAATGGATGACCTGCTCTTTAGCCAGTTCGTCACGAACCTTTTGAAATTTGGTGCCCTCGGCATCCAGCCTTCGCATCAGCGTCCGCGGGCTGATATGCAGTTTTGTGGCAACGTCGCGCAGGGTCCAAAGTTGCCCCGGATTTTCAGATATCAGGCTCGCTACTCGTTCCTGAGTGCTTAGCGCGTTTTGAATTGCCTCGCCGGCTTTGATCTCGTCCAGTTGGCGTTGGCAAATAGATACCGCCTGCTGATGCAAAACCGGGTCGGCGACCATCGAAGGCTTGGCTAGCAAAGCCTTGGGAACAACGATTTCGGTGGCCCCGTGATCGAATACGATCTCGCCGCCGAAGTGATCTTTGTACCTGTCGCCGTAAACTGGTTTTGGGTAGGCGAAAAAGCACTGGCCCGTGAAGGGCGCCTCGCCGGAAAAAAAGTGAATGGCTGAGAAAAGACCGCTCAGCACGGCTTCGGTGACAAAGATCCTCAGCTCTGCGAGGTCGAAGGTTTCGGCAAAACAAACCTTTAGGCCGTGAGGGTGGTCACTCAGCGTGATGTCAAAAAACTCAGTTCTGGTTTGGCCGTATGTTGCAAGTAACTGGAGTGCTGTTGTTAGGTTCGGGCCACTAAAGGTCGCAACGCCAAGGGGGCCGTGGGAAGACAGATGCAGCTGGATACCCACGGCTAGGCCTAGGTCTTCGTTGCCTGAGATTGCCAGAGCATTTCGGTAGATTCGGGCTAGATCGTTCCGGGAAATCGTACCGTCCAAGGACATGAGTTCGTTGTAGCTCACGTTGGTGCCTTGGAAATAGCCCCGATGGTCGTCCTCGCTCAGTCGGAGGTGGCGAAACAAAATACGGGCATAGTGAGACGATGGGTGCTTTTGATTGGGCATCGGTGGTGATCTCGCAATACGTTTCCAGCGTTGGCCATGATCGGGTTCGCATCAAAGCCCCTCGAAAACTTCCTTAGCAGGGTCTGCCAAACCAATTGATCCGAAATATCGGAGTTTTGGTTACGTTCCGAGCACGGGTATTGTCACTATTTGTCTCCCTTATGTCATTCTCGGTTCTTTTCCACGGCAGCCCTTTTTCGAACAATGACAGCATTCCACAGTCAATGCCGAAATTCAGGAGGTCCAATGCAAGCCGAAGCTGGTATGACAGATCAATCCGATGATCCCGCGCTCTTTAAAACCCTGAGCCAACGGCCTAAGGTGGCTTGGCCAACGATAGCGCTGCTTTTTCTCGCCTACGGTATCTTTGGCGGATCGACGTTTGCCTATGTGCAGGGGGACCTGCCGCTCCTGTGGGCCATTGCGCTTAATACGCTGGCGGCCTACATTTCCTTTACGCCGACCCACGAGGCTTCGCATCACGGGGTCAGTTCCAACCACCAATTGAATGACTGGGTAGGACGAATTGCCACAGCCTTGCAGTCTCCGGTGCCGTTTTTCCGGGCTTTTCGCTACATTCACATGCAGCATCACCGGTTTACCAACGATAAGGCCAAGGACCCGGATGTCTACGTGGGTACGGGGCCTTGGTGGTTGCTGCCGTTTAAGTGGTTGTCCCTAGATCTGAGCTACCTTTACTTCTATTCGAGGCCTTCGGTGTTCCCTAAAAGACCCAAGGCCGAGCGCTTGGACCTGCTTGGTGCCTTCGTTTTTGGTGCGGTGGTATTCACTGCCGTGACGTGGGCGGGATGGTTGGAATATTACGTGTTGCTGTTTGTAATCCCCGGCCGTATCACAGCGCTGTTTTTGGCCATCGCCTTTGATTTCTTGCCTCATTTTCCGCACCAGGCCCAAGCGCGGGATCAGCCATTTCAGTGCACCTCAAACCGCGTGGGCATGGAATGGTTGATGACTCCGCTGCTAATTTTTCAGAACTATCACTTGGTACATCACCTTTACCCGACGGTTCCTTTTTACCGTTACCTTAGGATTTGGAAGGCCCGGCGAAACTTTCATCTGTCGCAAAATCCGGCTACAACCACTACCTTTGGGCTGACGCCGATGACGGGAGCAACCGGGTACGATTATTCCGATAACCCGCGATAATCAGGCGGCGGGTCAGGTTCCAGCACACAAGCTGTCAGACTAAGATCAGCGAATGATGGTCGTTAATGAAGGCCGTTAATTTACGTCGTTAGTTGAGGGCTTGGGACTCAAATGATCAAAGGGAGGGAATGATGTTCGATGGGAAATACGTGATGTGGGGCGGCGAGCACAGCTTATTCACCCGTAAGCTGCAGTCGATGTTGAACTATTTGGGCGTGGACTACGAGTTCAAGCTGAAAACTCAGGACACGGGTCCGCAGATGGAGGCCCGCATCGGGACCCACTTTATTCCGGGTCTTGAAACCCCGGAGGGCTGGTTCATTCATGATTCAACCCCCATCGGCCTGATGTTAAACGCCAAATATCCTGACCGGCCGATTATGCCTAGCAGCCCGGTTCAGCGGATTGCCGCGCACCTGCTGGAAGATTGGGCTGACGAATGGTTTGGTCGCTACGCCATCAGCAGCCGCTGGTGCTATCCGCACAACATTGATCATGTGGCCATCGGCTTTTACGCCAACGCCATCGGGAAGTTTATGGACGAGGGCTTGACCGCGAGCGAGCGTGAGGAAGCAGCCGAGCGCATTAAGTTTGTGCGAGATAACTTTGGTCTCAAGGCCTGTGCGAACCGGGGTTGCGGCCCAGATCAGGCTGCCCATGTGCGGCGCGATTTCGAGCAGCTTATGCAGCACGCTGACCAACACTACAGTCAGCATCCGTTTCTCCTCGGCGGACGCCCCAGTTTAGGTGACTTTACCTTTGCCGGCTTATTCAAGGCGCATATAGCGGCAGACCCAGAGCCGCGCAGCTGGATTGAGTCCAGTGCCCCAACCATGCTCGGGTATATGGATCGTCTTTTCGAAGCTCGCTCAGACGATGGCCAGTACCTGTCGGGTGATGCCCTGCCGGATACGTTGATGCCGTTTTTTGAGCATATGCGGGAGAACTATCATCCGTTCCTGCGGGTCTCGCGGGAAGCTCTGGCGGCGGGTGAAAAGTGGTGCGAAGTGGATCTTGGCGAGGGCCCGGTTCCCATGCGCTCGCTCAAATACAGCGAAATCAGCCGTTGCCATATAGGACGAGAAATCGAGGGGTTGTCGGTTACTGACCGTGCCGAGGTTGAGCGGGTGCTTGGCCCACTGGGTGTGCTGGATGCCTATCTGCTGCCGCCGCTGGCATTGTGATTTAGGGCGCCAACGAGGTAGATCCTAGGTGCCGCGACCGATGCAGCGCAAAACCTCGAAAGGCTAGGCGTTGTGATAGGCCGTGGTCTCTGTCTGCCGAGCTAGTACCAGTTTAACTGCTTGCGTATCAGGGCCTCAAAATCCTCAAAAGAGCCGCTGGCTTTCTGGGCGGCAAGAAGCCGGGCAGCGTCATCGCCGACCGGAATGCGCAACGGCGCCGATGAGTCTGTTGCCGCCCGTACTATCGCATCGGCCACCAACTGGGGGTCTTGCGGTCCGCGGCCGCTACTCAAGCTGCCCAGTGCGGTGGCGAAGTTCTGCTGCAGTTTGTAGTGTTCTGTTGACTCCCAGCCCTCGGGTCGGAGGATGTTAGCGCTGAAACTGGTGGAGGCGAATCGTCCGGGTTCAATCAGGTGCACCCGAATGCCGGCTGGAGCAACTTCATAGTGCAGTGACTCGCTCATGCCCTCCAGTGCGTGCTTCGAGGCGGCGTATGCCCCGCCGTAGGGCGAAGCAATTCGGCCAAGCACGCTGCTGATGTTCACAATTACCCCGCTGCCTCTTTGCCGCCAGCTCTTCATGACTGCACGAATGGTGCGCAAGGGCCCCATAACGTTGGTGTCGAGCTGGCGTTGCATAAGCTCGTCCGAGATCAGCTCAAGCGCGCCCTGAACTTCAAAGCCTGCGTTATTGACCAACACGTCAATTGAAGCCGCATCTGCAAACGCGGTTTCAACCGAGTCAGTATCGCAGACGTCCAGCTGTCGCAGCTCGATGGTAAGCCCTTCCGAGTCGCACTGTGCTTGTAGCCCGTCACCCTTTGCTATGTCGCGCATCGTCGCAATTACGTGATGGCCTTGACGGGCAAGGGTTAACGCCGTCAGCCGCCCAATGCCCGCATTGCTGCCGGTGAGTAAAATTCGCAGTGGTTCCATGGAAATTCCCCTAAAGGCAGTGCAGTAAGTGGCCGTTCAACAAGTGGCTGTTTGACAAAAACGGTTAGGCGGTTGCCGAGAATAGAAGGCCGCCTCGTTTTTCGATGGCGCAGCCCTTGAGCCGAGTACCAAGGCTCAGCAATTGTTCTCCGTCAGCGAAGCGTTGCAGCCATAACGCCAATTGGCCGCCGGGTGCATTGGTCATCACCGCATCCAGTCGTTGCAGCATCCAAATTTGATAGGGAACCACCATTCTGCGGGATGAAATACCGCCGATCTTAAAAGGAACCGTCAGCGGCCCGTCCCCGGTCTGTAGTTCTTCAAATCCCGGTGTGGCGGTAAATGTTTTACGCGGCAGTTCGTCACCCGGCAAATGCCGGTCGCTGGCGATGTGCGTTTGCAGTGCGTCGACAGAAGATTTCAGATACGGCCACATCTCGTCAAAGAACATGGCCAGAATTGGTTCGAGGGTCTCTGGCACGTGGTCTGCTTCTAACCACTCCCCGCCATCGCTGAGCACCTGTCGTTCCTCAAGTTCGCCGCTGTCATCAAGGCCGTAGTATTTGTGGCCGTAGCGACGGGCATTTAGGCAGTTTTCGGCATTGGTACGCTCGACCCACTCGGCCACCAATGGGTATTTGGTGCGCAGATCGAAGCCCGGTACCGGGTCGCGGAAAAAGTGCACGTAGACGGGACCGAGTAGGCTGAAGTCAGCCAGCGACGGGCGGCCGCCGAGCAGATAGTCGTGGGACTGCAAATGACTCTCCAGCAGGCTCAGCAGTTTGTCCAAGCAGGCCTGCCAAGCCGCCTGAGTGTCTGGATTACAGCCGAGTTGAATTAACCCGGCATAAGGACCTTTGAGCTCGTCGTGGGTGTCATTTATCCCGAACGCTTTGTCGAAAAATTGCGCGCCGGCGGATCGCCGCGCGGCACCGTTTCGGTTTGGCGCAAGGAAAGATCCCCACTGTTGTTCGTTGAAGGCGCGATGATTCGGTTGTTGGCCGGGCTTGCTGTAAAACCAACGCTCCCAACAAGCCGGCACAACGAACCATTCGTCGGCCAGCAGTTCAATCAAGTAAACCGCCAGGCGCTGTTTTGGTGTCTGCGGAACGACAGACGTTTTCGTATGAGTTGCCTCGCAGTAGTCGATGATTTCGCTGGAGTCTTGTATCCACGTGCCATCCGGCGCCGCCATTTGCGGCAGTGAGGGACTTCCCGAGCGCTTTGTTAGCAGCCCGTTGATCAGTTCCGGCGTGGCCAGAATGTCTTGGAAGCCTTCGCCAAGGTCGGCTTGATCGTGCTTAAAGCGCAGATAAGACCGGACTTTTGCGGAGAAGATGCTGTGCTCAACAGAAAATAAACGATACATAGAGTGATCCGATTAGTTAGCCGAGGACCCGGCGGTGATAGCTGGGTATCTGAGTCTGTTAGGTGTCGTGTCTTGATCGCGGTAAGCCGATAGCGCGCCGCCGCCAGCTGCGTGTCCCTAGGCCGTCCGGACACCAAAGTGACAAAACCTGTAAAAAATGTCAATTTGTACGTTGAGGGCGCTTTCCCACAGCACTGGCGCCGGCAGGTCAGTACAGAGAGAGAAAACAAATATGAAAAGTTTTAACGACAAAATCGTTGTGATCACCGGCGGGGCCACCGGCATAGGGTATGCCTTCGCCAAGGTTTTCGGTGCTGAAGGGGCAACGGTGGTGCTTGCCGAACCGCGACTGAACCGACTCGAGGCGTCAGTGGCGGCCCTGACGGATCTTGGGATTAATGCCAGTTTCTGCCAATGCGACGTTCGTGATGCGGACAGCGTTCGCGGGTTGGCAGACTACGTTTGGCGTGAGTATGGCCGTGTCGACGCGGTTATCAACAATGCGGGAATTACCGCCTTGAACCATCCGGTAACCGACTTGCCACTGGATGAATTGCACAAGGTTTTTTCGGTTAATTTTTTCGGCCAATGGCATGTGGCCGCAATTTTTGGCAAACGTATGGTCGAGCAGGGAACCCCGGCGAGCCTTTATAACGTCGGATCGGAGCTGTCGTTTTTCAGCTCAGTACCCAATGCGACAGCCTATATGGCAACCAAGCATGCGATCTTGGGTCTTACCGAAGGCCTGCGAGAGGAAATGCCTGACTTTATTGATGTAGGGCTGATTGTGCCGGGATTTGTTTGCACTGAAATGCATCGGCCCAAGGTCGCCGAACGCGGCATGCCGGCAGACCAGTTCGCGGCTATGGCGTTCCCGCAAATTCAGGCGGGGGAGCGCTATGTTGTAACTCACGCCTATAACATCGAGCACATAAGAGCGCGTTTTGACGCGATATCGTCGGCTTATTCGAGCTACGCTCCGCGCTATAACGGCGACGACGATTATGATGTGAAGACGATTATTGCTAGGGGGCGCAAATGAGCCGAGCGCTGGAAAAACTCACCGGCGGATTTAATCTGATCGAGGGACCGGTCTGGGATGCGTCACTTGGTCTTGTGTTTTCCGATGCTGTCGACGGCGGTGTTTTTGCCCTGTCCGAGGCGGGCCAGGTGTCCGAGGTGTTTTTGCATCGCAAAGGGATCGGCGGGATTGCCAAACACCAATCGAATGGTTTGATCGTTTCAGGACGCAACATCGCCTACAAACCATTGGACGGCGGCGAAACAACCATTCTGCTAGACCGAGACCAATCCGCAGGCATCACGGGATTCAATGACATCACTACAGATTCTGTGGGCAGGATCTATGCTGGGTCCCTTGGCCCTGAACCGATGGGTGCAAAGGATGGATCAGCCTCAGGCAAACTGTTCCTGATCGATCTGGACGGTCAGGCCAGAGAAGTGGCCAGCGATATAAGGCTCAATAACGGCCTAGCGTTCTCGCCAGATGGTCACACTCTCTATCACTCTGACTCTCTCAGAAGAACAGTATTCAAATACGCGGTAGCCGCTGACGGTTCTCTTGGCGCAAAGGTGCCCTTTGCACGGGTGCCAAAAGGCGGCCCTGACGGTCTGGTGGTCGCCGCGGATGGAAGCGTTTGGGTGGCGCTGGCGGGAGGTGGTCATGGGGTCGTTGTTTTCAACCAACACGGCACTGGTTCGGAGTTTATTGAGATCCCGGAGCCTTTGTGCACGAGTTTGTGTTTTGGCGGGGACGATTTAAAAACTCTCTACATCGTCTCGGGATCCGAAGGGGCGGCGTCAAGTAAAGCCGGGTCGGTCTATCGTATTCGCGTTGAGGTGGCCGGCGTACCCGTGGCAAATTCGGCCGTTGATCTTGCGCATGGATAGTGCGAGACGTTAACAAAAAGTTTATGTTGCCGGTTACTCTAAGCAAAACTAAACGGGGATGGCTGAATGTTAAAGAATTTGACTTTGTTGATAACGGGGTTGTGCCTCAGTGCCGCCATAAACGTCAGTGCCGGGCACCATGAGGCATCAGATACGGCGGCCAAAGACGTGGTGATCGCAGCCTATGCTACCTTCGCTTCAGGAGATACAGATGCGTGGGCAGCCATGCACACCGACGATTTGCAATTTACCATCTTCGGCCAACTGCCTCAGTCCGGTGTTTTCATTGGTCAGCAGGCCGTCATCGACAACGTGTTCGCGAAGATTGCCGTGCATTGGCCGGAGTTTTCGCTGACGCCGATCAACTTCGACGTCGTTGGAGATACGGTCTATGTACACAATAAGATGACGGCAGCAGGGCTGGATAGCGAAACCATGCACATGTTTCGTTTGCGCGACGGCAAGATCGCATCATTTACTGCGTTTGAAGACACCGATTCCATGCGTCAGGCCATGGTGGCCCAATAGCACCCCTTGATGCATACAGGTTGTGCACGTTGAATCCCAGTCGAGTTGAGGTGCCTGCCCGCGCAAGTTCACCCACAGATAAATAAGGAATGGATGATGTTGAACGTATATGCCGCCCGCCGCCGTGTTTCGGGCTTTTTGATGTCTTGCGGCTTGATGTTGTGCCTGCTATCGAACCCAGTTCTTGCCAATGACACGACGACGGTATCGTTCGTTCGGTCTACGGATCTGATGACCCTAACCCAAGTAGTTCAGCTGACACTGGGTAAAGACAAGCTGGGCAAACTGGGTCAGAGCAAGATCATTGTGGTCGAGGTGCCCAAGGGGAAGTATAAGGTGGAAACCAAGGTGGGACTGAGCTTGGGTGTGCCCAACATCACCGGTTTCAATGGCGCCAAAAAATTCAAAGGGAAGGTAAATTTGAATCAGGACGCCCACTACTTCAAGGTCGTGTTTAAGGCGGCGCTTATGGGCGGGCGGCACCACGTGATCGAAGTGAGCAAGGCAGAGTTTGATGAACTGGCGGCCAAGGCCAACACCGTAGACGCTGCTTAAGCCCGCATAAGTCTCCCAGGCTTGGCTGGGACTCCATTGCCGGATTCCCCGTCGCTTAAGCCCATCACCAAAGCCCGGTCGCGGCGATAATGCCTGTCCGGGCGGTCTTGCCCCTGCGTCCGCCAAACTAGCCTTTGCCGCATACGGCCCTTGGCGGCTATCGTTGCCTGCGATCCGGCAATGGCCGGTCAAAAACCGGCAAATTTTTTCCTAAAGTTCCTCAACTGCTGGCCGATACCTCCTCTAGGCGGCAAGTTTTTGCCGCTTTGACCGTCGTTCGGCAAAAGTGTGCCTCTTTGGCTGCGCAGAGCGTTTTTCGATGACAAATGTTGTTTAACGATGTCGGGCGGTCGAAATTGGATCGATGTTACGTCGTCGCGCTGGTGCGTTTCGGCTTGTTCGGGAGTCTGGTTTGAGTTTGATCGTCAATACTAACGTCAATTCGCTGGCCGTTCGTGGTTCACTGGCAGGGGCTGGTAATGAGCTGCAGACGGCTATGGAGCGCCTGTCGTCTGGAAAAAGGATCAACACCGCAGCCGATGATGCAGCGGGCTTTGCTATTGCCGAGCGAATGACTGCGCAGGTTCGTGGTCTCAACATGGCCGTTAAAAACGCCAACGATGCTCAGTCCCTGCTGGATACCGCCCAAGCGATGTACGCTGACCAAGCAGATCTTATTCAGCGAATTCGAGAGCTTACGGTGCAGGCCTTGAACGACACGAATTCCCAGGCGGACCGGGAATTTCTGCAAAGCGAGGTAAACAGCCTCGTGGCTGAGGTAGACCGAATCGGCACCGATACCGTCTTTAACGGAGAAGTTGTCGGGGGCATCAAGAATTTTCAGCTTGGTTCAGCAGCCGGTCAGAATCTTGAAATCTACATCCCGACGGTGAGCGGACTTACCGGTAGCATCTTCGGCCAACTTACTCAGGACTATCCGGCGGATTCGACGGTCATCGAAGTGAAGGGTTTGTCGACAACCGGCCCCTTTGCCTTTGCCGACGTTGTCTACGCGGGATTGGATGCATCCTCAGGGTCATTTGTTTCGCAGGCAGGTACGCCTCAAATGCACGACGATGGAACGTTTACTCAAACCCTCACTCTGGCGTCGGGTACCGAATTTGATTTGCAGGAGAATTACCACATTGTCGCGGCGATCGGCACGTTAGATGTAACTGCGCCGCCAGAATCTAATTTTACCTTGGGTGGTAGGCACAGTTTACTTCGGGTAGATCTGGTGAATGATGTGGAAGGTGCGCTGCTGGGCATTGATGCGTCTTTAGAACTAACAAGCAAATACCGTGCTGACTTAGGTGCGATACAAAACCGACTGGACTACACCGTGTCGAACCTGATGAACGTCAGCGAATTTACCGCCGCGGCGCGGTCTCGGATCGAAGACGCGGATTTCGCCTCTGAAAGCGCCAACCTTGCCAAGGCGCAAATGCTTCAGCAGGCCGGTGCAGCGATGCTTGCCCAAGCCAATGTCAGTCCGCGGCTGGTGTTATCCCTGGTACGTTAAATCTGGCTGCTGCCCCGCCGTTTGCGCCTAAGCCTAGTTTTACCCCTCACTGATCTGCTTTGACCCACCCTCGTCGATCTGTGCCATGTCGCATGCCAAAGGCATTTTTCGGGTGTCGGTTTTTTGACGCCTAGATATCCGAAAAATCAGATAAAAAACAGCTAGTTAAAAGTGGCGCACATCTTGCTTATGTCTGCTTAATTGGAGGCATGGCACATGACTTACATCAGTTCGTTAAATTCGTCGACGATTATGGCGCGTGCGTCGCTGACCCAGAGTACCGACCAATCCGCCATCGCCATGGAGCGTCTTAGCACCGGGGTTGAGATAAATTCCCCCAAGGACGATCCGTCCGCTTTCTACGCTGGCTCCACCTTGGGTGCGCAGATTGCTTGGGAAGCCCAAGCCGTTAAGAATATTTCTGATGCGTCAGCATTGATGAATGCGGCCGATGGTGCGATCGAGCAGGTCAAGACGATGCTGCAGCGGATTCGCACCTTGGCCATGCAGAGCGCAAACTCGACTGCACAGATGGATCGACCGGCGTTGCAGGCGGAGGTAGACCAGCTTACAAGCGAAATCGACCGGCTGACCAACAGCGCGATGTACAACGGTCAGCGCCTTCTGCAAGGCGAGCAGCAATACCGCGAGTTTCAAGTCGGCAGCCGTAGCCAAGATGTGGTTGCCCACCGGTTCTCGGGCTTTGAGTCGAGGGAGATTGGGGCCTATTCCTATGTGAGCGCCGGCTAGGGTGTTTTCGCCGCTGCGTCAAGCGGTGCCGATGTGCTGCGAACCGCTGGAACCAGCGAAATCAAACTGACCGGGAATAACGGCAAGATTATTCAGTTTCAATGGCCTGCAGATGCCAGTGCCGCTGAATTGGCGCGAAAGATCAATGAGCAACAGGCAAATACGGGCGTAACCGCTAAGGCGGAGACTCAGGCGGCTCTGTTCTCTAGCAGCCCGGCTCCGCAAATATACAGCCTGCGTATCAACGACGTTGCCACAGGTAATTTTCGCATCAGCGGCAGCGACGTTAGTGATGCGGTTGCCGCCATCAACAAAATTTCTGGTGAAACGGGTGTGCAGGCGCAAGAGCAGGGCGGTCAGGTGGTCCTTACCGATCGGTTTGGGTCGGATATTGTGATTGAAAATACGCGCCAGCAAGCGGGTTACGACACCCTGGAGGTGCAAAAGTTAGTGGCCGAAGCCGACGCTGGCGGCCCCGAAGTGGGAGCCGCCGTTAGATTGGGCCTTGGTGGTCAGTCAGACACCGTGCTGGTGAGCGGGGCCGTTGAACTCGTGTCTAGTGAGGTTTTTTCAATCTATAACCAGTCAGCAATTGGACACTTTGCTGATGCTCAACGAGGAACGATTCGGGAAGACACCAGTATCAGTACTCGTCGGGGCGCGCTTTCCTTGGTAGGCGGAAAGCTCTATCAAGGGGATGGCGACAGCGCGAAGGTTGTAGGGTTAGTGGATCCGGCGACCACGGATATGACGGCGGGATCGCTGGATTTAACGCTGGCCTATGAAATTGACGATCTGGTTGCTTCCAGCGACCCGTTTCGGAGCTGGACCAAGATCCAGCAGCGGGTGGTTTTAGACGGCCAAGGACAACTCAATGGCCACACTGTCCCGGAAGACCTGCTGCTGCCGAGCTTTGCCAACGGCACCCTAAGCGCAAGCGGCGATGCCGCGCATCCAGACGCCCAGGTCAGCTTTGACTTTCGCCAAATTAGTAATGCGCGCGAACCCTTGGAACTACAAAGTGGACCACTTGACCTGCCCGGTGTTGGCATCATTCACGGCCCGGCTTTGCAAAGCGCCGAGAGTTATTCATTAGCCGCTGGCGACATGCTTTCCTTCGATTGGCGGGGCATGGCGGGCGTTGGTGACTACGATGTCATGGCATACATTGTCGATGAGTCTACTGGGCACTCTGAAATTCTGCTGAATGAAACCGGACAGGGCGGGGCGTCAAGCAGCTGGGCTACCGTAAACAAGACCATAGAAACACCCGGCGATTACCATATCGTCTTTGTTAGCGGCGTGCGGCTGGATCAGGATGTCACGTTCCAAAACGGCAACTTCGAAAATGGTAGTGCCGGGGACACGACGATCCCCGGCTGGCAAACCTACACTCAGCAATTACGATTGGGCGGGGTAGACTCGGTGGCTGGGCAGCCAACACCTGACGACACTGTATTTCCTGACGTCGTAACTGGTGCCGCTCCCCATGATGGTGCTTTGCCCAGCAGGGCAAACTATACAGCCCAATTGGCAAACAACAGTCCTGATGGCAGCGGGTTGTCGGTTCAGCTTGAATCAGCCGGCGTCACCCTACCGAGCTACGGCATTTTACACGGCCCCTATTTAATGAGTGACGACGCCGTGTCGCTAAAACCCGGCGATAGCATCAGTTTCGACTGGCAGGCCTCTGGTGGCTCAGATGCTTACGATGTAATGGGGTACTTGGTTGACGAGGATACCGGTGAAATACAAGAGCTCTTAAATGAGACAGGAGCGTCGACCAATGCCAGCACATCGTGGGCTACGGTAACCAGCACCATTGAAACGCAAGGCAACTATCGGTTTGTGTTTGTAGCCGGTACGTGGGATGCCACTGGCGGCACGGCGGCCGGTGCCAATTTGTACATCGACAACGTGGTGGTCGATGCTCAGGACCAAACTGTGCAGGCAGATGCGGCGCTTCGAATTGACGAAGTGACGATTACCAAGGATTCCCAGAATTTTGATCCCGACGAGTTGGCCATGCTGATCGACCGTATCTATGGTCACGAGGAGGATGCGGGTCACTCTTACGATCTGCAGTTCGTTGG
>Ga0181579_10002726_pt1 | contig 14139 bp, 12 predicted proteins | sample 071ome_24_FD_132996 | JGI IMG/M metagenome (GOLD analysis project Ga0181579, IMG submission 132996) | Coastal salt marsh microbial communities from the Groves Creek Marsh, Skidaway Island, Georgia - 071402CT metaG (megahit assembly) | ecosystem: Environmental > Aquatic > Marine > Intertidal... | reverse complement strand
AGGGGTGAAAAAATTTTCCCGGCCTGTTATCTGGCCGCATCTGACGCTTGATAAAGCCGGTCTGTCCGGCGTATAAAAGGATCGGGTGCGGGGTGTGTCGGCCTCTCAGCCGGAGCGGTTACAAAAATAGCCAGAGTGGTTACAAAAATTAGGTAGAACAAAATGCGTTTGCTGTCCTCTCTTGCCATTCGCTGGCGTGCCCGCAAGGTGGGCGCGGATGAATTTGGCAATCGGTATTATCAGGCCCGCTCGGCGGCCGCAGGCAAGAAGCCGCGCCGCTTTGTTGTTTATAAGGGCCAGCCGGAAGCCTCCAAGGTGCCAGCTGACTGGCATGGCTGGTTGCATTATACCGAGGCCAGCCCGCCGCCAGAACAAGGCTATGCCCGCCATAGCTGGGAAAAGCCGCATCTGCCCAACCTGACCGGCACGGACCATGCCTATCGTCCGAAGGGGCATCCGCTAAAAGGCGGCAAGCGGGCTGCTGCGACAGGTGATTACGAACCCTGGAAACCAGTCTGATCTGAAAAACCGAACAGGAGGCCAGACCGAGCCATGCGCCGAAACACCATAGAGACGATTCTGGGCGGTGTCGTGCTACTGGCGGCCGCGCTATTTATCATATTGGCTTATGAGGCTGCTGACCTGACCGCCTCTGACGGCTATTTGATTGAGGCAGAATTCGGCAGCACGGCGGGCTTGCAGGTTGGCGATGATGTGCGTGTTTCCGGTATCAAGGTTGGTCAGGTGACCGGCCAGCAGCTGGATGGGCAAACCTATTCGGCCCGCGTGCTGATGCGGATAGATCCGGCCGTGCGTCTGCCCGATGACAGTTCTGCCCGCATCACAGCTGCCTCTTTGCTGGGCGGCCAGTATCTGGAGATTATTCCAGGCGGGGCAGAGAGCTATCTGGACGCTGGGGCGGTAATTTATGATACCCGCGATCCGGTCAGCCTGACAGATCTGCTGGGCAAGGTTGTTTTTGCCGGGGCTGATCAGGGCGGGTCATGAGATTCAGCCGGGCGGTGACCTGTTTGATGGTCTGTGCAGTTTATGCAGGGCTGCTGGCCGCAAGCGGGCCTGATGGTGCTGAGAGCTGGCTGCCAGCTGAACAAGCCAAAATGCAGACGCTGGACAAGATCACCGCCCGCATTGCCTCGGTAGAGGTGAGGGTCGGCCAGCCAGTGCGGCTTGGCACGCTGGAAATCTGGCTCGATGATTGCCGCTATCGCCCACCTGAAGAGCCGCCGGAACACGCCGCTTTCCTGCGTATTTATGATAAGGGTTATGCCGGGCAGGCGCAGGCCGAACAGATTTTTTCCGGCTGGATGTTTGCCTCCAGCCCGGCCATCTCAGCGATGGAGCACGCGGTCTATGATGTGACTTTGATCGCCTGTTCCAATACCGCCAGCACCGCGTCTTCTGACTGATCCAGACGCAGGAAAGCCTGTTTTTGCAAGGCTGCTTGCAGGCGATCCTGAAAGCGCTCATTTGCCAGCGTGAACAGGCCAAATTGGCGCAGATGATCATTGTCAAACTGGGCATCCAGCAGCTGGAACCCCCCATCCAGCAGCCGCGCGATCAAATGCACCAGCGCAATTTTTGACGCATCCGGGCGCAGCGAAAACATCGATTCCCCGAAAAATGCGCCGCCCAGTGCCACCCCGTAAAGCCCGCCAACCAGCTGATCCTGATCAAAAACCTCTACCGAATGGGCAAATCCCATCTTGTGCAGGGCGATGTAAAGCCGCCTGATCTCGGCATTGATCCAGGTGGTTGGCCGCCCGGCAGCCGGGGCCGCACAGCCATCAATCACCGCGGCAAAGGCACTGTTCCAGCGCAGCGCATATTGACGCTGGCGCACAGTGCGGCGCAAACGGCGCGGAATATGCGGCGGGTCGAGAGGCAGCAGGGCGCGCTCTTCTGGCTGGTAGAGTCGTATCTCCTCAGCCGTGGCGCTTTCGGCCATCGGAAAGAACCCCATAGCGTAGGCTTGCAAGAGGGTTTCCGGCGCGTGCACCCATTGGCCGGTCATGCAGGTCTAGTCCTGATTGAGAAAAGTTTCTTCCAGCCAGCGGATGGTATAGCTGCCATCCTGAATGGCCGGGGCATCCAGCAGGCGGCGATGCAGGGCCAGCGTAGTCGGTATCGGCTCAACCACAAATTCATCCAGCGCGCCGCGCAGCCGTGCCAGAGCCTGTTCACGATCCGCCCCATGCACCACCAGCTTGGCGATCAGGGAATCATAAAAGGGCGGTATCTGATAGCCGGTATAAAGCACCGTATCGACCCGCACCCCCGGCCCGCCAGCTGCATGGAAAGAGGCCACTTTGCCAGGCGTGGGCATAAAGGTTTCCGGGTGTTCAGCGTTAATCCGGCATTCTATCGCGTGCCCGTCAAACTCAATATCCTTTTGTGTGAAAGGCAGCTGGCCGCCTGCCGCTATCAGAATCTGCTCGCGCACCAGATCAATGCCTGTGATCGCCTCGGTAATCGGATGTTCAACCTGTAATCTGGTATTCATCTCAATGAAGAAAAACTGGCCATCCTGCCATAAAAATTCCATCGTCCCGACACCCAGATAGCCCATTTTAGCTGTCGCCTCAGCTGCTATGCGGCCAATCTCGGCGCGTTCTTGCTGGCTCAACGCCGGTGACGGGGCTTCTTCAAATAATTTCTGGTGGCGGCGCTGGACAGAGCATTCACGCTCGCCCAGATGCACGACATTGCCATGGCTGTCGGCGATCACCTGAACCTCAATATGGCGCGGATTATCCAGATAGCGTTCCAGATAGACCGTATCATCGCCGAAAGCCGCCTTGGCTTCTGACCGGGCGGAGGCATAGGCTTCGGCCAGATCATCCGCGGTTTTGGCAACCTTCATGCCACGCCCGCCGCCGCCAGAGGCTGCCTTGACCAGCAGCGGAAAGCCAACCCCTTTGGCCAGCTCAGCTGCTTCTTCCAGCGTCGGCACAGCCCCGGGCGATCCGGGCACCAGCGGCAGGCCCGCCTCAGCAGCGGTGATTTTCGCCTCAACCTTGTCGCCCATCTTCTGAATATGCTGGGCAGAAGGGCCGATAAAGGTCATGCCATGGGCGGCGATAATCTCGGCAAAATAGGCATTTTCCGCCAGAAAGCCAACGCCCGGATGCACCGCATCACAGCCGGTTATTGTAGCCGCAGTCAAGATGGCCGGAATATTCAGATAGGAGTCTGCTGCGGCAGGCCCGCCGATACAGACCGATTCATCAGCCAGCTTGACCGGCATCGACTGGGCATCAGCAGTAGAATGAACAATGACAGTCGGGATACCCAGCGCCTTGCAAGCCCGCAATACGCGCAAGGCAACATCTCCCCGGTTGGCAATCAGGATTTTCTTGAACATAGCTATTCGATAACCACCAGCACTTGATCAAATTCAACCGGCTGGGCATTGGAGAAAAGAATCTTGGTCACCGTGCCATCCTGCGGGGCGGTGATCGGGTTCATCACCTTCATCGCCTCAATGATCAGCAAGGTCTGGCCCTTGCGAACTGGCTTGCCTTCGGAAATGAATTCTGCTGCGCCGGGCTCTGGAGAGCTGAAGGCGGTGCCGACCATCGGCGATTTGACGGCCCCGGGATGGCTGTCAAAGCCGCCGGCCCCGCCTTTGTCAGCCGCCGCGGCTGCGCTTTCACCAGCAGGGGCCGGGTTCGCTGCCGGGTTCGCTGCCGGGGCTGCGGCCAGAGTCGGTGCCAGAGTCGCTGCCGGGGTTGCCAGAACAGCCTGTCCAGTGGCATTGCGGGACAATCGGATAGCGACTTCCTCGGTCTCCAGCTCCAGCTCCATCAAGGAGCGGGCATCCAGAATTTCAGCCAGCTCATCGACCAGAGCCGCTTCTTTGGACTGGGTTTTGCGTGAAGATTTGGACGGTGCCATTTGCTCACTTCTCCAAATAAAAAATTACTATCAGCCGGAAAGCGGGGTGACCAGACAGCCACGCACCCGGCTTTTTCCATGGTCTTACCAACCTTTGAGAGGCCTGTCATCTCCCCTTTTTACACCTTTTTTGACCTTAGCCCAACTCGCAGTAAAAGGCCAAGCTGTCCTTTTCAAAACCATCCTTCAGACAGATGCCTGCTAACGCTTCGCCCGCTCAGCCTTGATGCGGGCGCGCAACTCATCAGCACTGATCGCTCCGGGTATCAGCTGCTCGCCGATGACCAGAGCCGGTGTGCCGCTGACCCCGAGGGCTCGCGCAGCCATTTGATTACCCTGCAGGACGAGGTCAAGTTGCGGGTTTTCAATATCGCTGGCAAAGCGGGCCATATCCAGCCCAGCCTTGCGCGCCACCTGTTCAACGCTGCTTTTTGAAATCCCCCCGACCGCTTGCATCATGCCGGTATGAAAGGCGGCAAATTTGCCCTGCATCTGGGCAGCGATCCCGGCCCGCGCGGCGACCACGGAGGAGTCTGCCAGAATCGGATATTCCTTTACCTTCAGCGCGATATTGCCATCTTCAGCCAAGACCAGCCGCAAGGTCTGAAACAGCCTTTTGCAATAGCCGCAATTATAATCGGAAAATTCATAGATGATAATATCCCCGTCCGGGTTGCCCATCACCCCATCACCGGCATCCTGACGCACCAGAGACAGGGCGCGTTGCAGGCGTGCCGCCTCTTCTCTTTGCTGCAGGCCGATCAGCGCATCACGCAGCTTTTCCGGATTTTCCGCGATGAATTTTTCAATCAGCTGCAGGATTTGGGTCTCTTCAGCGCGGTCCAGATCAGCACGCGCCGGGCCAGCCAGAAGCACCGCCAGAGACAGCAATAGGCCTGCCAACCCGGCCAACCCGGCCTGGCCCGAAAGTCTTTTGCGCAGCCTGTATAACATTTTCTGCCCTCTTATCTGTTGCGTCCCAGCTATGGGGTTTTTCAAGATGACCCGCCTGACGATACAGCTATTCCGGCGACCCTAGCCGCAGCAGCCGTAACAGGCAAGCCCTCATTTCTGCTGCCCCCCCTGTTCGGCCAGAAATTGGATATCTGCAGCACGGCTGGCCCACTCAGCGGCCAGATCAGGCCGGTCCAGCACCCGCTGGGCAAAGCGTGCTGCCTGTTGTCGGTCACCCAGTAGCAGCGCTTCTTCGGCCAGCATCAGATCCGCCTCGGCCAGTCGCCCCAGTCGGCCAAAGGCGATGGCCTGCTGGCGGCGCAAGAAAGCCAGCCGCGGGTCTTTATCGGCTGCCCGGCTGAGTATCATGGCCGCTTGTTGCAAGCTGGCCCGGTCCCCGCTGGCGATCAATATCCGCCCGCATCCCAGCGCCACCAAAACTGCCTCGCCAGACAGGGCCAGCGCCTGTTTGCACAGTCTGGCCGCGCGCGGCAAATCGCCTGCGGCAAAGGCGATATCTGCTGCCAGCTCAGCAAACCAAGGGTCCTGTGGGGCGAGCTGTTGCAGCTGGTCTGCCAGCTGCCGTGCCTCAGCCAGTGTGCCGCGCCGGAAATGGGCAATAGCCTGTTGATACAAGGCCAGCTGTCCCGCCTCTCCGGCCAGCCGCTGCAATACCAGATCAGGCGGCTCGGTCCAGGCCTGCAGCTTGGCTTTGAGCCGCTGGAAAAGGGCGCGATTGCCAGCCGGACTCGGCTGTGCTGCCCAGGGTGAGCCGGCCAGATGATCCTCAAAATGGCGCAAGCGGGCTGCGGCTCCGGGATGGCTGCGATAATAGGCGGTTTTGCTCGCCTCCGGCAAAGCCCGTTCGGCGGCCATGCGCCGCATTAGCCGGGTCAGCCCGCCGGCACTGATCTGCTGGCTGTCCAGCAGCCGCAGGGCCATCTCATCAGCCACCGCCTCATCATTGCGTGAGCGCGCGAGATAGCGCCGCTTGGCTTGATCACTGCCGCCCAGCATAAGGCCCAAGGCTGCTTCCCCGGCCCCGCTAGCTGCTGCCGCCGCCGCGGTCAGCGCACTCAGCATGGTGGCCAGATTGGCCTCGCGCACTGCCTCGCTGCGGCGCGGAATATGCCCGGCTGCCAGATGGCCGATTTCATGCGCCAGCACCCCTTGCAATTCCTCTACGGTTTCCGCCCGCACTATCACGCCGCTATGCAGGTAAATATGGCGCGGATCGATGACAAAGGCGTTATAGGAAGGGTCCAGAATGAGGCGGATAGAGGGCGCCGACAGACCTGCCTCTCTGGCCAGCGGACCCGCCAGCTGGAGAAGCCCGGCCTCCAGCTCGGAATCACGAATAAGAGCCGCGCGGCCCGGCTCCGCTTTCAGCCCGAAAAAAACCAAAAAAATCAGACAAAAAGACAGAAAATATGCTTTTTTGAGCGGCTGATTCATCAAATTTCCCGGTTTTTCTGTTTTAGCGCAATAAAATTGCAATAAATCTGAATTTAAGAAATATAATTGATAATTTTTAGTTTGACTTATATTTCAAGAAATGATGTTGTCCTTTCTTCATGCTTGGATGGGCGGGGGCGCGGGCGGTCCTATCCTTGGTTCTATTTCCCGGTTCTATCCCCCGGTTCTATCCATGTAAAACAATTTGCCATAGAAGTCGCGGTAAAAAAAATGACCAGAACGCATCGAGAAAACACTACCCGCCAGCCGGGCCTTAAATTATCCCGCCGCAGCGCCTTGCCGCCTTTCATGGCGATGGATGTGATGCGTCTGGCGGCTGAGCTGGATGCGGCTGGCGAGGATATTGTGCATTTGGAAGTGGGCCAGCCCTCGTCTTCAGCGCCCGCGCCGGTGATCGCAGAATTGAACGCCTCCATGCAGGCGCAGCGCACGCATGGCTATGCGGTGGCGATGGGCATACCGGCTTTGCGCCAGCGCATCGCCGACCATTATGCAGATTGGTATGACAAGAAGCTGGATGCCGGCCGGGTTGCGGTAACTGTGGGCTCCTCAACTGGTTTCGCACTGGCCTTCATGGCGGCGTTTGATGCTGGTGACAAGATAGCGATCCCGGCCCCGGGCTATCCGGCCTATCGCAATTTGATGATCGGGATGGGGCTGGAGCCGGTGCCGGTGCCAGCCGGGCCGGAGCAGAATTGGTTGCCGGATCTGGAAGCCTTGGAAGCCAGCGGAGATATTCCGGACGGGCTGATTATCGCCAGCCCGCACAATCCGACCGGGGTTGTGATGTCTGAAGAGGTGCTGGCCCATATTTGCAGCTGGTGTGACAAACATGGGGTGCGGCTGATTTCTGATGAGATTTATCACGGCCTGTCCTATACCGGGCGCTGTGAAACGGTGCTGAACTATACGGATAATGCGATTGTCATTTCCAGCCTGTCGAAATATTTTTCCATGACTGGCTGGCGGATAGGCTGGATGATCCTGCCGGATCAGCTGGTCACCGCGACCGAAAGGCTGGCCCAAAATCTTTACATATCCGCCCCAACGCCCAATCAGGTGGCCGCGGTCAAGGCTTTTGACTGTCAGGAGGAGCTGGACGGCCATGTGCGCCGCTACCGGGAAAACCGCGAGATTTTGCTATCCGGCCTGCCAGAGATATTCCTCGGCAATGCCGCGCCCTGTGACGGGGCCTTCTATATCTATGCCGATATCAGCCAGCTATCCGAAAACTCAATCGAATTTGCCCGCGATTTGCTGAACCGGACCGGGGTAGCGACAACGCCGGGAGCAGATTTTGATCCGGTGGATGGGCTGCGCTATCTGCGGCTGTCCTTCGCCGGGGCAACCCCGGCCATGCATCAGGCGGTGCGGCGGATATCGGAATTTGTTGCCCATATCCGCTCGGACGCGGCCTGACCGGTAACGCCCCGGCGCGCTGGTTTTCACTCGCTCCGGTAACGGGTTTTGCCCCAGATCAGCGCGATCCAGATTAGCGCGACCACCAGCCTTTTTTCTTGCCAGCCGGGGCACTGCCAGCCTCATCCAGATTGACCACCGCCAATTCAGCTGAGGCCCGCGGGGCCCGCGCATCACTGACAACCGGGCTGGCTTGTGTCTCCGCCTCAGCTGCGGTGCTGTCGGCAGTTGATTTTTTCGCTGCCTTGCGCGCCTTTTTCTTGGCCTTGGGTGCCGCCGGATTGCTATCTTCAGCTTTCTTTTTCGCCTTGGCGGCGCTTTTCTTGGCTGCCTTTTTCGCCTTGGCTGCACTGGCGGCTTTTTTCGGCTGCGCCTCTGTTGCGGTCCCGGTCTCGGTCCCGGTCTCGGCTAACGGCTCGCTGGCCTGATCGCTTGATGTAGCCTCTTTTGTAGCCTCCGGCGTTGCCTCTATTATGTCGGGAGCGGCCTCAGCTGGCTGATCGGATTTGGCGGCTCCGCGTCCGCGCCCGCCGCGGCGGCGGCGTTTGCGATCCGGCTTGTCTGTATCAGCTGCTTGCTGGGTCTCGCCATCTGCTGGGCCATCTGCCGGGCTATCTGCCGGGCTATCTGCCGGGCTATCTGCTGGGCCATCCGGGCCAGAAGCGTCAGCCTCATTCTGGTTGGTCTGGCTCTCCTGTTCGCCAGCCGCCTGTTCCTCGCCGGTGCGTTTTTTCCGCCGCCGCCCGCCACGCCGACCGCGCCGCCGCTTTTTCGGCTGATCCTCATCCCCATCATCGTGTGTCTCGGCAACGGTTTCCTCAGCTTGCGGCTGGGCCGTGCCGGTGGATTTCTCAGCCCGTCTGTTGCGCCGGTTCTGGCGCGGGCCATCCTCGGATTTGCGGCCCTCCCCATTCAGCCGATAGTCAGGCGGGGTCAGCTCATTATCTGCGTTGATAATGATGGTGCAGTCATATTGCTGTTCCAGCCAGGCAATACTGGCCCGCTTTTCATTAAGGATATAGAGCGCAACCTCCCCATGACAGGACAGGTTGATATCACGGCCACCACCGCGCGCTGCCTCATCTTCGATGACCCGCAGCATTTGCAGGGCCGAGGCATTGACCGAACGCACCCGCCCGGTACCGACACAATGCGGGCAGGGCTGGCTGACAGATTCAACCAGTGACGGGCGCAAGCGTTGGCGCGACATTTCCAGCAGGCCGAAATGGCTGATAGAGCCGACCTGAATACGCGCCCGGTCATGGCGCAGCGCATCTTTCAGCCGCCGTTCCACAGTTTGCTGGTTGCGATTTTCCTCCATATCGATGAAGTCAATGACAATCAGCCCGGACAGATCGCGCAGCCGCAGCTGGCGGCCTACCTCATCAGCAGCTTCCAGATTGGTTTTCAGCGCGGTTTCCTCAATATTGCGCTCACGCGTGGCCTTGCCAGAATTCACATCAATCGCCACCAGCGCCTCGGTCTGGTTGATCACCAGATAGCCGCCGGATTTCAATACCACTTCATTATGATAGATATTATCAAGCTGCGGCTCTACCTGCTGGGCCTGAAACAGATGGCCGCTGCCCTCATATTTCACCACCCGCTTGGCATGGCTGGGGATCAGCATTTTCATCTGCGCCTTGGCTATTTTATAGCTTTCCTCGCCCTCGATCAGCACCTCATCAGTATCATTGGTATAGATATCGCGGATAGCTCGCTAAACCAGCGATCCTTCCTCATGGATCAGGCAGGGGGCTTCGGATTCCAGCGTGCGGCCTCGAATTTCATCCCATAATTTGGTCAGATAGGCAAAATCGCGCTTGATTTCCGGCTTGGTGCGCTTGGCCCCGGCAGTCCGCACAATAACCGCCATGCCTTTCGGAATATCCAGATCAGAGACGATTGATTTCAGCCGCTTGCGATCTGTTGCATGCGTTATTTTGCGCGATACGCCGCCGCCGCGATTGCTGTTCGGCATCAGCACACAATAGCGCCCGGCCAGAGACAGATAAGTGGTGAGGGCCGCGCCCTTGTTGCCGCGCTCTTCCTTGACCACCTGCACCAGCATGATCTGCTTGCGGGTGATGACTTCCTGAATCTTATAGTGGCGCAACGCCTGCTGGTTTTGCCGGCGCGGCGGTGCCTCATCATCACCGCCCAGCGTATCGACCCCGTCGCCCTCGCCATTTTCAGCGTCATCCTCGTCAGACTGCTGGGCAGCCTGTTCAGCTTCCAGCGCCTCGCGATCCTCAACCGGGATACGGTAATAGTCAGGGTGGATTTCACTGAAAGCAAGGAAGCCCTGGCGATTACCGCCATATTCAACAAAGGCAGCCTGCAAGGATGGTTCCACGCGGGTTACCCGCGCCAGATAAACATTTCCCTTTAATTGTCGGCGGCTGGTGCTTTCATAGTCGAATTCTTCGATCTTGTTTCCATTCAGCATCACCACCCGGGTTTCTTCGGGCTGATGTGCATCGATCAGCAATTTCTTGGTCATTAGGGTATCTTTCTGTGGTCACTCCCCGGTTTGAACCTGGCTGGAGTGACGAAAAGGTTATGGCCGGTTTTTTGCTCGGCCAAAGGCTTGCGGATGCGCCGTCCGGAACAGGCATGACCGGCTGCGCTTTGGCAGCTGTCTTACAATATCGGTCAATGAAATGAGCCTGGGACATAAGGCGTTACATCCTTTGGAAAAATAAGTAGTCAGATCGCTGGCCATTCCGCCTTTTTGGCTGCTTTGTGTGGCAGCCGAATTGGGCTTTTTGATGGCAGCCGCAATCTGTGGGCTTTATTTACACCAATCTTTGCAGCAGCGCAAAACAATTCGTTGCTGCTGCTGTGCGGCCGCTTGGCAAGCCGGGCCTTTATCAGCTAGATTGAGGCGGCTAGCAGGGATGGTGCAGGAAATGATGTTTCGCCGGACAGCAATAACAGCCAGCGGCAGGGGTCTGGCAAAAGCGGCCTTGCCGGGCAGTTTTATGGCAGTCCTGTTCTGGCTATTTGCCGGGCTGGTGCACCCGCTGCTGGCCAATAATGAGAATCTTGGCAATCAGAGTATCGGCAATGAAATAGTCGGGCTGCGGCTTGGCCAGATTGAGATTCAGCAAAAACCCGGCTTGCGGCTGGTGGTTGAGATGGTGCGTCCGGTCAAGGCCCGGCTGTTGCTGTTGGACAAGCCCTGGCGGCTGGTGATCGATGCTGCTGATACCGACTGGCAGGCAGACGGGCTGTTGCCGGCCGGTGATCTGGATAACCCGCCCGCCCGCCGCTATCGGTTTGGCCATCCAGAGCCGGGAATTGGTCGGCTGGTGATAGAGCTGGACAGCCCGGCCGCCCCGCTGCGCGCTTTTACCCTGCCGCCGCGCAATTCTGACGGGATAAAGCGGCACCGGCTGGTGATTGACTTGCAGGATCGCGGCGAAACCGCCTTTCGGGTTGCCCGGGCCGCCTTGCAGAAAAACCCCTATCTGGCGGAACCGGACGGCACAGCGGCGGGCGAGAGCCTGCCATCTCCGGCTACCGTTACCGTGGCTGCCCCGCAAGGCCGCCCGGACAGGACCAGGCTGGCAGATATCGGGACTCCAGCCCAGCGTCCGGCGCGTTGGGTGGTAGCGATTGATGCTGGCCATGGCGGCAAGGACCCGGGCGCGCTTGGCAGGCGTGGCACTCAGGAAAAGCAGGTGACCCTGACAGCGGCGCGGGCTCTGGCTCGCTATCTCGAAGCCAGCGGGCGGGTTAGTCCCTATCTAACCCGATCAGATGACCGGTTTATCCATTTGCGTCAGCGGATCACTCTGGCACGGAACAAGCAGGCGGATTTGTTTGTCTCGCTGCACGCGGATGCGGCCCAGTCGCGTGATGCCTATGGTATTTCGGTCTTTTCGCTGTCGGATACCGCCTCGGACAAGGAGGCAGCCTATCTGGCGCGGCAGGAAAATCAGGCCGACTTGATCGGCGGGCCGGATCTGTCTGCTGAGGACCCGCTGGCAGCCTCTGCCCTGCTGGGGATGTATCAGCGGGAATCGATGAATGAATCAACCCAGCTTGCCAAGGCTATTCTGGCAGAGATGCAGGAATTTCGCGGCGGCGCCCGCCGCGGCCACCGGTTTGCTGGTTTTGCTGTGCTGAAATCGCCGGATATTCCCTCGGTTCTGGTGGAGATGGGCTTTCTGACCAATGCTGAGGATGAGGCCAATCTGCGGCAATCCGCCTATTTGGATCGGGTGGCGCGCCAGCTGGCCAAGGCGATATTGGCCTATCTGGAAAATTCCGGGCGTTGAGCAGGCTGCCACAAACACGCCCCAATTGGCAGCTAGGACATTTTGTATGGTGAAGTGGATTATTGGATTGGCCGGGTTGGCGTTGCTGGGGCTGCTGGGGGCGGTCGGCATGGTGCTGTGGGTCTTCTGGACCTATGGCAGTGATCTGCCCGATTATCACCAGCTGGCGCAATATGAGCCGGATATTGCCACCCGTATTCATGCAGGTGATGGGGCCTTGCTGGCGGAATATGCCATACAGCAGCGGCTTTTTGTGCCAGTGGCTGCCATGCCGCCGCGCCTTATCGGGGCGTTCCTGTCAGCAGAGGACAAGGCTTTTTATCGTCATTTCGGGGTTGATCCGCTGGCTCTTACGCGCGCGGTGGCAACCAATATCCGCTATCTGCGTTCCGGCAGGAGGCCGGTCGGTGCCTCAACCATTACCCAGCAGGTGGCCAAGAATTTCCTGCTGACCAATGAGGTATCGATTGAGCGCAAGATAAAGGAAGCGATCTTGTCTATCAGAATGGAGCGCGCGCTCAGCAAGGACCAGATATTGGCCCTTTACCTGAATGATATTTATCTGGGGATGAATTCCTATGGGGTGGCGGCAGCCGCCTTGAATTATTTTGACAAGGCACTGGACCAGCTGGATTTGCATGAGATGGCCTATCTGGCGGCCCTGCCAAAAGCCCCGTCCAACTATCATCCGCAGCGGCGCACCAATGCCGCGCTGGGGCGGCGTAACTGGGTGCTCTCGCAAATGCACAAGAATGGCTATATCAGCTTTGATGAGATGCGCATTGCCCAGGCCCGCCCGCTGGGGGTGGCCCGCCAGACCGGTTCAGACCGGGCAGAGGCCCCCTATTTTGCCGAGGAGGTGCGCCGCCAGCTGATCAGCCTGTTCGGGGCAGAACAGCTTTATGGCGGCGGGTTGTCGGTGCGCACCTCGCTTGATCCGCGCTTGCAGGGGCTGGCGGATCAGGCCCTGCGCGAAGGGCTGGAAGCGCTGGACAGGCGGCAGGGCTGGCGCGGGCCGTTGGGGCGGCTCAGCCTGCGTGATGATATTGATGATCAGCTCCGGCAATGGACAAATCGCTTGCCGCCCGGCAGGCAGGCTGCGCTGGTTTTGCAGGTGTCCGACATCGAGGCAGTGATCTATGTGGATGGGCGGCCGGGCCGGGTGCCGTTTGATTTGGCCAGATGGGCCTATCCGCCGCGCCGCCCGGACGGGGTGCGGCCGCCGAAAATCACTTCGCTGAAAGAGGCGCTCTCGGCCGGCGATGTGGTGGTGGTCCAGCGCCCGGCAGATGCCCCGGACCTGCTGAATGAGGGCTATCAGCCAGAGGCGGATATCTGGGCCCTTGGTCAGCGTCCGGCTGTGGAAGGGGCGATTGTGGTGATGGACCCGCATAGCGGCCGGTTGCTGGCGATGGTTGGCGGCTATTCCTGGGGTGATTCTGAATTCAACCGGGCAACCCAGGCACAAAGACAGCCCGGTTCTGCCTTTAAGCCGTTTGTCTATCTGGCCGCTCTCGATGAGGGCTATAGCCCCACAACCCGTATTCTGGATGCGCCGCTGGCGGTGGATCAGGGGGCAGGCAAGCCAAAATGGAAACCGGCCAATTACACAAGGCAATTTTATGGCCCCTCTATCATGCGTGTGGGGATTGAAAAATCGCGCAATTTGATGACTGCCCGCCTCGCTCTGGCTATTGGCATGGAGCGGATTCAGGATTATGCCCGCCGCTTTGGTATCAATGAGGATTTGCCGGACTATCTGTCCATGTCGCTGGGGGCCGGGGAGACCAGCCTGTTGCGGCTGACTGCTGCCTATGGCCAGCTGGTCAATGGTGGGCGCCAGATTACCCCCTCGCTGATCGACCGGGTGCAGGATCGCTATGGCCGCACAGTGATGCGCCATGATCAGCGGGACTGTTCAAATTGTATGCAGATGCAAGGCTGGAGCGGCACGCCGCCGCCGCGCCTGCCAGATAATCGGGCGCAGCTGACGCATCCGGCCTCTGCCTATCAGATGGTCTCTATGCTCGAAGGGGTGGTCCAGCGCGGCACCGGGCGGCTGATGTCTGATAGCGGTCTGGTTCTGGCT
>Ga0181579_10002722_pt1 | contig 14144 bp, 13 predicted proteins | sample 071ome_24_FD_132996 | JGI IMG/M metagenome (GOLD analysis project Ga0181579, IMG submission 132996) | Coastal salt marsh microbial communities from the Groves Creek Marsh, Skidaway Island, Georgia - 071402CT metaG (megahit assembly) | ecosystem: Environmental > Aquatic > Marine > Intertidal... | reverse complement strand
AGCATGCAACAGTATCTCGACCTGATGCGTCACGTGCGCGAAAACGGAACCTACAAGTCAGACCGCACCGGCACCGGCACTTACAGTGTTTTTGGACACCAGATGCGTTTTGATCTGGCCCAAGGCTTTCCGCTGGTTACCAGTAAGAAAATGTTTCTCAAAGGCATCATTCACGAGCTTTTGTGGTTTCTATCAGGTTCCACGAACATTTCTTATTTAACCGATCACAATGTGCATATTTGGGACGAATGGGCTGACGAGCATGGCGAGTTAGGTCCGGTCTATGGTTCGCAGTGGCGCTCATGGCCCGGTCCTGACGGCGGCACCATCGACCAGATCGAATCCTTGATCGAGGGTATTCGTAACAACCCGGACAGCCGGCGTCACATCGTCAGCGCGTGGAACGTGGCCGAGGTGAATAACATGGCGCTGCCGCCGTGTCATACGCTGTTCCAGTTTTATGTGGCCGACGGCAAATTGTCCTGCCAACTCTACCAGCGCAGTGCCGACATCTTCCTGGGGGTGCCCTTCAATATTGCCTCTTATGCACTGCTTACCATGATGATCGCCCAAGTCTGTGACTTAGAACTTGGCGATTTTGTCCACACCATGGGCGACGCTCATTTGTACACAAACCACCTGGAGCAAACGGATCTGCAGCTGAGCCGCAGCGTTTTGCCCCTGCCTCAAATGAAGCTTAATCCGCAGGTGAAAGACATTTTTGGTTTCAAGTTTGAGGACTTTGAGCTGGTGGGCTACGAGTGTCATGGCGCCATCAAGGCACCGATCGCGGTCTAATCGGGACACATTTCTCTATGCAGTTATCAATGATTTGGGCCATGGCCGAAAACCGAGTTATTGGCCGAAATAATTCTCTGCCATGGCGACTGCCCAATGATATGCGGCATTTCATGCAAACCACCATGGGCCGGCCAGTCATTATGGGTCGTAAAACCTTTGAGTCGATGAAGGCACCTCTGCCCGGACGCACTAACATCGTTCTGACACAGAATCCGGATTGGCAGCGGGATGGCGTGCAGGTTGTGGCAACTTTGGAGGAGGCCATTGAGGTAGCGGAAAGTCAGTGTCTGATTGATGGCGTGGACGAAGTCATGGTTATTGGCGGCGCCCAGATTTACGAGATGGCGTTGCCTCAGGCGGACAAGCTCTATGTCACGCTGGTACATGATCAACCTGAGGGGGACGTCTTCTTCCCGGACTTTGATCTCACCCAATGGAAGGTTTTGGTCGATGAGCGTTTTGCAGCGGACGAGCGTCACAGCAGTGCCTATACCATTCAAACGTTAGAGCGTGCTTCGTGACCGATGTCTCTGACGGGTTGGTCGCAAACGGCAAGCTAGCTCTGTGCGTGAATCCCATGTCCGGCCGCGACGTTAGGCGTTTAGCAGCCCGAGCCGCCAATATGACCCACGAGGCCAAGCGCGACATCGTCGCGCGGGTAGCTGCCGGCGCAGATGCGGTAGGCGTCACGGACATTTATGTGGCGCGAGAACCTTTTCGCATCGCCCAAGGCGCGCTGGAACTGATGCCCCTTAATGCCAAAGTCCACATCGTGGATATCCCGTTAACCAATACCGCCAAGGATACTGCGGCGGCCATGGAGATTTTTAAAGCCGAAGGCTGCCACACGGTTGTATCTCTCGGCGGCGATGGCACAAATCGGGCATTAGTTAGCGCCGATAGCGACATCGACTTGGTACCGATATCCACCGGTACCAACAACGTCTTTCCAGCCCTGATGGAACCCACCCTCGGCGGCATGGTAGCTGGCCTTAACGCGACGGGTAAGACTCAAGGGGTGCCCGAAACCCTGCGTCGACGGGCCAAAGTTCTGCACCTGAAAACGCCTAGTCAAACCGATATCGGCCTCATTGATGTCGTATTGCTGCGTCGTGACCATGTGGGCAACCTGCTGCCCTTCGACGCAGACCGATTAGACTCCATGCTGCTAACCCGGGCCGAGCCGAATTCCGTTGGCATGTCGCCTATTGGTGGATTCGTGGATCCGGTATACGCCGAAGACGACTGCGGTTTGTGGGTGCAAATGGGCAATAGCGGCCGAAGAGTCCGCGCGCCCCTGTCCCCCGGGCATTTCCGCGATGTGGGCGTGATCGACTCGCGACGAATCGCATTCAACGAAACCATGACGTTTCACGGCCCCGGCGTAATCGCACTGGACGGGGATCGCGACCATGCGCTGTCAGAAGGCGACGTCGCGGAAGTTACCGTGCGACGTGATGGACCCCGAATATTAGATGTGGAAGGGATCATGCGCTGGGCAGTGGGAGCGGGTATGATGTCGGACGCTTCAGGCCCTGTCGCCTAGAGTCAGCTCTGTCCTTACCTGAAGGTGGAAACATGATCGTTAAACCCCGCATTCGCGGTTTCATTTGTACAACCGCTCACCCCCATGGTTGTGCGGCCCACGTCAACCAACAAATCGACTATGTAGCTGCTAACAGCGGCGTTGCGGATGGTGCCTTTGGCAATGTTTTGGTTCTTGGTTGCTCTGGCGGCTATGGTTTGGCCAGCCGCATCGTGGCAGGTTTCGGGTGTGGGGCAAAAACGCTTGGCGTTTCCTTTGAGAAATCCCCAACTGAAAGCAAAACCGCCTCGGCCGGTTGGTATAACAACAAAGCCTTTGAAGCTCGGGCAGAACAGCGAGGCTTGTATGCAAAGACGCTGGACGGCGACGCATTCTCGGATGCTATGCGTGACCGGGTGATCGAAACCATCAAGGCGGACTTAGGCCAAATTGATCTGGTGGTGTACAGCCTTGCTTCGCCGGTACGCCAGCACCCACAAACACAAGTGCTGCACCGGTCCGCCATCAAGCCCTTGGGTGAGGTGCTGGATATCAAAACTGTGCATGTGGAAAAAGGTGAGGTGTCCAACGTCGCCTTGGAACCCGCCACCGAGCAGGAAGTTGCTGATACCGTAACCGTCATGGGTGGTGAAGACTGGGAATACTGGATAGACGCTTTGCTGGCCAATGACTTACTGGCGCCCAAGGCTAAGACCGTGGCCTATACCTATATTGGCAGTGAACTCACTTGGCCGATCTATTGGGAAGGCACCCTAGGCAAGGCTAAGGCCGACTTGGACCGGGCCAGCGGTGAAATTCAGCGCAAGCTACAGGCAGTAGGCGGCGATGCTCGAGTGGCTGTTCTAAAGGCCATCGTGAGCCAAGCCAGTGCGGCCATTCCTGTTGTACCTCTCTACGCGGCCCTTTTGTTCCAAGTGATGAAAGAGCAGGGCAGTCACGAAGAATGTATAGAACATATTGATCGTTTATTTGCCAGCCAGCTTCAGGCGCAGGCAACGATGAGGTTGGATGACGCAGGTCGCATTCGCGTCGATGATTTAGAACTCGCCGAAGTCGTTCAAACGGAGGTAAAACGTCGTTGGCCGCTGGTGAATACTGGCAATCTGCCGGAGCTAGGCGACCTTGCCGGGTTCCGGGCGGATTTTCTAAAGATCTTCGGCTTTGGCATCCAAGGCGTTGATTACGACGCGGATGTTGTTCCGCAGCGTATTGATTGATCCGCGGCATCTTATTCGTCACATCAAACCTAATTGTTAAGGGTAGTAGATGGAAAAAGTCTTCTTGCAAGCATGCCGTGGTGACCCCACCGCGCACACACCGATATGGCTTAACCGGCAGGCCGGCCGTTACATGCCCGAATATCATCAGGTGAAGGCAGACTTGCCGAGTTTGGATTTTTTCAAAGATCCTGAACGAGCAGCCCAAGCGACCTTGGACGCCCAGCGTATTTTGGGTGTGGATGCGGCCATCATGTTCGCAGACCTGCTACCGATCTTAGAGCCTATGGGCTTGGATTTGGAATATGTGCCCGGACAGGGTCCGGTGTTTGCAAATCCAATTCGCACGGCTGCCGATGTCGCCAACTTAGCGACGGCTCCGGCGCTGGAGCACACCCCCTACATTGCTGACACGGTGCGCTGCATCAACGAAGGGCTGCCGCCGGAGATCGCGCTCATTGGTTTTGCCGGCGCGCCGTTTACGCTGGCCTCCTACGCCATTGAAGGCAAGGGATCACGTAACTACGTGTTTGTTAAAAAGATGATGTACGAAGCGCCTGAGCTTTGGCACCAACTCATGACCAAACTCACCGGCCAGCTGGCTAGTTACTTGCAGCTGCAAATTAGCGCTGGCGTTGAGGCGGTTCAGCTTTTTGATACTTGGGTGGGTAACCTGTCGGTTCAAGATTATCGAACCTATGTAGAACCGCACCTGAAAGCCTTGGTGGATTCTTTGGCGGGAAGCGTGCCCGTGATTTATTTCGGAACCGGGAACTACCACTTGCTGCCTGCGGTATCTGAGTTGAACATCGATGTGCTTGCCTTCGATTGGCGCACGCCCTTGAAGCCCACTTGGGATCTGCTTGGCTGCAAGGCCGTGCAGGGCAATCTGGATCCCATCGTGCTATGCGCAGATCAAGCGTCGGTTGCTTCTCAGTCCCAATGGTTGCTGGATCAAGTGCAAGGCCGGCCAGGTCACATCTTTAACTTGGGCCACGGCATTATTCCCGAGACGCCAGTGGACAACGTCAAATTTCTCGTTGATTTCGTGCACGAGTTCAGCAGCAGGTAACAAAGAGGCGAAAGCTTATGTTTGGCTTTTTGAGACGAGGATTAGTCCTACTTATAGTCCTAGCAGCGATTTATCTGGGGTTGGTCTATGGGGCATCGGAAAGCGGCGAGGTGGTGCAGCTAATAAGCGCAGATCAACAAGGAGAGCAAGTCACCACGCGACTTTGGGTGGCCGACGATGACGGTGCTATGTGGCTTCGCGCCGATAAGGGTTCTGGCTGGTATCAGCGGCTCGTCAGGCACGATCAGGCGGATCCAGCAATCTTGATCCGGGGCGAGCGGCGTTACTCCGTATTTGCGGTACCCGAGCCGCAGACCATCGGTCGGCTGAATCAGCTTATGGCCGACAAGTACGGTCTTGGTGATCGCGTGGTGGCGCTGTTAGCGGGATCTCCGGACGAGGGGATCGCCGTCCGACTGGTGCTCACCAGAGGTGCTCAGGACAGCTAAAGGTGAGATTTGCTTAGGCCGCCGAGTTAAAAAACCCGACGCTAAAGCGCGTAATCCGACGGTGGCGCATAGTCCCGAGGCAGCAGGCCCATGGTGTTGCGGTCGGGTATCAGCAAGCCCTGTATAGCCAGGGCCTGAAACAACGTTGGCTCCGCTGCCTGAGGCCAACCGTTAGCGGCCTCATCCCAACAGCCTTGGCATGCCCAGATTTTATAGCTGGGTAACTTGGTCAAGTGCTGGCTCTCACCACACAGTGCGCAGCACAGCTCAACGCGCATTAGTCGCCAAGGTATTTGTCGGTGACTGCCCCTTCGCTGGCGGAGCTAACCAACTGCGCGTACTTAGCCAAGGTGCCGCGCTGGGTATACGGTGCAGGCGCCTGCCAATTCGCTTGCCTTGCCGCCAGCTCTTCGTCGCTCACGTGCAGGTTAATTTCGGCATTCTCCGCATCCACGGTAATGGTGTCGCCGTCCTCAACTAAGGCAATAGGACCACCCAAATGCGCTTCAGGCGTGACATGACCGATGACAAAACCATGGGAGCCGCCGGAAAAACGCCCGTCGGTAAGCAGCGCAACATCTTGGGAAAGACCGCGGCCGTTGATGGCACTGGTGGGGCTAAGCATTTCGCGCATGCCCGGACCACCCTTGGGGCCTTCGTAGCGAACGATGACCACATCGCCCTTGACCACGGTGCCGTCCATGATGGCGGCCATGGCCGCTTCCTCACCATGAAAGCAGCGAGCCTTTCCGGTGAAGGTAAGACCTTCGTGGCCGGTGATTTTGGCCACTGCCCCTTCCGGGGCCAGGTTGCCGCGAAGCACTACTAGGTGGCTGTCTTTCTTAATGGGATTAGACAACGGCCGGATGATTTTTTGCTCCGCCGGGTAGTCCGCCACATCTGCCAGATTCTCTGCCATGGTTTTGCCGGTAACCGTCATGCAGTCCCCGTGCAGCAGGCCTTCTTGTAGCAAGGTTTTCATCAGCGGCAAGATGCCACCAATTTCGATGAGTTCGCTCATGGCATACACGCCGGCCGGGCGCATATCCGCCAGTACCGGCACGCGCTTACCGACGCGGCTGAAGTCGTCGATGGACAGGGGAATGTTGGCTGCATGGGCAATGGCCAGTAAATGCAGCACCGCGTTGGTGGACCCTTCCAGCGCGATGGTCAACGTAATGGCGTTTTCGAATGCCTCTCGACTCAGGATGTCGCTTGGCTTGATACCGAGTTTGATTAGGTTGCGCACGGCGGCGCCGGCGTTGTAGCTGTCTTGCTTCTTATCTTGGCTCACCGCGTTCTGGGCGGAACTGCCGGGCAATGACAGCCCGAGCGCCTCCATCGAAGACGCCATGGTGTTGGCGGTGTACATGCCGCCACAGGAGCCCGGGCCGGGAATCGCGGTGGCCTCAACATCCTTCAGCTCAATATCAGATACGCTGCCAGCGGCATGGCCGCCTACTGCTTCAAAAACCGACACAATGTCCCGACGTTCTTTGCCGGGCAAAATGGTGCCCCCATAAACAAAGACACTGGGTCGGTCCATGCGGGCCATGGCCATACCGCAGGCGGGCATGTTCTTGTCGCAGCCGCCTATGGCGACGAAGCCATCAAAGCCCTGTGCGCCAACAACGGTCTCGATGGAGTCGGCGATGACTTCCCGCGAAACCAGCGAGTAGCGCATCCCCGGTGTACCCATGGAAATACCGTCAGAAACGGTGATGGTGTTGAACAGCACTGACTTGGCTCCGGCTTCATCGGCGCCCATGGCGGCCGCTTCCGCCAGTTCATTAATGTGCATGTTGCAGGGGGTTACCATGCTCCAGGTAGAAGCGATGCCAATTTGCGGCTTGCTGAAATCTTCGGTAGTGAAGCCGGTGGGGTAGAGCATGGCCCTGCTGGGGGCCTGCTCCACACCGTCAACAACGATGGAGCTATAGGGGCGTTCGTCAGCCATGAAGGTTCCTCAAGTTATTCGGGGTCTACCCCAAGGATTTGAACAGCACTTTAGAGCCGCGCTGCCAGTTGTAAAGTGATTGTTTGTTTTGGGGCAGCTCTTCAACGTTGCCGTTGCGAAAGCCGCGCTCGATAAACCATTCTTGCGTTTGCGTGGTCAAAACAAAGAGATGCTTTGCGCCGATTTCTCTGGCTCTGTGCTCGGCAGCGTTCAGCAGGTTGCCGCCAATAGCAACGCCGGCGTTGCCGCGCTGATAAAGATCGCTCACGGCAACGCAGGCCAGTTCGGCGTAATCAGCATCAGCATAGACCGCACAGCAGCCGACGATGACGCCGTCCACTTCAGCCACCAAGAACTGCGTGATTTCCTGTTCCAGTCGGTCTCGTGAGCGCCGGACGAGGGTACCGCTTTCCTCCAGTGGACGAATGATCTCTACAATATCGCCGACATCGCCTAAACCGGCGGGCCGGATTGGATGGGTTTGCTCTTCAACGACTTGAGTCCCCACACCGTCGGCGGTGAAGAGTTCTTGCAGTAAGCCGCCGTCGGTCGCAAAGGAAATTTGATGAGCCTTGGTCACGCCCGCGCGCACGGCTCGTGCCATGGCCGCAAAGCGCAGGGCTGTGGTTGGCGACAGGCTGGCTAAGTGCTGCTCCAAAGAGCTTGGCGTTACCGTACCTTCTCTGACGCCCTCGGATGTCGATAGGTACGCCGATTCATCAAAAAAGATGACCTTGTCCGCCTTCAGTCCGATGCTGATATCAGCGGCAAGTTCTTCCGCTGCAAGGTTGAAGCCTTGGCCAGAGCTGGAGAATCCCAGTGGCGATTGAAGCACGATGTTGCCGGCGTCCAGCAAGGCGCTGATTCGGTCCGCCGCCAAGTTGCGCAGTTGCCCCGTCAGCAAATGGTCCACGCCATCGATGACCCCTATGGGTTTGGCAGTAACGAAATTGCCCGATACCACGCTGATGTCCACGTTGTGTAAGGGGGTATTGGGAAGGCCAGTGGAAAACAGGGCCTCTAGCTGACTGCGCAGCAATCCGTATAAGCCTGTGACCGTGTCCATGTCTTCTGGCGCGGTGATTCGGCGGGCGTTGTGGGTCTGAGAATGCGGTAACGCCGCGTCCAATTGAGGGCGACCGCCATGCACCAAGACCAGCCGCACGCCAAGCACGTGTAACAGCGCCAGATCATGAGCAATATTGGTAACGTTTGGGTGAACCAAGGCATCGCCGCCGAGAAACACAACAAAGGTTTTACCTCTGTGCGCACTGATGTAGGGCGTGGATCCCCGAAACCACTGAGAATAATCGTTTGTTTCCATAAGTCAGGCCAGACAAAAGCGCTCAATTATGGCGCGTAACGTGTTGGTAGCGGGGGCAAGCTGATCCTTACCTAAATATTCGTTGGGCTGGTGCGCCTGATCAATACTGCCCGGTCCCCAGACCACGGTTTCCATGCCCAAGGTCTGCATGAAGTGGGCTTCAGTGCCAAAAGCCACCGTTCCGGGCTTGTTGCCGCTTAGGCTGCTCAATGCCTGTACAAGTGTCCCATCGGGGTCTGTCTGAAAGGGCGGTATTGGCGGATAAGCCTTGTTCAGGCGCAGGGTTACACCCCGGTGCTCTACGGCTTTGTGAATGCGTCGTTCAAGTTCAGCGTGCAGGTGCTCGGAGTCCATGCCCGGAAGCAGTCGCAAATCAATTTGCAGTTCCGCGTGACCGCAAATGCGATTTGGGTTGTCGCCAGCGCGCATGCAACCCAGATTCATGGTGGGCACATTCACGGCGAAGGCATCGTTTTGTTTGCTTGCGGCCAGTTCTTCGCGCAGTGCGATCAGTTCGCTCATTACCGCATGCATGGCGTCCAAGGCGTTGGCGCCCAAGCTAGGGTCCGAGGAATGCCCGGACGCGCCCTCGATCCTAATGGACATCATGCTGATGCCTTTATGGGCAAAGACCGGCTGCATGGCAGTTGGTTCACCGATAATAGCGAAGTCGGCCTTGGGTTTGCCCGACTCCAACAGGTAGCGGCCTCCGGCCATGGAGGATTCTTCATCCGACGTTGCCACGATGGTCAGTGGTGCGCTGAGCTGCTTGTGTTTAAAGGTGGCAGCCGCTTCCAGCGCGATCGGGAAAAATCCTTTCATGTCGCAGCTGCCTAAGCCGTATAGGCGCTCTCCGTCATCTTTGATCGTAAAGGGATCGCTGTTCCACAGCGCCTCGTCGAAGGGCACCGTATCCGTATGTCCTGCCAGCACCAAACCGCCCATGCCGTCATTTACGCTGGCGCCCAGAGTTGCAATCAAGTTGGCTTTGTCAGGCCTATCAGGCAACGGCATGATCTGGGTGTCAAAACCCAAGCCGTCCAACCAGTTAGCCAGGTGCTCGATCACGCGCAGGTTGCTGCGGTCGATGTCTGGCGAAGTGGAACTCACCGAGGGTTCTGCGACCAACTGGGTCAGCATCTCGTGAAACGTCGGAAGCAAGGAAACGTCCTAGAAATCTAATGCAGGCTATTGTATGCCTAACCCTTGCGGTAAAACGAGTCCTCCCCCGGCGGTCGCGTTTTGAAGCGTCTGTGCATCCACAGGTATTGATCTGGTACCTGACGCAGAGATTCTTCCAGCTGAGCATTGAGGCGCGTGGCGTCCTCTTGAACATCCCCTTGGGCAAAATTTTCCAGAACTGGGCCAACACGGAACGTCCATGTGCGCGTTTGAATATCCCGTGTTTGGTGCAACATGAGAACCGGCGATTGGTTACGCTCCGCCAGTCTGGATGTCACGGTAATGGTCGCTGCGGGGATGTTGAAAAAAGGCACAAACATCGAGTGTTTGGGGCCATAGTCCTGATCCGCCGCGTACCAGATGGCTCGGCCGTTTCTCAGGCGGCTGATGATCTGCCGCATGTCGCTGCGCTCCACGACGCCATCGAAGTAGTGTCGGCGGCCACGAGTTTGTAGCCATTCCCAAACCGGATTTTTGTTGCGTCGGTACATGACGTCGATGAAACCGAGATTCGCAAAAAACTGGCCGCCGATGTCGATACACGTGTAGTGAGCGCCGACCAGCAGCACGCCACGCCCCTCTCGATGAGCAGCCTCTAGGTGCTCGAGCCCTTCCACCTTGAAGTGACTGGACAGATCCCGCTTCGGGTTGAGCCAAGTCAGCGCAGTTTCTACGGTGCCGATGCCCGTATGCGTGAAGTTACTGCGAACCAGACGCCTTTGTTCCGCGGCGTCTAGTTCCGGAAAGCATCGGGCAATGTTCACCTGGGTGATATGTCGTCGTGATCGAGCCAGATGAAAGGCTAGCCAGCCGATCGCCTTACCAATAGCGAATATCCAGGATAAAGGGAGTCTGGCAACACCCCACATCACAATGACAGCAAGCCAAACTGGCCAGTGAGCGGGTTTCAAAAGTGATGGGCGCTGGATTTCGGTATCTTGCATCAAGGGATAGTAGCGGTTTTGGTGCGCTCCCGCTAAGGCTCCCAGAGCCTTGGGAGCCTCTGTTACCATAGGCGACTGTCGAGAGAGGTCAGTGTGCTGCAATCCGTATTGAATAGCGTTGAAGCGTTGTCGCCCGAAGATGGGCACATCTTGATTGTGGGTGATCTTTGGATAAGTCAGGCTGATTGTCAGCAACTGTCCAGTAATTCGGATTTCATTTTCAATCAATGCGGTGCGGGTCTGCTGGCCTTAGGCGCCGTCGCAGAGGGCTACCCAGTAACCTTGGCAGGATTTGTGGGTGATGATGAACTCGCTGATGCCATTGAGACTAATTTTTCCGGCGCGGGTGTTGCCGCAGACCTGCTGCACATTAGAGGCTGGTCGACCTTTACCGACGTGGCACTTGAGCTTCCAGTAAGCGCCGGAACCGAAGATGCCAGCGGTCGCGCTCTAAGGCGGCACCAAGATGAACGCGCCTTGCCGATCAATGGTATGAGCGAATACCAAGCCCACCTGCAAAACCGTGCTGAGCGCTACCTAAGAAATGCGAGCGCGCTGGTGTTGGTGGATTACGATCTGGGCAGCATCGCCGAACCTCGCGCTCTGACTTACGCAGCCAACATGCTGAACAAACCCTGTGTGGCCATGCTGGGATTTTCCGCCCAAGCCGAAAGATACCCCGACGTTGTTTGTCATGATGTCACAGGTCAGTCGTTACACAGCGTAGTAAGCGGCGTTATGCACGCGCTGACGGCAGGCGTTAAATGAAGGCGCCTTTGTATCTTGGGTTATGGATTTATCGCTCCGTATTGATATTGGCAATGCCCTTCGTTGCTTTTCGCCTGTGGTGGCGAGGACAAATGGATTCAGCTTATCAGTCTCGTTGGCGCGAGCGATTTGGTTTCTATGATGCGTCAGTAACCACCGGCCCGATTTGGTTCCATACCGTGTCCGCGGGAGAAACGATAGCCGCAGCCCCGACGATTCGCGCCATGGCCGAGCTTTACGGAAGCGGCGATTCAGCAACACCCTTCTTAGTTACGACAATGACCCCCACCGGAAGTTCACAGGTGGCATCGCTACTCGGCGACGTGGTAGAGCACTGTTATGCACCTTACGATTTCACCTTTGCGGTTCGACGTTTTTTAGTACACGTCAAACCGCGGGCCTTGGTGTTGATGGAGACCGAGATTTGGCCCAACTTGATTTTAGAGGCCAAGGCTCTGGGCATTCCGGTGATTCTTATGAACGCGCGGTTATCGGGAAAATCCGCGCTTGGGTATCAGCGCATTGACTGGCTGGCCGGCCCAGTGTTTCGGGCGCTGGATCTAGTGGCCTGTCAAACACCAGAACATGTTCAGCGTTTTGCCAATCTCGGGGTAAGCGGCGATCGTTTGCATCTTGTAGGCAATGTGAAGTACGACCTTCAGGTGGATGCTGATATTGGCGAGCGGGCCCAATTCCAACGTCAGCGTTTGGGTATGGACGGCCGCCGTTGTTGGATTGCGGCGTCTACCCACCCCGGAGAGGAAGAACAAGTGCTGCGTGCCCATCAGCAGGCAAGTCAGCATATCCCCAATCTAAGTTTGTTCTTAGCGCCAAGGCATCCCCACCGTGCAGCGGAGCTAGAGCCGCTATTGGACAAGGTGGCGGCTCAGATGGGAGGGGATTGGTGCCTGCACAGCGAGTTTCTTGCGTCGTCAAGTTCCGGAGGGTCGCGCCCTTGGAGCATTATTTTGATCGATCAAATGGGTGTGCTGATGCCCCTTTACCGTATGGCAGAGGTGGCCTTTGTCGGCGGTACCCTAGTGCCCCGAGGCGGTCATAACCCGATTGAACCCGCCAGCTTGCGAACGCCGGTGATTGCCGGGCCACATAACTTTAATTTCACGCAGGTGTATTCGGATCTAAACGCCGCAGGTGCCTTGCGGCAGGTCACGACGGAGACCTTCGGCACGATATTGCTGGAGCTGTTCAATGACGGCGCAAAACGTCAGCAAATGGGTGCTTCCGGAGATGCTGTGGTGCAGGCAAACAGGGGCGCCATGCAGCGCGGTGTTGAACTGATAACACCCCTGTTGGATTCGGTTCGATAGCCCCAGGCGCGATTATTTCGTCGCCCTTGCCATGGATACAACGCGAATCACCGGGTTGTTGTTGTCCATGAAGCTGTTCATCTCTTCCAAATCTGCGGCGTTAAGCAGGCCGGTTTGCTGCTTCAGTCTGAGCAGATTGAGTAAATAGGTATAGCGCGAGTCGGCGTAGGCATACTGAGAGTCGTAGAGCCGCTGTTGGGCTTGAAGCACGTCGACAATGTTTCGGGTGCCAACCTCGTAGCCGGTTTGGGTGGCCTCCAGGGCCGACTGGGACGAGCGAATGGCTTTGAGTCGTGCTCTTACTCGAGCCACGTCCGTGGACACAGACTTAAACAAATTTCGGGTATTTCTGACCACGGTACGCTGCTGATTTAGCAGTTGTTCCTTGGCTTGCTCGACCTTGGCTGAACCTTCTCGAACTCTGGATGTCGTCCGTCCTCCTTGGAATACGGGGATGGTCATTTGCAGGCCATAAATCGTTGTCTCGCTTTCTTCCGGGCTGAAGCTGCGAGTTAGCGGGTTGCCATTGTTGTTGTTGCTGCGAGTCACCGTTGCGTCCACGGTGGGTAGGTGGTCAGACAGGCGCGCTCGTTTGTCTTTGCGCGAGGCGTTGAGTTGCTCCTGCGCAGCCTTAATGCCCAAATTTGTTGTCAGCGCTGCCCGAACCCAGGCTTCCTCGTCCATGGGATCGGGGTTCACCACGGGTAGTGCGGCAGACAGGGTAGCTAACCGCTCATAATCCCGGCCGGTGAGCGTTCTCAGCGTCTCGAAGCTGATGTAGTGATTGGTTTCGGCCTGAATCTGTCGAACCAAGGCGGCATCGAAGGCCGCTTGGGATTCCAAAACGTCGGTGATGGCAACCAGACCCACATCGAAACGCTGCTGAATTTGCTCCAGCTGACGTTTCACTGCGGTTACCTCTGCGTTGGTGGTGTCTAGGCGGTCCCGCGTGCGCAGAATGTTCAGATAGGCATCAGCCACCCGTACAATCAAATCCTGTTCTTGAGCCTCTAAGGCATAAGACGATGCGGCAACAAAAGCCTTGGCGCTGCTGTAACCAAACCAACTTGATAGGTTCAATACGGGTTGGCGCAGTTGGGCACTCCAGCTGTTGTCGTTGTAGCCGTCTTCGAGCACTTGGCTTTCAGGGGTATTGATGCCCGGGAGCTTGGTTTCCGTCTTTGACGTGTTGACGTTGGCGACCACCGAAGGCAGCAGAACTGATCGCGCTTGCGGCACCCGCTCCTTATCCGCCCGGTAAGAGGCCCGCGCCGCACCCACGGATGCATCGTTATCCTTGGCCGCCACAAAAACGTCGATCAAATCCTCCGCGTATACTGGTGACATGGACGCCGCGGATAGAGCGGCGATCACCAGCAGGCGACTGACGGCGAAAAAAGGCGTTTGGGTCATTGATGGTTTTCCTTTCGGCACCCTCTGGGCTGGGCGTCACAAGTTGAATGAAAGTGCCTGATTATGCCTTTGTTGTCGGTGCAAGTAACGTGAAGTACACAGTGTTTCCGTGCCTATCTCCAAGACCGCCAAAGCAATTGGTT
>Ga0181579_10002721_pt1 | contig 14152 bp, 13 predicted proteins | sample 071ome_24_FD_132996 | JGI IMG/M metagenome (GOLD analysis project Ga0181579, IMG submission 132996) | Coastal salt marsh microbial communities from the Groves Creek Marsh, Skidaway Island, Georgia - 071402CT metaG (megahit assembly) | ecosystem: Environmental > Aquatic > Marine > Intertidal... | reverse complement strand
TCGTGTTCCTTGCCGTCCCGGTCGGTGACGAAGATCTTCATGATACCCCCAATTTTTCCTGCAGGTCGGAGCTGGACGTCGTGTACTGAAAGCGCAACCGCTTCTCTGGATACACGTAGCGGAAAGCCTGCTGCGACATCAAGGCCGCTTCGTGAAATCCGGAAAGAATCAGCTTCAATTTTCCCGGATACCAATTGATATCGCCGATCGCGAAGATACCGGGCACATCGGTCTCGAACTTCTCGGTATCGACGGGGATCAGGTTCTTGTCGAGATTGATGCCGAAATTCGCCACCGGACCGAGCTTCATGGTCAGGCCGTAGAACGCCAACAGGGTGTCGCATTCGATGTCGTATTCACCGTCCGGCCCCTTGACCGTCACCGCCTCGAGCTGGCCGTTGGCGCCCTTCAACTCCTTCAGCTGCGCGATGTGCAGCGCCATGTCACCGGCATCGACCAGGGCGCGCATCTTGTTCACCGTGTCCGGCGCCGCGCGGAAATCGTCGCGGCGATGCACCAGCGCCATCTTGTCGACCAGGGGATGCAGATTGACGGTCCAGTCGAGCGCCGAGTCGCCGCCGCCGGCGATCAGCACGTTCTTGCCGTGGAACCGGTCCATCTTGCGCACGGAATAGAAGACCGAACTCCCCTCGTATTCCTCCAGCCCTTGAAGCGGCGGTTTCTTGGGAACGAAGCTCCCACCGCCGGCGGCGATGATGATCACCGTCGCCTCGATCACCGTCCCGGTATCGGTGGTGACCCGCCACTTGCCCTCGTCGGTTTTCACGACGGACTCGGCCATTTGCCCGAGATGAAAGGTCGGGCCAAAGGGTTCGATCTGGGCCATCAGCTTATCGGTCAATTCCTGGCCGGTGCAGATCGGGATCGCCGGGATGTCATAGATCGGCTTTTCCGGATAGAGCTCGGCGCATTGGCCGCCCGGATAGTCCAGAATATCGATCAGATGCGCCTTGATATCGAGCAGACCAAGCTCGAAGACCGCGAAAAGACCCACGGGGCCCGCGCCGATGATGATGGCATCCGTTGAATGGTGATTGTCACTCATGATGATTCCCAAAAAGAGATGTCTGGCGATACATAAAGCCGAGACAGGCTGACGCCAAGCGTGGATCGCATCAAAAGTCATTTGTATACGAACAATTTTTTAAGGGAACCATTTTTTGCGTCCCCCCCCTCTAGACATGAACGATCGGTTCATACTGGGATCGACGGTATCCTCGGGTGATTGCAAGCCGTCGCGGAGGCGAAGATAATCGGCGGGCTGGAAGAAACGCCTCATGGATCTTGAGCCGACGAACGCGGACCGCCCCCCGATTGTGCCGAGACGGGCCAAGATTGGCCTATTCGCGCTCTTGGCGATAATGATGGCCTTGGCGGTCTTCTCCCGCGACACGCTAGCGGATCAGGCATCGGTCATCCTCACGGTTGATGGGCGGATCGACACGAGCAGATACCCCAACGGCGCCGCCTTCGACCGCGACGCGCTTTTCGCCCTGGGATCGGAGAAGCTCGAGACGGAAACCCATTTCACCAAGGGCATGCAAAGCTTTGAAGGCGTGCGTCTCGCCGTCTTGCTGGAGGCGGTCGGCGCGAATGGCACGGTTTTGACCGCCACGGGCCTTGATGGATACAGTGTCGACATTCCAATGGAGGACGCCACGCGTTTTAGTGTCTTCCTCGCCATGAAATGGAACGGCGCGGTAATGAAGGTGCGAAACAAGGGGCCGGTATGGATCGTCTATCCGATCAGCCGTTTCCCCGAGACGAACACCGAGATCCATAGCGCCAGGGCGGTATGGCAACTCAAGACACTGACGGTCAGATGACCCGAGCTCGACCACGCCGCGGCCCCAGGGTCGCGTTCGCGCTGCTTGTGGTTCTCTTCGTTTCGCTCGCCGGTAGCATTTTTTATCTGATCGAGAACACCAAGGAACGGCTGCGCGAGACCACTTATGACCGCGGCGGACTGTCCGGGGTTCAAATTCAAACCCATTTCGAGCGGCTCATGTCGAGTGTATTGCGCTATGAGACCCGCGCCCCCGATGCGTCCCTGGACAAGATCGCGCTGGAATTCGACATCGTTTACGAACGCGTCCACGCACATCCCGAACGGTCGCCCAACGATAAATTCGACTCACCGGGGTTCAAGGCGCTGAACCAGAAACTCATGACTGCGCTGGAGAAATGCGTTCCGGCGATTGACCGCATCGCGGCCGGGGACGAGACGGCTTTTGAAGGCCTGAGGCAAGGGCTCGAACCGTTGCGGCCTGATGTCGACCGCCTCGCGTCGATGACCATTCAACTGGCCGCGGAACTACGCGGGCGGATCCGCGCCGACAATATCCATGTCGCCCAAGCCGTGGGCTGGTTGATCATCGGATTGGCGGGCCTGAGCCTGGTGTTCGTCCTGCTCGTCTGGCGCCAATACATACGCGCCGAGCGGCAACGCGCGGAACTGCTGGACCTGACGGCCAATCTGCGCGAGGCACATAACCGCGTGGAGGCGGCGAGCCGGGCCAAATCGGAGTTCCTGGCGCATATGAGTCACGAATTGCGCACCCCGCTCAACTCGATCCTCGGCTTCTCGGAAATTATTCGCGACGGCGTATTGGGGCCGTGCAAGCCGGACAGCTATGCCGAATATGCCGGCGACATACAAACTTCCAGCGGACATTTGCTGGGGCTGATAGACGGGCTTTTGGATCTTTCCCGCATTGATGCCGAGCAACTGGATCTCCACGAGGAAGAAGTAGCTCTGTTCGCGGAAATCGAATGGGCCACCTCCCTGCTCTCGGATATCAGCCAACGCGCCTCGGTCACATTGACATTGCGTGACGACACGCCCGGTCTGCGCGTTCTGGTCGATGCCAAGCGCCTCCGTCAAATGCTCCTCAACCTAATCGACAACGCGGTGAAGTTCACCGACGCCAGCGGCACCGTTGAAGTGCGCACCGAACGCATCGATCACGGCGGCGTCCAGATCACGGTCCAGGACAATGGCCGGGGCATACCGCGCGAGCATCTCGACAATGTCCTGGAGCCGTTTCACCGGGGCGACGCGGGCGCCTATCACGCGGCCAAGGGCGCCGGCCTCGGGCTTTCCATCGTGCGTTCACTGATCCGGAGCCACGGCGGCGACCTGTCGCTCGACAGCGACGGCACCTCCGGCACCACCGCTCGGTTGATATTGCCGCCGGAGCGCGTAATCGATGCTCCAGCCTGACTCGGTCCGGTCACCCTCGCCCACCGAGAGACCCCGCCCCTAATCCCCGTCGCCCTTGCGGAAGCAAGGGCTTTTGCCGCCGGCTTCTGGTCGTGACGGTCGTTCGTGTTTCGGAACCGCCGCGGCGCCGTCACCGACCTCGCCAAGAGCTCTAGCCTTCGCTAGGGCGACGAACGGTGGAGCGGCGTTCGGCGGACTAGCGCCCGCCTGGACTGGCATGGATCCAGGATCTCGAATGGCGCTTGTTCAGCTTTTACCGCTGACGGTTATCCCATTTGCCCAGCCTCCCGATCCTGGCTAGGCTCCGAGAAAACCCGCCGTATCGATGGAGATCACCAAATGACGCCCAGCACCGAGGAACGAGACGCGATTTTCAAGACCTTCGGGCGCGCCTTCTTCAAACAGGATCTGGACCTGATGTATCAGGTCGTCGCCGAGGATTTCACCTGGACGGCGCAGGACGGCGACGCGGTCCGCGTCTTGAACAGCCGTGAAAAAATTCAGGCCTATTTCGCCGAGCGGCGAGGCAAGTTCGAGAACGTGCGGTTCGAGGACGTGGTCTTCAATCACGCGCCCGACGCGACTTTCATGACCTACCGGATGACCGGCACCGAGGCCACCACCGGCACGGCTTTCGCCAAGGTTGGCGTCGAACGCTATACGTTCCGAGACGGCAAGCTGACCGAAAAAGACGTTTACAGCCGCACCGCGTCAACATGAGCTTCAGCGCGACTGACACCAAATGAGTGTTCGCCCGGCTAGCGGACGCCGGATCGATGGCGCCTGGGCCTGGGTGGTCGCCGGCGCCGCTTTCACGCTGATGTTCATAGGTTATGGCGCGGCGTACAGTTTCGGCGTGTTCTTCAAGCCCTTGGCCGAGACCTTCGCCGCCGATCGGGCGGAAACGTCCTTGGTCTTCTCGATCATCGGCGGCACCTACTCGACCATGGGTATCTTGAGTGGCCCGGCGGCGGATCGGTTCGGGACCCGCCCGGTATGCCTGTTCGGCATGTTGGGACTGGGAGTCGGGCTAATCTACGCGAGCGGGGCCGAGGTCCTGTGGCAGGTCTATATCGGGTTTGGGATCGGCGTTTCGCTGGGCATCGGATGCATCTTCGCGCCGGCCAATGCCGGGCTCCAGCGCTGGTTCACCCGCAACCGCGGCCTGGCATCGGGCCTGGCCACGACCGGCGTCGGCATCAGCATCCTCGTGCTACCTCCCGCCGCGGCCGCCTTGATCGATTTGTGGGACTGGCGAGACACGATGTGGGCGCTTGGCGCGCTGGCTCTCGTGCTTGGCTCTCTGGCCGCCGGTTTCATGGGCGATCCAGGCCCAGGCGCTCACCCTCCGTCCGAGGGCGCCGCACCCCACGCGCGTGGCTTTGACCTTCGAAAAGCGCTCCTCAGCCGTGGTTTTGTCATGCTTTGGCTGTCCTCGATGCTGTGCTGCGCCGGGATTTTCGTACCCTTCGTCCACCTCGTGGCCTATTCGATCGACCACGGCCTCGGCGAGGGAACCGGGGTTTTTCTGATCACCATGATTGGCGCGAGCAGTCTTTTCGGGCGCGTGGTTCTGACCGCGGCGGCGGACCGGTTGGGCCGGCGGAATTCCATGGTCGCCATGTATCTCGCGATGGGTATCGGGTTTTTGATCTGGCGGATCGCGGATGACAATACGACGATCCTGACCACTTTCGCGGTTCTTTTTGGCGTCGGATACGGCGGCTATGTCGCGATGATCGCACCCATTCTGGCGGAATATTTCGGCGTCCGAAAAATCGGCAGCCTCTTGGGATGCTTCATGTCCAGCATCGCCATCGGTGGTTCTCTCGGACCGTGGCTTTCCGGATACGCCTTCGATATCTCCGGGAGTTACGACTTGCCGATACTGGCCGTCGGTCTCCTCGGCGTTCTGGCGGCCACGTTCGCCGCCGCCATGCCCGGACGATCCTATCCCGTCGGCACCTTCGAACGAACGAGCATCGGAAAAGACGCGCCTTAGACCGGCGCCGCCTCGGCGATGGCGATGAAATCCTCGGCGACCAGGCCCGCGCCGCCGACCAACGCACCGCCGACGTCATTCACTGACAGGATCTCCTTGGCGTTACCCGGCTTGACGGATCCACCGTAAAGAATACGCACGGCGTCGCCGTCGCCCATGATCTGGCCGAGCACGCCGCGGGCATGGCCGTGGATCTCGGCGATATCATCGGTGGTCGCGGTCTTGCCTGTGCCGATCGCCCAGACCGGCTCATAGGCGACGACCGTATTCGCCGCGCCGGCGCCCTCGGGAACCGAGCCCCTGATCTGCGCCTCGACAACCACCTTCGCCTGGCCCGCATCGCGTTCGGCCTCGGTCTCGCCGACACAGATGATCGCGATCAGTCCCGCCGCCTGTGCCGCCTCGGCCTTGGCGCGGACAACCGCGTCGCTCTCCCCGTGATCGGCCCGGCGCTCGGAATGGCCGACAATGACATAGCCACAGCCGATATCCGCCAGCATCGCCGCGGAGATATCGCCGGTATGCGCGCCCGAGGCCTTGGCGTGGCAATCCTGACCACCGAGACCCAGCGAGGATCCATCGAGGCACGCCGCCACGGGCCCCAGCAATTGCGCCGGTGGACATATGGCCATGTCGACGCCCTTGTCGCCGTTCATGTAACCGGCGAGCACCGTCGCGAGCGCCGTGCCGTCGGCCTTCAACAGGTTCATTTTCCAATTGCCCGCGATGAGTGAACGCATAGTCAACACCTGCTCCTAGTGAGATATCCATTGGGTCGAGACCCGACCAGTTTGTCCTCTACCACGCGGCATTCGCGTCTCCAAGCCACGATGCCGCTCCATTCGGGTCATTTTCGAGTGATTCCCTTGAAAAACGGGAAAAACCAAGTTGCCCCGCACCCCGCCCGGAACGTAGTATGCCGCGCTTCGCAGGGTGCCGGTTTCCGGCGCTGGACTTTGTCGCGACCCCTTGAAGGGAGCCGCTTTCGGCCATGCTTCAGTTCATCCGTTCCAAGGTCACCTCGATCTTCATCAAGGTGTTGTTCTGTGTCCTGATCCTGAGCTTCGCGATCTGGGGCATCGGCGATATTTTCCTCGGCAGTCCGGGTGGCCGGGCGGCGGTCGAGGTCGGCGAGGTCAGCTACAATTCGGCCGAGGTCCTGGATCAGTTCGATCGGGCGCGGCGCGCCATGCGGCTGCCGCCGGAATATGACGAGGCCCTGCGCCCGCAAATCCTGGACTCGGTCATCGACTCCCTGACGGAAAGCGGTCTCTACGAAGCCGAGAGCCGCGGCATGCGAATGGCCGTGGGAGAGGAAGCCCTCAAACAATGGGTAGCCTCCGCGCCCGCCTTCCGTGACCAATTGGGGCAGTTCAACCCAGATGTCTTTCGCCAGACCTTGTTCAACGCCGGCCTGAGCGAGGCCGAGTTCTTTCAGACCCTGCAAAGCGATATCAAGCGCGATCAGATCAATGCCGCCGTCGCGGGCGAAGCCACGCTGCCGAACACCCTCGCCGAAACCCTGTTCGCCTTCCGCGCCGAGCGCCGTCGCGCCGACGTGGTTTGGGTCTCCGTCGATTCCATCAGCGAGATTCCGGAGCCAAGCGCCGAGGAACTCAACGCCCACTACAGCGACAACCAGGACGCCTATATGGCGCCGGAATATCGCGGCGCCACTTTTGTGGCCTTGACGCCCGACGAGTTGGCCAAGGAAATCCTGATCCCCGAGGAGGATCTGCGCGCGGAATACGACTCCCGCCAGGCGGAGTTCGGCACACCGGCGACTCGCGATCTGGTGCAGTATATCTTCGCCGATGAGGCCGCCACCGCCGCGGCGATCGCCGCGCTCACCGGTCCTTTGGACATCGACGGCATGGCCGCCGCGCTTGAAGCGGCGGCGGGCGCCGATAGTTCGATCGCGCTCGGCAACATCGCCGCTTTCGATCTGGCCGACGAGAGCGAGCGGCGAGCCGCCTTCGACGCCGAGACCGGCACCGTCAGCGCGCCCGTGGAAACGCCTTTCGGCTGGAAGGTCTTTCTCGTCAAATCCGCGACCGAGGAATCGGTGCGCCCCTTCGATGAGGTGAAGGAAGGCATCCGCCTGGAAATCGCGCGGGAAAAGGCGCTGGACGCCCTGTTCGAGCTCTCCAACGCCTTCCAGGACGCGCTCGCCGGAGGCTCCACCATCGCCGAGGCGGCGCGCGAGATCGACGTGGAAGTCCGCAAGGTCGATGCCGTCGACGCCTCCGGTCGTGGCCAGGACGGAAACTCCGTCGAGGGCATCCCCCCCGGTCGGCGGTTCCTGGCGACCCTGTTCGAAACCAGCAAGGATGCCCAAAGCGATCTCGTTGAATCCGAGGATGGCGGCTACTTCCTTCTCGAGGTCGACCGCATCGCGCCGACGCGCCTGCGCGACTTCGCCGAGGTGCGCGACGCGGTGGTCACGAGCTGGCGAGCCGAGCGTCGCGGCATCCTCGCTAATCAGGTCGCGGGCCGGATCGCCGAGCAATCGAAAGCGGGCGTCGGTCTAAAGGCCGCCGCCGAGGCGATGGGCTACAGCGTCGTTTCCGTCGGCCCCTTCGACAGGAGCGGTGAAGGTTATGATAGCACCCACTACCCGGCGGATCTGGCGCCCATCGTCTTCGAACTCGCCACCGGCGACGTCGGGTTGGCGGATTCATCCACCGGCACCGCCGTCGCGGCGCTGGTCGAGGTGATCCCGGCCAATCGCGAGGAACAGAGGGGTACTTGGGAGCAAGTGGTCCAGGAGCTTTCCTCCTCGGCGCGTCAGGACTACGAAGACACCTATCTTTCGAGCCTGCGCGGCCGGCACGGCGTCAGTATCGATCGTGGCTATATCGACGCTCTCATGGCGGAGTCTCAATGAACGTCCTTCCCGCCGCCGACACCTTCGCGAGCCTTCACGCCGAGAACCGCCCGCAGGTCGTGTGGACGACCCTGGTCGCGGATCTGGAAACCCCGGTTTCCGCGATGCTCAAACTGGCCGACGGTCGCGCGAACGCCTTTCTGCTTGAATCGGTCGAGGGTGGGTCCGTGCGCGGACGCTTCTCGATCATCGGCATGCGTCCGGATCTGATCTGGCGCTTCAAGAAAAAGCAGGCCGAGATCAACCGGAACGCCCGTGTCGACCTCGATACGTTCGAGCCCTGCGCCGAGCCGCCGATGCAGGCGCTGCGGGCATTGGTCGAGGAATCCCGCATCGAGCTGCCGGCGGAACTGCCGCCGATGGCCTCCGGGCTTTTCGGCTATATGGGATATGATTCCGTTCGCCTGACCGAGGATATACCGGACGACAATCCCGACCATCTGCAGGTTCCGGACGGCCTGTTCCTGCGGCCGACACTAATCTGCATTTTCGACCGGCTCGAGGATATCGTCACCATCGTCACGCCGGTCTGGCCGAATGACGGGATGAGCGCCGAGGCGGCCTATACCGCGGCCCGAACGCGGCTCGCCGACGCGGTCGCGGACTTTCAGCGCAGCCTTCCCTACCGGCGCGAAAGCGGCTCGGGTGACATGGAGATGCCGGAGCCGACATCGAACACCACGCGCGAGCGTTTCCACGAGATGGTCGAGCAGTCGAAGGCCTATATCCAGGCCGGCGACGCCTTCCAGATCGTGCCGTCACAGCGCTTCTCGGTCCCGTTCAATCTGCCGCCGATGGCGCTGTATCGTTCGCTTCGCCGGTTGAACCCATCGCCCTATCTGTTCTTCTTTGATTTCGGCGATTTTTCCATCGTCGGGTCCAGTCCCGAGATCCTGGTGACCCTGCGCGACGGTCGCGTCACCCTGCGCCCACTCGCCGGGACCCGCCGTCGAGGCGCCAATGCCGAAGAGGATCGGGCGCTTGCCGAGGAACTACTGAGCGATCCCAAGGAACGGGCCGAGCATCTCATGCTGTTGGATCTCGGGCGCAACGATGTCGGACGCGTCTCAAAGATCGGCAGTGTCGACGTGGTTGAGCAGTTCGTGATCGAGTACTACTCCCACGTCATGCACATCGCCAGCCATGTCGAGGGCGATATCCAGGACGGCCTCGACGCGCTTGATGCACTGGCCGCGGGATTTCCCGCCGGGACGGTCTCGGGCGCGCCGAAGGTGCGGGCCATGGAGATCATTGATGAGTTGGAACACTCCCGTCGCGGCGTCTATGCCGGCGCCGTCGGGTATTTCAGCGCCAACGGCACCATGGACACCTGCATCGCGCTCAGAACCGCCCTGGTCAAGGACGGCGTCATGTATGTCCAGGCCGGCGGCGGTGTCGTCGCCGACAGCAATCCAGAAGATGAGTATCAGGAGTCCGTCAACAAGGCGAAAGCCCTGTTCCGCGCCGCGCAAGAGGCCGTGCGCTACGCCGCGCGTACCGGCTGAGGCCGGCGAGCCACCGCCCTACTCCGCGGGTTGCGGCCGTTCCTTCTCAAGCACGACCGAACCGCCATCCCCCTTGCCCGGCAATAGCGCCGCCGCCAAGGCCGCCGCGACCGCGAGAACGGCAAGCACCACGAACAGCATGACGAAACCGCCGGTTTCCTTGTGAATCCAGGCGATAAGCGGCACCGCCGCGGCCGCGACGCCGAGAGTCAGCACGAATTTCACGCCAAATGCCGTTGAGCGCCATTTCGGCGGCGAGTACCGAGCGAACAGGCTGTTCTCCGTCGGCGAGCCAATGGTGTTCGAGACCACCATCGCGGCGGCGACCGGCAGAAGAAGCGCGCTATCCAAGCTCGCGGCGATCAACAACAAAGGCGCTTGGAGAATCCAGCAGGTCAGATAGACCCGCTTCATTTCAAACCGGTCGGCGAGCCAGCCGCCGAGCAATTGCGCCGCGCCGGAGACGAAGTAAACCGCCGAGACCAAGGCGCCGATCCCGAGCAATCCCTCTCCGAGATAGTCGGACAGGCGGGTCTCGAACATCTTCGGCAGGGCAAAGGATGTCGCCTGATAGATCAGCCCGGTACAGGACACCGTAATCAATAACAGCAACGCGCCGCGCTTCATGTCTCCCTTGCTCGCCTCGCGTGGCGCCGTCGCCATCTGGATTTTGTCATCGACCATCCGGCCGGTCGAGATCAAGGCCCACAGCCCAAGACCGACGCCGATACTGACCACCCCCGGCACGATGAAGGCGACGCGCCAGGACCATAGATCCGTCAATCCGCTGGCCAAGAGCGGCGCCAGGCCGACCCCGATACTGCCGAACACGCCGTTCAACCCCAGCGCCTTGCCCCGGTTCACCACCTTGCGAACCACCCAGGCGATGCCCACGGGATGATAGATCGAGCCGAACAGGCCGATCAGGGCTAGACCGGCGGCGATCTGGAACAAGCTCATCGCCATACCGGTCAAGATTGAGCCCACGCCGGTGCCGATGAAGAACAGCACCATCATTCGCGACGCACTCCACTTATCGCCGAGATACCCGGCCGGAAGCGCCGCCGCGCCGAACAAAATGTTGCCGATCAGCATCAAGACGATGAGCTCGTGATACGGTGCCGCGAATTCACTCTCCAGCGCCAGGACCACCGTCGGATAGATCAGCATGAAGAAGTGCGAAAAAGCGTGGCCACCACTGGAAAAGGCGAGCGTCAGCCGGCTATTGCGGTCATCCATGAGGCGGGGTATCCAAACGGCGTGGGGAGATTTCTTGAAACGTCATGGACTTTACCTCCAACCGGGACAAAGGAACAGATCTCCCGGTGACCAAATCCCGGGTTTGACAGCCCTCATCCAATGGTTAGGAACGGCTCCATGCCGCGTTCGAAAACTCCATCCCCTTCCAACGACGACACCGCCCCCGAGGCCTCCTCGGGCATTGGCGCGACTAGGAACGGTCCGACAAGAGCCCAGCAGGCCTGGCTCAAGCGCGGCCTCGGCCAACCCGGCGGCAAGCTTCCCCTGTTCGACCGCAATGGCCAGAGTGTCAGCCCGCGCCTGGTGAGAGCCTGCCTCGAGAAGGGCTGGGCGGAGCCATGGTTCAGCAATCCACTGAAGCCGGATTGGCTGGTTTGCAAGCTCACCGAGACGGGGCGCGGCATTGCCGCGGGATAACGACCTCGCCGCCCCCGGTCGCTATCCGCGGATCATCTTGACCAATAGCTCGTTGTACAGATCCGCGGCCTCGTATTGAGTCCAATGACCGGCGCCCTCGATGACCTCGATCCGCGCGTCTGGCCGCTCATCCCTCAACATATCGATCCGCATCTCCAGCGTACCCGCCGTCGTGCGATCGAGATCGCCCCAGACCGCGTTCACCGGGGCCAGGATGTTTTCCAAGGCTTCCATCAGACGCATGGTCATCGAGATCGGACGTGACAGCGTCCGCGCCCTGAGCGAGTTGCCGCGCTGAATATGGATCGCCAATTCGCCGACATTCTCGGGATCGGCAAGCATCAGCCATGCCATGTTGTTGGCCGCCGCGTGGCGAAGCTCATCCGGCGCCATGTCCGGATGGATCTTGATCATCTGGTCGGGCCCGCGCTCCCGGGGCCCGAACCCCGCGGCCCCGACGATGTTAAAGCTACCCAGGGACGGCCCCAGCATCTCGGCGACCGCCGCGCCGACGACAGAGCCGAACGAGAAGCCGCAGAGATGCACGAGATCCTCGCCGCCGACCAGGCTCTTGATCCCATAGTGGACGATCTCGGCGAGACCATCCGCCGTATAGGGCGGACCGGGGTCGGCGCTGTCGCCCAGCCCGGGCAGGTCCGCGACGATCACACGGAACCCGGCTTCGGCAAGCGGTTCCACATTGCGGCACCAATGGTTCCAGGCGCCATGACCGCCATGCAGTAAAATCAGGGGCTCGCCGTCGCCCCAGACATGCCAGACCATGGCGCCATCGGCGCACAGGGTTTCGCGGCGTTCGGCGCGGCTTGCGATATCGGCGAGCCAACCCTCGGGATCAGCCTCGGCCTCGGGAATAAGCGCGCGCATCAACCCTCGCCCGGCTGCAACTTGCGGGTATGAGTCGGGCTGATCACCATTTCGTTCAGCGTGACCCGGCCCGGAAGCTTCATGATGAAAACCACGATCTCGCCCATGTCCTCGGACTGAATGAGCTGCGCGCGATCCTCCCTTGGCACCGGGATGGGGCGATAATCGAGGATCGGGGTCTCAACCTCGCCCGGACACAACACACAAGCGCGGATGCCGTTGTTACCCTCCTCCATGTTGATCAATTGGTTCAGCGCCATGACCGCGTGCTTGGAGGCGCCATAAGCCACGCCGGCGCGAGGCGAATAGTTCACGCCGGCTTTAGAGGAGGTGGTGATGATCGTTCCCTCTTTTTGACCGCGCATGACCCGCAACGCGGCGTCGGCGCAGTTATAGGCGCCCTTGACGTTGACATCGATCACCTCGTCCCAGCCTTCGAGATTTCCGCCGGCCCAGGAACGATCCATGACATTGATGCCATGGTTGTTGAACAACACATCGAGTCGGCCATGGCGGGCGTGAATATCGGCCGCCAGGGCGCGCATTCCTTCGCGATCCATCGCGTCGCCTTGCGCGATTTCGGCGTGACCGCCGGCAGCCTTGATTTTTTCCGCGACAGTCTCCAAGGGACCCGCGCGCCGCCCGGTCAACACGGTTTTCACCCCCTCGCGGGCCAGCGCCAGAGCCGCGCCCTCGCCAATTCCCGTGCCGGCTCCGGTAATCCAGGCAACCATGCCGTCGATATTTCTCATCCTCGTCACCCTAATCCATGTAAGATTTCTCGTCCCTTTACCATTCCACCACCCTTCGGCCAAACGGCGATGCGAGACGAAACCAATGAAGCCGCCCCGTGAACAGCACTAGGCACCAAAGGCTTATCGCAACATGGGAAGGCCTCTCCGGCAATGCCCGAGGGTCGGTTTGGCTCCTCGCCAGCGGACTCTTCGCGACTGTGATGGTGACCGGGATCAAATTCGTCGGACAACGCCTGCCCATTCTGGAGATCCTGTTTTTCCGGCAGATGTTCGTCTTCATCTTACTGACACCGGTCTTGAGCAAGGAGTTTCCCGGCGCTTTTCGAACAAAACGCGCGAAACTTCACCTCTCTCGCTGCGCCATTTCGATCATTGCCATGACGACCGGGTTTACCGCGATCGTGCATTTGCCACTCGCCGAGGCGACCGCGATCAGTTTTTCGCGGGCCATGTTCGCCACCTTGCTGGCGATCATCGTCTTGAAGGAAGTCGTTGGAATACGAAGGTGGGGCGCGACGATCGTCGGTTTCATCGGCGTCATCATTATCGTGCGGCCGAGTACCGAGGGGATCAACGAATACGCGCTTCTGGCTTTGTTCTCGGCGGCGCTGGTCGCGTGCAATCTCATCATGACCAAAAGTCTGAGCGCCACGGAACGCCCAAGCACGATCATGGCCTATCACGCCGGGGTTCTGACCGTGGCCTACGCGATCCCGACTTGGTGGCTGTGGGTCACCCCGTCCTGGACCGAGATGGGCTTTATCGTCGGCATCGCGCTGCTCATGTCCATGGTCCAGTACTGCACGATACGAGGGTATAAGGAGGCCGAGGCCTCGGCGGCGCAGCCACTTGAATATGTCCGCCTGATCTACGCGGCCGGAATTGGTTTCCTGGTCTTCGCTGAAATCCCGACGCTTTGGACCTGGGGTGGCGCCGCGCTGATCATCGCCAGCTCGCTTTACACAATGCGCCGAAACGCGCTCGGTAAATAAGGAAAGTCGTCCCCCGCGACGGCGCTTATCCCCGCTTGGCGTATCCCCGTTTGCCGGCGTCAATACTCCACGACACCCCGTCCGCCCCGCGAACATCCCCCTGAAACGCGAAGTGGCGCCCCCGAGGGAGCGCCACTTGCTTGATCGATTTGATCCGGATCAGGAGAACTCGAAGTCCGTCAGATCCAGGGTCGTCACACCGTTC
>Ga0181579_10002716_pt1 | contig 14174 bp, 12 predicted proteins | sample 071ome_24_FD_132996 | JGI IMG/M metagenome (GOLD analysis project Ga0181579, IMG submission 132996) | Coastal salt marsh microbial communities from the Groves Creek Marsh, Skidaway Island, Georgia - 071402CT metaG (megahit assembly) | ecosystem: Environmental > Aquatic > Marine > Intertidal... | reverse complement strand
CCCACAGTGCCGAAGAATTTGCAGGCGCTGGCAGACAAGGTGCGTGAGTTAAACGCGGATCTGGGTATTGCGTTCGATGGCGATGGTGATCGTCTGGGAATTGTCAGCAACGAGGGCACATTTATAGATGCAGATCGAATGTTGCTCCTGCTCGCTACTGACATTGCCCCGAGATATCAGAACCAGGCGGTGGTGTTTGACGTCAAGTGCAGCAAGAGACTCGCTGACTATATCGCTGAGCTGGGAATGCAGCCGGTGATGCATCGCAGTGGACACTCTTTCATGAAGCAGAAGATGGAAGAGACTGGCGCGCCACTGGGTGGAGAGTACGCTGCCCACGTTTTTATAAAAGACCGCTGGTTTGGATTCGATGACGGGATGTATGCCGCGGCGCGCATCATTGAAATTCTCGCGGCGCAGGACAAAACCACGGAGCAGGTGTTTGCAGCATTCCAGATGCCGAGCCAGAGCACACCAGAGATCAAGGTGCCGGTCGAAGAGGCCAGAAAGTTTTCCCTGGTAGAGAAGATAGTACAGCTGGCAGATTTTCCTGATGGCCAATGCAATACACTGGATGGACTGCGGGTCGAGTTTGATAACGGCTGGGGTTTGATCAGGGCTTCAAACACCAGCCCCGCCCTGTTATTGCGTTTTGAAGCGGATGACGAAACCAGCCTGAAACAAATCAAATCCCGCTTTAAAGCTTTAATTCAGCAAGCAGATAAAAGCATTGAACTTACCTTCTAGCGCCTGATCGCTGCACAGGTAACCGGATAAAACGCCATGTCGCTCACAATCAACAAAGCCAAGAACATAGCCAAGGTACTGACCGAGGCACTTCCCTATATCCAGCAATTCACTGGCAAGACCGTCGTGGTCAAGTACGGTGGTAACGCCATGGTGGACAGCAAGCTGAAGCAGAGTTCTGCTCGCGACATCGTGCTGATGAAATTGGTTGGTATCAATCCCATCGTCGTGCATGGTGGCGGACCGCAGATCGGTGATCTCCTCGCCAAGCTCAACATCGAGTCGAGTTTTGTTGATGGCCTGCGCGTCACCGACAGCCAGACCATGGATGTGGTGGAAATGGTGCTGGGCGGCCTGGTCAACAAGGAAATTGTTAACCTGCTTAACAGCAACCAGGGTACAGCCGTTGGCGTGACCGGCAAAGATGGCAACCTGATCCGTGCCAAGAAGTTGCAACTCAAACGCAGGGGCAAGGGTAAAGCCGCCAATGACGATGTGGTAGACATTGGCCAGGTAGGCGAAGTCGTCAGCATCAATACAGAAGTGCTGGAGATGATGATCAACAGCAACTTCATCCCGGTTATAGCACCCATTGGCACCGATGAGACTGGTGCCAGTTACAACATCAATGCCGATTCCGTCGCTGGTGAGGTCGCCAGGGTTTTGGGAGCTGAGAAGCTGATGCTGCTCACCAACGTGGCCGGTGTGCAGAATAAGAAAGGCGAGGTCCTGACCGGTCTCAGCGTCAGGCAAGTTGCCAAGCTAGTTGCCGATAAGACCTTACAAGGCGGCATGTTGCCAAAGATTGAGTGCGCCCTGCAGGCCGTCAAAGGCGGTGTCAGCAGTGCCCACATTATTGATGGCAGAGTTGAACATGCGGTGCTGCTGGAAATATTCACCGACGAAGGAGTCGGTACCCTGATTACCCAGGCAGGGCTAAAGAAGTAAAAAGATAAACAAATAGTGAGTTAATGCCGCTGGCATGGCTCCGGAATTCTCTATGGACAATAGCCACAAGGTGTCGCGTAAAGACCAGATTCTGCAAGCACTCGCTCGCATGCTGGAAACTGCGCCTGGTGAACGCATCACTACTGCAGCGCTGGCAAAAGAAGTTGGTGTTTCCGAGGCTGCCCTGTACCGCCACTTTCCTTCCAAGGCGAGAATGTTCGAGGGGCTGATCAAGTTCATTGAGGACACGTTGTTCCAGAGAATCACACGTATATTGAAAGAAGAGGCGAGCGCGGAAGAGCGCTGTTACAAGATTCTCACCCTTCTGCTTACTTTTGCTGACAAAAATCCGGGCATGACACGGCTACTCACCGGGGATGCACTGGCAGGGGAAACCGAACGGCTGCGACAACGCATCGCACAGTTCTTCGATCGCCTGGAAGCGCAACTGAAGCAGATCCTCCGAGAGGCGCAAATCAGGGAAAACATGAAGCCGAGTATTTCAGCTGCTGCCCTGGCCAATTTACTTCTGGCCAGTTGTGAAGGCCGGCTGATTCAATTCGTGCGCAGCGAATTCAAACACTCGCCGCTGGAAGCGTGGGAATTGCAGTGGGAGTTTCTCAGCAAGAGATTGTTGGTGCCCTTTGCTGCACCAAGCGCAGCGAACGAAGCCTAGTCAGTAACGAACAACTTCTTCTTATTCCTTATACACCGTATTGCTCGCGGTAGGCCCTTACTGCATCCAGGTGACTGCCCAGCTCGGTAGATTCACTCTGCTCCAGATAATCGATGATGTGTTGCAGGGTAATAATGCTGGTCACCTTGATCTGATAGGTTTGTTCTATCTCCTGGATAGCCGAGGTATCTCCTGTGCCTCGTTCCTGTCGATCCATCGCGACTGCAATCCCTGCCAGCTTCGCTCCGTTCTGCTGAATGATTTCCACGGCTTCACGCACAGCGGTACCGGCAGTGATAACGTCATCGATAATCAGCACATTGCCTGCGAGTTCCGCACCCACTATCGAACCACCTTCACCGTGTTCTTTTGCCTCTTTGCGATTGAAACAGTAAGGCTTGTCGATCTGCTGTTCATTTGCCAGAGCAAGCGCGGTCACTGCCGCCAGCGGAATACCTTTATAAGCAGGACCAAACAGTACGTCGAAGTCTGTGCCTGAAGATGCAATCGCTGCTGCGTAGCAATGAGACAGGAAACCAAGCTTCTTACCGGTATTGAAAAGACCGGCGTTGAAAAAATAGGGGCTCACTCGGCCGGATTTGAGGGTAAACTCTCCGAAGCGAAGAATATTGTGCTGGACGACGAAGTCGATAAAGTCTTTCTGATAATCCTGCATCACTCGGCTCCTTCTCCCCTAACCCAAACTCTGTTTCTGTGCTGCGACCAGACGTTTAATTCCCGCTTCTGCCAGGGCCACCATGTCCAGTAGCTGTTGATGAGAGAAGTGGCCATCTTCACCGGTACCCTGTAGTTCGATGAAGCCACCATGTTCGGTCATCACCACGTTCATGTCTGTCTCTGCGGTAGAGTCTTCGGCATAGTCGAGATCAAGAACTGGCTGGCCGGCGCAGATACCGACAGAAATTGAAGCCACCATTTGTTCGAGCGGGTCTTCTTTCAACAGCTTCTTCTCTTCCATGTAAGAGATCGCATCCACCAGAGCCACACAACCGCCGGTGATGGAGGCGGTCCTGGTGCCCCCATCTGCCTGAATCACGTCGCAATCGATCTTGATGGTGTTCTCGCCCAGTTTGTTCAGGTCCACTGCAGCTCTCAGCGATCGCCCGATCAGGCGCTGAATCTCCTGGGTACGGCCGGACTGCTTGCCCCGTGCGGCTTCGCGGTCCATGCGGCTGCCCGTGGAGCGCGGCAACATGCCATATTCCGCGGTCACCCACCCCTGCCCTAAACCTTTTAGAAAGCGCGGTACGCCTTCTTCCACACTGGCGGTGCAGAGAACTTTCGTATCGCCAAATTCAACCAGCACGGCGCCTTCGGCGTGCTTGGTGTAGTGTCGGGTGATCTGGATATCGCGTAATTGATCAGCGTCGCGCCCGCTGGGCCTTGTTGAGCTAGTCATGAAGAGAATAATTTTTGTGGCTAAAAGAGAGGTCCGAATTATCCTTTAAATCCAGTAGCAGCGCGAGTTCACACAACAAATTGGCGGAGCTGAATCGAAAGTATCACTGGCCCAGACAGGATGAGAGGAGCTGTTTCTCTACCATGGGACCGTGCGAGGCAGGGATGCCGAGCCCGAGCCCCCAGGGATGGGTTTACGGCGTGTCCCAGGGTAGAGAAACAGCTGCTCGCATCCAGCCAGTGACCAACTGTATTTTCAATTTGAGAACTTCACTTCGTTCAGCAGCGTTCTCCACTGCGACTTTATCCACATTGGGATAGAATAGCGTCTCGATTCAACAAGGCCGCAACTATGACCGCAAGTATGACTGCCTTCAGTAGGCAGCAGATGGAACAGGACTGGGGTTCACTCACCTGGGAGATTCGCTCAGTCAATCATCGTTACCTGGAGACCAGTGTGCGTCTGCCAGAAGTTTTTCGTGGCCTGGAAAATTCCATTCGTGAGGCGGTGCGCAAACGGTTGAACCGCGGCAAGGTGGAATGTCAGCTCCGCTTTCAAGGCGTAGAGTCCACGGCAAGTGATATCTCCATCAACCAGGATCTGGTTGCTCAACTGATCAAGGCCAACAAAGACATTCAGCAGCAACTGGATGCTGAGAATGAAATCAGCAGCATGGAGATCTTGCGCTGGCCCGGCGTCATCGCAGAGCAGCAACTTGATACGGATTCACTTGCAAAAGAGGCGCTGGCCTTGTTCGGTCAGGCCCTCGATGACCTTGTCGGCACGCGCGAGCGCGAAGGCGCGGAGCTTGAAGGTTTTCTGCAACAACGCATCGATTCTATTCGGGCAATCGTTGCCGAGCTAAGAGAGAAGATGCCGAACATTCTTGCCGCCCAGAGGCAGTCCCTGATGGATAAGCTGGAAGAGTTAAAGGCCGAACTCGAACCTACCAGGCTGGAACAGGAAGTTGCGCTGCTGGCACAGAAGGCAGACGTGGATGAAGAACTCGACAGGCTAGATTCACACTTAAAAGAAGTGGAACGCATCCTGAAGGCGAAAGGCCAGAAAGGCCGGCGACTCGATTTTCTTATGCAGGAACTGAATAGAGAAGCCAATACCCTGTCGTCCAAATCAATAGTTGTAGATACAACCCTCGGCGCAGTAGAGCTAAAAGTACTTATCGAGCAGATGCGCGAACAGATTCAGAATATTGAGTAGCGAGTATTGTCGATGGCAAAAGGAAAACTGGTAATCGTCACGGCGCCTTCCGGTGCCGGCAAGACCACCCTGGTCAGCGCACTTGTCAATCACGATGAGCAGTTGTGTGTTTCTGTTTCCCACACCACTCGGCCCAAACGCCCGAATGAACTGGATGGGGTCAACTATCACTTTATTACAGAAGAAGCTTTTTTGGGCATGTTGCAGGATGGCGACTTTCTGGAGAGCGCCGAGGTCTATGGGCACCGCTATGGAACTTCACAAAGCTGGGTCAATGATCGACTAGCGGAAGGCCTGAATGTAATTCTGGAGATTGACTGGCAAGGGGCGGCTCAGGTACGCAATCTTTACCCGGATGCCTGTTCCATCTTTATTCTACCTCCCTCGCTGGAAACACTGACCCAGCGATTACATGAACGGGCGCAGGACGATGAAGACACCATTGAAGACCGCATGAAGGAAGCGCGCAGCGTAATTCAGCACGTGTGTGAGGCCGACTATGTAGTGGTAAATGACGATTTCAATCGTGCCCTGGAAGATATGCGGGCCATAGTCCGCGCAACCGGGCTGAAAACGGTGAGTCAACAGAAGAATCTGGCCGGTCTGCTGGACAGCCTGACCCGGGGTTGAAGGCCTTGTTCGGGCCGCCTTATCTTCCCAAAAAATATGCAAAATTGGCCGGAATCCAGTAAAATCCCCGTCCTTTTCAGCCCCCGGGCCAAGGCTTTCAGCCATTGAAATAGGCCCTGAAACCCTTATAAATAGGTAAAGTAATGGCACGAATTACAGTAGAAGACTGCCTGGACAAGGTAGATAACCGCTTTGAGCTGGTCATGGTTTCCAGCAAGCGCGCTCGTCAGCTGCAGATCGAAGGCAAAGACCCAATGGTAGACGTGGATAATGACAAGCCCACGGTAGTCGCCTTGCGGGAAATCGCTGACGGCCTGGTTGATGCGAAAATCCTGATCGAGAAGCCGGTCGTTGAACTGGAAGACGTGGAAGAGGAGATGGCCGAAGCTGTTGCAGAACAGCAGGAAGACCAACCTACCACAGACATCTAAGGGTTCCCGATCAAGCAAAGAGCCCTTAATTCATTCGCTGGAGTCGAAGCATGCAAGCAGTAGCAGAAAACATCGACTCTCTCGCACACAATCTCAACGATTACCTGCAGAGCGAGCAGGTTAACAGCGTCCGCCGCGCTTACTTCTACGCGGAGCAGGCCCATGATGGCCAGTTCCGCCGCAGCGGCGATCCTTACATCAGTCACCCCCTGGCCGTCGCTGGCATCCTCGGCGAAATGCATATGGATCATCAGTCCCTGATGGCCGCCATGCTGCATGATGTGATCGAGGATACCGGCATAACCAAGACCGCGATAAAGACTCAGTTTGGCAACACCGTTGCAGACCTGGTCGATGGCGTCAGCAAGCTCAACAAGATCACCTTCAGCAGCCGTGCCGAAGCGCAGGCTGAAAACTTCCAGAAGATGGCGATGGCGATGGCCAAGGATCTGCGCGTCATCCTGGTCAAGATTGCCGACCGCTTGCATAACATGCGCACCCTCGGTGTGCTGGCACCAGAGAAACGTCGTCGCATCGCAAGGGAGACTCTGGATATTTATGCGCCCATTGCAAACCGCCTGGGCATGAACAATGTGCGGGTTGAATTCGAAGAGCTCGGCTTTGCCGCTCTCTATCCAATGCGAGCACGCCGTATTGCCGCCGAGGTAAAACGCATTCGGGGAAACCGCAAAGAAATTGTTTCCCAGATTCAAACCTCGCTGGAAGCATGCCTGGAAAGAGAAGGCCTGCCGGGTCGCACCATCGGTCGTGAGAAGCACCTCTATAGCATCTATGAAAAGATGCGCAGCAAGCGCAAATCATTCTCCGAGATCATGGACGTGTATGCGTTTCGCATCATCGTTGACTCTGTTGACACCTGCTATCGAGTGTTAGGCGCGGTGCACAATCTCTATAAACCAGTACCGGGGCGCTTCAAGGATTACATTGCGATTCCAAAAGCCAACGGCTACCAGTCACTGCATACAACCTTGTTTGGCATGCACGGCGTCCCTATCGAGATTCAGATTCGCACCGAAGAAATGGAAGCCATGGCGAACAATGGTATCGCCGCGCACTGGCTGTACAAATCAACTGAAGACCTGCCTACCAACGCACACCTGCGTGCCCGCGAATGGGTAAGTGGTCTGCTGGAGATGCAGAAACATGCCGGCAACTCACTGGAGTTTATCGAGCATGTGAAGATTGATCTGTTCCCGGACGAGATCTACGTGTTTACTCCCAAGGGAACCATTCTTGAGTTACCCACCGGATCAACTGCGGTGGATTTTGCCTATGCGGTGCATACCGATGTCGGCAATTCCTGTGTGGCGTGTCGAATCAATCGTAGACTGGCGCCCCTGAGCGAGCCTCTGCAAAGCGGCCAGACCGTAGAGATCATTACCGCGCCTGGTACGCAGCCCAACCCTGCATGGCTGAGCTTCGTTTCTACCGGCAAGGCCAGAAGCAACATTCGACATTTCCTCAAGAACCAGAAACATTCTGAGTCTGTGGCGCTTGGCAGGCGACTATTGAACAAGGCGCTGGCCAGTTTTGGCACGCAGCTGGAAGACATTGCTATTGAGCATCTGGATGCAGTGCTCAATCAGATCAACCTGAAATCAATTGATCAGTTGCTGGAAGAGATCGGCCTGGGCAACCGCATGTCTTATATGATGGCCCAACGCCTCGCCAACCACGCCAGCGATGAAGAAAGCGTCAAGGCGCAGAAGGCAGACAAGAGCACACTTGCCATACGTGGCTCGGAAGGCCTGGTGATGAACTATGCCAAGTGTTGCCACCCGATCCCTGGCGATCCAATCGTTGGCCACATCAGTTCCGGTCGTGGCATGGTGGTGCACACAGACGACTGCAATAACATTGCAGAGATTCGAGATAACCCGGAAAAATGCGTGGCGGTCAGTTGGGACCCCAACGTGGAAGGTGAGTTCTCGGTCGAGCTTCGCGTGGAGCTGGAGAATGAGCGCGGCATCATTGCCATGCTGGCTACAACCATCACCGGGGCGGATGCCAACATTGAAAAGATAAGCACAGTAGAAAGAGACGCAAGATTCAGCATCGTAAATCTTTCTATCAATGTTAAGAACAGGGTTCACCTGGCTCGGGTAATGCGTCGAGTCCGGGGAATCAAAGCTGTTTCGAAGACCACGCGAGTGAAGAGCCGCAAGGTGGTTCGCAAAGCAATCAGAAATCCACTGGGGAGCCCGGGCACATGAGCGAGAAAACAGCCATTCAAACTGACGAAGCACCTGCGGCGATAGGGCCCTATTCCCAGGCTGTCAGCAATGGTTCCCTGGTTTTTTGTTCCGGACAGATTCCCCTTGATCCTCAAACCATGGAAATTGTTCCAGGTGGTATTGAGGCACAGACCCACCAGGTGTTTCTCAATCTGTCAGCCGTGGCAGCCGCTGCTGGTAGCAGTTTGGGCCAGGCCCTCAAGCTGACAATTTTCCTGACCGACCTGGAAGACTTCGCCACGGTAAACAAGATCATGTCGAAGTACTTCGAAGAGCCTTACCCGGCCCGGGCCACGATTGAAGTCTCCGCACTTCCCAAGGGCGCGCTGGTCGAGATAGAGGCAGTCCTCGCCCTCTGAACAGCGGCAAATCTTCTTGCTACTGGACCAGACCAAACTAACGCGACTCAAAGGTGTAGGCCCTGCGCTGGAGAAGAAATTCCATCAGCTCGGCATCTACAATGTGCAGGATTTACTCTTTCATTTACCCTTGCGCTATGAAGACAGAACCCGCATTGACAAGATCAGGAGCGCGCGTGTCGGTGCAACAGTCCAGATAGAAGGCGAGATCGCCAGTTCTGCCATTCAGTTTGGCAGAAGGCGCAGCCTGCACTGTGTAGTCAGCGACGGCAGCGGCATCCTCAGCCTTCGCTTCTTTCATTTTTCCGCGTCCCAGAAAAATGGCCTGGCTCCCGGTACACGAGTCCGTTGTTATGGCGAGGTTCGTCGCGGCCGCAGTGGCATGGAGATCTATCACCCGGAGTACAAGCTTCTGGATGATGACCAGGAACTTCCCGTTGCAGATTCCCTTACACCTATCTATCCGACAACCGAGGGCCTGCAGCAAGGCAGGTTACGCAATGTGATCGGACAGGCTGTCGACCTACTCGGTGCCGCCGAAGACCTCGTCGATTACCTGCCTTCCCCACTGGTACAACAACACGGGCTGATGGCATTAAAGGAATCAGTACTATTGATACATCGCCCACCGCTGGATGCTCCGCTCAGCTGGAGTGACTCGCAAGTGCATCCTGGACAACGCAGGCTGGCTTTTGAAGAACTGCTCGCGCACCGGCTATGCATGCGGCGTTATAAAAGACTGAGCGACCAACAGAAGGCGCCGGCCCTGATTGATAAAGGCTCCCTGGCCGAGGATTTCCTGCAATCACTGCCATTTCAACTAACCAGGGCACAACAACATGCTATAGATGAGATACAAAGCGATCTGGCCCGGCAATGCCCGATGCTGCGACTGCTGCAAGGGGATGTGGGTTCTGGCAAGACGGTCGTGGCCGCGCGTTGCGCATTGACCGCGATCGCCAATGATTTCCAGGTCGCGATTATGGCGCCCACCGAGATTCTGGCAGAGCAACACTTCGCCAATTTTTCCCAATGGCTTGAACCGCTGGGTATCTCAGTGGGCTGGCTAAGCGGCAAGACCAAGGGCAATGCGCGACAGAGTACCCTTAGCCAACTAGCCAGTGGCGAATGCCAGATTGTGATCGGTACCCATGCCCTGTTTCAGGATGAAGTGCACTATCACAGGCTTGGCCTGGTCATCGTCGATGAACAACATCGTTTCGGTGTGCATCAGCGGCTTGCCCTGCGCGACAAGGGACAGCCCACGGGTCTTAATCCACACCAGCTGGTGATGACTGCAACACCGATTCCTCGCACCCTGGCCATGAGCGCATACGCCGACCTCGATTGCTCGGTAATCGATGAGCTACCTCCGGGAAGGTCGCCGGTCAATACGGCCCTGATCTCCGCGGAGCGTCGTGACGAAGTCATCAACCGCATCGAGGAAGCCTGCAAATCCGGCAACCAGGCATACTGGGTCTGCACCCTGATCGAAGAATCTGATGTCTTGCAGGCACAGGCCGCTGAAGCCACCGCCGAACAGCTTGCGAAACTACTGCCGAGCCTGAAAATTGGACTGGTGCATGGGCGAATGAAGCCTAAAGAGAAACAGGATGTCATGGCAGCATTCAAAGGCAACCAGATTCAGTTGCTTGTTGCCACCACGGTAATCGAGGTTGGTGTTGATGTGCCCAATGCCAGCCTCATGGTTATCGAAAATCCCGAACGTCTAGGTATGGCACAACTACATCAACTGCGCGGACGTGTAGGACGCGGAGCCGTGCAAAGCCATTGCATCATGCTCTACCAGACGCCCTTGTCTGACACGGGCAAGAAGCGATTGTCTGTAATGCGCGAGAGCACCGATGGTTTCTATATTGCGGAGAAAGATCTCGAACTGAGAGGTCCGGGCCAGGTGCTGGGAACACAGCAAACTGGCTTGATGACTTTTCGTATTGCTGATATTGCTCGTGATGCAATGATGCTGGACGATGTGAAAGACGCATCGGAAGTAGTCATGCGCGAGTATCCTGATGCTGTCGAACCCCTCGTCCAACGCTGGGTTGGCGAGCGCCTGGAATTCGTCAACGTGTAAGACTTTGCCTGGGTTGCAGCAGATTTCCGGCGTTGTGACTTGCCAGTAAACCTTTTATCCTACGCGCTTCTTTCTGCAGCAGTAATTAACCACGATGCCGAAGTCTGAACACCTCTGGTCTGGTCTGGAAGCGAAATTGCGCGCCAGGTTTCCCGAGTTTGCTGCAAAGCTTCCCGCCTATATTGAACTGACTCGCTTCGATAGGCCCATCGGCATCTTTCTTCTATTGTGGCCAACAATCGGTGCATTGTGGATCGCCGCCGAAGGATTTCCCGATCTCGATCTTTTTTTGATCTTCGTGCTCGGCACCATAGCCATGCGCGCGGCGGGTTGCAGTGTTAATGACTTTGCCGATTACAACATTGACTTGCATGTAAGCCGCACAGAGAAACGTCCGTTGGCAAGAGGCGCGTTAACGCGCAAGGATGCACTGGCCTGTTTTGTCTTCTTCTCAGCAATTGCCTTTATCCTTGTGTTGCTTACCAACAGGATGACCGTCTTGCTATCGGTCGGGGCCATCCTGGTGGCCACAACTTATCCGTTCATGAAGCGATATACCCACTTGCCGCAGCTGGTGCTTGGTGTCGCATTCTCCTGGGGTATCCTGATGGCCTTCACTGCGCAGACTGGAACGATCCCGTCTGCAGTATTTCTGCTATTCGTAGCAAATATTCTGTGGACGGTTGCCTACGATACTGAGTATGCGATGGTGGACAGGGAATTTGACAAGGAAATAGGGGTCAAGTCTACCGCAATACTCTTCGGTGATGCAGACAAGCTGATGGTAGGCGCATTGCAGGCCATGTTCATTATCGCCATGTTCCTGGCGGGCAGGCGCTTCGAAATGAATTCGCCCTACTACATCAGTCTTATCATTGCTGCCGGCTTTCTCGCCTACCAGCAGCTACTCATCAAGGACCGCTCTCCCGGCGCTTGCTTTCGTGCGTTCCTGAACAACAACTGGGTGGGCGCGATTATCTTTCTCGGGATATTTCTCAGCTACTTGTAGTTTTGCTAGCAAGAGATTCTTGTTTAGAGCGCTTGCCCTGCTGCCTCGCCACGCGGTCACACGCGCACTTATTTTCCCGGCGCTGCGGAACTCGACCTCAGCGCTTCGCGCTTCGGGACTCGGCCAGTCCTCGCGCTGATTCGGGAAAATGGCGTGCGCTGAGAACGTGACCTGATTGCGTGTTGAGGCAGTAGGGCAAGCACTCTTACAAGAATAGTGCTAGCTGACTAGTCAGTCATGTATGCCCTTCGATGGGGCTTAACTTGAGGTTGGCACTGGTGAGTGCTAATCGAGGCGGAAGTGCTTTCCAAGGGAGGAGTTTACAAATAGTAAATGACGACCTTGGAAAGTACTGCCAACGAAGAGTAGTGCCACCAGAGAAGACCGTTACCCAGTAAAAGCCTGAATGCCCGTCTGTGCGCGGCCCAATATCAGTGCGTGGATATCCTGTGTACCCTCGTAAGTGTTCACCACTTCAAGGTTTTGCGCATGTCGCATCACCGGATACTCATCGGAAATACCATTACCACCCAGCATATCCCTCGCCTCACGTGCAGCGTCCAGTGCCTTAAGGCAGGAGTTACGCTTCAGCAGTGATATCAATGGTGGTGCCAGCTTGCCCTGGTCTTTGAGACGGCATGCCTGCAGACAGCCCTGCAATGCCAGGTGAATATCAGTCTGCATCTGGGCCAGTTTCTTCTGGATGAGCTGGTTCGATGCCAGGGGTCGGCCAAACTGTTTGCGATCGAGGGTGTATTGTCGCGCTTCATGCCAGCAGGTTTCCGCTGCGCCCAATGCGCCCCAGGCGATACCGAGGCGCGCTGAGTTGAGACAGCTAAAAGGTCCACCCAGGCCAGTGGCATGAGGCAACTTGTTTTCCTCGGGCACGAAGACTTCGTCCATCACGATCTCACCGGTGATCGATGCGCGCAGGGCCAGCTTGCCTTCGATCTTGGGTGCGCTTAATCCCTTCATGCCCTTGTCGAGGATGAAACCCTTGATGGCGCCATCGTCGTCTTTGGCCCATACCACGAACACGTCGGCGATAGGAGAGTTACTGATCCAGTTCTTGGCGCCGGAAAGACTATAGCCACCGTCAACTGATCGCGCTCTTGTATTCATGGAGCCGGGATCGGAACCATGATCCGGTTCGGTCAGGCCAAAGCAGCCGATGTACTCACCGCTTGCCAGCTTGGGCAGATACTTTTGCTTCTGTTCCTCGCTGCCAAAGGTATTGATCGGATGCATCACCAGGCTGGATTGCACCGACATCATCGAGCGATATCCGGAATCCACAGCCTCAATCTCGCGCGCGATCAGTCCATAGCAGACATAATTCATACCAGCGCAATCGTAGCCCTCTATGGTGGAGCCCAGCAGACCAAGTTCTCCCATCTCACGGAAGATGGCGGGGTCTGTCTCCTCGTTGCGATAGGCTTCCCTGACCCGGGGCAACAGCTTGTTCTGCGCATACTGCTTCGCGGTATCGCGCACCATGCGTTCTTCTTCACTTAGCTGCTCTTCCAGCAAAAAAGGATCCTGCCAGTTAAATGGCGCGTCGTCTGATCTCACCGACATACTTGTCTCCCGGGGACATTGATAGGCTGTAGTACCCGCTCTGGCGCGGGCCGCGTATTCTAGCAAATAAGCGCATATAGCACTAAGCAGTCGCAGCAGAATAGAAAAATCCAAGGAAGAATAGGAGCGGACAGGCTAAAATAATACGCCATGGATGTTTCCCACATACTCGATTCCCTCAACGACCAACAACGAAACGCAGTAGCAAGCCCGGCCCGCAATCTCCTGGTTCTTGCCGGTGCCGGCAGTGGCAAAACGCGCGTGCTGGTGCATCGGGTTGCCTGGCTGATCCAGGCGGAAAATGTCTCACCCTTCGCCATCCTGGCGGTCACCTTCACCAACAAGGCGGCGAGAGAAATGCGCGGCCGGATCGAAGAGCTGGTCGGGCAGTCCTTTGGCGGCATGTGGGTGGGTACCTTTCATGGTCTGGCCCACCGGCTGTTGCGCAGCCACTGGCAGGAAGCGGGATTGGCAGAGGATTTTCATATTCTTGATGCCGATGACCAGCTACGGCTGATCAAGCGAGTGGTTCGTTCGCTGAAAATCGACGAAGAGCGTTGGCCAGCAAAGCAATGCCAGTGGTACATCAATGCCCAAAAGGATGAAGGCCGACGCGCTGGCAACATCGATCACTTCGATGACGACTACACCAAGACGATGCTCGAAGTTTACAAGGCTTACGAAGAGGCCTGTGATCGTGGCGGGATGATCGATTTCGGAGAAATATTACTCAGGGCGCACGAGCTGTGGCTGAAAAACCCACAGATACTGGAGCACTACCAGAGGCGATTCCAGTTTATTTTGGTGG